>JAABUI010000177.1_pt1 | contig 85995 bp, 98 predicted proteins | sample 5559111 | NCBI WGS metagenome assembly JAABUI01 (sample SAMN10711870, study PRJNA513365) | rock metagenome | isolation source: Antarctica rocks | place: Antarctica: Victoria Land, Buttleship Promontory | reverse complement strand
AGAAACCTACCGACTAGAACAGACCTGTCTTCCCTCTATCTTTCTTAAGAAACCTACCGACTAGAACAGACCTGTCTTCCCTCTATCTTTCTTAAGAAACCTACCGACTAGAACAGACCTGTCTTCCCTCTATCTTTCTTAAGAAACCTACCGACTAGAACAGACCTGTCTTCCTTCTATCTTTCTTAAGAAACCTACCGACTAGAACAGACCTGTCTTCCTTCTACTTTCTTGAGAAACCTACCGACTGGAACAGACCCGTCGTACCTCTATCTTTCTTGAGGACCTACCGACTGGAACAGACCTGTCGTACCTCTATCTTTCTTGAGGACCTACCGACTAGAACCGGCCTGTCTTACCTTTACCTCGTGTGGGAACCTATCGATTCGAACCGGCTGCCTTACCTTGATACCTAGCAATCAGTATAGACTGCTTTGCCTATGCCAATCCTGATACTTATCGACCAGCACAAACTTTGTTCGCTTGTGTCTTTTTTGATACCTACCTACTAGAACAGACTCCGTTTACCTGTGTCTTTCTCGATAATCTACCGATTAGAACCCACAGCCTTACTTGTACCGTTCTTGACGTTGAGGCATTCGGAGCTTTGCTCTTTTCGAACTTGAGGACTATACATAGGTGTTATGTGTGGTATCGCCCTCAACCCCCAAAACGTTGAACCTGGCGAGCCACGAAGGTACGATACAGACGTGTTCCTAGTATTCCCCCGCGACCGTCGCGAGAACCGTCGCGAGAACAACTACATTCTGTCCGAGTGGGATATCACAATCCCAGAACAAGAGGAAAGGTCGAGTACTGTCTCTGGCCCATCATCCGGAAACGGTGAAAGTCCAATTCAGCCATCTGAACAAACAGATAAGCAGCAGTCAACCACTGCCAATAACCAACGAAACTCTCCTCCATCAGACGATACCTCCAACACACCATCTCCCAAGGCAGGCAAAAAGTCTAAGAACTCTACGTCGAGAAAGCAGCGTCATCACGAAGTAGCTGAGTCCACGCCGCGCAACGAAGAGAGCTCGGCCCGCAACATTTCCTCTAGGAAACAGGTGAGTTTCGACTTGCCGAACTCTACCATTGGCAAGAAAGTCCGCTTTGCCATGGACTTTATCACCCCATCCCGCGCTTCTTCCGGTTCCTCCTCCTCCTCCTCCTCAACAATCTCCGGGTCGAAGGACTCATTTGTGGATGCAAGTCATCCAAATGTTCCCATCGACGCCAATAGCAACGGGCATCATGCGCCCAAATCTTCCACCTTCAAGCTGCCGCCAAACATGGTAGCGGAGTCGGCGGCTCGCCACCGACGAGACAAGAGGCCCGACCCAACCCGCAAGGTGAGGGAGTGGAAGGTGGAAACCCCGGCGCCAAAAAGCGCCGCGCCAAATGTCGAGGCCACCAGTCGGCAACGCCGACCAGGGACCCCGTTTGAGTACGCGACGGAGGAGGAGGACGAGGAGCTGGACAGCGAGTTGGGGAGCTCGGTCGATCGTGGCTCCGCCGTCCCGTCTTCGCGGGAACAGCTAAGGAGTTTCCACACGGGTAGAAATACCAAGTGGAATTCCGGAAAGCTTGACCATTCGCCCGCTGTCACCGACAGCGACCTGTCCAGCGAGCTGGGCAGCAATGTCGACAAATCGCGGCCAAAACCTTCGTGGTACCGGGCCCCATCTCCCTACCAGCTCCCCTCTGTGTCCGAAGAAACGGAGGACCGATACGACCCCTTGCTCGGCGTCACCTGGCGCTCTGTCTAAGTGGACGGATTCATGATTGGCAGCAACGCGTAAGTACCCCTATTCTACTTCTCTACTTACCCTGTATCTCATTTCCCCCCATCCCGGCCCTTTTCACTTGCACCTCTCTTTCCACTACCCGACTTCTCACACTCACTCCTTCGATGCCCCATCTCCCCACACCTGAAACACTCAACATTCTTACTCCCACTTCCCCCACCACCTCCGGAAATCGCTGATAGTTTATTCAGTTTCACTACCTTGCTCCTCCGCCGCTCCGCCTGCCTCGCCGCCTCCGCCTTTTTCTCCTTCTTCCTGGCTTTCCTCTCGACTTTCTCACCATCCGACTCATCGCTATCCTGGCTATTTCCTTCCTCCTGTGAGCTTGATGACATGGACGTGTCAGGGATGTCCTCTGTACCGCGCTGGCGCTTGTAGATAGATACCCCACTTGTTAGCTTAATAAACCACATATTCGAGAGCTGCAGACTGAAAACAAACCTCCAATTCCCTATTAAACCTCCCCCAGCTCCTCCTCCCTCTATCCCCCTCCCCATCAATATCCCCCCACCCCACATCCTGCACCCTCATTCCCGCCTCTGCCTTCCCATCCCCACTATCCACATAACTAAACACCCACCGCGTCTCCCCCCTCTCCTCCCCCAATCTCTCCACTGCCTCGCTCTGCTTCCTTTCCTCTTCCTCCAGCGCCGCTCGTATAGTCTCAAGCTCTGATACCGGCGCTGCGGGCGAGGATACGCTAGCATCATCATCAGTGGCGACGGTGGTTGTGGGGAGAGAGGGTCTTTGGCGCTTTTTGGGGGGTGCATCGTCTGTGGTCGAGGGCGTGGTGGGAGAGGAGATGGAGGCGGCGCGTTGCATGAACTGTCTGGGGGTTAGAGCGGGGTTTTTGGGGAGGGAGGGTAAATCGGACTTTCATGGTTAGGAGGCGGGAGGACATGGATTTGGGGGCGCGCCCGGTGGCGGAGTTGGGAGGGGTGGCCATCGTTGTTTGTTTGGTGGGATGATGGACGAGTGAGAGTTGTGGGGTGGCTGTGGGCTGTGGGCTGTGTGAGATTGATGAAGTAGTGGTATATGGTGAGTGTTGTGCGCTTTCTGAAACGTAGCAGTCGCTGGTTTAGCACAATGGTGTGACTTTCGAACCTGCTTATACGTTGATATCCGCCAGATTTGCCTTCTCAGTTCTCACAAGTTCGGTCCAAAAGCCTTCAAAGCGGAGCGGGCCGCACCTTTCTCTACGGTAGGTACCTCACACTCCGCCCATCAAACCTTTTAATTTACGACCAATCCAACCATGGGCTGACTCACCTCATCCCCCAGGACCCCTCCTCCCCAAACCATGCCAGTCTAGCAAATCTCCAATGGGCGGCAAAGCCTTCACCTCCACCCCGCATGCCCTCTCCGTCCCTCGCCTCCCCCCACCTCTCTATCAGAGTCTCAAAGCAAAATACCTCGCCCTTCTATCTCAATTCTACGCACATGCTGCCGTGCCGCTTGAAGCGCCCGAGAAGGGGAATTATGGGGATATCGACATCCTCGTGTCTGTGCCCTTGACTTCTGGTGCTGGACCCGATGCGCTAGCTACGACCCTCGAGGCAAAGGCAGTCGTGCGGTCTGGACCCCTGACCAGTTTCGCGGTGCCATATCCCGGCTCAGATGGCAGTTATGTACAACTGGATATCCACAAATGCCCCCCTGAGACATTTCGCTGGCAGCTTTTCCATGAATCGAATGGGGATTTGTGGAACATGCTCGGCACTACGCTTCGCCCCTTCGGTCTTACAGCCAATGACGTAGGTTTTCATGCGCGTGTGCCAGAGATCGAGCATGAGGACAGAAAAAAGAGTTTTGTGTTGCTGACCACGGAGCCGGATGCTGTGCTGACGTTCCTGGGCCTCGATGGACAGATGTATTGGACGGGGTTTGAGACGGTGGAAGGGCTGTGGAGGTATGTTTGCGGATGCAGATTCTTCACTCCGGGGGCGTATAGGAGGGGGGACTTGAAGGCGAATGATCGGAAGAGGATGGGGCAGAGGGAGGGGTACAGGCGGTTTGTGGAGGAGTGGGTTCCGAGGATGGAAAGGGAGCGTAAAGATAGAGAGAGCAAGGAGGGGGGAGGAATGCACGATGAGGGGGTGACTAGGGAGGGCGTTTTGGAGGAGGCGCTGGAGGTGTTTGGGAAGAGAACGGAATACGAAGGACGTGTTGATATGTGGAGAAAGGAGAGGGCGGAGTTGGCTCGCAAGCGAGAAGAAAAACAGGAGCGAAGGGCTAGGGCTTTGGAGGATGAGGTGTATGCGGATGCTTGGAAGAGTTGCTTGGAAGAGCGGTGATGTACCCTTGGAATTCGTTCCTGTAGGGAGGATTCGAGACAATGGCATTCTGGCTTCATGGTGATTTGCCCAGCCACAATCGCAGTTTACAAACGTAGTCGTGTGCCTTCTCTACCATAGAACTGAAGAGCTTCATACAAATAGAAGACTGTACATAAAATAATCACCGCTGCGCAAACGGCTCATCCGTTACCCTCTGGCTCTCGGGCACCTCCGCCGGTCCTCCCGCCGGCTCAAGTGGGTACGTCGTCGATGGCAAGCTCTGCAAATATTTCCTATGCTGCTCTTTTGCCTACCGCACCCCCATATCATTAGCCCTCCATTACCCACAACCCAGATCCCTTTCTCTCCCTACCCAACCATTTTCCAAGGCAATGTACCCTATAACTTTGGAAAAAGGAAAAACTCACAAACGGCAGTCCGCAATAAGTACACCAATTAATCTTCGGCTTGTCTACGTTAATGAAAATCCGAGGATGCCCCAAGGGTCCTCCTCCACCGTCGCAGGCGACCTTGCGCTCTTTTGTCCAGCGAACGGGTTGCTGGTGGATGAGTGAGATGGCGGCTTGTGGTTGTGGCTATATGATCCTATGAATCAGCGTAGATCTTCCTTCATATCCCTATCCCCTATCCCCAATCCAATTATCCAACCATCTCCCCTACCCCCACCGGTCCGCCCTCTCTCAACCCTCACTCCTTACCCCTTTTACGTTATCACCCTTCATCCCTTTTCCCCAGTCCCTTCCATAAAACCACATACCTGATACTCCATAATCGTCTGCTCAAACCTCGGCCCACTCATCGCCAGCTCACGGGGCTGCTGGCTCCGACTCCACACCTCCTTCCGATTCGGCGCCTGCATCGTCCGCTGCCTCTCCGCATCCTCCGGCATCTCTTGCAGCGGCGCATCGCGCGCGCCGCCCGTCGAGGTCGGCACGGCGTTGGTTTCCGAAACGTTTTGTACGGGCGCGGGGGGGTTTGGGTCGTTGGTTGGGACGCGGTCGGAGTGGCGGGAGGCGGTAGAGTAGAGGCGGGGGGGGAAGCGGAGAGGCAAGAGACGTTGGATGGTAAGGCGGAGGGTAGGAGGCATGGTTAGTGGGTTGTGGGATGGAGGGGGCTTGGTGGTGAGGGTTTGGGCCCTTTGCAGCCCTGGACCTCAGACATGTGGGGCTAAGCCCCTACAGGGTTAGCGCTTTGCTTACTACAGAAGCTGGTGCTGCACTGAGCTCGCGAAGTAAGCAGAGCTAACACGAAGTGGCTTAGCCCCACACGTCTGAGGCCCTGACGTAATCAGCCCTATGAAGTGAGACGGCGCTTAGGTAATGACCTTACCATGTCTCGCTAACCATCCACTCAGGATCCTCAAGATCACCGGTCCGTCTTTCATCCATTAAGCTAACGCTTTCTGGCTACGCTTCTTTCTTACAACGCACGCCGCTTTAAGACACAGCAGATTTCGCCAAGATGCGCGCCCGCAGAGAACGATCGCAAGCTCCCAGCCCACCTTCCAATCGACCCTCGCCCTCGCCCTCGCCCTCGCCCTCGCCCCGATCAAGCACCCCGCGTCTCAGGGATTATTCCACCCCACCTCGCTGCCCGCCGGATATGTACAAAGAATTGGCCTTCATTGAGGAGCGCCTTGAGGCTGTCGAAATTGATACTCGTAAGTTCTTGTTCTTTGCTGTAGAAGTAGAAGCACTTGTGTCATTGCTGGCACTTTTTCGATTGAAAGGCGAGAGCTGATGAGTTTTGGTTGGCTCGTTATAGTACGCAAGAACTACATCGCTTCCAAGCAAATCTACGATGATCGCGCCAACATCATTTCAAAAGTCCCACATTTCTGGGCACTGGTTTTTGAGGAGGCGCCCGAAGATATTGATTGTCGCATCCAACCTCGAGACACGGCGGTTCTCAGCACCCTAAAAGCTTTTCAAATCACTCGTTTCGAAGTAATAGGCTCAGATGAAGGCGAGCCACGAAGCGTCAAGTTCACCTTCACGTTCGATAAGAATGATTGGTTCCATGATGAAGTACTAGAGAAAACCTTCTGGTATCGTACGAGCAAAGATGGGTGGACAGGGCTAGTCAGTGAGCCGGTGAAGATACAATGGAAGGAAGGCATGGACTTGACTGATGGGCTACTTGACATGGCGGTCGGCGTGTGGGCGGATGAGACACAGGGTTCAGCAAAGTCTCCGGCCCAAGATACGCTAGTTGAAACGATGGACAATACCTCGATGGACGCGATCAGTCTCTTCGCGTGGTTCGGATATCGTGGGCGGAAGGTTAGCGCTCAAGAATCTTCTGAGGCGGTAAGGGAGGAGGAAGAGAAGAACGTGAAGGGTGGGCCTGGTGGGCCACTTGATGATGACGAGGAAGAGAACGATGAAGGAGAGCCTGACCTAAGTTCAGTGATCGAGAAGACGATCGCAACAGAGGAAGATCCGAACGACGGCGAACTAAGTTACGAGATCTTTCCTCGAGGCGAAGAGTTGGCCATAGCTCTTAGCGACGACCTCTACCCTGGTGCCATCAAGTACTTTAGTAAGTTATCAACCCCTCCATTTCGTCTCAGCAGCTAATCGGTTTGCAGCCCAAGGACAAGAGGCTGATGCCTTCGACTCCGGGGACGAGGAAGTAGTGGACTCTGACGATGAAGAGTCCGATGAACCAGCGAAGAAGAAGGCAAAGAGAAGCAGCTGATCCATTTCCTAACGTAGTCATGTAGTCATGTTTACTTTCGAAGCACGTATACCCAGGCGTGCGTGGTAGTAGTATAGTCGGTGCTCTAGATGGAATTCAATCTAGTCTTGCTTACTTCGAACATTTGGTGTGAGACATATCTGGATGAGGAAATTCGTCATGGAGTACTTCATTTAAAGTTCTGTACTTGTTCGATAAAGGCCATCGATGTAAAGGATCGCGAAGTGGAGATATGGATTTAGAAAGGATGTAGACGAGGTTTGCTCATGAGGTAAATCTCAACTTTTGCTTCCATTTCTGCTTCTGCCAGGAGTCAGACTGGGGAACTTGTGGGGATTTCCGGTTCGGATTGAGAGAATCCAAATGGGAGAAGGCGAGGTAGAGAACATACTCAGGCTGAAGTACTCACAAGGCGACTGCACGGGTACCCACCCTCATTCCTCCTCAGATATACCCTTGACACTGTTCTTCCTCAAAAAAACTTGCCAATAGATCAAGATTCGCGTTGACTTCTCTTTACCAGATCAACAGCAACAGTCGCCATCTGCCTGTATTTCTCGTGGTTGGAAGTGTTGTCAACAGCTCAAGTATAGAGCTGTGATTCTACAAATCGAGGGAGTAAAGGAACAGAGTATTTCTAGCTCGTTTCCTTCACGAGTTGCCAGGTTCCGGGCCCAAGATCTCTATGATGCAGTGCATGACTTGCCATGATAATGCAAGGCAAATTACCAAACAGATTTGATAGCCACAACAGGGTGCGGAAAAGTAGGAAAAATCTGTCAGCATTGGCATGCGTCTTGCCCATCTACTTAGCATTCTACAAGTCAAGCTGTGGAAATCATACGCAAAAAGGAGTGAAGAGGGTCCAAAACGCGCACCAAAGCCGTGATTCCTGCACGTCTACGGAATACTCGGCATCGAGCCAGTCAAGAAAACACATGCGTTGACAAATCATGTACTCCTCCCCATGCAGTTGTACACCAGCGTGCGTTCGACCCATGAACGCTCAAACGAGGCGGTTCATGATCGGCTTTGCATCACTCCCCTCAGCTTATGCACTTCCAGTCATGCTCCGAGACTGGCCGGATTAGAGCTGTGCATGTGGTGCTAGTGTGCATGAAGGGATGTGGATACTGTTCCTAGCGGTGATTTTTGTTGCCGCCTGCTCTTCCGGGAGGAGTCGGGTTGTTGCCTGATAGGTGTGAACCTGAAGGGGTTTGGAGAAGCTAGGATAAGGTTGGGATTAGGGTTCAGGTTGATGTAAGAAGCCGTTTGAAGATTTGACAATGTTTTGACTGGTTGTGAATTCCTTTTGCCGATTGGGAAAGACACGTTAGTGACGACGCGAGTTGTAACTGGTGCGATGGCTTGCAGGTTGTACGGAGTAGAGGAGTAACCAGTGTGACTCCGATGACAGGTTGCAGTACAGGGTTTGGGTCATATCCAGTTGCTTAATTTTTTGGTTTCATCGTGCTCTTGTGTCGTCAATGGCTGCAAGCCTCATTCATATCAAAACAAAAATGGTGTTCCTAACTCGATCAATGACCACGCAAGGGTCCTTGCTTGCAACGAGTGTTGTCGGTTCTGCTTCTAAAGTCTTCAAGAAAGGGAGCGGATCCCTAAAGCGCTAGAAGAGCCGAGATTCTGTAAACATACCAACCATCCTCAGAATCTATGCGCCAATAAGATACAATCCTCGGTTCAATGAAGGACTTCCAGAGAACTTTCGATTTATTCCAACAAAAATAGGTTGCATTCGACTTCCCAAAACTCGGAGACTGCGATACGCTAGACCTGTCTTGCAGTAGGCTAAAATGAAACCAATGTTCTTCTAAACTGGCAACCCCTTGTTCTCTTCCACAGAACCCGGGATTTTGCATGATCTAGGCAGATCTAAATACTATCAATGGGTTCAGGTTCAGCAGGCTAGGCTTCATGATAATCAGACCACGAAAGACCACGGGGATCGCTGGCAGCCTCGCCTTCCTAAGACCCGAATAATTGAGCATTTGGAATTTTGATTCAGAGACGGTGATGCATATGAGGCGAAATTTCCGCAACCCATATTCTCCTGAAGTGGTTATTGACATGGAGGTACAAAACCTTGTCCTTGGAATGAGGCTCGGAAATGCCTATATGTTTTATGAGACGTCGATAACATATTCAGGTTCTAGTCGCGTGCTGGGAAGCCTTTTGACACGGTTGTTGGCGCCAGCTTGGTATCCAAGACGGAGCGCCTTCAGGGATACTACAGTCATCAGCAGGCAGGCTTGTCCAAGTAATAAGGACGTGGAATCAAAGAATAGAACAAAGCAGCGGCGGTCATTAGCGTCTAGCTGGCTAAATTGGCACTAAGGTTCAGTCTCGCGAACAAGACTGAGTGGAATTTGATAGCTCACATCAAACGTCTGAAAATTCTGGTTGATGGGGCAAATCAGCGATCGTTGTCGTTGAAGGCCTTACCTTAGTTGGTATACTCGGTTGGCGTTTTGACCGGTTCAATCACGCGACGGTGCCTATGCACGAACCATAACATCCTGGCTTGCAGTCTGAAAATCTCTCGAGGTCAAAGAGTTGGGGTATGAGATGATAACAAATAAGAAGGCAACGGCCGCTGGTTGGGGAAAGTAGCTCCTAGCCACACAAGAAGAAGAAGAAGAAGAAGAAGAAGATGATGATGATGATGATGATGATGATGATGATGATGAAGATGAAGAAGAAGAAGAAGAAGGTGTTGGTCGATGTGGTCTTACTTCTCCACAACAATTGACTTTTCAACGGGTTCTGCGAGCCTCTAAGGTAGGTAGTACGGTAGTATGTACAGTAGTACATAGTGCTTACGAGCCTCCAATACGGCTGGGGGACTGTGGAGCAGTGGGGGGTTTGAGTTTGAGAATGTAACCTCTCGGATTGCATTGCGAAGCATGGATTAGATGATCCATCTGTTGACATGGTGGCATACATACCTTACGTAGTAGTCGTACCTTAGTCGTCGTGGTAGTAGTAAGGTATATGTACGTAGTAGCAAAGGTACCTTAGTATACTTCCGTAAGGCACATCAAACCCACTTTCGGAGACCTGCCGGTGGGGCCGAACCATGGTAGAAGATCTGCACTGTACGGATGTAGATATGTACCTTATTCTTTGACTCTGGGCTTTTCTCGGCAATTTCCTTAGGGTCCGAAATCGATTCCTCTGCCGGTTGCGGGTGGAATCATCTCCCTTCTGTACGGATTAGTTCATACTACGTACAAGGCAAAGGAAGGTTATACCGTCGCAGTAGGTAGGAAGGTAGATAGATAGGTAAGATGGCCACGGTAGCCGATACAGTACCGCCTACTGATAGTCCATACACAATAAACGATACTGATGCTTATAGACGCCAATCGACAAATGGGGCTAGAGTACCGTACCTAACATGTGCTGTGTAACAAGACATGAGACCATGTGTACATCCGTACAGTACTTTAGTCGGTATTAATACAAGGTCGATCACACCAACGGCAGATGTCGGTACTTGGGATACTGGGCATCCACTGGTCAAGATTATCCGATAACCAAAGTAAGAAGCAGTACCGCCGATCTTTGTTCTGTTCAGCTTGAGAGTCGAGACGAGGGAAAACGGTGATCTCAATTTCACTACGTTCACTGGCGGCGATGAACAGATAATCTTCTCCCGTTCCATCCCAATAGCAATAACCATCCTCTCCAGGCAAGCCCGACTCGACTCAGCTCATCATCGCACTGACAGGCATCGGGAAGAGCACCCGAGCGCTTGAGAGGATCTTCGATGATAGCGGCGAGACGACGATACAACAAGCTACAAGGGGCGGGCCACGGCCCAAATCGGTGCTTGAGAGCCTAGGAGGATTGAGAGGATGCTCGCGTATCTGGAGAATCCATGGACGGGGCGTTGGCGTGCATAAGGTCTGCTGGCTGACAGGGCTTACGAAAAGTCAAAGTTACAACCGCATTCAGCCAAGGATTTTCGGTTGTCGGATGGAGGATCTTCAGGGTCAAATACTGTAGTATGAGTTCCAACGTCCCTGGCGCTCTGCAGATGACAGAAGACGGAGCAGCGGACCACGTTCTCGCCCACCTCAGAAATACACCATGGGAGTGTCGCTACTGTACTGGCGGAAACGCCATGTCCTGCAAGCACAAGCCAAGGCAGATACACGAGCTGCATGAACAACAATACCATGTTCAGAGCTGAAAAATTGAAAGACTATCGGACTGATGCTTTCGTCTAGACCCAGGCTCGCCAGGTCATTTGGCGAAGCCACTCGTTTTGCCAGTACTGCAATGTGGCTTTCGACTTCCTATATCCTGGTGCACAGGAGAAAACTGAAAAACGTAGCGTGTGGATGATCGTTGCTGTTTGCCCGGACTTCCTTGACCTTGAAACATGGCAAACATACTATACCATTCATACCGCCTATGCCGCAAGGCAATCGTACCAACATCGTGAACACGCTGGCAAATGGGTCAAGACTAAGAAGCCCATGTAGCTTTGCTCAATGAACCCCCCACGCCCCTGGCTCTATGGACTCGTTTCCTGGATTTTCTCGGGTCGGAGTATTACGATGTAGGATTACAAGCGCACCCGTCAAATCTTGATGGACTTGGTTGGGATGGCGGCGGATGTTCGTGTACTACTGCTGCAGCCTCCAGAGTTCCTGCCGCAATCTCGATTACCTCAAGTCAAAACGTGCCACTCCTATCCACTCCAAGTACCGACATGAGATCGACGTTTGATATTTCAAAGGGTCAACCCAGCCTTCTAGTTCGCAGGACATGGGTGCTAATGACATAAGTCAATGTCAAGTGCATTCAGATGCCTTAATGCAAGCAGTACGCGTCGGGTGTGGGCAAAGCCTGGGCTTGCTACTTTGACCCGCACCAACATTTTGGCCCTTGGGATGCTTCATTCTCCACAAGTTTTATACTGACCTCAGAGCGAGAAATGCATGAGGATATACAATCGAACAGGCTCCACTGATCGACAACGCCCGTTGGTAAGCTGGATGATGCTACCGGCGTTTAATGCCTTGAAAATTCGAATCCAAACGCCTGGACTTGAGCTACGTCTGTACTCCGAAAGGTACCTAGCTGGCTTCTAACTCCGTACCTCGCAATCGCCGGTCCCTATTTGACTTCTGGGGGTGCCAGGTCCAGCCTAGCCCCCGACAATCGATACCTATCTTTACCCCACACCATCAAAGTACGCAATCCCTGCAGGACGAGGGAGGGCTACTCGTGCCGACCACGGATTTTTTCCGGATCATCCCTCAAAAGACATATCATTCACCAATATCTTCCAGCGAGCGAGTTCTGATCCATCAGGGTCCAGAGCTCGCAAGTCTGCTAACATTCCAGCGACAGCTGATACGGCGGCAAACTTCATGATCTTGATCTTTTCTCTTGCAAACTTTCGAGATTTGAACGGTAAGGCTGTGTGGACGATGCCTGCAGCTACTTTGTTTAGGTAGCTAGCTGCAGACGTTACATTGGGTAAGTCAGTGTTTCCGTACTGTACCTTGTATACGTACCAGTACGGCGAATTCGTTGGAATTACCATCAAGCTATCCTTTCAACACTCGCTGTCTTGCTACAACGCACCGTCCACTCTTGTTTTCGCGGTTGCTGTCGACCTTTGTCTTTCGAAAGTCGTTCCCATGGTGGTATTTCTTGTGGAGTTGTGATACCGTCCATTTTATGCCTTTCCAAAAACTACCCAATTTCAGGGACTGTACAATGCACTTTTCTACCACACCTTTCTAATGCCCAATTAATCTCATATCTGGTTGTGAGGCCGACGGGTACATGGACCTTCTTTTCTGTTCAAGTTGGGGCTCAATACCCTACAAGGCTGATATTTGAAGAAGTCGCTGATAGTCAACGACGTCTCACCATTCTAGGTCAACAAGGTCTCACTACTTTAATGACGGCCCAAGATTCTTATCTCTACACGCTGTCGAGACGCTCTTTGCGTGCTTTTATCTCAATGACCGCGGACCCCATTCGACTTTAATTTGGACAATTTTCGACCGTCGAAGCACGTTCAAACCCTTCATCCTGGAAGATTTTCATGTCACGAACCTACATTGGACCCTTTGGTAGGTATCTGCCTATCGTTGACGACAACGAGCACTTCGAACTCGAGCAGGAAGAGATTAGTTTTGAGGACCAACCAAAAATGACGACTTATCAACTTCCTCCACCCCCAATGCCAACAAGACTGCAGTTTGGGACTGATCTTAGCCCCGGGTTCACCGAGCCCACGAGGTACAATACAATGAGCGACTCACGAACCTCGTATGACCCGCATAAGTCAAATCCTGGAGAGCACCCAAGACGAATGTACCATGAACAGCTTCCTTCCGTCAGTCAGCTTCTCACGCCTGGATCCCAGTCGAGTGTTCCCAACTCGCCGTTCTCGCCGCAACATAGTCCGGATCTGTCGGAGACCCGACACACTTATCCTTCCTCACATCGGAACTCTGTTCCTGAGCGATTTTCTCAGACAGCGGCCGCGTACCCAAACCAGGGCGGTTATAGCCAAGTGCCCTTCCAAACACAACAGGGAGAGATTATGGACCCAAGGAATCATAACTTCCCCATCAATGCACAGCCAACACATATTCCTTCGTCTTACAACCCTCGCCAAGAAACAAATGCAGCTCACTACCCCACCTACGCCGCTTCGTCTCGGCAACAGTATGCTCCTCACCCCCCACTGGTCATCTCTTCGAACGCTCCTGCTCAATATTATCACGCACAGCAAACGAGCTATGATCTCTCATCGCCTTCTTCGATCGGATTTGATCAAAGCCGTCAGGACGCCGAGCCCAGTATCAAGCCATTGCCTCGTGTGGTCGGAGAGCAAGATATACCAGGGGAAGGTCTCTGTTGGCTATACGAGGATGGTTCGATCTGCAAGAAGGTGATTGATGGAGAAGAAGTCAATGCACAATGGGGAATAACGAAGGCGGGTAAGCCTCGTAAACGTCTCGCAATCGCGTGTACAACCTGTCGAGAGAAGAAGATCAAGTGTGATCCTGGCGATCCAAAGTGTGTGCAATGTGATAAATTCGGTAGGGAGTGCCGGTTCACCACAGCGTGAGTACTTTTATTGCTTCTTAAATCTCACTTGTGTAGGGCGCCTTGTATTTGCAGAATGTGCAGGCAATGCTTCATTCCGTAACGCCGTATTTTCATTGCGCAAGCCGCATTTGTCATTGCCACTAGAAGCCAGGAACGTGTTTTCTGTAATTGCACCATATCTCTCAGTACCTACCTTATGTACTGATGTTTGCTGTAGATTTCGCAGTCAGCATAGTCGTCCAGAGTCACCTTCTTACGATCTCCAGGCGCGTACTTCACCACCAATGATCGCCCGAAAAGATTCACCGCTTCACTCCGGTCCGATTTCCCCAAGAAGTTCTGCCGAGAAAGAGCGGATTCTTGCCTTCAAACGCGGAAGCTCTCCGGATGAAGCAATCGAAATCAAACATAATGCAGACTGCAGGCCGACCTTGACAAGGGACTCAACACCAATGAGAAAACGACGGCATACATCGACATCGATCAAAACAGAGAACGAATTTGACGAGCTACCGCCAAAGACCGAAGAGAAGACTGCTCGAGATCTGGAACCCCACTCCTGGAAACTCAGCGCTGTCGAAGTTGAGTGTGGACATTGTAGCGAGCGTAAGCTCCTGCCTTGCTCATATCTGAAGCTCTCCCCCTCTTTGGTTCAGTCGGGCATATTACCAAGGATACCTCGATTAGAAGGAGAATCTGCATGTCGCGGAAAGCCAGAAAGGTGTGGTAGCAGCGATCAATGGCGACTATCCCGGACCGCAACCTGTGCGTGAAATACACGCCATGATCAACTGATGTAATTGCACTCAAGAAAAACTGAATACGGCAAGGGCTCCAAATTTTGTACCTATATGATATTCTTCCTACCATTGCTTGGCAGCTTCTACGAATCATAGGGACGATATTTGGATCCAATGTAAATGTGGTCCGGAAGATGAGCACCAAGAAATTGAAGAATCGACGGAAGGCACTGCTGCGTTTTCTGCATTTCATATGTCGCGTACAACGAAGAGCCTCTGTTGAGGTGAAAGAACGGTTGAAGATAATGATGTAAAACAGTTGGGCGGTTGTCTCCACTACTCGGGCTTGACTACAGTACTGCCCCCATTCAAAACCAGCGTTCTTGCGTCTTATATGCATGATGTGGGTACATAAGAAGAGAAGGGATTTATTTGAGACGGAGGGGGTCATAATGTTGGTGGAATTGGGGATTTGGACAGTCAAACAATTGGATCTGCTTCGGCACAATCCAACTCCATCGTGCCGCCACTTGTAGTGCCTTGCTTAGTGACTTTCTCTGAGATGTTAAAGTTGGTGGGTGGTGTCGAGTCCATCCCTAAAGACACCGCACCAAGGGATCAGCCGATAGCCAAATCCGCCGGATCAGTCATTGGACCCACTGACCGTTGGAGCACAGAAATTCGAGATTGATCCGTTCTCGTTGTCGGATCCTTCTTGTCGCACGAGCTTTGTAATGAAGCCTGAGGTGATGCTTGCATGATTTCAAAGTAAACGACGTGTGCCACAGTTCTTTCTGTGAAGAAAGGATAATTGTAATTTTAACTAGTGCTAGAATATACAATATCTTTGATAGCAATTTCCCGTCAGTAAGTAACTACTGTACTTACTACCTTACGGAATAAGTAGATGTTGGTACTCCCTACGTACGAAGCAACAGACCAACTAGCCGAGCAAGCCTTGCGAGAGCTACAGTAGATCAATCCCGGTCCGAACTTTTCTTTCTTTCTTTCTTTCTTTCTGTGCCTGATAGAGAAGTTCAGTAAAGGACAATTGCGAGATTTGGATGCCTCGGATTCCCTTGCCTTCTCATGACGCAGTAGTTCTAGTTCTGTAAGGTAGTACAGTGCTACCACACACAGCCCTCCTCGTCTAATCTCTTGCCGCCATCCGACCCGAGCACCAGGACGATGCTAACGTTTCGAAAGATCCCCCGCCAATCAGTCCCCACAGTAAGGTAATGCATCACCGGCGGCAAGGTCGAGAAACACCAATGATACCTCCGTAATAAACCAACAAGGTACGGTATTCTGTAAAACCTTCCAGCCTCCAGGTTGGCATGAGAATGCCGTCGACTACCTTAAGCATGGGGAACGAAGCTCGACATGGATGCCTGGCAAGTCACAGATGTCCAAAAGGTTCCGGTGTCTCACATGGAAATCATGACAGTGCGTGAAAGTCAGGAGAGCGGCACCTCTGATTGGTTCTACACACGCAGTCAAACGTTTGCCGTGGTCCTTCATATCAGTTTCAATGACTTCCGCTCTTTCTGCTGTGCTGTCGTGACTTTCTCCTTCTTCCAACGGCATCCATTCCTTAGGTACCTCTTTACATTCATTACCAGTTGTCCCACCGCAAGACGGTCGAGATAGCCTTTGTCGTTCCTTACAGCTTACCTGAAGCCATTCTTTTCAACCTCTATCAACGTTCTTGCCGAGTGTCAGTACCTCATTTGCATCGCAAGGGAATCGCTGGCGAAAGAACCGCAAAAGCACAGAAGCAATACAGAACCTTGAAGTATCTCAAAGTGCGACATCTGTTGCGTGGAGACAAGTGGAGACAACGTTTGTATTGAGAATATAAAGCTTGCGAGAGTCTCCTGGAATTGAAGTCGCCTGGCGCCGCTTCGCTTTGAGTATCAGACGTGGCCAACATCCCGAAGATATACCCACCGATACTGATTTGCCTGGATCACATCAATTGAGTAGAGACACCCAACATCATTTGATCAGAGCATACTCGCCGTTGACTTAGGGACGCTGGTTGTCTGTGGAAGAGTAGGTAGACCTCTCAAGGTGAGCACGACCATTCTCTAGGAATTCACAACACTTGACCCGAGATAATCCTTTGATTGATTCTATCTTCGACTATCTAATTGGTCTAACGCCTTATCGCTGTAGTGCCGGATCAACGTTGTTTCAGTGACACCATTCATCATATAAACAGTTCATCTTCAGTTTCGACCTTACTCCTCAATCACCTCACATTGTAGCGACCGACAACGACGATCACTTTCGTCCAAAGCTTGACAGCATCTTGTTCGGTGTCTCAATATCTCTAGATACATTGCATCACAAACTTTACATCTAAATACTCTGTTGGCAGCCAGTGGCTGTCCCGAACCTCTTTGGGCGGTGATATTAGCGTCAACATGAACATCGCAAAAATCGGCCTGGCGACCGCCAGCAAACTCGCTGTCGTCGCGTCGATGGTCATGGTCTTCATGATCGGTAACGTAAACGCCTACTGGCGTTTAGAATGCGATGGATCGGTTGGTCTCGCTCGCTTGGATCCACTTATGAATTTTGGAACTGCTGGGGACCACGTTCACAGCATCAAAGGAGGCAGTGGTAAGTTCTTGACTTCTTTCGCTTCGAATCCATGGTTCGTTTCTATTGTATATGTAGCATTATCCTAACTGTATTCGCGTACCACTCGGCATTCTACTATCATAACTGAACAGAAGCTAAACATATCCTACTATCAGCCTTTACATCTACCTCCACCGCGGACGATCTTATGAAATCCAAGTGCGCAAGCTGTGGAGTCAAACAAGATCATTCTGCATACTGGACCCCGGCGCTTTACTTTATGAATAACGACAACAATACTTGGGAAGTGGTGCCGGAGAAGCCACCGCACAAGACGTAAGTCCTGATTCCTATATCGTCTGGAAGCATCTTCAATTCATCCTTGAGGTTGAGTTTGTGGTGTACAGTATGTTTACACATCGTACAGATACTATCTTCTGAACAGCGGGTTAACTTCTGACGGAAAATCACAAAACATTGAGGCTTTCCCGAACGGATTTCAGATGATCTCAGGGCACAACTTTAACCGCAACTCTTCTCTGCCAACTCCCCAGGATCCTAACATGCGTTACCAGGCGCCCCTGGCAGATATGGGCCCATGGAAGGAGCCCCAATATGTTCTTGCGCAGAGAGCCTTGGGGTTCAACTGCATGAATTATCAAAAAGGTGTTACGCCTGAACCGACTCTAGCTCGCCACTCATTCCCCGACAAAGCATTCCTCGATACTCACTGCCCCGATGGTCTTCGCCTAGAGCTCATGTTCCCAAGCTGCTGGAATGGCGAAAATGATAGCGCAGACCACAAATCCCACGTTGCCTTTCCCGACTCAGTCATGAGCGGAGACTGTCCCGCAGGTTTCGATCGTCGCCTTCCGTCTTTGATGTATGAAACCATTGTTGCTACAGATCATTTCAAAGGTAGAAATGGCAAGTTTGTGATTTCCAATGGTGACCCGACTGGTGAGTCCAGACCTTTTCGCAATCCTTTCACGGTTGCCACCCATTTCATAGCACTATGCAGGGTTAGCAATAAAAGCTGACTTGGTCAATCAACAGGGTTCGGTTACCATGGTGATTTCATCGCAGCTTGGGATGACGGTGTTCTACAGCAAGCTGTTGACACTTGCAATGCCATCACCGGCCCAACCGCCGGCGATATGAGGGCATGCCCTGTCTTTGAGATGGCGCAAGGAACTGACCAATGTCACCTCGAGAAGCCACTGCCAGATGCGATTTCGTCGGAGAACTGCACAGGCCCCATGTCGTCGTTGCCAAATGATATGCAGGTCTATCCAGGTCCGGAACCGGCCCCCAAACCGGGCAAGAAGCAGCCAGAAGCACAGCCGCCGAAGGAGACTGTCTCAAAGACATCGGCACAAGTGGTACCAACCATCGCTGTATCGTCGCATGCCGCTGCCGGCTTTGTTGATGTTAAGAACAACGTGGCCCAAGAGACTCCATATGCGTCCTCGACCGCAGCACCTTCGCCGATCTCTAGCAGTGCTGACGTCGCTCAAGCCAAGAATTATGTGGCTCAAGTTTCAGCACCCACTCCTTCATCGTCATCTCCGCCGCCGCCCCCACCCACTTCAACTCCCGCTCCGGAACCGAGCAAGGGCTCTCCGACTGGGGGGCAAGAGCAGGCCATTGCCACCACTTACTCAACCAAGGGTCATGAAGTGTATGAGGATGTCGTCATGATGACAGAAACCACTGTCACCGTGCCTGCCGCTGCGAAACGCACCCCGGAAGCTGAAAACCAAGCGCACAAACGACACGCACACCGTCACCTCAAGCACCACGGCGTTGGGGCCCGTCGCTTGCGCTGATGGCTGACGTGACGACGGACGCGAGAGCTCCTGGGTCTGTGAAGGGGTAGTGGATTATATCTTCTCACTCTGTAAAGGATACAATGGGGGGCAATGCTGGTCCGTTGCTCAAGTTATAGGTCACTTTGGTGTATGATTGGTTTCCATTGGAAACAATCGATCCTGCAATCAACACGGGGCGTTATGTGCATGAAGGTGGGGATGGCTGCATAGCGGGGAACACGATGTCGTACATACTTACATACACATACAATGGCGAGAGAGAACACATGCAAAGTTTCTCTCCCGTACAGCTTTGCTCACTCATCACACACATCATCTACCTTGGTGAACCAGTAGTCTCAAAGCCTTATCAACCTCGCTCTTTTGCCTTCCGTTCGGGATTCGAACCATAGAATAGGCACCGTGACGTCACACATACTATACCACAACATCCCTCATCCACCCCACACGCGACCGGCCACGCTCGGACTCGGACTCGGACTCAATAACACTCTACTGACCAATCAATCAAAGGAGCGAACCAATCAATAATGGGGTGGAATTCTTTCATTACGCAAGCACAGGGTGCAGGTGTTACCACAGTAAGGTAAGGTAGGTAGATATGGAGATGCTTCATGTGATTGACACGAAGCCCGTTAGGGCTGTACGAGTGAGTAGCACATAAGGATGAATGAGGTAAGGTTGTCGGTTCGGCTGTTTAGATCGGCCCCGAGTCAGGCCCGAGATCCTTCACGAACGCCTAGAACTACCTTAGTGGGAAACCTAATCATCTCCATTCACAACATTTCAGATCTCCCCACTAAGGTACTGTCGCATTCACGAATCGCGGCAGGATCAGGATGTATTCAACGCATGCTACGTTCTACATTCTACCTTACATTCTACATTCTACATTCTACATAGCCCCATTGGCCCCTTGCCCCCCCCCCCCACCCTCCACCCCCCTCCTCGGCCCCCAGCAGCAATATATTATGGAGGTCGATGCACAGACGCGACTGAATTACATGTATAAACTCCCACTTTCCACTCTTTCCACTCTTTCCACTCTCCAACGTTGTAAAGACATCCCCGACCACTCTACACTATGGCCGCCATAACACAGAATGGAGCCTCCAACGGAGCGACTGATGGAACGCCCAATGGGGCATCCAGTGGAACATCGGTTCATAGAAGGATCTTTCTCTTCACCCACGGACGAACTGCCTCCAACCTTTTGATGAAGATGTTCGCCAAGCACCCTCAGCTCACCCAGTCCGACTACAATTTCCACAACGCATTCATGTTTGGGCCAGAAAGACTGATGCAAGTCGGGAACGCGGATGAGCTGGTACCTCCGGAGCGTCTTGAAGCATGCAAGTCTGCTACCTACCAAAGAGGCTTCGACGGAGTACAAGAAACCATCGCAAAGATAGAGGCAGAGGTAGGGCTTGGCCGACTCCAACTCTAATCGTCCGCTCTAACACTGCTACTTTGGCAGGGTAAAATTCCATTCGTCAAAGAACATTCGTATTTCATCTTCGACCCCAAGATCATTGCGGCAAACCTTCCAACCTCGTCCGATCGCAGAGTTGCAGCGAAACCGGTCGTCGTCGACCACTCCATCACCCAAGCAAATGGCACCACCAACGGTACCGCAGACCACATGTCCACGTCCTCAGCCACAAGCACCAACCCCACCGTCCTCCCCGATAGTTTCCTTAGAACCCTGTCCCCCGTCATCGTCATCCGTCACCCCGCCCGCATGATCCCGTCCTACTACCGTGCCATGAAAAATTCTATCGGCATCGATCTGTACGACGGCGATTTCCCTACCATAGCTAGCTTCCTCTGGTCTAGACTAGTTTTTGACTGGTACGCTCAACACGTATGCGGCTCCCCCTCCCTCCCTGGCCCGAAGAAAAAGAGCGAACGCACCGGCCCCTCCTGGCCCATCGTTATCGACGGAGACGATCTAATCAACGACGAGAACGTAGCCAAAGATTTCTGCAAACAGATGCAAATCGATCCGCAGTACCTTCAAACATCGTGGGACATGATGCCGGAAGAGCAAAGGGCGAATCAAGGAATAATGCTAACGGCGTTTCTGTCAACGATTCAGAAGTCGACGGGCATCGTCAAGAGCCAGGAGGTGGATATGGACAAAGAGAAGGAGAAGTTGTTGGCGGAGTTTGGCGAAGAGGTGGGGGGGACGTTGGCTGAGTTTGTCGAGATGGCGATGCCGGATTATTTGCTTCTGAGGGAGTACCGACTTTGAGAGGGTGGAGAAACGGGGCAGTGGGAAGTGAGATGGGGGTTTTAGCGGCGAGTATTGGAGAAGATACGCATTATGCTTTCTCGAGGTATAAAATTCTGTAGCTAGTACACAGTACTTATCGCATCTAGTTGTTGTGAGTTCCTGCTTATAATTCCTTTTATCTGGAAAATCACCTTTCCATCGCAGAACAGCCAATCCTTCCAACATGATTTTAACAATCCATTATTCCGGAAGCTTCTCATACGTGGCGAAGAATGCGCAGACTCTTGTTTATCGTAATGCGAACACTTGCACCTTGCAGCATTACTACTTTTCTCCACTGGAAGGATCTCCCATTTTCTATTCCACATCCACTACCTTATTCCTCCCCCCCACCCCCACCCCCACCGGCGGGCCAAATCCGCTCACATCTCTCTCCACCCCGGCCCCTTCACTCCATCATTCTACCCCAGCCCCCCACCACCACCTCCCATCTCTTCCCTCCAACTCGCTAAACCCCCTCCAGCCGGCAGACTATCCCCCCTAGCACTAGAGCACTATAAATACATCGATAAACATCCCTTTGAAATGATAACAAGGGAACTACATAGATGGCTCTCTAGCGGAACGATCAGGAAGCTACACACGGTTTTTGATTTTTTGAGGTTTGAAGAGGGGGGGGGGGGAGGTGGTGGGATGGAGGGGAGGGGTTGGAAGGAATGAGATATGTAGGAGAGGGGGAATGGGAGAGTGTAAGGAGTGGGTGCTTATAGGTAGGTGGTGAATGTGGGCAATGAGATTGGATGATAAGGGAGTGGATGCGAAGGGGTTATGACTGAGGTTTGGTGGTGGAGTAGGTATAAGGGTGAGGAGGCGGGGAGGGAGGATTATGGTAATGGAATGGAGGAAAGCGATTGCGATTCCAAACACCTTTTATATTCTCCCATCCCCTCTCATCACCTATGTAACCCCTCCACCCTCCTGCCTCATTCCCTGCTTTTCTTTTCTTCTCCCACGCTTCTGCACGATCGTTATGCTCTCTTCGAGCTTGCAGGGTTGGATTTATGGTTGAGATATATTTGGTTAGCTCGGATGTGAGGATTTTGTGATGGGGGAGGGGTGGATACGAGAGGGTAAAGGGGTTGACGGGGGTTGGAAGCTGGCGGGGGAGATAGGGGAATAGGGGCGATAGGGCGATGGTATTGTAGATCAAGCATTTTCTTCCGATCATTCTCACTCTACGAAGCATTCCACGATATCATAACCATCCCTCTGAAATCTTGCGTAAAAACGTTGATTCAACCCAATGTATATAAAAAGGGAACTGTTTGTTAAAAAAACTGAAAACGATGATAAGCAGAGTTTAGCAACGTTTAAGAAGAAAATGATCAAGTGCAAGAGTAGAAACAAAAATAAAGTGAAACAAAAAAGTCAACTGACGAAAGATGACGAAAATAAAAAGGGCAGCGACTGAATTCGAATACCGATCAAAGAACACCAACGATAAGATAAGATGGATCTTCAATCCCAATTCAAAGAACAAAACCAAGACGAAGAAAGGAAAGCCAAAACAAAACTTATCCCACATCAGCAAATCGCTGCGTCGGAGAGAAAAGTCTTCGAGATCTCCCCCCTCAACACTCAACTTCCATGATACATATTTGCCCTACCATCAACTATGCCTCATCTCCTTCTCTTCTCTTTTCCTCTCCTCGCCCCACCCCACCCCGCCCCATCTTCTAACCTCCCCTACTCTCATCCCACCCTCTCCATCCTTAACCATCCCATCCCATCCCATCCCATCTATACGCGCGACCTCCAGCTTTTACGCTTTGCGGGAAAAAAAAGTCGGGGTGAGAGAATGGGTTCGAGGATGGAAAACTCGGGGAGGGTTGGAGGACTGAGTGAGGGTTAAGGGAAAGTGAGAGGGAGAGGGAGGTAGGGGGATGGGGGGCGAGGGGGAATGGTGGTATAATGGTAGGTAGCGAGGGTGCTGAGATGCGGGTTTGTAGGTTGCGGGGGTTGCGGGTGTTGGGCTCCGGACGGGGAGGGTTGCATGTGCGGTTGTGGGGGCTTGTTACCTAGGGGGGATGAGCAAAAGGGGGTCCTCAAGCGAACAATCAGTTGGGTTCTCAGCACTACCTACCACTACGGTCTTAGCAGTGAGCTAACACAAATATGTTGGGCAACTACATCCTATAGAGCTGGGTATGGGATTTGATTGTCGTTCAAGCATCTTCCAAGAAATTCCCCGTATGATCCCAGAATCCCATCTCAATATTAATCTCACACAGAATGAAGCAGCGAGGAACTCACCATGCAAGTAAAGCAAGTTTACCTAAAGCAGATTCTTCCCCATCGAGAACTTGATCCAGCTCAATCTTTAGCTTCATTCAGCGCCCCCGAATCCATCCTCATCGCCGTCTTCTTGTACAAGCAATTGTTACTCCTCTTGTGATGACATAGCACCGTCCTCAACATGCCACCCTCCCTCCCACAGACCAGCGCTACGGAAGGCGGTCGCACAGCGCTGAAAATACTCACTGTCAGCGCGCCTGTGTCAACCAGCGTAAATAAGCGGTGGCCTTTGAGCAGGTGCAGTCGGGGATCTTTGGCGCATGGGTCAGTGACGGAAAGAGGTTCCTGCCCGATGCGTTCAATGGGGTCGCGGTCGCAAAAGGGGGTGCGGCATGGTTCGTAAGTGAGACGGCCAGGGTTGGTACAGTTGCCAAAGATGACGCACTCGAGCTTCTTGATCGGCATGGTACCTTCGAAGCCGACGAGCCACGGGGTGGATTGCATGGCGCTGCCACCGTAGAGGCCTCGTACGGAGAAGGGGGGGCCGAGGGAGAGGAGAGATGCGAAGAGCATGGCGAGCGTGCCCAGAAATATTAGGTCGGCATCTCGAACCCATCGGTCATCTGGGGGACCAGAAGACTTTTGGTATAGTTTCTAGAGATCCTAGACGTAAAAACTCAAAAGACCTAGCCCAACACCTGCCCAGTATACTCCCGAGCGAAGCACGATTTCCGCTTGTATTTCATTTCGGGAAACGCCTTCTAGCGAATCGAAACGCCGTGGTAACCATCTAAGATGAATTTGCCATCGCTTTGGCCAACACCGGCGACCTGGCATACAGGCTCAATGTCCCAGAGCTGAGTGTCTCATTGATCGGGCTCTGTGGCGGCGATGAAGATATTCCGGTCTTGTTTGGAGGCATCGGGAAGCATGCAGACCATGCGTTCCATTAGGAGGTCTCTGTTGTTGGCCAAGGATAACTGTGCGAGGGCTTGGAAGAGACTACCAGAAGGGTCAAGTTGGATTCTATTGTGAAGAAGGCCCATTAGAGCATAGGCTAGATCTCCATTGCTGAAGTTCCCGTTCTGTGACCTATTCTGCAGCGCCTCAATAGGGACGGAGAAAAGCTCTAAACGGCCTAGAGAGAGCACAGAGAAGTGATGTTCGGCTAACAGGCCTGTTGGCTGATTGTGACCATCATCTAGATTGCCATCATCACACACGGATCGCTCATATCCAATAGGCTTAGTGTTTGCGACGTCCCATCCGGAGCGCAGACTTTAAGACTATGCTGAGCTACGAGCAAGGCTTCAGGTAATGTCCACATCCGAGATCCCCATTCTGCTTTCCTCTGAGGGGATGATTCAGGGAGAATAACACAAACTCGGTGCGCTCCACGGATAACATCGCACATTCGAGTACGTCTACAGTATGGAGGTCCACCTTTGCGTCCGGTGCACAGCATTTGTAGTCAATCCAATACGCGTTCAAGCCCTCTCCTTCAGTCTTGGCCTGAGTCATGAGTTCGAGTCTGCCTTGCACAGCCTTTGCCTCAGCGTTACGTGTTGGTGTCACGACTTGGGCTCTCCGTATGCGAACAGGAAAGTGACCGTTGAAAAAGCTAATGAAGACGTAGGGCATGTGCTTCGCCGCTTTAGAATCGAGGACCTATCCATCGTCCGTACGCACCACATCAGCTGGCGGGCCGTAATAGTCTTACTTTATTTGAGAGATTTTGAAGTCTATCGCCATTCTTGCTCTGATCAAGATTCTGCTTGAAGTATGGTCCTACATCAAGGCGGTTGCGAGCATGCTTAGGGTATTCCAACAATGATTAGGAGAATCTGTATAAATCTCTAGGAATTCCTCGTCATCCAAGGTCTTCGAAAGGTCTTCGAAAGTGGCAAGGAGAGCAAAACTAAAATGGTCGGAACAATTGTCATGACCCGCAGAGACTTATACAACCAGTTAGAGGGCGCTAAAGCCCATTCCGAGACCTTGAGAGCAATGAACACGTTGCCTGGGAGCTTCACACGTCCCCAATCACCGGCTGGTTGGTTCTTATAGACCTCACGTGTTGCGTGGACTAAAAGAGGCCTGGGCGCGGATCCAGTAGGACTAATGTATTGGAGAACATCCCTTTTTCTTGTGGGAACACGACCGTATACGTCACAATGAGGGTCTTTGGTTTGATCATCTATGAGCTTGCGACCCTCGTTGAAGACTTCTTCAAGGGTTTGTCGGTCAGGGCGTTTGTAAAAGTACCCACTGTCGTAGTAGCTTTTGCCGCTAAGTGTGTCTTGGTTACGTTTGTAGAACGGTGCAGGCTTCTAAACTGGACATCGTTTCCGCCTTCCAAAGATAGTGATACAACGTTGCTGTTGAAAGCAGCCTTCCCGTGGGAGTGGTTAGCGGAAAGCCCATGCTAGACCAAGTTTGAGTGAAGTTATAAAGATTGCGATATCAGAACACAGCGTGGGAGAAAAATAAAATTGTTACTCGAGATAACGACAAGCGCAAAAGATGTCAGCTTCAATGTAAAGAGGGGAAAAGGAGAGGTTTATTAGATATGAAGCCCCTAAGGTTCAATTAGCTGAACAACCATGAGGCTCGCGATGTCCAAATCCTTTCTGCAATCTCCTTAATACGAAAGGACCGGCAAACAAATGAGTACTACGTAGTTGTATCTGTGCAACCACGACGAGCGCTTGCGGAGACAGCCTCGTTCTTTGAAGCATGGTTCCGTAAAGATAGGAATAGAAGGGTAGTTCTATCAAGCGATCGTATACATTCATATTTCTCCATCGTTATGTCCTGTAGCGATAGGGATCTTGAAGTATTTTAATTTGATCTTGTTGGAATCAATTCGAGGTTTTTTCATATCATCAATTGTCTTGGCCTTGGGCTCCATGTCTGATTCTGCTAAACCTGATCGACGACTTTGGTAATCTTAACCTGCATAACTGTAGGTCTTTACCGCTAGCTGTGAACTGGTAGTGACCAGTAGAAACATAGCCGCTACCAAAGGGTTGCAAGACCCAAGTAAAATAATGGATTTTCCATAACCGAATTTGATCCCAGTCTTTAAGCGGACAATTATCGACAGAGCCCGATAATAGACAATTCGTCGACCAGTCAGTTCATCAGAATATATTTCCGATGATAGGCAGGCACGCAGGGACCAATCAAGTCCACGTATCCCGAGGCTGCCAAGAAGAAACAGCACAGAACTCAATTGCCTTTTTTTGCCTTTTCTGGTTTTGTCATTTTTTGACAACCCTTTCATTTTAAGTTGCCCCAAGTTTCTTACTCTTCTCGTCTGTCCAACCGCCGGCGACAATCGCCTCCCTAGCCGCAGTGTTGATAAGCCTGAACCGATCTGGCCCCAATTTAACCCCTCCATACCATCTACTGACGACGACGACTACATCTCAAACATTCATAACATGTAGCAGATGTAGTAGTCGCCCTCCCGCAGCGGTCTCGCCATCATCGTCGCAATCTTGAAAGGTAATTTCAGCGGCGTGGGTGGAGGAGCTTGGAGAGCGGATGCGGTACGCGGTGATGTTGTGGGTTGCCTTTGCAACGCGTTTGTCAGTAGAAAGGAGGTGGGCGATATAGACTTTGGCTTTGGCGGCGGATTTGGCTGTGCAGGCGCGTGCAAGAAAGATGGATTTTTTCTCGGTGACGGGAGAGGAGACTGTCCATTGAGGCTCGTCAGAGGTAGAATCCGTGATCCCTGGGACGGTAGAAACCGGCGAGCTATCAGCTATGAATTCGTCTTGTGTCGCTGTACCAGTCGGTGGACGGTCTTCGTTGTCTGTAGGTGTCTCTTTGGCGGTAAGAGTGTTGTCAAGCTCTTGTAGCAGGTCGAAGAAACACACTGAACCTGGTGTGAAGACTGCCTGTAGAGTTTCCTTGGCTATGTCGAGCACATGGCTGCCGTAACCCTTCCTTGAGCTATTCCCAGTAGCCTCTGTTCCTAGGATTAATATTGGAACATCTGGATATTGAGGAGGAATTGAAAGGCGCAGGGATACTTGATGCTGGGGGATGGAGAGGATGTAGATGTCATTATTAGCATTGTTATTGGCTTGATGTATTGTTGCATCTCCGTAAATGGAATTGATAGCTTCAATTTCGTTGCTGAGATCTTCCGACATGAGGGTAAGTGATGTTCAATTGCTGGGATATTCAGACATCGGGATCAATCAAGCTCCAGGAGCTCGGAACGACAAGCCGCAGCAGACCAGAGTCAACATCATCTCCGTCTGTGAAAGCCTGGATACATTGTGGTCTCCCGCCAGCGGAGTGGGCCCATTTCCGTATTTAAGCAGAATTGGTAGGACGAATCTCTGGAGTTGTCCGAAGCGACACCGCCCTGACCCCGCTCTAGTCCTCCCCGTGCTCCTCCACCTTCGGTGTGATCTCAACTTTTATGCATGCTGGTAAGTTGCCTTATTAGCTCCGGATTGGAAAACATGCCTGGCTCTCGTCGAGATCATCGAACCACCCGTAAGACTCCTAAGAATTTGTTACGGTTTGGTATCACGAAATTTGTGAAAGCAAAATCGTTGTTTTCTTTCGCCCACCCAAAACCTTCGTCTACTATAAATCAAGACTCCGAACTTGCTCTATGCTGTCCTTCGTTATGTTCGTAAACATCTTATAAGTTCCCAGACACTTTGTACTTCTACATATGTGGAAAAACCGCTTCATCGTTCCTGCGCACAATCTCTTCAATGTCGTCTAAGCTCTTCTTTCGCCAGAAACTCTTACACCCTTCCACAAATCGATGGCTGGTCTTTTCAACGTCCGGCAAATCCACTGCCGCGAAGCATAGCCGGAAATACGCCCAGCTCTTCGTATCTCGAATTTCCTCTGTGGAACTGAATATCTGACCCGGCGCCACAAGCACCAGAAACTTATCGGTTGTCAAATACACCCATAGAGCATGGCTCAGCTTCCCATGGCTCGTTTTCTTCCACAGCGGATGCGATTCGAAATTTAGCTTAACCCAGATAAACATTCCACCTAGAGGCCACACAAAATCATACATAAGCACTTTGTCCACGACGCTCCACTCGTCGGTCATGCTCTGCCTCCGTCCAGACTTGACGAGCTGTTTTCCTGATTCCAGGATGCCGCACATAGTATTCATACGTCGCTCATAGTCACCGCGAAGGCCCTCCAGCCAACGAACCCAACCAGCGACTTGCCAGCCGCTACCATTCTTTTCACCACCGCGACCACCGTCGCTGGAATCATGCGGTCCTATAATCAACTCCGCAATCATTGCTTGGACAAAACCTGATGGCTGTTGTGTTGAAGTTTCCGTGATCCGTAGGATGCGCTCACAAAGAGCTGGCTGTGTGGTGATCCAGCCCAGCCGGCATCCAGGAGCCACCGTCTTTGAAAATGTATCAAGGCGGACAACGCGGCCCTCGGTGTCAACAGACAAGTACGACGGAACAAGAGAATCTAGGAATGGGAAACCTGACGACTTTGGGGCGTTGTAATTCCGAAGTCCTGGCTCGGCGTCTTGAGAAGTGGGTTTACCCCTGGCTGCCAATGAAGACTTATTTGCTGAAGGATATTGAAGGTACCAGTAGGGGTCATCCTCGACAATTATGACGTCGTATTTGCAGCAGAGTGCATAGATCTCCTTGCGACGTTGGACGCCTAGGGTGCCTGATGTAGGATTTTGACCGATCCTAGGGTTGCGATTAGTTTCCAGCAGATCCACTTATCAATAAGATGACTCACGTCACTGTGTAAATCAGATGCGGTCTTTTGCCTCTCTTATAATCCCAGTGTTCAAGCACGTCCTCGAGACCACCTTTACCGCCAGCCAGCATCCCTTCGGCATCAATGGCAACCGGCACGATATTCAGGCCCCTGGGTCTTCCCGTTTGTATGGCATTCATATAACAGAACTCCTCGACAAGCAAGCCCTCTCTATCCCTAATCCAGTCTCGATCTTCATTCCAAACATTACTCAGTGCTTCGATTGTCTTCGCAAACCCATCAGTTGAGCCACAAGTGACGATTATCTCAGGACCTCCAGCATAGGGAACGTTTGGATGCATGTTTTCTGTTGCAAATTGACGAAGAAAAGAATATAGCGGTGGGTAACCTTGCGCTGTGCCATACTGCAGGGCAGACTTGAGATCGATCTTGCGGAGTATGTCAACTGTTTCTGCTGCTTTTGGTACGACGACTCGGGAGGACGTGGAGTCGCTTGATAAGGTCGTGGCTGCGAGCTGTTCAGAAGGTGGGTCCACCGGTTTGTTCGGCGTTGGAGTAAAGCGCTGCGGTAGGGCGGTTGTTGCTTCGAGAGTGTCAAAGGGAAAGTTGTTATAATTAGGGAGACCTAGGGCTATCAGTGTCTTGGTCTGTGATGGGCCATATAGTAGTAGCACATACCTCCTGCTAGGTTGCCTATGCCGGGGATGGAGAAGTATTTGTAGAAGTCTTTGACGGCGCTCGTATCTCTATTCTTTGTTACATGGGAATAATGATGGGAAAGGTCGATAGGAGCCGGTCTCTTATCAACGCTGCCAGTGGATGGATTCATACTTTGTGACACGAGGTGGTAAGACTTGAGTAGATGGGACTTATAAATTTAGAATCATTTAAGACTTTGTAGGAGGAAACTGACTATGGACACGTTTATCGTCTATACAACGATAAACGATATCTATTCTACAACCAATTCCTGGAGCATTTCAAAGCAACGGCCCCGGGAAGTCCAAATGGCCGATAATGACGAAACAGATCCGCCAATCGGCAAACGATAGAGCAAGCTAAGGTAAGATCCCTGACCAGCGCCATGCGAGAGACTTGACCCGATCTAGAAGCTGGCCGAGGTTGATTGGCTAGCGCAATGTGAAACGCGTAACTCCATTAACTGCCGTCTAGCCCTAAGGCTGGCGACCAGAACACCGATTTACTATGGACTCGATTTGGAGGTCGGGTATGTCAATTGACACTACTCATACTCATACCTTCTTTTGACCATGGCCCGAATCGATATCGACAGGTAACTCTGAGCGTATGCTACCACCAGAGCAACCACCATGAGCCCCTCCAACAGAGATGACCCCGAGTCTGGAGCCTCTCAAAACGGCCAATCGCAATGGCATTATGATGAAGATGACGGTCTGGAAGCCTCCGCCTCCGAGAGCTCAGATTTACACATCGGATCCGATTCTTCGGACAGCGATGAAGGCCAGCATTCCCTTCCCGTCTGGCTACGGGAGTCTTCGAAGAATTTCCACTGGAGATGGGTCCCACTGCCCATCCGAAAGGCAGCTCGTGTGACCACGGCATGGTGCAAAGGCCCGGAGCCACCGCAGATGCAAATGATTACTCCGTGGTTTCCTGAGATCCAGCAGGCGCCAGCGAGGCTGATTGAACACTACCTACCAAAGAGGAAGCATAAGGCGGCCCTCTTGGTGTTTTTCTACTTTGCCTGGTTCTTGATATTCTCACTGGTTCTGGGTCATTCTGCCACGGATGGCTATATTGAGGGCTATGGAAAGCCGCAATCCATTTGGTGCGGTGCTAGTTACTGGTAGGTTCATATCATCCAATCTACGAACTCACCGCTAAGAACAGCAGGTCTGGAGGCAACAATTGTGGCCTCAATGGGAACAGATGTCGCCCTTTCGCCAATGCAACGGCTGCTTTTCGATGTCCCGGAAACTGTGACAGTATAAAAACGTACAACCCTTATGCAGTGGGCGACCAAGAAATCTTTCTCGAACCTCTGGTAATAGGCGGACCCAGCACCAACCATACTGATTCTCCATTGTCCGAGTACGTCTACCGCGGCGACTCCTTCGTATGCCAAGCCGCCATCCACGCTGGCGTTATCTCCGATAAAGGTGGTTGCGGCGTTGTCGCACTCACCGGCACCCACAGCAACTTTCACAGCACTACGCTCAATAAAATCACCTCCTTTCCCTTCTCCCCATCGTTCCCCAAATCCTTTACCTTTGTCCCTAATGTCTCCTCTTCCTGCGTCATCGACCTCCGATGGCCCCTCCTCGCTGTTACAGCAACCTTCACCGTCCTCCTCTCCCTCTTTACCACTTCCCCAGCAATCTGCTTCTCTTCAATATTTACTATGCTATTCCTGCATGTCGGACTTGTCTCCGACCCGCCTAATATTTCTTCCTTGCCACCACTGACCTCGCTCCTAATCGAGCGCTTCCTGCCCGCCTCCTTCGTCGCCTACGTCCTCTACCGCTACTGCGTCCGCCCACAACAGCGCGACCTAACCGCAAATGTTGAAAGGACCCTCCTCTGGCTTGGTGGCGCCTGGATCGGAGCGCTAAACAACTACACCTTCACCTGGATCCCTGTCTCTCGTCTTACGCCGCACGACCTCCAGAACCAGCCTTCTGCGCAGATCGCCGTCGTTCTAATCGTCTTGCTCATCTTCTTCATTGCCTGCGGGCAGATATGGTACCTCCGGCTCGAAGGGCGGCTGCCACGGTATCTCGCCATCTATAGCGCCATGGCCGTCTTCTTACTTATCTGCGTCGCCATTCCCTGGCTAAACCTACGCATCCACCACTACGTCCTCGCTCTCCTCCTGCTTCCCGGCACGCGCTTACAAACCCGCCCGAGCCTTCTCTACCAAGGCCTCCTCCTCGGCCTCTTTATCAATGGCATCGCTCGCTGGGGCTTCGACTCCGTCCTTCAAACCAACGCCGCCCTCCGCGGCGACGGGCTCCTCGATACCCTCCTCCCCAACATCACCGCCCCCACACTCATCAACGCCTCAAGCATCACGTTCTCGTGGCCGCCCGAGCTGCCGAGTCCGTACGATGGTGTTAGCGTGCTGGTGAATGATGTGGAGCGGTGGAGGTGGTACCGGGGGGAGGGGGAGCCGGGGTATACGTATGAGAGGGTGGAAGCGGAGAAGGCCTTTTTTAGGTTTGGATACATGAGTGGGAGTGAGATAGGGGATTATACGGGGGCGGGGGTGTGGGATATTGGGGGCGGGTGGGAGGGGGATGGGATGGTGGGGAATTAAGTGGGGCGGGGCGGGTTTAAATGTATATGAGTAGATGAGACACGATTTTGGAAATAGGATAGATGTGTCTAGACTAGAATCGAAGGAGACCGTTTCTAGGCTGCAAATTTAATAGCCAAAATCTGTATTATCAAACTCCCACCCGCACTCCCCGAATAGCCGCTTCGATTCCCCGGTAAGTGGAGCCTCTTAGCAAGTTCGAGGTGGAGTGTTCTTTCCATCTGACACCTCGACTGTGGTTGCAATAACCATTTGGCCTATATGTATATTAACGAGGATTTTATTATTTTAGGTACGCGTGGCAACATCTCATCTGATGTCCTTCGCTTGCGCTTTTGCACTGGGAGACTTGGTTCTCGTGCTCTAGTCTTGTTCACGCTTCTCTGATTTCTTCCTCGTGCATGGGTTTTTGATTTGGATCCAGGAGTATCTGCGTTCCCACCCCCAAGCACCCCCATACTAGCTCCCCGGCTCACTACTACAACAGCGTCCATCAACCCTTCCAAATCCCTAACACCTAAACATCCCCTGACCAACCCCACCCCCTCAAACCCCCAACATCTCCCCCAAAACCTCCCAGCACGCCTCCCCGCCCGCTCTACCAACCCCCCGCAGCCCCGCCGTGACAAAAGCATGCAACTTAGAAAATGTATCGTGCATTTGCCTTAGCTGGTCCTCGTAGGGGGTTGAGGCGAAGGAGGGAGCGCTGGTGGCGGGTTCGTTGTCGGTGTCGGAACGGGATGAGGAGGAAGAAGAGTCTTCATCTGAGGCGTCTTGATGGCGGTTCTTGCGCCGTGTTGTGAGCTGAGGGGGTTTGTGGTTGGGATTTGTGTATGCGGCGTGCGTATCGGAGAAGAGGACCGCGAGGTCGAGGAGGGATATAATGGCTTGATGGATTGGTGCTAGACGCTTTGAGATGAGGCATTGTTCTTCGAGGCGCTCGATGTAGGATTCGTGCACAGCAATCATCGCATCCACGTCCTCTGCCCTAACCATGTGCGCTCGCATCTCGGCGGTGCTGACTGAGAGTACAATTTCTGTTAGGTATGTGAGGAGAGTGTTGGTGATAAAGAGTAGGCGGTAGCGAAGGGAGTAGGTGAGGGTGCTATAGGTGGACTTATGGTTCCAGCTAGAACCGATGGTGGAGAGGAAGGGCTGGCATTGGAGGAGATGCTTTGCGCGGTGGGTTTGTAGTAGGAAGGTGAAGATGCGTTGGTAAGTTACGAGGGACGAGGGGCGGAGGATGTTGGCGATTGGCCAAGGGAGGGTGTAGGTGGTACGGAGTGTATCGAAGGTCTTCATGGATCGCTTCTGAGTTTTCATGTCTTTGTAGGAGCTCGCCGTTGATTGGATGGTCAGTCGTTCCGCATCAATGCATGTCAGCGGCCCCAACACATATCGAAATCGCTCTGTCAAGATTGAGCCGTCATTCCAAGTTCGATTGCCTCGGTCAATCCTATCAAAGATCGTACTTGTACCAACGTCGCTCAGGGCGCCATTTCGGTGGAAGTAGATGTATTCCAGGGCGTCAAGAGACCTCGATAAGCCGCACTGGGATTCAAGTCCGTTTCGGAGAATTGAGGATACTGAGTGATGCATGCTGGCGATCCAGGAGTCTAAGGCCTTATCGAGAAGTTCAGAGAAGGGGCTAAACATATCTTCGTCTGCCTTTCGGCACACAGTTGTATAATCCAATTGGAATACACCTAAATTTTGTTTCTTCTCTAATCCTAGCTCCTTCAAGAAGTTGATGCTTTTCCCAGTAGTAAAGATCTTCGTCGAGGCAACATGAAGGAAATTAGGCGCATATAGGCTACCGTCGTTATCATACCGGAGGAAATACTGCTTTTGCCATATAGAGTCAAGAGATGCATCTTCCTCATTCTTTGCTATAAACATGACTTGATCGTGCTTGTTTAACTCACCAGTCTCCATCCACGTTCTCAAAGGCTTCAGATACGTTTGAAAACATTCGAAGAAAAGCTGTGCAATGAACTCGTATCCTTCTGTATTTCCAACACTCTGACATGTACATGTCCGCTCGAAGAGACCTTCTAAGATCTTGAATGGCATCTGCTCATTGGGTGTAGATTCTAACCCCGCGACAACTTCGGATATTGTCTGTATGAATCGAGTAATGTGCGATATCTCGTTACAAAGGTCTAGAAGGCTTATCGTCATGGGTTCGACGGGCTTCAATATTCTCGCCTCTATCGCCGACAAGGCGGCGTTGACATCCCTCATCCGGGAGACGAGTCCCGCTTGAAAGGTCTGCTTTACTGGCACTTTTTCGTCTCTTTGTGTCCAGCTACGGATGTTAAATAGTTGGTTGCCAATCGTAGTAAAAACACTGAGCAGATGCTCGATCGAGGATTGAGAAACGTGACGAATGCCATATCGTGAGCTATGCTCCAATTTTCCATCTTTACTAGACGTGAAGATTGATGTCGGTAGTCCATGTAGCATGAATATCACCTCTCGTGTCATCTGTGCCTCAGTAACCATGACTTTGGGCGGTTGGCATCCGTCTTGCCCGCTGTAACTTTCGTCAAAGGGATCAAGTGCTGCTTTGTTTCTCCAAAACTGAGCATTGATGGTTTCATTCAAGATTGTGCTGTCGGCAGGTACGGTTAGGATGTCACCATCCAAATCTGCTTGGGCATCATCAAGGTGAATGCTTGAATCTGGCGTTAAATCTGGAGTTGTGGATTGCTCAAGCACGAGACCCTCGTCATCGCCCGAACTGTCTGCAGCATAGTCTATGCTGTCCCATATTCTATCCGGGTCGTCCAAGAGATCATCTGCCAAGATATCGGACCACTTCAAAAGTGGTGATTGGAGCTCGGGTTCAGTTACAGCCAAGTCGTAAATATTGGTCTTTTCAACAGGTTTATCAGACAAATGCAGAAGAAGAGACAATACTTCAGGGGTCCATCTACTGGAAGACCCTGAAAGCTCGACCAAGCGAGCCTCCAAGACGTCAGCTAATTCATCATTGTTAAGAACTCTGAATTTCTCCTCTAAACCATGGAGTTGATCTAGAACTTCAAATTGATCGGTACGCGCTGGGCGTGGGTCTGCGAATGCGCGTGATGCGAACAACTTTGATCTCTCTGTCTCCGATGCATCCTGTTGGTCAGAGAAGCGGGCTGAGCTGGACGGAGAGGATGCGTACTTTGGGACATCCTGTAATTACTTGGATGAGGTCGCTAGTCAGAGAGCCAATCTTTGCTACATGTGTCATTTCGGACTGCTTTTAGGACGCTATACGTCCTTGCAAGTTGGAACTACATTTGCATCACAGAGATACTATACACAACAACCGAAGTCTGTGCCACTCAGGAAGTCCAAAGGCCTGCAGGCCAAGAGAAAGACTTCACGCCGAATGTGTTAGGCGTTTTGGTCGCTTTGATTCAACAACGGTCGAGTGGATCCAGTACCGCGCGCCTCGGTTCGTTGACGCAAAGCGATCAGCCCTACGAATTGTCTTTGACCAAGACCAGAAAACCCATAATAGTAGCGCCTCAGGCCTCATATAATACTTTGAACCTAGATGGCGGCCATTCTCCTCCAGTGTCAGCCCTGGACGACCAGATGAGAGCCTTAACCTATCAAATCATTTTCCAGCATGGCTATCCCAAAGCCGATGCGTGTGTTGGCAGGCGTATCAGCCTGTCTACTTTTCTTCCTTCTCTTCGAGCTCTATAAATCTCCGAGATTACTGAGTGGACCGGAGGAAAAGGTCCCTGAAATGAAGAGTGACCCCAATCTTGAGGGTATGCTGTGCAGAACCCCTGTACGCCATACGCTGACAATACGATAGCTACGGGAGAACCAGAAGGAGTCCTATGGCGAGCAGACGACTATGCTGCGGACAACCCGAACGCACCAAGGATAAACGCTACGCTGCTGGCACTGGTCCGAAATAGCGAAGTAGATGGCATGATTCAGTCTATGAGGGACCTGGAGAGAACATGGAACTCAAAGTTCAACTACCCCTGGACCTTCTTCAACGACGAGCCCTTTACGGAAACATTCAAACAAAGGACACAAGCCGAGACCAAAGCGAAATGTTTCTACGGCACGCCTCTCTCCGACCCCCCTTTTTGTTCCCCCTCCTAACCTCCCCCCGTAGAAACCATCCCGAAAGAACACTGGGCCGTCCCCCCCTGGATCAACAACGACCTCTTCGAAGAATCCGCCAAAATCCTCAAAGAACAAGACGTACAATACGGTAACCTGTACTCCTACCACCAAATGTGCCGCTGGAACAGCGGCCTCTTCTACCACCACCCAGCCCTCCTCAATACCCGCTACTACTGGCGGGTCGAGCCCAACGTCCACTTCTTCTGCGACGTCGACTACGACGTTTTCCGCTATATGCAGGACCGCAACAAAACCTACGGCTTTACCATCAACCTTTACGACGCACCCCAGTCCATACCAACGCTATGGCCCGAGACGGAGCGGTTCATGGCGGCGCATCCGGAGTATTTGCACGAGAATAATGCAAAGGAGTGGTTGACGGATAGTCAGCGAAGGCCGGGGCATAACAGCAAGGCCAATGGGTACTCGACGTGCCATTTTTGGAGCAACTTCGAGATTGCGGACATGGAGTTTTGGCGCAGTCAGGCATACGAGGATTATTTCGGCCATCTAGACCGTGCCGGCGGGTTCTTCTATGAGAGATGGGGCGATGCCCCGGTGCACTCAATCGCGCTAGGTCTCTTCGAGGACTCCAGTAAAATCCATTGGTAAGCTCTACCTCTACCCCTCAGTCACCATCCCAATCAAGGCCACCATGACCGCAAACTTCAAAACTAACCCCCCCTTTTTTACTTTTGTATGCAGGTTCCGCGATATAGGCTACCAACACATCCCCTACTTCAACTGCCCCAACTCCCCCAAATGCAAGGGATGTGTCACGGGCAGGTTTACGGACGGCGAGAAGTTCCTGTTCAAGGAGGATTGCCGGCCGAATTGGTTCAAGTATGTAGGGATGGAATGACGAGGGGCGGAGGGAGTTTTGGGGAGTTGTATATTAGTATTCGGTACATAATTCATCATCGTTACCCTTTTATGGTGCTACTGGTACGTGGTCTGCTGAGAGTCGGTCCGTTGACTGAGCGCATGGTAATTGATAGTTGGGTTTCCTGCTTTCTAGCGGTTGAAGGAAAAGGTACCTATTTCGACGTCGGTTCGTAGCCCATTTCTGAACCTTGGCAATTACACGCATTGCAAACCATACACAGCTCCTATGACTGTGTTGGCGATCACGCGACTCGAGCTCCTGGTTTGTACGCTGCAAGAATAATAAAAGAAGGATTTATGTGCACATCTCAATAAAACCATTCCACATACGCATTAAGCGTCCTTACAGCCACCCGCACCCCGCAACTCCCTTCTTTCCCTCCCTCCCTTCTTCCCTGTCCCTCCCTCACCCTTTCCTATCCCGTCGCACCTTTACCCACACCTCAACAACTGTCCGCCCGCCCTAATCATTACGAGTTCTGCGCGTGCACCGACCCCGAGTACTACGGCTCAGGATACAGATCCTCCTTCAGGCTAACTCCTAGTTCCTCCCTTAGAGGCTTCAGCTCGCGCAGGTATTCGTCGTATTGGCCTTTGTTTTCGACTTTGGCTTTGATACCTGTGTGGAGAAGATGGGTGTTAGTTGTGTGGGTGGTTGATGGGTTCGGGATGAGGGGAGGCTGAGGAAGAGGAGAGGGAAGGTGTGGAAGAAGGGAACGGAGGTGGGAAAGAGGTGCTCGCACCTTCGAAGACCCGGACAGCGGTTGGGAAATCGTTGACTCGCCGCGCGGCTTTGAGGGCCGCGGTGATGACGGAGGGGGAGGGGACGAGATCGTAGGCGAAGGCGTTGTTTAGATTGCGCTGGGGGGATGAGGATGTTAGTTTGAGTGGTTGCAGAAATGGTTGGGGAGTGGTTTGCTTGTTGGAGGAATTGGGGAATTGCTATACCTGTAATTCGAAAACGTCTTGCACGGAATCAAACTCTTTTTCGTATCTGGAGATCCAATGGGTAATGGGTTAGCTGTTTAACATGCTCCTCGTAATTCCTCCGTGGATATCATCCCAATTCCTTGCTAGAGGAAAAAATCCCTCGGACAAGGCCCGAAGTTACGACAAGGGCTCCCTACCTGGCCGTAAATTCCTCAAAGCTCTCCTCATGATGCGAAGTGCTAGCTTCCTGCCCATCCTTATCCATCGCCCTTGGCACACTGGTGCTGAGGCCTCTACTGCATCCCACCAAAGCCAACGGGACTCCTCCTTTTACAGGCAATCGCGACCGGAGCAGACTAGATGGGGGTGTGCGCGTCGCGAGGCGGATGAGAATGATAGACGACATGGGTAAATGGTGGGCGTGGACCAGCTAACGAAGGAAGCTTGGAATGGTGAACAGGTACGTAGATACTTATGCGGTTGCAGCTCCGGTGAACTATCACGTGACTGCTAGACGGGAGGGTTTGCTGACGTAATAGTCGACCAGGGCCTGTCACGTACATACTGTACTAAACTGGAAATCGTTATTTACAAAATTCGGGGGACCTCAATGTGCATAATACGAGGTCGTGCACTACCGATTCTTCGAGCGCACATCTTCGAATCTGCCTTCTTCCCACTTGGATTTCGAGCTCACAACCTTGAAGACGAGATGAGCAGCCTTCGTATGAACGCCTCGAAGGCCGAGGCTCGAAGACTAGCAGGCTGTGAAGGTTCCTGAGAATGATGAAAGATGGATAAAATCTGAAGTTTGCTGCTTGTCTACTTGTCCGCATGGATTAAGTAAGACATGCGATAGCATAGTTCGGCTCATCTTTACAAGTTTCAAATTGCCCTTGACTCTAAGATCTCCTGGAGGAACCGAGATTCATCTAAAAAGGAGAGTGCTCTATCTACATAAGATGGGGGATCAGTGTAAGAAGGACAACGTGAACGACGGAGAATTGAATTTGACGGAATGGAGGGTATATAATCTGCATCGATCGTCCATGAAAACGGTAGAAAATAAGAAGCAGGCTGTTATACAAAGGTCAGAGGATAGATGATTGACGGAAAGCTGATCTGCGTGCTCATCAGTTGCTGGGCCCTTCATGGACGCGAGTAGTGACTCCTTCACATCACAGCCTGGATCATCAAGGAATTATGACCCAGTGAAGGACGCAGCTGGGGCTGCAAACTAACGTTGAATTATGCATGGATTGTGGCAACGGGATCACAGAGATACATATCATCGAATCCAGCAAATTTGAAAGACAAAAATCATATGAATAATTTACCTGATTAAGAAAAATGTAAAGGCCACAGCGACTCCGGTTGCTCTACCGTCGCGCGCGATGTGGGCGACAGTCGCGAAAAAGATGGTGATCATGTGATGAGCGCCCCTGACCCACTGAGAGCGCTCATATATACACCCCCTCGCCCTAAAAAATCTCCTGCGGCTGCTGTCTACGTAGAGCGCTCGGGGCCGTGTAGTCCGCGAACGTTCTTTGGGCATAGGAGATCACATTCAGCTTATGTAGGATGGTGTGGCTTACGGGTTCTTGGTGTTCCATCATCACCCTCCCGACATCCACCAAGTTCCGCAAGGCATGTTCCAAAAGAATTTTCGGGCAAGGAGAAATCATGTGGGATCCAGTAGATTCCAGATTTGACCGTAGATGTGGGTGATACCCTTGCTATCAAGCCAACTACTATGGAGTATTCATCGCAGTCATTTTGAGCTGTGACGATCTGTTATTCGTGTATTAGGCTTGATGGAGCTCAAACGGCGTTCCATTCTATCGTTCTGTTGCATATGTACAGCCTTGAATGGCCATGTGATAGCAATGGTGCTACAATGCTATATGTCCCGCGCCAGAGATGCGCCAATGGAAAAGCCGACGTCGACCAGTGCCATGTATGTATGTACGGCCTTGAATGGCCATGTGAGCAAAGGTGCTATAACGTTCCATGTCCCACGCAATCAATGCACCAACGGAAAGCCCGACTGCGATCGCTGCAATATCAACCGAGCGCCCTTGCCACATAAACTCACCCTCGACTCCGTTGCCAATGCAGTCATCCTTTCCTCACCGATTCATCCAAGTCAACCCGTTCGCCGCCTCTTCCAACGGAAAGACCTCCTGCGCATACTCCTCCATGCCACGGTATCCGGCCCACAATTGCAATGCTTCGTCCGGCGCTTGAAGGTCAGGGCCAAAGTAGGGGGCGTTGTACCTGCCAAACAAAACCTCAAGTTTGGCGAGCTGCTCTCGATAGCCGTTGGGGATCGGGACTTCAATCTCAATGGGGCCCTGGACATAGCGGACAGGACGTTGGACGCCTTTGGAGAAAGCGGCGCAGACCTGGCGGGGGTTGAGCATTTCGTAAGCGAGGGCGATTCTGTAGGGAGGATCGAACGTCAACAGTGTCTTCGGATACGGTGGGAGATGACTTGTGGGCTTACCGATGCCCGGACCATTTTCTCGGACCATCTTTGAAGATTTGCAACAGCGCTGGTCCGACATCATGCTCTGCATCGAGCCATGGCTGGGGCGTGTCTGGGTCGAACGGCGCTTTCCATTCGAAGCTGCCGTCCTTTTGCAATTTCATGCAAAACAGCGGGTACGGGAGACTGGTGAAGTTGTTGTTGTAGATGCCTGTATAAACGAACGTAGCTGGAAGATCAATCTGTCTCAGGATAAGTACTGCTTTTGCTTGTCAGGTCTGATGTCGAACCTGCCGAATGTAATTTTCCACTGTAAACTTGACACTCCACAAGGGTAAAGCTGGCCATTCTTTTCCAAACACGCTGTGATCGGGCATGCTACTGTAGATGTAGTGCTGAACGCCCGCCTTCTTGGCGGCGTTGGCCAGCGATTTTCCGATGGCGGCTTCATCCCCCCATGACAATGTATTGATAAAGGCTTGCTTGGCGCCAATGAAGAGGCCGTCCACGAACTTTTTGTCCTCTAGAGAGCCTTGTACGACGGTGACATTATCCAAGTCGTCCAGCTCATGGGCAACAATGCCACTGCGTCCCTCTCGTGAGTGAACATGGGCGCGCACCGAATAGCCCACGGCAGCCGCGACGCGGGCGAGGGAAGCCGCCTGGCGCCCAGTAGAATTGACAAGAACAAGCGTTGTGTTTGGCATGTGAAGATAAAACCACAAACGGTCCCAAGGTAATGTAGGTCAGCTCTCTTTGAGCTTTCCGTTCAAGTAGCGAGAATATTGAGAGGTAGTCGGACGTTGAAGAGAGAAATCTTGCTCGGAATAGAAATTCCAGATGAGGCAACAGAGATTGAAATGATGAAATGCTAGATGTTGGAAAATCCGGGGATAAGGTTCACTAGGGTCAGGGAAGGGAAAGTGTGTTCCCAGTGTGGGAGGAGAAGAAGAAGAAGAAGAATAATACTAATACTAATACTAATACTAATAAATAACAACAACAACAACAACAACAACACAAAAGTATGGAAATAAAGATATAGTAGGTAAGGTAGGTAGGTAGGTATGTAGGTGGGTGGGAGGGTAGTCAAGGCCCTTACCAATCTGGCCGTAGCACGTGGTCGACCCAGGAAGGAACGACAGCCAGAGAACACAAGCACGAGCACTAACACCGTGTGGAGGAGAAAATGCGCAACGCATCAGGTAATAAGGCATCGTACCTTAGGTAACTAGGTGTTTTTGGAGTGGAAGTCAGGCCTCGACGTAGTCAGGTAAGGGAAGGGCGGTAGGGCAGGCACGGAGGCCGTCGTCAGTTCAAGCTTAGTCGACCAGCTGCTTTCGGAAATCGGAATGAATGCCAGCCCGACACTGCCTCCTCCTTTCCATCATGAACGCAGTATCCCCGCGGAGTTGAAGGAACAGTCGAGTGACTTGGACGTTCTCGGTACCAACATACCCAAAGGGTGAATGAGATATAATAAGAATCAGGTAATGACGATGGAGGGGGGTTTGCAAGGAGAGGACTAGGTACTTAAGTTCATCTGATGAGGGTACGGCCCAGCCGTCACTTTACGTAAATACGGAAATCATGACGAGGGGGATCAAAGGTCGGTGTAACGTAACTTGTACGGAATACGGTAATACTTCCTTCACCGGGAGCAGCGCTAGCACTTCGGTTGGGGCCGGTGGAGACGGTTTGTAGTCAGCCCAGCCCTGGAAGATGAGGGGTCGTCGGTCGTCGGTCGAGTGAAGCCTTTCTTCCACCATACCTACCTACCTACCTACCTTATCATCGACGAATGGCGTCACTGTCATCAACTCTGGGGTGATGATCATCAAGGGATCATCTGCAGCCAAAGATCCCAAAGGGATCGAAGTGCAGCGGGAGAAAACGGACACCCCCGCCGTTTAGCACCGTAAGGCGGATGATCCATGCCACTTGGCTGGATCGGGCCATACATAACATGACCTGAACATCCACAATCATGGCGTCCAGAGAATTTCGTAGACACAGAATGCGCTAGGCGCGTGATGCACAGAAGAATCATAGCTCGTAGCTGATGAGATACGATATCTGGAGCGTGGAGTGCCAATCGGTAACGGAGGGCTAAGGTAGAGTGGGCTTGCAATTCGAAAGCGCCCGGACTGTGGGGTTGAGAGACCCCCACCGTCGATCCTCGCTAAGGTAAAGACCTCGGGTTGGGGTAAAATGATGTCCGCAGCAGGTCTGAGATACCTCCCGTGTTCGATGGCTTGTCTCAGACAGACCATCCACCGCCGGAGGTCACGTATGAAGGAGCCTAGGTCATAGAGCTAGGTGCGTCGCTGACGTTATTGTTGACTCTCGGGACACGTTTCATCTTCATAGGCCCGCGGCCTGCCAGATCCATGGCTGGTGGCGAGCGAGCAGCCTCGCGGTACCAGTCTCGTCGGCGTGGAGATGCGCTCCCGAGTCCCGCAGCAACGAGACATGATCAGCCAAGTGGGCATTTGCCGCGAGGAACAAGGGACTTCGCCCCGTTCGGTTGCGCAGGTGGACCGAGGCTCCTTTCGATAGCAGGATCCGCAGGATCTCGAGGGAAGGTCCAGTGGCCGCAATATGCTACTTTCATGAGCTAGAGATTTCAATGTGCGCGGCGGAAGACCCACCAATGGGGTGTTGCCAGAGTAATCTGCCTGATTCAACAGCCATTCCTTGTCAGCCTTCATCAAGCCCTGCAATTCGGTGAGATTTCCTTGGGCAATTGCATAACTCAGGGCTGTGAGATCCGCTAGATGCTGTGGCAGATACCCATTAGGATGTTCAAATTCCATGTGGGTATGTTCAGTGAGCTCTCCACGTAGAGAAACGGACATCTGCTGTCGAACATCCTCTGTTGTCAGACCTGGCAAGCCAAGAAGGTATGATAGTTTTGCGAGTGCCGCCTCCGACGTCAAGTCATGGCCAAAAACCACTCCGACACGTTCCAGCAATACCGCAGGCTCATAGAGCGGGCTGACGGTGCCGGTCATGCCTGATCGATATTTCAGTATACTCAACATTAGATGCGGAACTGAAAGACCAACACTGAGTAATATTGACAATGACTATTCCTCGCTTGATTGCTTCAGCAAACACGCGCGTCAGAGCACCATCTTGCCCTCCTGGTGCGTTGCCTGGCCCGAAGGTCTCCAGGACAAGGCCCCGTAATCCCTGGACCTTCAGCACCGCATCGACCATCTCAGGTTTGATGCCCGGGAAAATCCGAAGGCACGCGACATGACTCGTAGCTCTGTTGGTTTGGATACTGAATGGCTCGATGTGGGTCGGCCTGTAGATTAGTTCCCACGATACATGAGTCTTGAGCGATGTAATGCTAGCCAACGGCGGAAGGTTTGGTGACGCAAAGGCAGCAAAATCGCTGGCGGAGACTTTCGTAGCTCGATTGCCACGGAACAATTTGTAATTGAAAAAGAGACATACTTCGGGTATCATGAAATGACCCGCTACAATCAAAGATCCAAGAAGGTTATCTGTCGCATCGTTCTGAAGCTCCAGCATTGGTGCCTGGGAGCCTGTTAATATCACGGGTTTGCCTAGATTCTGTAGCATAAAACTTAATGCAGAGCAAGTGTATGCGAGACTGTCTGTGCCATGCAGAACCACAAAAGCATCAAAGAATTTGTAATTCCTGTAGATGGTCTGAGCTATCTCCCCCCACCCTTTCGCGTCAATGGAACTACTGTCGAGGAGTTCTTCGAACTCGAGGACAGCGTAGCGTACGTGTTTCTGATAGGTACTGACTGGTGTGCGAAGACTGCGATAGGATTTCTTTGTTCCGTCGTCTATCATGACCTCGATGTCGCTAGGGTTGGATCCGTCATTAAACGAAGGCCTCGGAGCCATCCCAGATTCCAGAAAACCTCGGGCTGGAACGAATCCATTGGCGCTTCTCTTCATGCATATGGTCCCACCGGTTACAACGATAAGGACTCGGGATTCTGAGGCCATCCCATTTGGAAGGTAGTGTACCATTATGTCATAAAAGTAGGACTGCTGTCGGTACGACAAGTAACTGGAGGTTTAGAAAAGCGGTGAGACAATAGGCAAGAACCAAAGCATCGCAATCAAGGTTGAAACTTTTTGGGTTTGAGCACCGATCCAAAAGTCTTTATCCAATTGCACACCCAAGCCAACCGTGAGACAGGACAGGAACGCAGTTGAATCGACAGACGTGGCACCAGGGCTTGAGCGACTTCTAACGATCCACAAGGCGTACAACTGCAGATGGCTGGGCAAATCCAGAACGGAAGCAGGCATGCACAGGGAACGATATTAAACAGAATTGAAAGTGGAAACTTTCGAGAAAAGAAACGAAAGGGTCAATGCGTTGTAAAATTTGAGATCTCGCTAAACCAATGCCGGATTAGGCTTAGTGCATTTCCTTCACTTCCTTGCAATGTTCGCAGAGTCTGACTGTCAACCTGTCTCTCTGTATTGTGGGTGGAACTATCCCTATGAAACACTAAGAATTAAGCTTGCTAAAGAGCGTCTGTAAGTAGGTGATATCTAAAGAATGTTCAAGGTCGATAGACCGAAACCTGTCCTGAACTCCTTCGGAATGGGGGACCCCGACGGTCACAACAATTGGGTGTTTCTTTTACCCATGAGCCAGAGACTTTTCCCTCACTAACCCACGGCAATTCCTCCATCGAAGGGAAATGGCGGGATGAGCGGCAACTCCTCCCTCTCATTTGGGGCCCTAGCCACCATCTTAGGCTTTTTCGCCGTCGGGCGTTGCTGTTGCGTACTCTGCCGTTTTGCCATGCTTAGTGATCGCGTGAGACCCTTCCATCCCGCCGTACTGATTGTAAGCGGTGGGTTCGAATTTACGCGTGCGCGGACGACGTCGTTGGTGGATGTTGGAGAGTTCGTCCTTGACAAGCGCGGTGGTTCGAGCGAGTACGGATCGTAATCACGGTAGGCCGGCGTAGGGCGGACATCAAGAGGGAAGTAGTGCTCGTTGACTTCAAATGATTCTGGATCCTCCTCTGGAAGCCATGATTCCGGCGCTTGCATTTGGGGCAGACTATCTTTTCGCTTTGGCGCCGCAGGCCTGCGAGCCGGGACATGTCTGTCAGCAGAATCTCTGACCAAAGAGGGCATGTTTTCCACATCCATAGCCGAGACTCTGGAGGCGAGCTTCTTGCTGGTGGGCTGAGGTGCCAGCGGTTGGCTCGCGCGCTTTCGTTTGTGCATTGGTGCGAGATTGGTGATGTCGATCAGCTTCGGACGACCAATTGCCATGATGGGAACGGCGATGGCAATCTCGGCCTTTGACTCGGTGATCTCCGAAATGTCTACAGTATCGCTGGCGCTTTTTTTGGACAATTTGTGCTTTACCTGCTCGTCATGGTTCTTGATATCTTCGCTCGGGCTGGGCGAGGGCTCTTCTTCGCTCGAGAGGTACCGTTCGTGAAGCTCGTCCCTCGCGTATGTGTTGATACGCAGAGTGTTCCTTGACTTTTGCCTTGGAGGTTGTCTGCTGAGCTTCGCGGTAGGAAAGTCCATCTCTTTCCGAGGTTGTTCGTAGTCTTCTGCCACGACCCACAGATGCTCTCTTTCCTCGCAGTCGATACTGTCTCTGTCACTGGCACCTTGGCTGGGAGCCAGCATTTGCTGACGACGCTGGAGCACTGGCATTGCAGCTTTATTTGAAAGAATTTGCAGGGATTTTCGTCTTTGTCAGGAGCGGTAAAACAGAAAGTGGGGGGCCTTGTTGATATAGATACCAGTTCAGGTCTGGGCTCAAAGCAAATAATGATTCAGCTCAGTATCGACTTGGGTGACATCAGTGCACATTGAAACAATTTGATACAGGAGCAACGACATCAACTGAATATGCAATGCGACGGAGACAAGACGTAGAAGCTTCGAGGGTCATGTGGGGCTATATCACTCAGCGCTGCGGCGCAATGCTGTACCTAGTACAACAATTCCGGCTTATCAGCATTACTTTAATTTAGCTCGAGATCGGGGGCGGCATTGTTGATAGTTCAGGGCCCCAGAGATCATGCAACTCCCACATGTGGATGATTGACGTTGGTTTTCGACCGACTCAACCGATGTGGTGTGCAGGTTTCAGACGTGCCATTGGCTCTTTTGCAATTTAAGAGCACCACACACCGGAAGCGCTCCTTAACTCGAAGCGGATGGGTTGACCGTAGATTTGCATCCCCAACTGCAACACCACTTCCGCACGCCGCACGGCAAGTCCACCTTTGGAAATTATCCGACCATCAGGAAACGATAGGTGTTCCTCCCATATGAAGACCCAGCGTTTAGGCTTGAGGACTCTTTGACTTCGTGGCGAGCAGAAGTCGCATAGGTAGGATAATTTCATGGAGGGCAAGTTTTGCATGAACGCATGAGGAGGAAGTTCAAGCTTGAGCGTTCTACCCCTCATCAACTCCACAACAACATGAATGCCATTCAGTTGGCATTCCAACTTTCCAAGCCTAAAGTAGCAGGAATGGTAGTCGTAGTCAGACAAGCGAGGTGTGGCACATGATCGACGGCTTGCTCGTCGTAAAAGGTACACACCGCGACGCCTGAAACAACGCAGGCTGTCTATGCCACGTTTCAGTTGTCTGAATCAAGCATCCACATAATGCCGTGCCACCACCACGTACTGCTGGGGGCGAAGAAATATCGGGTCCAGATTATTGTCGAAAACACACGACATCTGCCGGATCATCCCGTTACCAAGCTAACGGCGAACACGTACGGAGTACACAAGCTATGAAGGTATCGTCGTCGCCATTGTCATCTCGTTCTTGCGACAACGGAAAACCTTTGGTGTAACTTTGCGCTTCTAGCACCAGAGACGGATTGACCGCTGGTTCGTCGTCAAGAACAACGAGAACGCGTGGCTAAATTTCCGTTGACGGGATGCATGATGGGGGGTGCATTAGCCCGAGTATCTAAGGTTACAGTATGGGGCCCCCCCCCGGAAAAGAGGGGAAATGACTGGAATTGCTTTGCCCACAACGGGCAAATTACCTTCAGGCGGTGAGGCAGTCAAGCACCGAATCTTCGCTGCATCGCTAGCGTTGGGGGTTTCGTCCGATGGAATATCTACGCTTAGGTGGTTAGGTAGTGGTGCATTCTGCAAGTAAACACTGAAAAGGTCTAAGGTACCTTTAAAAGCACTCACGTGGCGTGCTGGCCGGTAAAATATCAAGATTTGAAATGCATGCGGGTGGAAGAGCAACAAAGTTTGATTTGCTAGCCATGGGCTCTCGCCATGACGATTATCGTGAGCTGGTCGGGTGTTTATTCCAACGGTTATGAGCCTCTCGGAGCGTTGTACGAGACACCCAGACACCAGCCACCAGCCACGAGCTCATTTCTTTTCAAGGCTCGTTGTCGTTAGGGAGAGCTGCATCAGATTATATGCTTCCGCAAAAGCTCGTCATCTTCTCTTTGAGAAAGCTGAGCTTCAATCTAAACGTTGGCTCTACAGAATACGCTTTCTCTTTCTGAATGTGCATCCTCTGCCGCGATCTATCTGCTATGTAATTACAAGCCCAAATCGGCGGTTTTCATGTTTCCATGCATCCAAGCGCACAGCCGAACCCGGCATTACAGAACGGTACAAAAAAAACCACCAGCTTTTTAAGAACACATAACGTACAAGATAAACGAAAAGGGCCCTTATGTACAAGCCAAAGCCCATGGCAAAGATCACGCATAGGGCTGTCTATACGCGCGAAAAGGCTACATTGAACGATCTTCTGCGGGATCTGAAGCGCATGTTCGTTGAGTAGAGGTTGCTCATATCAGCATTGGAAGGATTTTAGAACATTCCCACGTTGATGCTTAACTTTTCTTGGATCTCGTGGTTCGGCCACTAGGGCTTTTGACAGAACCGTTGGCATTTCCATTAGCCGTTGCTGATCCGTTAGCGTCTCCATTCTCCTTCGCAAACCCGTTTGTATGGCTTATAGCTTCCTTGGTCGAATCGACGTCTGGGACCTCCATTTTGCTCATGTTAATGGCTGCCCTCGTGGCAGTACCACTTCGCTTCCTGCCCTTGTGCCCAGTCTTCTTGTAGGTAGCTAGGTAGAATGAGATAAAGAGAAGAAGGTATGAGGTCAAGATGCCCATGCCCGCGAAAGCAGCGAATTCCTCACCAGAGCACTTGCCATAGCTGGGCATCTTGGGAAAGTAGGTTGAAGTAAAGTATGTGTAGGAAGCAAAGTAGACGAAGCCTGGTAATGATATCAGTGATGCTTCTGCGGGTTCATGTAGATTTAATATCATACCAAGGTCCAGCACAAACTGCGCAATTTGCAGTCGCGTAATCCATTCTTTCCACCAGATTCGGATCCCTCGTGCGCTTTGGAAGTAGTACCAGTACATTATGACATGCACTATAAGGTTGAGGGTGATGGGCACCCATGAGACAGAGGTGATACCGATAAGCTGAGTGTAGCAAAGCAACGCGGTTGCTCCATGATGATATGTGTGCAAGAAGGCTAGGGAAAGTAAGCTTCTTGCTCGAGGAGCGTGTTGAGGTTGCTAGTACTCAAGGGCTTCTTCTTTAGAACTAGGAAAACAGTGTCAAGAAGCTCGACATATTTGGTAAGATAGTTCAACTATAACTAGTCAGCTCAATTTAAGTACGGGATCTGTTGCTTCAAGACATACGTAGTAGAGTGTAACTAATGGTTTCGTCCACCCTCCTGCATGGTCACAGATAGCAAAGAATGTCCCTTTTCGCCATAGCGTCGGCAACAATTGCTCAATAAACAACGCCAAAAGGCCCCCACTTATAATTGTAAGATATAGGTTATGTATCATGAAAAGACCGTTGAGTTTGAAAGGGGGTCGGTTCTTCATGAATTCTCGGCCTGCGAACACTGTGATGTAGTATGTCACCAGCAATGCCGCCGTTGCTTGGAGTGTTGAAATTGGCGTTTCGCCAGGAACGAATTTGAAGTCTTGTGGGGAATAACCCTTGACTGACGAGAACAGCTGGTCGAATACTGGCCATAGTTCGACGCCGAAGGGTTTATCGAGGGTGGGTATAGGGAATGGAATCGATTTCAGCATATCGGACGACATGATGTAGGTCAGCGCCTCCCAAAGTCCAAGCTCTTGAGAACCCAATTATCCCTAATGTGGTTGAGAGTTGATGTGTTTCTTAGGAAAAGCCGTTGTCGCCGTTAGAAGGCTAGGTCGAAAGAGTAAAGCCTCTACCAATGATGATTAAAGGAGTGACGAGAAGAAAAGCGCCTTACGACCACTTCAGGGCTTAGAGCTGTCAATTGCTTCTCACGGTCGGAAGGGAGAAAGAAGTTTATGGAGATGGAAAGGAGATTGAGGTAGGCGTCGCGAAATATTTTGTTCCTCGGCTGGTCAACCTTGAATTTTGGGAACGAAACTCTGAACCAATCAAAGATCGCACACTCCGTAGTTCTAGATCAACGGTCAAAAATGCCGCTTGCAGCTTTTTTGGACATGCTCCGATCCTCATTCATTCTCAGCAATAACAATAATAACGAAAGCAGCTGCGATTCATTCAAGTACTTCACATGATTACATTTAACCAGTTGTTGCTAGTTCATTGACGCCGCTAAACGACACCGTGGCGGTGTCAGTGCTGACAGGATGCTTCGCGGCTCCCTTCACTAAATATCCAGCTGGCTCATACGAAGAGCTTATTTTCCAGTATCATCCCCTTACTCTGACGCTTACACAGCTGCGCAAACGCCTTGGATGATCAAAATCAGGTAACAAAGTCTGAAAGTCGGCGGTTTTGCCATGCAATTCCTGGTCCCTGAGAGCTACTTCCCAAGCCCCTTTCCCAAGCGTCGTCTATTAGGAAGCTCGATATCGGTAGTTCTACGAAAGTATAGCACACAGCCAACTTGTCGCATCGAGGCATATTGCATCATGGCTTTTCTTTTAGGATGGATCTCACTGGTGTTGGTTCCTCCTAACCTTTTAGCAAACCACAGTAATCACTATCGATGGTGGGCTTCTGGAGATCCCCGTGTTCATCAGGCTCTATGTTGAGAACTCGGAGATAGGAATTGACGCAAAAAGCCGCAGAACGAGCTCCTGGTCTACCTTGGCGTGCCTGTCGGAAAAACCGCAAAAGTGGCTTATGTAGACACTTTCGCAAACGTTTGTCTTCCGATGGTTGAGGCTGCCGTCGTCTTCATAGACTAGTGAAGCTTGTCGTTGTTAGCCTCCTGCGTAGAACTCTCTGTACAAAGATTGGCGTCGAACGACTGTTGATTGCTTGTCCACCGCTGGTTGTGGTGGTGTTTTGCACAGCGGCTGGCCTGGCGAATTTTTCTAAGCACAAGTGGAACACCACGTAGCTGTAGAATTGTGCTGTCAAAGTGCGATGACAAGAATGAGAAGAAGTATCAATACTAGGATCAAGATACCAATACAACAGCTCGACATCGTATCTACACTTGCATCAGCTAATGAATTGAGGGACACGCATATTGTAGCCACTGATTTAAGCACATACCTTCGTTCTTCTTGATCACCCATCCAATCTTCTTCATTCCCGTCTGTAACTTACCCTCAACCCTGGTAGCGACGTTACTCACATCCTCAAGCAGCTCCCCCTGCTCCCCGAGTTCCCTTCCCATGTCATTGGCCTGCTGCCTCAAATTTCCCACCGTTTGAAATACATCATCTAATGCCTCATCCTGCTCATGCATCATCTCTACTTGCCTTTGCTGCTCAAACGCGCCATAGTCATCATCATCCGCTGGGGAATCTGGATCAAAGGTTTCAGGGTGTGGTAATGCCTGGCCGTTCGAGGCGCTCGCTACAGTCTTCGCAAGCTCCCGTCTCATCTCTTCCACCTCCGCTCCAACATCATTGACCAAATCCTGCCGCCGCTCAACCTCTTTGATCCCGAGGCCATAATGGAACTGGTCGTCTTTAACTTGCCGGACGGTTTCCACTAAGTCGTGGAGGCCTGTACTCAGATTGTGTAGGTTGGTTTCCAGTTCGGTGCGCGCTTGGGAGAGTTCAGGAGAGGAAGCGGAGGGAGAAAGGGAGCGAATGCGGATGTAGGAGGACAAGAGGGACCGGGTTGTGTTGAGATCGGAGAGGACTTCGCTAGTGCACCGACTTAATTCGCATTTAGGGCAGTTGAGAGTGGAGCTTACGTTTGCGATTGAAGGAAAGGATCATCTGTATTCATAGAGGCCATCATTTGGTAGGACCTTGGAGTCCCCCAAAAGTTTGGGAAATGATGGAGAAGGAAAAGAATTCTAGAATGCTGCCTACTGAGGCATTGATGATTTGCGTTGGTGGCTACATCGGCAACTGTAGACCGGGGTTCGAAACTTCCTCTCGGTAAACCTCTCGAGTCGTTAACCCTTTAAAGTATGAAGACAGTGGATTTTATAGGGGCATGGGAGATCTCAAATCTGGTCTCGAGAGTATCCCAGGCAGACCGTACTCAACGCAACATATTTGTCTGTAGTAACAGTCAGCATGGCAAAAGCAAAGCCACTACCTTTATATCCAGAATGGGATAATGCGGAAGACTATACCGAATCGCTGTTGGCTTTCACTACAAATTCAGACCTCTTCCAAAGGCTGTGTGGAGGAGTTCATATTCTAGACTTCTTCGTGCAGGACCCGGACCTTTACACCAACTTACTTCCAGAAGACTGGAGAGATTGGTTTCAAGACCACCATATCTCGAATGTTCTTGATCTACTGATGAGAGAAGATCTCAGTGCCTTCGGAAATCTCAATCTCTTAGATGGATGTTTTAAAAGTTTTAATCGTGAGCGTAGCTGGCGGAATGGTCCGATACCACCTCCAAGTCTACTGAAGTACATCCAGGCAATTCGAAGTCATGCACTGGACAGGACATTCGGAAAAGCTGCCGGCGAAGGAGATGGAATGGCTCTTCTCAAGGCTCCTACACTCTCCCATCATGTATGCAGTGGCATGAAACCTAAGAAGATTCATGAGGTGGAGAGATTTGCAAAGTATATTGATGATCTAACATCCTACATTGCGATCACTAGCCCTTACTATGTAACCCATATTGTTGACTTTGGTTCAGGTCAGAATTATCTTGGAAGAGCTTTGGCCAGCCCACCATACAACAAGCATGTTGTCGCTATAGAGAGCAAGCAGCTCAACATAGAAGGAGCCATGAGTATGGATGTGACAGCAAAGTTGGCGAAGAAAGAGGCGGTATCGCGGAACAAGAAACAATACCGGAGTGGGACAGCAGAGGAACGCCTACAGATGAGGTCCTCGAAAGCAAATAATAGATTTTCATCTCCGGAAGCTTTAGGACTTATATCAGAATTAAAACATCAATCGTCAACAGAAGATTGCAACTTGAATGTACCACGCGGAGAAATAAAGTACATTGAGTCCAAAATACAAGACGGAGACCTTTCGAATGTCATAGAAAAGATCGAGACACAATCAGCAAGATTGAACGATATTACGTTTACTGTGCAAAGTTCCACGTCACACCCACAACTGATGGTCATCTCTCTACACTCTTGCGGGAACCTACTGCATCACGGACTTCGCTCAATAGTGCTTAACCCTATGGTGAAAGCCGTCGCTACGGTAGGATGTTGCTACAATCTGGTAACAGAGCGGCTTGGGCCGCCTACCTACAAGCTCCCAAGTCTTCGATTTCAAAACCTTCGTCTCGACCGTACTTCTTGTGTAGGTGATCCTCATGGCTTTCCCATGTCCGAACGCTTGGCTTCGTTCAAGCATGGCCGTGGCGAAGGTATTCGATTAAACATCACTGCTCGTATGATGGCTGTGCAGGCGCCTCAAAACTGGACTGATGCGGAGAGTAATGCTTTCTTTACGAGGCATTTCTACCGGGCTTTGCTTCAACGGATATTCTTAGATCGTGGTGTCTTGGATAAGCCACAGAAAGCCACCGATTCATCTGATTGTGGAAACGGTGAAGAACGGAGTGGATCCGGCCAGCCTATCATAGTTGGATCATTACGGAAAGCCTGCTACACTTCTTTCACAGCATACGTTCATGGTGCAGTTGCAAAATTGAGCACTGACAAAGACCATGGAATCAAGATCAAGACATGTATGACCCACCTTACCGAAGAGGACATTAGGCGCTACGAAGAGAATTACAGAGAAAGGAAGAAAGAGCTCAGCATTGTATGGAGTTTGATGGCTTTCAGCGCTGTCGTGGTGGAATCAATCATAGTTGTGGATAGATGGCTTTACCTCCGAGAGCAGAAAGAGGTGAAGGATTGCTGGGTGGATGCAGTGTTCGAATACAAGAATAGCCCCCGCAATCTCGTGGTCGTAGGTATCAAACGTTGAGGCCCGCAATCTCTTATTTTCAGCCCAGCTGTGTCGTGTCCACCCGAAAGTGGTTCATCTAATATATCGGCGTATCTTACATGCTGGTATGGGACAAGTAAGCGGCCTCAATTAAAGACGAAGAGAAGGGAAGCCAAGAACCATGCAGTGACGAATACTATCGTTTAGGTCACTGTACCACCAAATGGCCCATATATCTTCCTTGTGGAGCGGCTGAGCGGAAGATGAACTCATCATCAGAGTACCTTAAGAGGAATAGAGGATATAACGATATCTACTCAAAAGTGTCTATACACCGTCCATTTACTTTGATGCGAGATACCGTCTATTTGCTGAGAAGTCCGGTACACTTGTCACATATGCTGCTGAACATCGCTCTTTGTTTGAGCTAGGCTATATCTATAAGGCATCTAGCAACAAGCATGTAAATGGACATTGGAATCGTTGATTTTCATGCTGATCATAGTGGACAAGATCCCGACTGAGTTATCTTTCAAGCATAGCCCTAAATCGGGATGTCTCTTGTTCCGGCGATAGGTTCAGGGTCTCATAAGCGGGATAGCCCCAATCCAGGACTAAGCGTGGGGGCGGGTCCTCAGAGGGAGGACTTTGGACTTTTCCTTCTCAGCAAAAAGATAGGAATCGATTAAGAAAAGTTGAATGTTGAGTACTACCACTATCGCACCCACGAAATATATATGCGTCGACTAACCTTGCGCAAGTATTGTAGCAGTCCACGGCCTTGGCGGTGACTGGGAAAAGACATGGACTGATGGTAATGGCAAGCTCTGGCTTCGGAACTTTCTCCCAGTTGAAACACCAACTGCTCGGATCCTGTCGTACGGCTATAAATCCCAGACAGTTCTTTGGTAAGGCTGTCACAGATATTAACGTTAAAGCTACTATACTATTTGACCAACTCATGCGCGAGAGAAGGAGAAGAGAAGGCCGATCATTTTGATTTCCCATAGCCTTGGTGGGATCGTGGTGAAGAAGGTAAGGTCTACTTCTACAGTACAGGGTGCTATTCAACAAGTACCTATACAAGCTGGACTTCGATGCTCTTGTCTTTTAATTTGTCTCACGATGTTTATACTTATGGTTCACTGTTCGTCATACATTCTCGGGACACACAAATAGAAGCTGACAGATTTAGGCGATGATACTGGCCCACGAGCGGTCATATCATAGATATCCTTGACTGTGTTCGAAGCTTGGTTTTCTTTGGGGTACCTCACAAAGGTTCTAGCACTGCTTTCTGAGTTGCGTTTGCTGCCAGACTTTTGAATTACGCACGGCTAGGATTGGAACCAAAATAAACTTCGTCAAAGCTTTGCATAATAATTCGCAAATATTCGTCGGCATCACTCAACATTTTATCGAGCGCGGAGCCAAGGTTGCAATTAGAACGTTTTTCGAAATAGTGAAAATGGGCAATCAGCTTGGGTGTCCTGAAAATGGTGACTTTTCTAGATCATGGATAAAGACTCCGCACGCCTGGATCTTCGGAATGAAAGTGCTGTTGGACTTCCAGGCGCTAACCATAGGAACACCTGTTAGGTTCAGCGACCCAGATAGCCAAAAATAAATTCAAGTGCGAAATGCCATAGCACAGCTGGTCAAGGTGGCTATTGCAAGTTCTGCCACAAGTACGTAGAATACCCAAATCGAACGACTTCATTGGCCAAGCCATGATACCATTTTTCTACGGAGGATATACATTGTCTACAAAGCCTGTATACGTTGAACTACGAGGTATAGAAGTCGAGAGCTCCTGCACGGATCCAAGGTACCTGTGAATGGTTCTTAGAACATTCTAAATACCTTAGATGGCTGAAGGACAAATGTTCGAGCTCCTTTGGGTCTCGCCGATCCGGGCTGTGGAAAGACTGTCTTGTCGTCTTTCCTGGTCGATGAACTAAGAGGCATATCGAGACCTGAAACATTATCTACTACAGTCTGCTATTTCTTTTCTAAACATGTTGATGAGAGTCGATGAAGCGCCAGCTCTGCTTTAAGCTCAATCCTTCACCAGATTTGCACGGCAAACCAGACCCTGCTCCGATATGCTCTTGATGAACATTGTCACAATATTGACAAATTTCTTGCCGAATTCGACGCACTCTGGAAGGTCTTCGAAGCCGCTGCTAGCTCCAATACTTGTGGTAATGTAATATGCATTCTGAACGGCCTTGACGAATGCAATGAGGATTCTAGAAATCTTTTGATCGATGCCTTGGTCGCGTACTACAGTCGAGGTCCCAGAACGGCGGAAACCAGCGAACAACATGTTAAATTTCTGATCACTAGCCGACCATATCCTACAATTGAACGACGTTTCGACAATCTCCAATCAAATCAGTAATATCGACTCAGAGCTCAAAATGAAACGACTTTAGTTGATAGCGATATTGAACGGGTAGTAAAAATCAGAGTCCAAGAATTTGGTTCGGATGGGGGTATGACGCCCTTTGCGTAACAGCAATTTGTTAGACTTTGATCGACAACGCTGATAAAACTTTCCTCTGGGTCGCCCTTATACTGGATCTCGTCGAAACCAGTGTAAGAGTATCACGAAATGCTCTTGTCAAGATTATGGATACCATTCCCGGCTCTCTGATTGCTATGTACGAGGAGATATTAACACAGAACTCAGACGCCGTAAATGCTAGGAAAGTTTTACATATTATTGTCGCGGCTACGAGGCCGTACTCTTTGAAAGACATAAACGTGGCTCTGAATATAGATGAGAAAGTTAAGTCTTATGACCAAAGTAACCTTGAACCAGTGAAGGAGTCTGCTATTCAACGTCTTTGTGGGCCCCTTCTCAAAGTGCTCCACAGTCATGTGTATATGTCACATCAGACAGCCAAGAAGTTTCTGATCAAAAGGTTGGACGCGGATGTTACTGAGGAAGGCGTATGGAAGCATTTGTTGGATGCTAGGAAGTTGAATTGTGTCTTAGCTTGAAGCTGCGTTTGGTACCTTTATCCGTTTTCGAGAACGGAGTACCTCCAAGCGTTGAAGAGGACGACCGAGAAGCTCTATTCGGGTTTTGGTCTACCAATACCTTTGCCTACTCCTGCTTTTTGGCATACGTGGCGACTTTATGGATCACGCGCTACAAGCCTCCGGGGGCTAATAAAGAAGACTTTCTTTCCATGCGTGCCAAGTTGCTTCGCCGTACTGTTTCTCAACGATTCTCGACATGGCACACCATATATGCTCAGTTTTGGGAAGAGCTCGAAGAGGATCAAATAGAGAGAAAATACACAGATCTAACGGTTGCGGCAACACTTGAATTGCTATCCTTTCTAATTATGCTGGTTCAAGATGGCCAGAAAGTCAGTTTGTTTGGTGGTGATGGCTATACCGCGTTTCGAACAGCGGTGAATAAAGTTCATATGACAGTGGTGAAAGACCTCCTCGACAACGGTGTTTCGATCAATACAGCTTCAGAGGACGGAAATACCTTCTTACGTTACGCAGCAGACGTAGGTCAAGAAGAAGTTATGCAGTTATTAGTAGACTGGGGTCCGGACATCGACCCTATCAACAACAAGGGCAGGACGCCTTTACATCTGGCTTGCACATTCGGCAGAGACGATATAGCCGAGCTTCTCTTGAAATCACACGCAAACATACAGGCAACCAACGTCGATGGGTCTACTCCGCTACATATGGCAACTCATAGCAACGCTAATACATACGATGTGTTGCTTGCAGAAGGAGCTGATCCCACTATTCGAGAATATAACGGACCAATGACTTTTGATCTGTTGGGTCATCTCACGGGACATGTGATTTGGAGTGGTAATCGTACATTGGGAGCACGGTGAGTAAGGATGCGAGCTTAGAAGAGCCATTGAGGTATGTCGTAACCAGTCTACCCTCAACGGGTTCATTATGAATTCCATCTAGGGTTAATTACCTATCTTATCTGGTAGAACAGATCACGAGCTCACAGACATGTTTCGAGATACGATAATCTTGAATCGAGTTTCACAAGTTCTACATGCAACACGGGCGTCTCAAATATAGACAACCTACTTAGCCCTTTCGTCATCTTGATGTACTAGTCGATAGGTTAACAAAACATCTCTACTTCTATTTAAACGTATTAATCATATTTAGCTTTCGACAGAACTTCTCTTCATCAATCAAATCGCTACTCGAACTATTCCGCGTTAAAGCCTTAAGAATGGTTCTCTTTCTGCGTCTATAGCAGAACTCGCATAACAATGAAGAAGAAGAAGAAAAAGAAGAAAAAGAAAAAGATTGTTGTTTGCCGACTGTCTGTACATCGTGGTGTATATTCAGAAAACAACAAGAGAGATGAGGAGTCGGAATCTGTACAGGGTAGGTTCGACAAGCAAAGTTTGATACTTTCCACCTCTTCCATCTTCGCTTTCAGCTTGGCAGAAAGTCAGTGCTGTCGATTGTCGAAGAAAGAATGTCGAAAGTTGGGGAAAACCAATTAATAGTCAACTATGTTGAACTACTAGTAAGACCACGTTACTATTGTGTATGAAAAGGTCGTATTGAATAGCTCCACAATCAGGATGTCAAAGCTAATGATTTATTGACCGTTTTTCAGCCCGTTGTTTTGTTGAAGCAGCGATAGGTGTAAGTGTGTAGATTTTATGGAGGTGAAGGTTCAGCTAACTAAACTAACAGATACCCTTGAATAACTCGATTAGGATAGGCCCTGAGCATCACGTGCATCAACATGTTTTAACATATAGGTTTTGAGAATGCCCAGTAAATCACTGTTGACGCAGGAAAAGGTTGTTTCCTAGGTAATTATCATAGCTTCTTACCTTACACTATCTACAACCAGTACATTTTCATCGAAGAGCTTTCCACTTAATGTATCACTCTCATGACTCCTCCTGAAAGTCTGTAACGATATCTTTCAGTCTTCTTGGTCAACATATAGCAACACTTGGCTCCAAACCTAAAAATTTTGAAGTAACCACAATGTAGCAATTTACATGTGAATCTACAAATATCCCAGACGATTACATCGCCTCCAAACTAACGGCGACTCGCAGAGTTGACACGCCGAATATTCACCTGTTCTCCCACTTTCACAAACAAACATCCCATCTACAGTCACATCTCTAAAAAATACCACAATGGGCACTGCCGATCCCAAAAAGGACGTTGGGACTACGTCCAGTGAATTTGGAACGTAAGTCGAAGCTTGTCTCAAGCTGTATCGTACGCTCCGACTGACATTCTCATCCCCAGACAATATAACTCCCCTGTCTTCACCCTCCTCGTAGGCTCTCCAGGCCAAAAATTTGCCGTTCACGAATCCGTGCTCTCCCAGTCGCCCGTCCTCGCCCGAATGCTTGCTGAAAATCCCCAAGCGAACGCTGAGCGCGAGCTCAACCTGCCCGAAGATGCGGTGGAAGAGTTCGGGAAGGTGCTCATGTACCTATACTCGAAGGAATTCCCGATTAAGAATGCCAAAGACCTCGAAAGCACCAGCAGCGAACTGGCAAATATGTATCTTGTAGCGCACAAGTACGAGTTGGACGGCTTAAAGAAGCTTACACTAAAGAAACTCGAGGACACCATTGGTCCCGTTGATCACCCAGAGCGCTTCCTCACCATTGCTCAAACCATCTCCTCAGCCATCACTCCCTCCGACCCGATCCTACACGACTTCATCCGAGGCGAAATCTGCCACCTCCTGGGCCTCAATAACGCCTACAACAGTAAGATCGAACTCACCAAAGCCGTGCAAGCGAAGCTCCAGCTCCTGATTTCGCAAGGCGGGCCACTCGCTGTAGATATCTTTGAAGCGCAATGCTCTGTGGGTTCGTCGAGAACAAAGCAAGCAAAAGAGGCTTCGGCGAAGGATAAGCGGGATATTGAGGAATGCCAGAAGAGCGTGGAGAAGTATAAGGAGAGCGTGGTGAAGTGGAAGGAGAATACGGAGAATTGGAAGGGGATTGCGGAGGAATGGGAGGAGCACCATGCAAGTTATTGCGGGGAATATGAATGCGATTTTTGGAGGGGGCGTTGTTGAGGGGAGGGGGTTTTGGAGGCATGAAGTGTGCATGTGGTAGATCTGGCAGTAAAATTATTAACTGGCACCGCAAGAGCAATTGATTAGTACCGCCATCTTCTACCCTCAACTTTCCTCCCATAAAGGTCTCATGCAGCTGCTCCAACCACCCACACCACCCACCACAACCCGGAAAACCTCACCCTCACACACTCTCTTCAAACTCAACCAAACATCTGATCTTCACAGAGCCATACTTCCCAACCTCTCAACATCCATTTCATCCCACAACAGCCCTCTTCGACTCCCCTACTCATCCCATCATCAACCCTAAACCAGAAAAATCCTCGTCATCTAAACCGTTACCTTCATAATTTTCTCCCACATCAAAGTTTTCCACGTTTTCTCATCCAATTTAAAAACCATCATACATATCCCAGTCCGTGACGCAAACTCCACCATGTCTTTCATTCAAACCCTTGATGATTTTAAACACCTCGAGCTTTTCTGAATCAGTAATCAAACCACCCTCATCGAATCACAATCACTACTCGCTCAAACATAAAAACCCCCTTGTCATTCAAATCACACACCCACCACCCACCCCACCAAACCTATTAAACCCACACCCAACCCCCCACATAATCATTACCCCTCACGCTCCCCTCACTCAAACCACCACCACCTCTTCTCCCAATCGCCCAATCTACCTTCTCACTCCACCACATCCCAACACCCAAACGCTCAAAGCCAGTCCAACAAACCTGACACAGCCCCTTCGCCCACTATCTTTCTTCAAAAGAGTGCAACTAGTTCTAACCCATCGCTTTATCAAACCCAAAAGGCCCCAAAAAATCAAAAATCAATTCCTTCCTCCATTCCTCCATTCCTTCCTTCCTTCCTTCCTTCCTCCCTTCCTTCCTCCCTCCCTCCCTTCCTTCCCCCCCCCACCACCACCCCCCCAAAAAATTCCAAACCCTTACATCTCCAATCTCGCAATCGCCCCCTTTCCCCAAGTCCCACACCACACCTCATTCATTCACACCATCCCTAAACACCCAATCCCCAACTTTTCTCAAACGCGATTTTTTGAAAAAAAAAAAAAAGGCAAACTCTTCGGATATAATGGATAAAACTCGAGACAACAACGACAGAAACGGAGAAAAGCGGGTTTTTATCAGATCAGAGAAGAGAAGAGCAGAAACACTGGTAAGAGGAAAAAAAAAGAAAAAGGGGAATGGTAGTCGTCAGGGATGCTTTGCTGCCTACCTACCTGCCTACCTGCCTGCCTACCTACAACATACCTGCCTCTCTCCCTTCCTTCAAGGCCAAAACCGAAGCAAAATGCGTTGCGGCAGGTGGGGTTATGTATGTTGTGATGTTTTGCATAGAAGCTTTGTTGGCTTGGGAGAGTAGAGCTATGGATTTTTTATAGTATGGTATCTGGAATTTGATTTGGGGGGGGTAGGATGTGAAACCTTGCGTTCGCCGATCTGACAAGGTTCAAAGGGGGTGTAATTGTAGGGAATTAGGGTGGATATATAGGAGAGGAGGGATGTGCCGATGTTGATGTAATTAGTTTAAAAGACTTTCCTGTAACTATCAAATGTTTTGTCTATTGTAAGGTTGCTTGATACTCGCCGAAACCAAGCACCCCCAGTTCATTCAAGCTATGGCTTCCTGCAATATGCTAACCGCTAAGAGCGAAACCTCCCAATCACGCTTTCCAAACCCCCCAAACCGAAAAGAAACATGCCCCAATGCTCAAACTCCACATAACGCCAATTTGACCTCTGTTTCCGAAAAAGCCATCCCCAACCCCTACTGCACAGGCCCCAATTTGCTCTTCTTTTCCCGCGCCTCAAGCGCCGCATCCCTCCAGGCCTCCACCTCTTCCAAGGCACGCATCGGCTCCTTCTTTCTCGTCAAGAGATATCCTTGGATTTCGGCTGGCGTGAACATGCTGTCGGGCAAGCGTGCCGCGAACTCGGCTGCGATGTCTCTGAGCTCGGAGAGAGGAAGTTTGGAGGTGGGATTAGGATGGGGACTCTCTGGGGGTGTGGGGAGGTGGTCGACTTTCATAGGGATACGAGGAGCAAGGCTTTCGTGTTTGACGGCTCCTTTTGCGAGATTAGCGTTGGAGCGCTCACGCAGTCCATTTGCGGTAATCTGCAATGCATCCGTCTTGATAGCTTCGGGGAATGGCTTGGCGGGAGAGTCTGGGGAGTACATGCGAGTGAAGAGCTCGCAGATCTGGGCGCGGGTGGCTTTGGTGAAGCTTACTTTCATATCGATCCTACCCGGTCGAATCAAGGCTTCGTCGAGCTTTTCCGGGAAGTTGGTCGTCATCACTAGTACTCTACCTTCGTGGGAGGCGACCCCATCAATGGCATTGAGAAGTCCTGAAAGGGAAATGCCTTGGTTGTTGTCTTTGCCTTTACCTTTGTTTGACTCCTGGGCGGTTTGGATAGCTTTTGTAATTTCGGCGCCGATTTTCGCGGCGGCGTCGTTCGTATCGCTTTTCGTGTCTTTTTCAAGATCCTGCCGCTTGGACAGGCCGGCGCTGTCGATGTCTTCGAGGAGCACTACACAGCGCCGCGGTAGACTGGTGAACATGAGACCAAGATCCTCTTCAGTGAGAGTGGGCTCGACAAGCGAAATACAATAAATATCCAGACCAAATACACCAGCAATAGCCCATGCGAGACTGCTCTTCCCTGTTCCAGGAGGACCAAAAAATAGGTAGCCTCTTCTATATGGAATTCCTCGGTTGGCGTACCACCTAGGTGTAGAGGGATGTAGATATTCGTTAATATCCGCCAAGACTGCATCTTTCTGACTGCGCTCCAAAACCACCGTTTCCATTGGCCGAGATGGCCTGGTCGCAACCCTGTGCCAAACACTGCGTCCCCGTCCCCGTTGGTCTTTGGGTGCAGGCCTTCGCACCACTGTACAAGCTTTTTCCTTGTCTAGATAATGGTCACGGGTTTCCTTTATCAGATCTTTGATCGGCTGAGTCGATCGTCCGATGCATGTCAAGCTAATGCTTTCATCTTCCGTGAAGACATTCCCTCCCCAGCCAGCAGTCATCATCGTCTTGTTTGTACGTTTGAATTTGAAGAGCCGTCCGCAGTGGAAGAACCAATGAGTACCAAAGTATGGCTGGAATTTCGGGGGTACCTTGGCGTCCCAGTTGCTGAAGTTGATGTAGCTTTCGGAATCCATCTCTTCGTCCACCTCAACACCATCTTGCAGATCCCAAGCGCTTTCGTGACCAGTCTTCGCCATCAAGCTGCGGGATTTCTTCGAGATGTCCTGAGCGGCAAGCCACTCCATGACGTGATCGTAGATGTCATCATCAGAATTAATACTAACGAAACTCATAAAGTATTCTTCAAACCAATTTGACGCATGGTTCCATCCGTATTTGCCAGCTGTGAAAAGACCAAATGTTAAAAGACATATCGAGACCACCAAGGTCACGTCGAATCCCAAGACTTCCCACAGGAACTTTGAAATGATGGAATAGCCCGGAATAAAAGCTTCCAAAATGTTTGCTGGTAGTTGCGTGATGCTGGTCGTTTGGTTTACATCAGAAGTATTGACGCCTTGCAGGTTTCGAAGAGCGTTGAAAGCCATAGCTTGACCTGGGACTTAGGATGCGTAGAAACGTTTCCTGTAAGCAGATGACGACCTGCGGGTTGTTGAGCAACTCGTACAAGTATCAGACGTTTGCCATCTTCGCCTCTTTCGCCACCATGGATTGCTGATTGGTGAAGAGATTGGTGAAGATGAGAGATGTAGGCACAGAGTAAAACTGGTGCTTTTAGTGAAAGTGGGGTATTGCTATTGGTGTGAATCTGGCCCTTCTCTCTTCTTCATTCTTTCACCATATCACTTCACGGTGGAAACAAACAGCAAAGTAACACTTCGCTTACAACGAGAAGAAGCTGTAGATGTGTCTTCCAAACTCTAGCTGTACAGAAGGGTGAGTCATTCACTAGACCACGTGTTGGCTGGTGTTGTTGCGGGCAATGCTGCGTCTAATACGGGGAAAGAACCATGGCGAGCTGAAAGAGCCCAACTGGGCAGTCACAGGTTCATTGTGCTTGGGCTGAAGGCAAGAGCGAGCCCTACCTATACCCTAACGATCGTAACATCTACATCGCCGCCACTCTCTCCAAAACCCCGCAAGGCACTCGGTGGCCTGCATATAGTAGCGTTTGTTCCATTCTTCTTTCCGAATCCAGGTTGAAAGCTTTGCCTTCAACACAAACTGCTAACACAAACTGCTACGGCTTGACGGCGATTCTTCAGCCCATTTGGAGACAAGCCCTGGAGTCATTGGACTCCTTTGGAACCATTTTAAGAGTAAATTGTGACACATTCAGGTGAGAATTTTCATACGTTGGAGATTCGATGATTTTTCGCCATGACTGCCCTGGTCCAGCTGCAAAATTACTTACTCTGCCAAGGCTGCCCTGTGTTACACAAGAACTAAGATGCCTTACCATTGGCCGGGAGTTTCCAGGTTCGCGCCACTACGCTAGGTAGAAGTAGTTTTAAGTGGCGGTGCAACGCTGTGCCGCCTGCTGCATGCAACCCCGTACGGGAATAACAAGTGTCATTGCATGAAGGAATCAGCGGCTCAAGCATTTATCATCTATCATATCCATCATCCGTCACAAAAAGGCGGTATGCCACCATACAGTTAGAGGACGTATCGCGCTGCGGAGTGGCAATATTATGAAGCGGATACCTACGGCTGCGTCAGCCGGTATGTTCACCCACCTCAGCTTCCACAAGAACTACGCTCTCACATGTAGTAATATTGTTGAGCATTCACCATCTTCAGCGCTTCCTTGTCATCATGGCACAGTCGGACGCGCAACCTCTGATAATCTTGTGTCGACGCTGACGATACCCCCAATGTCTCCGAAGTAACACATTCCTGCCCCCTCTCTTGTCACTCTACCTCTCGAGTGTATTATTACCATGCGTTTAATAATATCGACGTTGTCAGCTAGGGGAAAGGGGGTTTGGATTGGCCCTCATTGTATCCGAGGTTTGATCAGGGGCTCTGCTTGACAAGAGACCACGGCGGACTCGTGTCCTTTTCGTGTCCTTTTCTAGCAGTAAGGAGGGTGGCATGCAGATGGCTCTCGGCGCATTTGGACCGAATGGCGGCTTCTTTCTGACTCATAGTCTAATTCGTACGAGGATCGCTCTTGTCATCACAGGCATCAAAGGTGTCGCGTATTCCCATCCCCTTCCGAGGTCTATAGATCGATCTATCGTTAGCTTCGTCGTATTCCTCCCAATCATCGTGATCTTTGAGTTTTCGAAGCGTGAATTGTTCTAGGATGGCGACTAGTCATTCAAAGCCGCCACAAGTGCTTGGACGCTACTTGTCCTGACTGAAGAGATTGAGCGGAGTTCAGGTTTGTTTTTGATGCCGTGCTCTGGAAAGGTATGCATGTCATTGTTCGAATATTCGAACAGTCGAATTTGAGAAGCATTTTCCGGACGGGGTGGAATCGATAAGTAGGTCACGGCACGAAAAGGTATATATATCATTGATTTGACATATTTCATTTATTTCGCGGCGGTTGTATCGGATTCACATAGCGTCTAGCATATATGACCTTACCCTCCTTAGGATCCATGACGACTGCGAAGTGAGTTTCTTCATTAGCAGTCGGATACGATTCAACCCAATCAACCACTTTTTCTGTAGTAAGGAACACTGGCTGGCAATCCGGACCATTTCGCGAAGCGCTCTTCGCCGCCTCTGAGTGCTTTTCCCATCTTCTAACAGCCACCTCTTTCCGCAATATGCTGTCCTCAACTACCCCTTCCATACCAGTAACTTGAAGTGTTCTTCCTGAAGCGTCTTGGGCGGCAATTTCTGACTTGGGTCTCGATTCGTCGGATTGGTCATGGTTGGTGGTCACAATGAACTCTTTCGAAGATCTGACAACTGCTGTGTGGTTATCCTTCTCCATAGTAACAGTCCTGTCACCGTCGCTAAAAATCAGGTAGGTTGCAGTGGTCTTCATGGAGGGCAAATTGCGTTCTATCGAGTCCAAGGTCCCACCAATAGATCTCACATTGCTTGGAGATTCTAATGTAGGTATGAGAACCTGCCGGAGTATTGACGAGATCGCTGGACGAATACCCAGTAGCACAAGAAGATGATGCGAATAGAATCGTACACTGGCAAGCCAATTGCTGGAATCATGAGTGGGTCGGAAATTGAGCGACACACTCAAATTTTTCTTCACACCTGTTAGGAATCCCACGAATCCTAGGTACGTGATAGTAGTTGCAATTACTCCTCCTCCGGCCTTTTCGACGAAGTCATACTCCACAACTACCTTCCTCAGAGGGTCCATACCCCAGTCTAGTGTACGGAAGTGTAACATTTTCGTCTTGCCTTGCCCGTCCTGCACTCTGACACCTCCACTTGTACAACCCATGAGCACATCTAGGATGACGTTAAAAGCCACCAGGAGGTACATATCCACTCCAGTACTCTGGTGAAGGCCACGTAGTTCTTCAGTCTGCTCCCTATTGTGGACACGCCGGAGTAAGACACGAGCCAGCCTCCTGACATTACTAACGGAGATATTTGGGGATAGTTGGCCTACTATCTCGTCGAAAAGCCCGGGCAAAGATTCGATCTCCTCTGTGAAGTCTTTGGCCACATGCTGGTAGCGTTTTGCCGGGGGAAGAGAAAGATCGATCGTGTATTTGGGAGGCCGAAGTTTGTCATAGCTGCTGTGAGCTTGCTCTTTTTCTGCCACAGTGCTCGTGCCATTTGAGGAGAGTCTCTCGCGGCTTCGTAAACCTGCTGATTCCATGGTTTGCTTGGCGTAGACGGTTGTAGCTGGCTTCAGATGGATATTCTTAGTAGTGGTATTTGTGGAATGAAGAACATTAAATCACAAGTGCCTTGAAACACGTAGTAATATGCACGACAATGGCTGTGCCGAAACTTCCGGGCGGTGGACGCGCTTACATACATATTTCAAGCGCTGAGACACTAGAGTAATGGCGACTATCTCTCAATTTACAACGCTTCATCATTATGTCGTTCACGGCAGCTACAGCCAAGCCTCCTAAGAATAGTTCACGGTACTGAAGAAACCGATTGCAATCCTGCAGGCGTCCGTAACAAACTCCCGGAAGCCTTCCCACCTTACAGTGGCCACCTGTAAGATTAATCGCAATGACAGCAGTAGGGCGATTTCCGCAGAACCCTGTACGAGTAAGATTCTTGCCGATGTGAAAAAAGAAACATAGATTCGGATTACCTTAATTGCTGTCGTTTAACATATGTGGTTAGCTCGGTCAAAATAGCAGCAGACCAACGCATCCTTTTCGAGGTAAAATCGTGGTAGCTCCCAGCTTCTCGGCGCTGTAAACAAAGCTTTGTCTCACTTCTGTATGCTTTTTCTGGCACTGTGGTGTTCTGTACTTATTCCGGAAAACAACCACCTCCCCTGTTACCAACGAAGATGCTGAACGATGCCATACCCGGAAATTGACACTGTTGACTGACTCTTGACTTTAGCTCTGAGTGGTGTGGTGTCATGTGCTTGAGGCTCGTCTGATTATCGAATTCAAAGCCCAAGGTCCAGTGGCCACGTCTATAATCTGAAGCAGAGTAATAGTAATATATTGAATCTGGACGGTGGTTGAGCATTAACACTAGAGTTCGAACGAATCAATTCATGATGCTTCAGAGTACTGAAGGTCTAGTTGCATGGGGCTGTGTAGTAACACAGGATCGAGTCACCAGTGTCTGATGATTCATTTGCTATATTCCGTGAATGGACACCCGCAGCGGGATCCTGTAAGCCTTGAGATGTTCTCTCGACAGTTCTAATCATCTCACCCAAGTACTCCGCAACAAATCAAGTGCTTTCAAAAGTCGAGACAAGATCGAATTAATTGCAAGATGTGCTGTTGGCCATACGCAGACGTTGAGCTTGAAGACGCACCGCCGCCTAAGAAGAAGGAAGAAAAGAAGGAATACCAGCTAGTGTCCGACCAGTTGCAGCTTCACCCGTTGGTAAGTTTAACAATCGGTTTTTTACACTTCCCCATATTCACCTCGTGATTCTTCCACCCCATAACATCTTCGATCCTTTTTCATCCTTTCACAACACTCCTCCGACAAACATCATTCTTTTCATCAGCACACGATACCAAACCAAGAATGAGCTTCCACTACACCTACGTGCCTGCCGCACCAGCGCCCCACCCATGGGATCCTAAGCCCAAGAAAGTAGAGGTTGCCAAAGCACCTGCCCAATATGTCTATGGCTACTATGTAATGGTCTTAATTCATATCCCCTTAACATCATCCCTTCTCACACACTAGCTAAATTCACCTCACAGACCCCTCCAGCAATGATCTATCAGCCGCCGACTGCCGCTTGTTACTACGCCCCTCAACCTGCCCCTGAGCCCGTCAAGACCAATTACTGGTACGGTGCCAGCAAAGCAGAAGTAGACAAGCGCAACATTGAAGCTGCATACGCTACCGGCGCTACCAAGCCTGTTCAATTAGTTCCGCACGGCACAAGCGCGGATCAGCAATTCTACGTGAAGGAGCTCGATGGCAGTTGGACTTTGCGTACGACAACAGATGTCATGGGTAGCTGTCTGCCGGGACATTGGGAGTATGCTCAAGGCGGATATCCTTTCTTCGTACGCAAGAAGAAGGATTGAGGTAAGCTGGAATCGCATTGCCAAAGCGTGCTATGCTAAATTTAATGCAGCTTTGAGCTTCTGGCTTTTTAACACTTTTTCCATTTGTTAGAAGCACTAATTATCAAGCATGATTCAAGTTCGCACAGAAGGGTTACATATCTCGGAGTTGGCAATTGGTACTGGGAGGCAAAATACAAGAGCCTGTGCTGCTCAGCACCCAAATTGGAGGGACAGCTACTCTCGTGTACCACAGCAACCATAGGCTAGATAGATCACAACAACCATTTCTATCTTGCTTATCTCCCAGTGGGCAAATGCATGTGTTGTGCTTCCAGCTGTTTATTGTGCATAACGGCGCCGTATGGAGAGCCTCGAACACTCTCCTTTTCAATCCCCACCACCCACGCCAACCTCAAAACTGCGCAATATCATGCTCTAGCTCTCCGTAAAATCTCCCCTTGCCGACGTCATTCTACCCTCACCACACTCCCACCCAAACTCTCCAACTCCTCTACTTCCCTCCATCCCCTCTACTTCCCACCCACCTCCCACCCAATCAACCCAAACCCGGGCCCATCCCCCCACAACAAAGATGCCCACCCCAACCTACACTACCACGCCTCTAACCCTCCCCCTCCTCCCCCGTGGCTCCCACCTCATAACCCCACACATCACCAAGACGCTCTCTTCGCAAATCTCAGGCATAAAATCCGGGCTGCTGCACTTGTTCCTGCAGCATACGAGCTGCGCGCTGAGCTTGAATGAGAATTACGATGACGATGTCAGGCGGGATATGAGTGATGCGTTAGATGGTGAGTTGGGGGTTTGGGTGTGAAGGGGGGCGGGGGAAAAGGGATTGTGAGAGTGGGAATTAGGGCGCATGGGCTGACTGTGTATGCGCCGAGCAGGCCTAGTACCGGAAGACACCAACTCCAAAGGTCTCTACCGCCACGACGCCGAAGGAAGCGATGACATGCCCGTACGTCTCTCCCCTTCCTCTCCCCCTTCCTGCCCGCCATCCCTCCCTCCTCTTCCTTTCCTTTTCCTTTCCTTTAACGCACCACAGGCCCACATCAAATCCGCCCTGATAGGCGCGAGCGTGAGTGTGCCGATTATGGACGGAAAACTAGCCCTTGGCACATGGCAGGGAATATGGTTTCTAGAGTTTCGGAATGGGAAACAGAGGAGAAAGTGCGTTGCTACTGTGCAAGGGGTTGGGTTTTAGGGGGTGCAGGCGGTGAGGTCCGAACATGGAATAGCCCTGTTTGCGGATGGCAACCATGGAGTTTTGCTGGGTACTATCATACACATCAGAAACGAACAACAAATAACACCGCCCAACGCCCGTACACAGCGCAGCCTCCGCAGCTCTAAGTGTCTATCGAACTCTCCAACCACCCATACTCCTATATCTCATCCGCTCATACTGATATGACGCCTCCGACGTCAAGCACTCGCAGACCTCCAAACCTCCTGACCTTGGGGAGAAGCCGTGGCGAGCTCGCGAACGGCGGTAAAGAACGCGAGCTTGTACAATACTTGATGCGAAGAATGCAAAGAACGAATGGGTTCGAGCTGTTTTTAACTAGCTATGAGGAAGTTTATTTTGATCATACTCAGGCATGCGTCCGCTCATGTTTGCGGCCAAGCTTCTGAGTGTACTATACGGTAATTACACAACTTCGCAAGCATTATCAAACTTGATCCAATCAAAAATCCGAAAAATCGATATGCGTAGGAAAAACTTTGACAAGGAGTGTGCTCTACCACGATCAGCCGAACATTATGCCCTGAGAGTTTCTTACCCAAAGATTTTTGGGTTATGTTACTCATTTCTTCTCTGCATATACTTGAGACAGCGGTATATTGTGCGCTCAATTCTCTCACTCAAAATGATTTAGAAAGGGCTAGTTGCCTTTTCGCTTAACTCCTCGCCGTAATACTTTTTATTTCGAAAGGTTCATTTTTCTCTCCTGCGTCTATATTCTCATCATTGTTCGATACAAGTTCGCTACCAAACCCGTAAACTCCACAGCTTTACTCGACTACTTCTCGCGCTTTGTGGGAAGACATACTCGCTATTAGAGCTTTCATCACACTCAAGTCTCGTCATACTTTACTCGAACGAGTTGTGTGATTCACATAAGATGCTATATTGGGAAAAAGACCAAAACGTCAAGCAGCTGCATCAGGCCGCCACACACTCCCGTTCAAAGAACTCGTCGACTCTTATTTTCCACCGAACCCTCGAATCTTCATCGGAATGGCCCGTTCTTCCGGAGCCATACTGAGCGTAACCATAGGCTTTGTTAGTAGCTTCCATCCAATACTGCCGCCTTGACATACACTAGCTCGGACTTTTGATACTTGGGACGAGGAAGGAAGCGAAGGAAGATTTGTAGGAAGAGGACAGATTCCACGGTGCTGATCTGCGAAATACGACGGGGGCGAGATGGCTTCTTGGAAGCTGAATGGGAGAATAAAGGGGTTTGATATGTTTTCATAGGCAGTTTCGGCCGTCTTAATCAGGGTTGCGATTTCCTGGCTTTTCGTTTGGCTCGGAGGGGTTTAAGCCGATTAGAACCAAACAGGAGGATACGGCTCTGGTAGACGAAGATGGCGGGACCCGTGGAGTTCCAAATATTGCGGTGTGTTGACAGTTCATGAACCTTGGCAGCATACTGCTCGCTCGCATCACTACTCGTGACAACGCTGATGATGGTACTATACTCCGTCCATGACGTCGAGAAAATATCTGGGAAGAGTAACAGGGGTCTACTATGTTGTTCTTCATGGCGTTTGTTAGAATACCATCGTTTCTTTCGAGTCAGGGCTTGCTGGGTTTTATGAAGACTTCTGCTATGCTCCGTTGCTGAGAAGAACGGAGGGTTTCGCTGTTCATGACTCTCTTAGCAGCTGGACACTTTGTGTTTATGAAGAAATCTACCCCGCGAGCGACTGATGATATATCACAGCGACACTTTCGTAAAAGCGTTCCTTTACATCGTCCTCTTGTCTACTCTTCTGTCCTTTATGGCAAGCTCGAGAGTATATCTCCGAAGCGTAGGGGCGCTGTTGCGAAATGTTGAGAGGAAATGGGTACGAGTAAAGTCGGTCACATTGGAGGGAAAAACCCCCCTTTTCCCGAACTCGTAAAGCATCAAACTTCTCACGACAAATTACCCAAATGCCACAAACCCCTCCACCACACTACCCCATCTCCCCTTTACGACCTCAATACTAACCTAGAGAAAGCACCCCAGAATTAAGCTCTCTGTCACCACTAACAACCTCGAAGGATCCCACACGTCCCAGCAGAGCCTGAGCCATCGCATCGAATGTTTTCATAAATACCACGGGCAACAACAGAGCCCATGATTCGAAGGTGTGGTGGATCGCGAGTGCGGTCAACAATATTAAGGATAACAAAGGGACGAGCGCAAGAGCTGCGCATGTTGTCAACCCCCCCCCTAGGCTACCCAAATTATCCCTCCCATCAACGGCCTAAAAGTTTTCTAATCCAACACAACCGCAACACAATGGAAGCACTACCCCGAACTCCGGGCAAAGTAAAAAGATACAATGAGATTAGGCAGCGCTGTATGATTTTGTACGAGGAGCGGGAGGGGGGTTTTCCTTCGGGGGGCAGGAGTGGGGATAAAGATTTGGGATGTCGGAAAGGGGGGGGTTTACTAAGGTAGGAATAGAGAGGGGGTGAGGAGGGGTCGTCGAGTAATGTGCGGCCATGGTGCGACTACATACTGTACCTCTTTATCTCGTTGCCAAACTGCCCTTTCCATATCCCCTCCTTAAAGCCTACCCCCGCTCTCTCTCCCTTCCTCCACCAACGTACATAGTATCATAAGGTACCTTACTCCCCATGCGCAATAACACCCACAAAAAACATCACCATCACCACCACCAACCACCACCAAAGGGTCCACGTATGTAATAGCCGCCCGCCCCCTTCATCCCTGCTCTTATCGTTGTATGCAAAAGTCTGGTTCAGTTTTCGGGTTTTAGCGAATTTGGCGGGGAAAACACACAAATCAGCCTCAAATTTGGTGCAAATAGAGCAAATACCTAGATATCATCCCCACATCCCCAAAACACTCCAAAGCTTCATTTTTGAAGCTATACAAACCTCAGTCTCACACGGGGGCAATTCTAGATAGTCAGAATGCCTCTCAGGCGTACCGGACGCAAAAGAACTTCCTTCAAGACTCTGCTTCACCTAGATGCATTCAAGGCTTCTAAGGCACGCAAAATCGTTCTCGTATCTAAGAATTCTATCGTACTTTCTTCAGAAGCAGAGATCTCTTCACTCTCGACGCTTTCAGATGTAGAAGACCTTTCTTTGCTCAGGCTTAATTCTCTCAAGATCTCTCAGTCTAACTCTCTCAAGACTTCTCAGATCTCTCAAGTCGTAAACGCACTCATCTCGAGCGAGCTTGTGATCTTTGTCGCTAAGACTGCTGCTACTCTTGTTGCTCGAAGAGCGTGTGTGTCATCATCAGCGAAGCTTGACTGATTTGAAGATAAGAATGAGAATGAGAAGAATCTAGATGACAATCAGTCTAAGACTCAAGCAGCTTCAAATCAATTCACAAAGCTCATTGCATCGATGAAAAAATGAAAATCAACGAAGTCAAAGTCATCGCTAGAATTGCTCAGATCATTCATGAACATGACAGTCAAGTATGAAGTCATTCTCATCATCAATGACGTCTTGCAAATTACTATAGATGATGAAAACGACGTCAATCTTCAAGATCTGCGTCAAGAACAGATGCATAAATGCTCTGAGCATGTTGATTTCATCGATCTGAAGTGTGTGCTAGTATTTATAAAAGTCATCATCATCTGATATTTAATAAAGAAGAATGAGTGAATGACTCTGACACTGCATGATTTTTGAGAGAGAGTAGCTTCGAATGTTCGACAGAAGTATTCAACAGACAAAAAAAATATAAACATTAATCTAAAGCTCATCTTCAATCATGATAAGATTGATATCACGTCTTCAGCGCTCATAGCTGAGCTTTCAGCGACGAAGATATCACTCACTCAAACAGCGAAGCTGAAGAAGAAAGTCAATGAGTGTGATCGACTTCGTGCAGACATTGTAGAACAGATGAAAGTTCTTCAGATGAGTTGAATTTGCAAAGAAAACTGTCACAATAAGAGAAAGTACTGTTGAATCAACGAGTCAGATGTTCATTATTGACTGACTGCTGATCATATAATATGCTGATCAGAAGTAATCAATAAAGACGATGAGTTTGTGTCACTTATTAGATCTTCAAGAACGCTGATCGAAGTTCTGATAACAGCGAAATCTCAAGTCAAGCGTGTCAATTCTTTCTCAGCATCTTCTTCAATCATTACATCATCATCTACTTTTATACAATCATCGCAAATCACGAGTGAATCAATCAACATAACAGACGTATTGATGCTGCAGATGATACAAAGAGCAACAGCTGAAGAAGAAAAAAAAATCAAAGAGCGAAGAATTAGACAAAAGAGAAAGAATCAACAAAAGCACGTGAATAGTCGTAACAAGCTGAAGATGCTTGAGAAGATTGAGACTTCTTTTATGCTCAATTGACATCAACATACATTGTCTGTTCATTCTAGCAGTTCTGTTCAGAATGATGATCTTTGTGATTATATTTTCTGATATGTTTTCAGAGTTAATAGCACTTAAGCACGTTTTTTTTGACACGTCTTCAATGAGCTGAATGCTCGATATTATGATCTACAAACGATACAAAGCTGAAAAGAGCACGATGAAAGTCATTGAAAAAGCTTAAACATATCTGCTGACATTGACATACAGCTGACTCATGATGTCAGCAAGTATGCTCGCTCTAGAGATTCTGATTCAGATGACAAATTGTCATTCAAATCAACGACTAAAGATACATCAACAGCACGCTCTAAATCTTCTACATCAGCTCAGCAAGCTCATACTTCGACAGTGCAGACATGAAGTCATTTATATAATGTTCAAGCTCGAAGATCTGCTTTAGAATCTCAAGTCAAGATCTCAGTCTTGCAAATATTGATCAAAGAGAAAAGTTTGAAGAAGATGAAGAAGATGAAGAACACTTTAGATGATTATTCAAAGATAGCAAAGAAGCAACATGATGAGCTTGACTACGATGAGTCTATTTATATCTAGATATCATCTGAATATATGAACTATGTCAGTCAGACGAAAAAGTGTCTCAGAATCATCAACTCGCTTTCTTTGTGACTTGACTGCTATTTTTAGAAATTCATCAAATTTCTCGTTAAATTCATCATATCATCGAACAAGCTTGTCATTTCTTTTAATTCATGCTTTCAACATTGAAAATGAGCTTTCTATGAGATTATAGTCAAACGAGTAGAATGATAATTTGACAAGATGCATTTCAAAGCTTTCACATAGTTCATCAAGCTCTGCTGATTGATGAATTCTAGCATTATTCATGATTATCATTGAACGTAATTCTATCTCTTCAGAATTGCATATAAAAAGCATCTGTGATTGCATGAAGTTCAGAAAGAGCATCGATCATTTGACGAAATCAGCTAAAACTGACTACAAGCTCATCAAGTTAGCATCAGTCAAAAATATTTGTTTAGTCGAGCTTCTAGCTCACAAGCTCTAATAGTCACTCATCAACAACTAATAGCTAGCTACAATCACTTGTAGCTCTTGATGACAATCATTTGCTTTTTATGCTCAAATAATATAATGCACAATGTGTGTCATCTGATCAGTGTTCACATTCAGCGCTCGTTATTATCAGTATGTGAAATTTGTAATCTGTGCACGTTTCTTGACAAATACTTATCACGTCATTATTTCATGATAGGTAAATTGAGATATTTTACTCAGATTTACTTCGTTGTCGCATTGAAACATCATGTCGTGCACTGCTCAAAAGTTTTAGTTTCTTGAAAACAAGCTTGTGTATTTCATAGTGTCTTGTACAATTCTTCATTCTTGCAAGCACGTTGTATAAGTTACTCGCAATCAATAGAACTAAAAGCATCAAAGCAACTCACGATTGTATTCATTGTTCATATACAAAATATTCTACTACTATCACTCGAGTTCTATATAATCGCTCTTACTTTCTCGTTGAACGTCAATATTGACGTTCAATTTCTTCTCTACTCTCTTCAGAAAAATCTGATACTCGTCTTCAAACGTCAGTACACATTCACTTTCATTTGCTCTTTGATAATACAGAGTCTTAGTGTTTATCTTTAGCTGCTTGCGAAAGTTGTTGAATGATCAAGCATAGCTCATCTTTCGACTATCTTTCATCTTCGATGTTCGTAGTCGATATGTATCTCTGACTTCGTCGAGCGAAATCTGATCAGATTCGACTTCAGTTGTGTCTTTGAATTCTTCAGACATCTATCTTGCATTAGTTATTGCTCATTTCTATAGCTGAAAAACGAACGCTCACATCTGAATCGTTCTTCTGATCTTGATTCTGTTCATCATTCAATATTTCTTGAAGTGTTTCATGTTCATCGTTATTCATCGATTCTGATTGATTTGTTGTATTCTTTGTCTTTTCTGTCGCGATTTCTGTGTTGTTTGACTTTTCAAGCTGCAATGTTCAATTTCTTATGAAACTAGAGATCTCATTCATAGAATACATCAACGAGTATCTTGAATCAGTGAGAAAAGAGAAAGAACATTCTCTGATAATTTTTCGAGACGCATTAATAGTCAGTAGATCATCTATCTGATTGCAATTGAAATTATACGTCGCAAAGATGCTGTTGAATACGTCGTTTTCATGATATTCAACATGACTTACGACGCGTTCATGCAGCATGCTCAATATCAAATTTCTTCGAGTCTCAATTTGCTTTCATCAGCTCTTGATCATTCGCTTATGTGTTACTGTTGCATGTTAATCAATCATTGTTCAATCGTTTTAAAGATAAAGCACAAGAGAACATTGACAGTTGAGATGTTATACTCTCTACTGCAGTCTCTTCTCATTTCTCGATCTTCTTCTGATCACTTGTTCATTCATTGATGACATGTTGAATCGCGATTGCTATGAGTATCATGATTTCGACTTTCAGCTCAGCAAACATGATTCTCGTGTTTGATAGTTGATCAAGACTACGATCTTCTTGATCGAAAAACGAGACAGCAGTGATCTTCATGATCATCGAGACTAGAAAATAACATTCTTCAGACTAAGTACATGTCAGTCAACGCATCACGTCTGTGAAGATGTTTATCTTTTCAATATCAGAGCTGATGAAGTTATCATTAACTAACAATCTGATGACATAGTTCGATGTATTGACTTTCTCATAAAAGACATAATGATTCTTCACTACATCTCAAATCTGAAACATTATTTATGCTCAATATTGTTCAATAGAATCATATAACTGTGTCTGTCAATTTATTGATGATATGACAAGATTTGAGTTGCACATTATTTTTCAAGCTTCGTCTATTGTTGATCTTTTCACGACAAAGTAATTCGTTCGTGATCTGTGTTTTAATTGATGTGCGCGATCTCTGTTTCAGAAATTGCACATGAGATTGCTCAAGAGAATTCATTGCAGCTCTGATCATGACGTTATGCTCTTCTCTACTTCACACGTCATAATCGTTGTCAGTAGAATGAGTTCTATGTATCTAAGCACATCGACATGAGCTGCAGCAGAGACTGTTCTCGATCGTCGTCTGAATTCTGCTCAAAGAATTTCTCTAGAGTTGTCATTTGAATCATTAATCTGTGCTGCGTTGTATCGTGAACTCAATGCGAGAGAACTTGATGAAAATTCTGTTGATCTTTGAGACTTTGAGATTCGCTCATTGAGCTGAGAAGATGATGAGATTGATAACGACGAGTGAAAATGCTGTTTACGCTGATGCATCTTTTTCTTTAACAAGATGTTCTTGAAAAATCGAATGACTCTAGTGAACTATGTTGAGATCATATTAGCTGAGAATATACATGATGATATTAACATTGATTTTGTCTTCTTCTGCAGTCGTTCTGCAGATCACTGTTTTTGAGATGATAAATCATCATTCAAGCTGTTCAACGTGTCAAGAAACTCGCGTTCTTGTCTTTTAGATCTGAGTTCAGATTCTTTCAATGATATGTCAAGATTGTCACTTGCTTTCTCAACTCTTCTTTCGACACTTCGTTGATAAATGAACTAAACATGATTATTGAGTCAGTTAACTGCGTGTCAACAATTCATAATACATGCTACGCATCTGACTATCAATTGCAGTGTTCAAGTTCTTCTTGTTCTTATTACTTGTCATGACAGTTCACTTAGAAGACGACGCGAAATAATAATTGATACATAATGAACTGATGAATGCGATCGAGTTCTGAGATAAAAGAAAAAAAGAGTGAAGAAGAAAAAGACACGACGCGTACTTGAAGATATGCGATCTCTGAAAGCGTGTAACTCTGTTGTTGTTGACACTACTATGTTCAATTATTGACTGAGAATGAGTAGATTAGCATCTTAATGTTCATCTACTCTGTCAGATTCATGTTCTAACTTCGTTGCATCGAGATTGTGATAATGTTTTCATGACTTACTCAAAAGTGTAGATAGATTTGAAAATTTGCAATAATTTATCATTGCACATGCAAACTGAGAATGCGAACTGCGAATCTTATTGTCGAAGAACTCTGAGCTTAAGCTGACTATCAAAGATAAATTTAAGAGAAAATTCAATAAATTATCTTCGCACATTATGCAAAGTGAGAATGCGAACTGCGAATATTATTGTTGAAGAACTCTGATTATCAGAGATAAATTTCGAGTGATTTACGATAAATTTATCTTCACATGTGCAGACTGAGAATGTGAATTGCACATTTTATTGCTGAAGAACTCTGATTACTCAAGATAAATTTCAAAGAATTTATGATAATTTGTCTTTGCATGTGTGAACTGAGAACGCGAACTGTGCATTTTATTGCTGAAGAACTCTGAGTCTCACTCGTCACATGATCGAAACTCGATGTACATGATGTTGCAGTTAGATCTAAACATGCAGTTTGCTCTTTGTCATGCTTGATGACTTCGTAGACAAGAATGATGAACGAAGATGTACGAGAAGAATCATGATATCTTTCATCAAGTTCATTTTCATCGTATCGTGCTTGATGAAGCTCAGATCATCAAGAATCATCTGTCTCAGAACTTTATAGTCTGCAGAGATCTGATGAAAAAGCATCGTTGAATAATTAGAATCGAGTAGAAGAATTCTTCTCATTCTTCAAGTTTCTTTGCGTTTCACATACAGAAACTGTTGAGATGTTCAAGAAGAATTTCGTCGATTTGAATAAGATACAGAATAAGATGAATAATGTCGTCTATGTGAATGAAGTTGAATCAGCTGAGCTGAATGCGTGCGTGCGTGCATGCGTGCGTGCAGTGTGCAAACGACGTGTTCGTTGCTGATTGAAAAGTACTAGAGAGCGAGAAAAGAAGAAAAGTGAAAAGAGAGTAATGATGTGAAAGAAACAATGTGTCAAAAGAAGAAAAAAAGAAGAAAAAAAAAACTTAAATTCATGAAATCACAATCAACATCTCTCTCACTCTCAACTCACAATTTCTCATCGCTGATGTCTTCTCATTAGCATTCTCATTCTTCTCGCTCTTATTCTCTTCGACGCTCATTGACTCAAACAGTTGCATCAGCTTCATCAAGCTCAGCTGATTCAGCATCTTGACGTCGTCAATGATGATATTAATGATCTCACGCTTGCTGTTCTGCAGCATCTGCAGTTTCTCGTTAACGCTGTTCTTGATGACGAGATGAATGATGAAGATTTCGAAGAATTGATCGATGCGAAAGACGTGACAGAAGACTTGTTGTTTCACGCTGCTGTTTCATCACAGATCGATGCAAATGATGCGCAAGATCAATTTCTTGTCAATGTTGTTTTAAACGACATGACGAGTGATGAAGATTTCGAAGAACTGATCAATGCAGAAGACGTAACAGAAGACTTGTTGTTTCATGCTGTTGTTTCATCACAGATCGACGCAGATGACGCGCAAGATTAGTTTCTCGTCAATGCTGTTCTTGACAACATGATGAGTGATGAAGATTTCGAAGAACTGATCGATGCAAAAGACGCGATAGAAGACTTGTTGTTTCACGTTGCTGTTTCATCACAGATCGACGCAGATGATGTGCGAGATCATGATGAGATTAAGCTTGACGTCGTCACATTTGAGAAAGACGATCATGATCTTCGTGATCAAGTCGTCGCGAAATGTGATGATGATGTGATCGCGAGCTTTCTGACTCATTTTGTCGTGATAGTTGACAAAGACTCAGTCGCGCTGTTGAAAGAGATGACTCAGCACTTTCATGCTGTTTTGCAATTAGCTTGTTCTCAAGTCAGAGAACTCATGACATGATGAGAGCTTACAGCATGTGAAACTGAGTGAAGATGATGATCTTCTTGTTCAACTTCTTCATTAATCACAGCTCAATCTGCATCTGCATCATCATCATTTTCGAAGATGAAAGAATCGAGTCGTTGAAATTGATTCATTTGAGATCTTGTTCGAGATCTTTGCGAGTGCGTGAGAAAGTTCTTTCACTGTTTTCAACATTCATCTGCAATTCTTTTAACTCGTCGCATGATCGAGACTCAATGTAAATGCTGTCGCAATCTAAACATGCAGTTTGCTCTTCATCGCGCTTGATGACTTCGTAGACGAGAGCGTTAAGACACTCTCTGCAATAAACATGAAAACAGCTGATTACTCAGAATTCATCTGAAGAATCACGACATTTGTGACAGAGACTTCTATTCTTGAGATCATCGTTAATATTCAAATTCGATTCTCAGTTTATCGTTGAATACACTCTCACACTTGTAGTTCTGTTCTTGAGTTCTGCTTGCATCTCTCTATACTTTGCAACAATGAAACAGTTCACGTCTTGCACTTCATAAGAAGATAACTTCGTACACAGCATGTTGAATCAATTCATGAATGATAGTTGTTGAATCATGAGCACAGTGAGAAGTTTATCAAATCTTCTGATGATTTTCTGTAAATCATCATTTATCTTAACATTCTGCTTGCATTTTAGAGCGTTGAAGATTGATCTACTCATGACTGCATCAATTTATCTAAGCTCTTTAACATTGACAGAAATCTTGTTTCATCGACGAAATTGCTTGCAATCTTTGTTCGAAGAAGTAGTCGTGCTTGAATGAAGAGTCTGTAGAGCAGATGTCGCAGATGATAATTTCATCACTGAAGATCTTGATAAAGACTGAGCAATGTCTATTGAAAGATCTCTTGACGATCGAGTGTTTCTTTTTTGAATGTCAGTCACTTCTTCTTCGCGAAATCTTCGTTGCTAGAGAGCAAGTTTTCGCTGACAACATATCAAAGACTTTGCTTTAGAACTGAAACGTTGCGAACATTGTTAGTTCAAAAAGTAATAAAACTTTCGTTCATCGATCATGAAATCTTCTTCACGAGCTTGTATAGCACAGACACGATCTTTGCTGTTAATGAAATCAGAGCATCAACGCGTACTTTCAGTTATTCTTCTATTCTTCTTGAATTTTCATTCTTGAGTTCTGCGTGCGTGTAGTCTTTCTCAACCTAGCTATTGCATCTCTTTTCAAGATCTTTCATGATCGCAGTTTGCAACATTTGATTGATGACTCGAGCGTATTCTCAGATGTTGAAGTAGCGAAGATTGATTCTACTACTTTCAAAGTCAGTGAACGAATTAATATAGTTTTTACAATTTTCTAGTTACTGATCTGAAGAGAGTCGATCGATGATGAACTGAAAGCGACAGCAGTTCTTTGCTGTCATCTCTATCAGCGCAGTCTGTCAGCATCGCTCATTTTCAATCTCAATTTATCTCATATCTTCATTGTTATAAAGAATTCTATTCTTCGTCACATTGTAAATTTTCTTCTCGATCAATAATCTTTTGTACTCTTTGAATTGCATGTTCAGCAGATTGATCTCTTCTTGTCTTTTATTCATAGTTAAGTGAATAGAACTCATCAATGATGTTTGATTATCTGATTTCTTCATCGTCAGCAACGTTGTAGCATTTCACGACATCAACAATAGTTGATCAGCATTATCATCTCTAATCTCTTCTTGCGACTTTCTTTGACATTGAATGTTTTCATGTGTTCATTCTCGATGTTGTGCTCTTCATCTTTCGTTGTTATTCAGTCGCTGAGTCATGATCATCAATGTCTTGTGCAGTCAATTCTGTGATATGCTTTCAATCTCTTTGTCGAAGATGATGATAATCTTTGCAGTCATCGTTTGAAGCTTTTTCTTTGTCAGCTCACTATCAAGTTTTATGTCATATATTTTCAAAGATATCATCTTCTTCTTCATTGTTATTACGATCTCGCTTCATTTATCATCGTCGATCATTAAGTCTTTCTGCATCATCTTTCTGATTCAATTATGTCGCTGCAATTCATTGTAAAAGATCATTGAAGATCTCGTACTGAACATGTTAATTTTTCTTATGCAACAGAATTGCAGTGAGTCTTGAAGAGCATCAAAGACTTAAAAGAAACATGAATGCAATACAGATGCAATGTTGTCTATGCAATGAAGAATGCGCAGAAATGAAGTGCTGTTATTTCGATTTCAAGACAGACTAATGATTTCTATTACACTTGAATTCTATGATTATCACAGAGTATGATCACGAAAGCTGTGTTGATAGTTGAAAGACTTGATGATAATAATCTGATGAATACAAAGAGACGTAGCTTTAGTTGTGTTACAGTCGCGTCGTAAGTCTTGCGTGAATTTGATTCTAGTGATCTCTAGAATATCTAGAAAACACATTGCTAATGTAAAAACAGAGTAAGAAATGATAAATTATCATCTGACAAGATAAATAATCTGAATAATCAGAGTAAAAAATGATAAATTGTCATATTTCTACGACAGTGAAAATATACACATGATGTTATTTTTCTCGCATTTTCGATATTTTCAAAACACAGCATCTTATTACTTATGTCATCATGTCTATGCTTCTGCTGTCAACGATTACTTCTGTTGACTGAAATAAATAACAACGACTCGCTGATAACAGTTAACAGACTATAAAGCAAAAGCACTAAACTAAAGTCTCTCACACAGTCTCTACTATCTGATTATTCTCTCTCATCTTCTCATCATTCATTTCTTTCACTCTACTATCATCATATGTATCATTTTGAAAGATCTGACGTCACGTCTGATGATCTTTAATAAGTCTCTCAACATCGAATTTTGAAGTATAAAATCGATATGTTCACGTCTTCTTTGCAATTTGATCATATCTATTGATTCAAAAAAAGTCTGCTGTTTCATTCAGATCATATAGTTGAGCTTCATCAGTATCACTTGAAACGCACGATGAAGAGTGTAATCTGTTTCTAGAACTTCAGTAGTTTCAATCAGAATATCGAGATCAAAATTATTTTCTTTCATGTCTTGAAAACTATCGATTAAGCTCTGTCGATTTTCAAGACTTAGATCGCTATGAAAGAATGCAACGTTCATTTCACGAATCTTGATAAGATACTAGCTCGTTGTTAGTAAAGAGACAGATATACTCGACATTCAACGAGTTGAAAACATCATGCATGATGCAAAACATAGAAATTATGATCGAGAGAATTCAAGTAGACGTATCAATCAGACGATCTTTGCTATGATCGAAGAGAAGAACATTATCAGAATTCTCTTTCTCTGATCATCTTCGATGACTATAGATTTGTTCAATATCTTCATGACTCGCTGTAACTTGCTGCTTGATTCATACAGTTTCTTGATATTATCATCATAGAAACAGTTATCGACGACTGTCAATCATTTATTATGAACAAGTTCAGTTCAGATAAACATCAAATCGTGCTTTGTCTTCAATTCAACAAGATATGAAAATGTAACACACAGTCTCATCTGTCATGAGATCTGAACAAAGTTGAAGAAAGAGAACACAGACATCGATTTCTTCTTGTCGTCTGATACTCAGTCGTCGACACGTACTCGCAGCTCTTCTTTTACACTTCTTGCAGTCTTGCTCTCGAGTTTCGTGTGAATCTTTTTATACTTCTCGATGATCGAACAGTTTACATCTCGCATCTCATGAGAAGATAGCTTCATGCAGAGAGCGTCGAATCAATTCATTAATGATAAACGTCGAATCATAAGAAAAGTGAGAAGTCTATCAAATTTTCTTGCGATTTTCTGCAGTTCATCGTTCATCTGTACATCATGCTTACATTTTAATGCGTTGAACATCGATTTGTCTCATGACAGCACTTTCTCTGAATTGCTTGACTTTAGAATGTGTTCATTCTTTCATTCATCAAAGCACTTCAGAATCTTCACATAGTGATCTAAATTGTCTGATGAGATCTCAAAAGATGTGCTCGAATAGATTCACAGTACGAAGTGCATGCGACGTTTGAATGCTCGTAAAATGCTTATAATCTTAGAATCTCTGCTCTTCTTCATGTGAAATTCATCTCTTAGTATTCGATCTCAGCATGTTCGTCAATCATACAGAGTTATTCTTCTTTTACTTCTGTCGATTTCATTTCAAACATCTCTTTGATTGACAATGATACACTTCACATGTGTCTTGTACGACTTCGATTCAGTCAGCACTACAAGTCGTTTCTGTTCTTCTATGAGAGTTGTCACTGTTGCGTCGATCTCATTCTCATCTGTTTCTATCTTCTTTTGATCTTGAAACAGCAAGCGATCTTCTAAGAGAAGCTTGTTTTTTTCAAAGCAATGATTCACATACAGTTTGATGTCAAGACGTGACACAGATGTCAATGTCTTTGCGAATTCGTTCTGTCAATTTGATATCAAGATCAAAGACAGCAGAATCAGAATTGATTCAAGATTTGACTCTAGCGTCGCTGTGAGATTGCTTTTCATGCAGAAACAGATCATTGATCATGACTCGTCTGATGAACATTTCGTCTTGAGATTCTGAGAAAATTTCTGAGATTCGACGAGCAGATGTTTATCATCAAGCTTCTCACGAAAGAGACTGACTTCTGCATGAGCAAGATGAAGTTAGCGCTTCATCATTATCAATTCTATGACTTGAATGATCTGCGAATGAAGAAAAGTAAGTATGTTATTCTGTCTGTAGCTTCGAGAAGCGAAAAAGACTTATCTTTCTCATTTTCATCTGATCGCATTGAAACTCTTCATGTTGAATCGTTCTCTCAACATGAAGTTGTCAATATATTCTCAACGCTTGTACGAGTAGTAGAGTTCGTATCATACTTTCTATTCACACATTTCAATCTGCATCTGCATCTTTGTCGATTTTCTTATCGTCGATGTCTGTACAGCTTAGATCGCGTTTTCAAAACTGCAAAACTTTGAGAAATATATTCTCATTCATTTGAGTGCATGCTTGTTGTTTTTGCAGATCTTTGAATCTATATCATGAAGTTAGCATGTTTTACTACATGATTGCTTTGCATTCGCACTTACGTCTGAGTGATATCAATGAAGTTGATGACGAAAGATAGATCGATGTGCTCTCGATTGTATTTCATCACTTTTCTCATGTTCAAGTCATCATTAATTGTCAAAGAATCTGTTGTCGAAGAGTGTTACGATCCTAGCTACGCACCTATGTTGGTAGCTATGTTGGTGGCTATGTTGATGACTATCGCCGGCCGCTCGCCGCTAGGCTATAGGGTTGTTCCGAGGCCAACCCTATTCAGGGTTAGC
>JAABUI010000176.1_pt1 | contig 86073 bp, 82 predicted proteins | sample 5559111 | NCBI WGS metagenome assembly JAABUI01 (sample SAMN10711870, study PRJNA513365) | rock metagenome | isolation source: Antarctica rocks | place: Antarctica: Victoria Land, Buttleship Promontory | reverse complement strand
AAATTGTTAGGGGCCAGCATAGAGCGAGTCATATGGGTGTAATGTAACGAGTATATAAATGCTAAGGAAGGAAAGTATCTAGAAGGGAAGAGCCGGCTATCTATATGACTCAGGAGAACATAAGCTAACCCTGAATAGGGTTGGCCTCGGAACAACCCTATAGCCTAGCGGCGAGCGGCCGGCGATAGTCATCAACATAGCCACCAACATAGCTACCAACATAGGTGCGTAGCTAGGATCGTAACAGAAATGATCAAGACAGTAGCTCGCTTCGTACGCAATTGTCATCTATGCTCTCGAGTGAAGATCTCTAGAGAAAAATATCAGAAAGCTTTGAAGTCTCTTGATGTACTCAATCGTCGCTGAAAAGACATAGTCATGAATTTCATCGTGACAGTATCTGAAAGTAAGAATCTGAATGAAAATTCGACAATCAATATTCTGATAGTCGTGAACAGACTATCTAAACAAGTGCATTACGAGTCTATGAGTGAAATTACAGCTCTAGATACAGCTCGAGTTTTTTATTGTGCAATATGAAAACATCATGAATTATCTGATTCAATCGTCTCGAATCATGAAACTCAGTTTGTCAGTCACTTTTGAAACGAACTTTGTATTCGATTGAAGATTCAAGCTCGATTGTCAACTGCGTTTCACTCAGAAACGAATGATCAAATCGAGAACATCAACGACGTTTTGAAACAATATCTTCGAGTCTTTGTGTTCTTTATGCAGAACGACTGAGCTGCATGACTGTCATCAGCTGAATTTGTCATCAACAATCACTTCTTCGAAAGCACTCAGTGCACGTCGTTTCTAGCTAACTTCGAACAGCATTCTCGAATGAGATTGAAATCAAAGAAGACTCAGAAGAACGTTATTGAACACTTGAAATGAATACATGTCGATCTGTTTGTTCAGAAAATGAATCGAATCAATGAAATTCTGCGAGAACAAATGATCTTAGCTCAAGCATATCAGAAACAATTCGCTAATGTTCATCGACAACACGTTCTCAAGTATGCAATTAATGATATGATTTGATTAGATGCTCGCAATCTGATGATTCATCGACTCAGCAAGAAGTTATTTAATAAATTCGAGAAATCTTTCAGAATCATCAAAATTGTTAGTTCTCATTCTTATCAGCTAAAGTTGCTCGATGACTGATTCTGTTTCGACGTCTTTCATACTTATCTGCTTCATTCTGCGATCAACGATCCCTTATCTGAACAAATATCTTCCGCGTCGTTTTCGATAGTCTTCGTCGAAGAAGTGCTTAGCTGAAAGATGAACGAAATATTGAACTCTCGAGTAAAGAACTCTCAGCTAGAGTATTTAATTAAGTGGACTGAGATAGAAAAAAACAGTTGGGTAAAGTTTGCGAATGTGATGAATGTCATCGAAGTCATGAACGCCTATCACGCTCGAAATTCCGATCGTTCGAGTAAGAATTCATGAATCGCTTACGTGCAAGAAAGCAGCGACTCTGAATATGAGTCAGAGAATTAAAAGTCTCGCAGAAGCTTCGACTTCAAAAAGAGAAATCTATTGTCACGATTTTAGCATGTGTTACTCGAAAGATGTTGGGAAAAGAGATGTTAGATCACTTAGATGATGTTGAACAATATTATAGATGATGATAGGCGTGAGATTATCAGTGATGTTATGAGGGTTCCTCGATACGGATGATACCCAGCGTTCATGGAGTATAAGAATCTCTGAATGATCTCTTTCTTTCCTTTCTTCTTCGTGCAACGTCTTGTATCTAAAATCTAGTTATTAGAATTTCATTCTGGTTTCATTCAGCTCTCAGTTCGTGACACTTGCTTTGATGAGTCTATCTTGTTAATCTACTTCAATCTCATCAATCTCGACCAACATTATGTCGCCTTTCGGGCTCAGATGAAAGCACAATCGGGACTTTCTTTTCTGTTTTCTTACGTTCAACAATATATTCTTCATGAAGATGTCGTTTTAGCGAAGGTGTTTTCTTTCGCATCTTATAATATGAAGACGATGTTGACTCAGTTCAACTTCTTCATCAGAGAGCTTGAGCTTCTGCGTCATTTCTTGGCTTGTATCTGCGAGTGATTAAATGAAAGCACGTCTTGAGTTTTGAAAAGCTATAAGGCCTTGTATGACTTAGATAGCTGTCTGTAATATCACTAGAACTATACTTATTACTTTGAAACACTTAAGGCACAGTGCGCTTGAGAATCGTCGTTCACTTGTTTTGGCCACAATAACGCTAAATGGCCTGACCTTTCCCTTTTCTTGCCATCGAACGTCAGCATCAAAGACTTCGAACGTGAGCGCTGCATTGAATACCCGAGACTTTCTTTTCAGAGCTAATCAGTCACTTTGAGAATTCGCCAATCTAGTTCTCTGCTTCAGAGTTCTCTATAGAATGAGCGATCCGATGGCAAGAGAGAATGATCAACGATACGACATTAGCGTCAATACTGTGACATTCATATTGAATGTCTCGACACACTAGCATTCATGTTGAATACAGTGACACGTTGGTTTCTATTGTTGCATACGTCAGCGCCTGACATCTGAGACTCTCATCGAGGTCTGCTGTAAATACAGTTGACTAATTGTCTATCAAGGGACAGCTTCAATTGTATGACACATCATATAAACAGCTGTAATGCTTCGTCAAGCGCGTAATCTGACTTGCATCACAGCACTGACGCATGTCTTTTCCGAGGAACTTTGTTGACAGACAACAGCTAAGCAAGTATGCTAAAATCAGTTCGCTCATGAAAGCAGTTATTCTCATCAACAGTGTCATTCTCAGTGACATCAGATGAACAGGCTATCATTGCAGAGAATCTCTCGATGCAAAAACGCAAGGGTGGAAGAAAACCGATTATTTTCATGCTCAGAATGTTTGGTATTCAATTAAGCTGACCAAAATTCAAAGATTTATGCATCGATTGAGAAACGCAAGCAGAAAAATCGTGAAGCTCAAGCAGCTTTCAGAGAGCGTCGAACGAAGTACATCACGCAACTGGAAAACGACATCAAGCGTAAAGATCAGAGGCTAGCAGAACTGCAAAAGACAGTAGAAGATTATCTGATGTTGAAATACAAGAATTCTCTGCTTGAGCGCATACTTCTGAAGAAAGGTAAGAGTTTCAGTCAATCTATTCTTCAAATTCTCATCAACGTTGCAGGCATAGACGTTGAGATCGAGCTTCAAAGAACGTCTTACTCTGAAATCAGACAATCTGCTTCGCTCACTGATTTAAGACTTGTTGAGGCTCAAAGCTCGTGTTTCACGAACGATTCGAATAAATCAACTTCATTAGAATTCGCTTCTTCATCGTCATGGGTTTTTTCAACTCACATGAAGCAACTCGGCAAGCTAAACCCCTCTCTTCACGTTCTTCTCTTTACTTCATACATTCAAAAAGCTGTTTTAATCAAAGATCGATTCATTACAGAGCAAGAGTACGAAGCGAACGCATATGCAGATACAATCGATGGCCAAGACTCAGGCGATCACTCAGCCGATCCGTCTTCCTACCTTGACTCATTTCTCGAACAGTCTGCTTTTTCAGACCAGGCATATTCGATGAGCAGTAGATCTCAGTCTCTGATGCAGTCTGCGACAATGCTGCAATCAGATGATTCATGAGCATCTTATTCTATCTCAACGAATCAGACATTGAAGACTTACGATTCAGTGCTTGATGCTGATTCATTTGACCTTTCAGCAAGCATGCAGTTTCCTACATAGTATCAATGCAATTTGATGAGGCAGAGAAGAAGAAAGATGTTTTCCTTCTCTGCTTTTATCTTCTCTTGATAAACGTATTAGTAGTTGAACAAATAGTAGAGAATCAAAACTCGGTCTCTCATCATCAGTTCCCTTAGAACAGCACTGTCGGCATTTTCGCATCGCCGTGCGTATCAATAAGAAATGCGTCGTCACGAGTCAACATCAAATGTGGTGATTGCAGGTGAGTAGTGACACGTGAATATGCTAAGCTGCAAGAGGCAAGCGAGAGCACTGTCACTAGGAGTGAGGCGTTGCACAGTGTTGTATAAGGCGATCACAGGCATCAGCGTCAAGTCATTAGGAAGTCATCTGAAAGTCATCAGGCTGGCATCAGGCTTGCATCAGGCTGTCATCGTGCTGTAGAGATATATAGTCAGTGTTTATTCTGCGTATTCTAAAGGTTTCAGATGGGATTTTGATCCTTGTCCTTGCGTAGTTCGGTCAGAAGCTCGATCGATGAGTCGATACATTATTTTGAAACAGAGTTCTCAGCCTCTGCTGTACTAGACGTTTCACCGATCATTTGAAACCTGAGTGCTTATCAATCATAGCATTCACTTCTGAACCCTGAGCATTCAGTTCTGATTTTGAGCATTCAGTTCTGTGACTGTACACAGTCTCAGAGATTTTGAGAGTCAGCCATTCATTTTTAGTCAAAGCTTGGCGCAAAAGAAACAGCATTCCACTGCACCTGATCAACGTTTCTGTCGACATCTTCTATGAAGTAAACGAATCGTTCAACATGGCTGACGCTTCTACTATTCCTCCTAGAAAACAAGGGTTTCATTATGTTCGAAGAGAAGATGGGAGAATTGTGGGCACAGATGTTCGAGATATCATATTCCGCCCGACTGGCCCGAGTCTGTTGCTTACAGTTATACACATTGAGCACTCGCAAAAATGATGCTGCGTAGTGGTATTAGGCATGCGTTGATCTGCTAATCTGCCAAAGGTTTAATATTTTAACGACATATCGAGAGCGTATCATACTTGATACTTTAGCTAATAAATCTCTACTGAACAAATGCGCTTCTCCTAATGGTCGTGCAACAAGTATTCTTTTCTTCGCTCAAAGACCGGAATTGTTCCAAAATCTCACGCAGCCAATGTTTCCCCAATTATTGCAAGAAGTAGAGGCGCCTGCAAAATAACTAGCAATAAAATCGCCGCATTGATCTTCGTTAATGAAATTCTTTGTGGAGATGTCGAGCTGCTCTTTGCCTTGAAGACCGCGATAGAGTAACTCAAAACTGTAGGCGACACCATCTTTCATGAGAAGCCACGTTTTTCCGAGAGATTGCATGAGATCATTCACCGTCTCTAAAAACCCGTTGCAGTTCCTTTCGCTATAAATGATGACTTCAATCTTCGAAGGCTTGTTCTGTCATATTTCTTAGCATTGTTTTGACAGATAAGCGTATACATACCTGTCGTTTGTTCAATTGTTCATCAATCACATTCATGACTTGGGTTTCCGAATCTTGAGCTCAATTAGCAAAAGCAGTATCGCTCTTCGGATCGCCTTTATCCTCTGCATCGTGTTGAAAGTTTGTCATGTTGAGAGCTGCCAGAGCTGTGCACACTTGAGTAGTCAGAATGGTAACGTAGAGCAATACTTTCGAAGAATGCATTCTGCGATTTTCAGAGAAGTAGATGTTAAGTGATTCTACGAAGGCGAAGAAAATCTGTTGCCTTAATATAATTACGGTCTGAACGTTCGCTGACCTTCACGAATTCACAATTGACTCCTCAAAGGTGGTGAGTGATTTCTGAATACTCGATGAGAGGGTCAAAATTAGATCTCTCAGAGAATGCCTTCAATTCTTGCGCCTTCAATTGTGAATACATTCGATTTCACACATGCGAGACTGACTTATACTATAGAATTAGTTTTCGGTCAAAGAGCTGAAGAATGAAGCAATACTATCAGAATCGAGTGATGCTCGTGTATTGAGCACATGCTTTGTAAAGGAAGATATAAATTCGACTTCTAAGTATTTTCGATGTATAATGTATTGAATGAAAGTTCTATCTAAGTCAGATGACGACTATATATTGTCGTCGATCACAAAATCAAAATGTTTCTCGCTTTGACACGATTCGTAATAGAGGCGTATGTCGCTCAAAGCGATAGAAGCAGCTACAATACTCTGCGGAAAATACTTTATTTGCCTAGTGAATCTCTTCGTGAACACGGAATCGCGATGAGTGATGATGGTGATCAATTTTGTGTGCGGACGAAAGTGTTAAGGGTGGGGAGACACGTGTTCTTTCTGCTCGTGGTTCAGCATTTCTAATCTGTATGAACGACTCGAGCGTTGAATTTCCTCGTTTAGGTAGTTGCCTTGAGAGTGCTTTGCAGAACGTGTCGATGCAACAAGAGATCAGGTTGCTCTTGAGATTACTTACATTGGCCTCGTTATCATTGGGATAGGTGTAAGCAGTCTCTGCGCAAGATGTGAAAAACGGCGAAGCAGGTTCATCGGGGATTTTCTGAGCGGAATTGAGGCAGACAGAGCCATCGATTTGATTATTACAGATGATGCCTGGCTGCTTAAATAGGTCAATGTTGCAGTCGAAGACAGCTGTGTCCTCAGAAGAGCATGTAATGAGCACAGAGTAGTCATCGACATAGCTGACATCGATATCGGGTGAACCTGTAAAACTGTCTTCGATCTTACTGTTCATAGGATTAGTATTTGGCTCAACATATATTCTTTCTGCTCACTCAGTTGGAAAAGCGTATTGAGTAGACGAAGTGTCGGGAAGTATGATGGTCGACGGATTCTCTATCGGGGACGAGCCATCAGCATTTGAATCAAAGGAGAGAGACAATTGAGTTCCGTACACGTTAGTGATCGAAATCGTCATATAGTCGCCTGAGCTATCGATAGTCGTAGTACTTCGAGAATCTGAAGCACTCGTGACTGGAACTGAACTTGAAGCCAAGGTCATATTCTCGTTCCCATGAGTCACAGTCACAGTCGCGACGGGCGGGCAGTTGAACGGACTTGCAGCTATCAGCGTCGCAAGGGCCGAAATAACGAGCTGACAGAATTTCTTCATTGTACAGTCGAAACGTCAAGAGAGTTATCTGTGTCGAAAGAACACTGACGCTGTCGTTGTCTTTTGTTGTGCTTCAATCGTGCGTCAGTTTTTGAATGCTTATGAAGGCATTCATATACGGAATCCCTTGTGAAATGCCTTCGAAAGATCAAGCACGCAACGGCTCTTTCTTGCGACTCATCATTCGTGGGGTCTTGTGATTCTTTGACTCTGCATTCAACTGTCAGGACGACGTCGCGCTTGAATCGACCTCGTGCCGAGAGCCTTGAAAGGAGAAAAAGAAGACGAGGAAGAAAGTCTGTGATGAAAACGGCTTTGCGAGATTGCGTTTCGTACCTGATGAGCGGTTGAGGAATTCTGACACAGACACTTGTTCGCGTTCGTTTCAACGGAAGCAATCGAAGGTGAGAACGCATAGTCAAACGCAGTCACCTCAGAATAATCTCTCTTAGAAATATCGATACTCGCTTCTAAGAGCAATTGAAATACGTCTTCATGATTTTCAATCGCAGCGTAATGTAGAGCGTTTGTGATACGTTGTAGTCGAAGCGTTGACGTCAGCATTGAGAAGGATTTTGACACTGTTTCTGTGTTCTTTCTGAGCCGCAAAGTGTAGTGGTCTCTTGAACCTTTCCCCATATTTCCTCACGTTGTAATCTCGTCTGATGTAGATTTCTTCGCCTCTTTCTCGGCCTTGCAGTCGTACTCTGTTGTTTTCATGAATTTCTAGCTTGAGTTGTCGACGGGCCTCACCTTCAGGTTCAGCAGTAGTCAACGTCGAAGAGTCTGCATCGACTTCTAGTAATTGGTTCACAACCTCTTCATTTCCTGCTTGAACGGCGCATAGCAGCGAAGTCTCGCCCTTCTCGTTTCGAATATCGATATCATGAGAATGTTGAAGAAGTAGAGTTACCAGATTTGAATTCTCTTTCGTAGCTAGATGATGTAGTATGATGTCTTCGTTTCTTGTTCTGATCTGAAACATCTGCTTCTCTTTTCAACAATGATCTGAAGATGGCTTCGCGATTATGCAACTCTGCCCATAAGCAAGACAGTTTCTCCGATTGTGCGAGTGTATATAAGAGTCATGTCGTAGAACTTGGCTGATAAAACCTTGTGAAAGTGACGAGCGGTTCGTGAAAGTGAGCTTATGTTCTTCGGTTCAAGGTCATCAGCAATGAGAGAAACAATTTCGTTCTAGAGACTACTGAAAGTCATGATGAAGAACGGTAACTCACAGTTCATACACATCATCGCGACTGTCACAACCCAGCGATTACAAGCACATAAAATGAAATTCTTCAAAGGCCGTCCGAGGTACAAAGTAATTCTTGGTAAGAAGGCTGAAGCGGCTCAGTCAGGCGAACGTTCATGTAAATCCGTGGTGATAATTATACTGTAGATAGAGCTTAACATGACTGCCGCCTGGGATGCTGCCTTGTGGGGCTCTGCCCGCTGAGGCTGCGCAAAGTTATTTTTGCAACTTCATTTCAAGCCGCACAAAATCATCGCGATCACAACTCACAACGTACCCTTCTCAGGAACGAGGCATGTTACAGAAGAGCATTACATTTGCCGTTCTGATGATGACATCCCGATCATTGATTTTAGAGTTCTCGACGAAACTGAGAAGTCAGATCTGGCGATGCGTGTTTCTCTCTGACTCTACTTTACGCTCGTCACGTATCGATGAACTCAATCTTCTCTTTGTTTGTCAGCAGATTCAAGAGGTGCTGAAGTCTGTATATCAACAGTTTCTGATCTTTGACCTGATCTTCGCTCTATTCGAGCAATTTCAAAAGTTCCTTTCAGCGACAGCGATTGAGAGTCTCGCGAGAGTTCGTGAGATGTCTCTATGGATTCGGCAGTCCTGTAAAAATTCGGCTCATGACAGTCAGATAACTGAACATCATCATGAGAAATGAAAGCAAGCTCTCTCGCTCGTGAAGGGGAGACTAACAGACCTTCGAAAGCTTTGAATAGACGTTCATTCGATGAAATACTGCTGAAGATACTACGCAAGTTCAGCGAAATCATGATTGTTGAAGATCATACAACTCGTTCATGACTGATATAGAATGACGGCTAGATTGATACTCATGACTGACAATGTGTTAAATTTAGAACTCTGCGCACGAAGAATACCGCGAAACTGAAGCAGAAGAGAGTCAATAATGAAGCAGAGGAAGCTGAGGCTTGAGGGAGCAAGAATTGAAGCATAACATAAAAGCTTGGAAATTGCTTTCTCTGTCGAAAAGATTGCGCGATCAATATCTGGCGGAAAGGAAACAGTCAGAACACTGCTCAAAGGCGTTTCTTCTGCAGCTTGCTTTCTATACATTTGATGATATCGACGACAATGATGTTCTCGCTCAGCAGTGCTGGCACTGCGCTCAACGCCTCATCAGAAAAAGCACAACACGCTCAAGAGCTCTCGCTACGAACCTTTCTGGCGTCACTCGCCACATTCGCGATCGTATTTGCTATTGAGTTCTGCATTTTTGTCTTTCTTAAGAATAGACTCAAACAAATCTAGTAAGTCTCAGTTATTCTTCACGCGCAAAGATACTGATTCGATGTGACAGTCAATCTCGAACTTACCTAGTGCCTGAGAGACAACGCATCAGTCAACGTTCTTCAGGAACTCTATTCTGAATTTCACGTATATTTCAGCTACTCGACAGAATCGTTTTACAGCACTCTGACCTCGATGCTTTCTTCTTTCTTCGATATATTCGCACGCTTCTCACAATCTTCATCAGTCTATCGATCATCGTTATACTCATTCTCGTTCCTCTAAATTTTCGTGGCGATAATGATGCTGCGAGTCTGACTCGAGGTCTCGATAGATATAGCTGAGTCAATATTGAGCTCGATCACATCGCATTCTGCTGAGCTCATTTGATGATGATCTTACTTGTGATTGTGTTCATATGTTATACTATTTATGTAAAACTGTTGTTTTACGTTCACGTCCGTCATGCTTATCTCGCGTCGCCTGAGCATCGTTTTTTGAAGGCCATCAACATCATTTTAGTGATCGATATTTCTGAGAAAGATCTTTCGATATTGAAGAATCTCTACAGCATATTCCCTGGTGAAGTTCGTTCTGTATGAATCAATCGAGATCTCTCTGCTCTGTCGAAGAAGATGCAGAAGCGAAAAAAGCTCGTTATCGCTCTGAAGATCACGAAGATCAGTCTTATCACATCGGCTGTGACGTTCTTTCGTCAACGCAAGAGTCGTGAGCTTGCACAATCGAGAGGGTCGAATACTGAAAAGAAAGAATCGTTGTGAAAGCGCTACCTGAAGAAGAAAGATCGTGATCATATGTATCTTTCAATAAACGGGTGAATTTGAATGTCTGTAATTCCTCTCATCGAAAAGAGAATTAATATCATCGATCACTGCTTAAAGAAGCTGGCTCGTTTGAACAAGAAGATCAGAGCAGATCAAAGAAAGCTGGTCGAGCTCGATTCGAACGAAAGAGAATCGAGCAAATATTCGCGAACGAGATCGGCCTTCATACGATTCAACACTCAATCCGCCGTCTATATGATCTCTCAGACGCTGCTGAATTTCGCTCCCTTGCGCCTATCAGTCAAGCACATTGACGTATTCGTGAAGGAAATTCGATGGAGTAGTCTATCTTGACGATGGTGAAATCAATATGTGCGGATTGAGTTGGTGTGAATCGTCATCGCTTCACTTCTCATTACGTGAGCGATACTCGTCGCTTTCACGGGCTTTCTCTCTCAGATCATCAATCTCGAAGACTTCATGTCATGACTTCGCTGAATAGCCGACGCTTCAGCGTGACTTAGTGAAATCATTCAAGGCGTTCTGTCGCAGTTGATGTTGGTAGTATTGACTGTACTGCTGTCACTGATTCTGCGCATTGTCACGAGTTGGCAAGATCTATTAACGAAGACGGCAGTGAAGCTGTCGCTGCAGAAATACTATTTTGTCTTTCTCTTTGTGCAAAACTTTCTCACGATGTCGTTTTCTTTCAGTATCACGGTCATCGCTCAAGACATTCTTCACGGTCTGAACTCTGCACTCGCGTTGTTGGTCAGAAATCTTCTCAAGGCAAGCAATTACTTTTTCTTCTATCTCATTTTGCAAGATCTCTCGATGAGTGCAGATGCTCTTCTGCAAGCCGAGAGTTTAATCAACTGACTTATTCTTGCTTCTTGAATGAATCGTACATCGAGGCAGAAGTGACAAAGACAGATGAGTTTATCAAAGATTCGATGAAGAATCTTGTATTCGCTTTACACGAATCTTGCATGTATTGATAAGACGCTTACATCGTTTCTGACGACTCTGCTGACGATTCAGGTTTGACTTACTCAGTCATTGTTCTTATCATTCTCGCCTTCAGCGTGATCATCTTCGGCCTTTTTTTGTTCGTATTTCGTTACAACCTACTCTACGTGTCTGCGTTTTTGTACGATACTGAAGGTCGACTTTATTCGACAGCTTTGAAGCAACTTTTTACAGAGATCTACATGATGAAGCTATGTTTGATAGATCTTTTTCTGTCTATTTGCGATGATCGAAGTGTTTTAATCGATATTGGTCAGGCCGTGATTATGATGATTGTCACAACGTCGATGATTATTTACCAATTGCTACTGAGAAACGTCTTCGTCTCGATTCTTAAATATCTGTCAGCCTTCACGAAGGACGAAGAGGGTCAGGAGAGAGCATCGGATGAGGGGCACTTCTCGCGAGCTGCGCTCGATTCTCTACGCCATCTAGCGCACATTTTTTATGGCTGAATAACATCTCTCAAGAAGATCTCTCGAGATCTTCAAGAAAGCATTGACGAGCTTGCACGAAATCAACTTCGTATAACAAATCGACGCGAGTACGAGCATGAGGCTGCTAACTCTCAAAGCTCAGTTGTCTGAATTTCGAAGAACTGTCTTGAAATCAGCGAAGATGAGATCGTCTATGCGGAAGATTGCGTTTCAGATGTCAGAATCAGTAATGAGCTTGCAGATCTTGATATGAAAGAGCGATTAGAAATTTCGCAGAATGTCTCTAACGTTGATATTATTTAACAGATAAGATTTGTAGGCAGTACTTCTTTCGTCAGCTTGTGATTACGGCTGAATTCGGAACATCTTGATAGCTACTTCTTTGGCTGAATGTTCGACTAGCGTGAATATAGATAGTTGAGTTAGCTGTTATGCACTTCGCAGACTTACTTACACTTGCTTTGCCTTGAAAACAGCAAATCATGACTACCTCTGACATTCTTCTTGTACTTAAGTTTCTGTCTATCTGCATGAAGCAGTTCGTCAATTCATTTGCCTATTCTCATTGATCGTTCACGTAAACTGAAGCAATTTACCTTCTCTTCGCTTTTTCTCTTGACTGTTGCTGAAGAATGAGCGAATCGATAGTATCAAATTGCGCTAATTACGACTACAGAACAGAAGATCAGTTTTGAATGCGACTGTTCAAAAGAGACTTCAATTATGAATGTCAATGTTTGACGTCGATTGTGAATGCTACGGCATATTTAGACCTTAAATCGACAAAACATCGATCTTTGATCTGTCAATGATGCTTTGAGACATCTACAATGAATGTTTAAATTCGCACGGTAAGACGTTTCAAGATATTCTTCGAAGACTACTAAGCTTCTTTTCAGTTTGAACATCGTCTCAGAAGTTTGCTAAAGGAATCAAATTCTGAAGAGAACGATAACATAAATCGCAAGATCATTGACGTTCTTCATATCGAGATTCGACGACTCTCTGATAAAGGTCGAGCAATCGATAAGAACTTTCACCCTGCGACGACTCATTCGCAGGCAAACACTACATTCAGTACGACTCGACGAAATCATAAAGCAAAACTGATCTTCACATTCACTCGCACTGCAAATTCACAATATAAAATCGACATCATCACGACGCTCAGTGATCAAGCAAATACAGATGACAACAATTTCTCGACGGCAGAATCTACAGCATTCGCTCAAGAGAATTTGCAAGATGTCTCATCATGTATGTCGATTGACGAAATCGAGACAGACTGCAATGAATCATCTTCAGTGGGAAATCCGTCAGGTATTTTTCATCAAACTATTGACTCTGACGATAGCTAACACTCGAAGACGTCACGAAAAATGTTGAGCACAAGCTGCAGAAGATCGTCAGTGTCATTAACGAGACTCATTGAATTATCGTGTTTGTGAACGTCGAAATTAGTACGAATTGCGATATATCTGTGAGTATCGATCTATACTCTTGATCAGCTTTGAATAACAGTTATTCAGAACTTTCGATCTGAGACTGATCTTCACAAGATGAATAGAGAGCTCTTCGAGAAAGAAGTGCTTGATGACAAAGAGAGAAGAAAAGAATTGTATAAGTGCCTGATTGAAATAAGGAACAAGGCAAAATTCGAAGATCTGGTTCAAACGAATACGCATCGATTTCTTCAAACTCTTCAAAAATGCGAAAAGCTTCAAAGATGTTATACTCAGAACCTTGATGAATTGAAGGCAAGAGCTGACTTGAATGCTGATATCGAGTTCAAGAACTGCGACGCGATTCAGCTGCATGGTAATCTTGACTCCTTTAGATGCTCTTATTGCAGGCATCTCACAAGCTGAGATGGCGTGCGCGAGACAGCTCTTGCTTTCGAAGAGCTCGTGTCATGTTCTGAATGCGCGTCGAGGGTAGAAGAACGGCAGAGAAGGGAAGGAAGAACGAACATTCACGTTGAACATTTGCGACTCAACATTGTCTTTTTCCAAGATATTGACGATTCTTCTAGCGAGACAAAAGCGAGGTTTATCGACAAAGACGCGAACTTAAGGCCTGATGTTCTTCTGATCGTTGATACATCATTGACAATTGAGAGTTCGAGATACGAACTAAAGAGCAAGCTGATTCTCGCGATACGTCGAAATGATGAAAAGATCATATACGTCAACAATAATTCTTCCTCAAGAGCATTCTCAAAGCTCATGATCGATCACATCTTCGAGATGAACTGCGAACATTGGGTGCGAGATCTTGTCGCACGCGAACCTTCCTTACGGAAAAATGAGGCGGGACAGGGTTCTCGACGCCTCTCGTGTGGCTTCGACTTTCAGTCGAAAGCGCAGACTGTTGACGAAGTTATCAAAGAAGCTGAGCTTAAGTTGATCTTCGTTGATGATTATTTCAACGTTCAATTTCGATTCAGAATGAAGAAAGAAGTGAGAAAAGACTTGAGTCTCTTTCTTTTCTCGAGGTGACTTTCGACGTTCTCACTCATGTGTGTCTTATCGCTTTTCAAATGAGGTGCATGTATCACAGTCTTGCACAGTAAGCATACGAAATTCGATGTCAATGACGTTCGAAAGAGAAAGAAGATGCTGAACGAGCTTGTATGATCAGTCGAATGAAAACATACACGCATAATCATTTCGCACAATCTCAGCGATCACTGAATTCTGATCGTGATGAATATTTCGATTCAAACGATAAGCTACTACAGCTCATTGCTCGATTGTGATCTGAGTGATTGTTGTGAATTTGTGAAGGCGCAAATGAAGCGTGTCGATGAGAAACTCAGTCAAGACTATTTCACGTGAAACTCTCTCATTGAAGACGTAAGTACACTTGCCGATTTCTTAAGTTCATTGACTAATGACTTGATAGCACTCACATCAACAGACTAATGACTCGAACTGCGAGATATATCTTTTGAAGAATGCGAGACGTCTCAGTCAGAGTGAGGTCGTCAACAGAGCGTCGATCGAGGCAGATAGCTTAAGGATTTTTTATGTCGAGCTACTACTGGCGAGGTCTCTTTACGAGGCTAGCGAGCAGATTATGCTGAAGAGCGTACTGTATTCGAAAATCTCAAGGTCATGACAGGTTGATGCTGCGCCTCGCTTCTACGCGTTCAATCTTGACTTCATTCGAGCGAAACGAAGAAAATTACAGATTGAAGAGGTCGAGGCTCAAACTTTCAACGTTGATGAAGGCGGCTCGAACTGAAATGAAGGCGATACTCGACGATTGAATCTCGCGATCATAAAAGTCAGCGTCTCAACCCTCTTCAAGTCGTTCTCTTCATGCCTCTGAATAAAGTATCTGAAGCGCTTCGCTAATTGTCATATTCAAAGAAGCAAGATTTCGATGAGATATAATCGGGCCTTTCGTCTGCTTCAAATGATGGCGGCGTTCGATTGTTCTGAACATTTCGTGGCTCTCAAGGGAGTCGTTGCTCAATATCGCGTGTTAGCATCAGAAGAGGTTATGAAGACTTCACTCGACTTATCAAGTCACTTGTACATGGTAGGTCTCTGAACGGAACGTCTCGAATTGATTAACATCATTCTTTAACGGTTCGTGCGCGCTCATTTTACCTCACTAATCAATGAAGGGACGAACCTTTTTCAAGATTAATCTGAGCAGATGAAGATTCAAAGCGAATGTGCACTTATCAAATCTATCAAAGCTATGATTATCAAGATTCATTCAAGAATGAGAGAATGAAACTCTTCTATCAATTCTGTCGAAAGGTTTGCATTTCTGAATGTTCAGCGCAATCTGAGGAGATGAAGACAGAAAGGAACTATCTGGTCTTTGATTCAAATCCGATTCTTCTCTCTCGCTCTTCTCGCTCTGGTGCCGCATCATATTCGAATACTGTTCGCTTTTCAGAGTATTTCGAGATCTTCGTAAGTGTTAATCACGAGCTTTGATCGGTATTCACTGATCTGCGTTAGCTTTCAAATCGAGATCTCTCGCGACGCTTGGGTTCTATTCGTTGATGCTCTCGTCGAGCTTCGCTCGCACCTTTGAAGCTACGTATCTAAGCTGGCACACCTCTTCGATATCCTTTCTAGCATCGTCAAGTTAAAAACCCGCCAGTTTAAGATAGAGCTGATCATCGACGATGAAATTCGAAATCTCGCTTCGAATTCAACACTGCTGATAGATGCTTTTGACTACTCGAATGACAGCAACGTCGACTCACTCTCTACGTAGAAAGATCGTTCAGCTTGAAATTGCAATCGCAGAGAGAATTACGGCTTTGTTCATCTTTCAGCTCGCGCTCAAGAGCATGAATCGGATCGCAATTGCAAAGATGGGGTTGAACAACATTCGTCATGAGACGACGGCAAATGTCACTCATAAGACTGTGAATACTTTCTGTTTAATTATTCGTGACCCTTCGTTGATGATCAACGTTTCACTCATACTTGAATCGCTTTCAGTAGGATCAAGGTGTGATCGGTCTGTCAATCTTCAAGTAAATATTCGTATGATGAATAATTACGTCAAGCATTCTGTGTCTAATGAAAGAGCTAGCAGCTTGATAAAGACGAAATGCACGTCTGAAATGATGAGCTACTTCTGATAGCGCGTCGTTTGTGAGAAGACTGCGTTGCAAAAGATATTTGCAATTTCCTTTGTGAAGAGATGAGATGACGATACTCAGGTTGCATAGCTGTTCGAGTATTTACATAATTGTGCGTAACTTCTAATGTCATTCACCGTTATACAAACCTCTCTTTGCACAAATTAATTAGACATTCGTTTGTTAGTTGATAGTCTCTCTGTCTGCTTCAGTCCTGCTGCTTCACCTTCTTTCGATTTATTCCAATTCAGGCACCCTGCTTCAATTCTGGCGCCTTGCTTCAGTTCTGACATCTTGCTTCAATTCTGACGCTCTGCTTCAGTTGTGACGCTCTGCTTTAATTCTGGCCCCTTCTTTCAATTCTGCTGGTAATTGAGACTCTCCTAGATAATGTCCTCTAGAAGAATTCTTCTGGGGCAACGTGAGGTGAATGACCGTGATACTTCGTCATCTGGTAACTCAGGCTCTTCTAGGTAACATCTTCCAGGAGGATTCATTTCGGGCTAGGGGCAGCTAGAATGAGCCGGCAGAACTAGACCTTCTGAAGAATGAGCTTGAAAGATCTTTTCTGGGAAGCTGGCAGCGCTTTGAAATCTTAGTATAAAGAGAGAACTACAACTCACTTCTTTCTCGTCTTTTATTGTATCAACTTAATTCAACATGCAGCAGATACAAGCACTCGAAAAGAAGTCGACCCTCGAAAAAGAAAAAAGCATCAAATACAAGAGAACAGCTCGTATTAAACTTGGGTGACTACATTTTGAGAAGAAACAGCTCGACATCAAACACGTTCAGGATTTACAATCACGTTTTCGAAAAGACTGTCGTCGACTCGATACACGAAATCATGTTTCAGTCATTATTGATGAGCAAGATCTTGATTGTGCATTACGAGTTTTCGGGATTTCAACTGGGGTGTTGCCAATAAATGCGCAACATGAGTTTCCGGAGTTGAGCTTTTGGCTCGGCTATCAACTCGAATGTTTGCACGAACGACATCGAATTCAGGCGGCAAAACAGACTCTCTTACCATCAGATAAGTGGTGGGCGGTAGATCTCTACCTTGCGAGTATGATCAATTATCTTATCGTCGATGCATACTGACCCGACCGATAGACATCAGTAGCGAGCTAAAAACAGCTCTGATCGAAGAGTATGCGAATGAAGAACAGCTCTCTGATGGTGAGGCGTATCGTAAGATACGCGAGTACGACTTTCTAAAGCAGTTCAGCTTAGAAACACGATGGTGAACCCGTCTGTCGTCACATAGAGCCACAAATTTGAAACAACTTCTCCGACATAAGAACATTATCGCTGCGTTCAATTCTCTTTTGAAGATACCTGCGCTCTTAGAGGGGATGAGGATCAGTACGCTGCACAAGATGTTCGCAACTAGATGCGACGAGGTAAATGCACTCTCTGAGCCGCTTTGGTGTACTTATTGATTACCAGGAAATTCTGCGTTATCTTCGTCACATCAAAGAGTTTTGGTTCTATCTACTTCAACAAGATAATGTTGGAAACAGGGAACAGTACTGTTACCCCTGTGGTTAGTAATCTTCGCTCCACATTGATCCGGATTGATCCGGCGCTAGTGGATTCAGGGTATTTATCTGATTCCCACTTCTTCCTTTCTCCGTAGTTTCTACCTACTAGATAGTCAATATATGCACATATTCGCTCTGACCCTCATATACCAATAGGTTATGAGCTCGGGTTAGCTCTATTCCACTACCGGAAAAATAATAACAAAGGGCAGAAGCATCGAACTCGCTGTCACCAAAATCGGCGAAGATTTTCCTCGACCTTCATCCCCTTCATACCTCAACCACAATGGAAGGTTCGAATTCCTATCGGTTCCCCAAGCTAAAGGGGAGCGAGAATTACGAATCATGGAGGGTAGATGCAATCAGTGACCTGAAAGCCAAAGGTCTCTGGTGGGTCATCTCGGGGAAGCTGGGGAAACCGGTCAGGAACAACAGCAGATTTAGCAAGGGCTCGGATAAATCATGCCCTCACTGCGAGAAAATGGGTCACAGCAAACAGAATTGCTGACTTCTACATTCGAAGCTTCGTTCAGAAGAATGAAAGCTCAGTCAGGAAAGAAAGAATCTGATCAAAGAAGAACATGACTTCGGAAAAAGCTTCGGGATCAGAATAGTCAGATCAATGAAGATCTTCATGATCTGTCGAGCTGACAGTCACACAGAAGTCTGATTGATAGACATCGAAGCGAAGAATCATGTCTGCTATAACAAGAACTTGTTCGATGAACAGTCATATCGAAAGATCATCAATAATAGTATTGTTACTGCAAATAATGAAGCAGTAGTCATAGTCGAAAAAGGTTCAATTATAATCGACATTTTGTTGAACGATCAATCAATCAAAATTCGGCTGATCGATGTTTATCACTGTTCAGAACTACACTATAATTTGATGTCAGTCGATCAGGTGAAAGTCAAAGGATATACGTGTAGTATAAAGAACGACAGGTTTCGGTTTATGAATTCAAAGAATGTCGTCGTTCTCACTGACTCGAGAAATGCAGAGAAAGTCTATTTCGTGAATACATCATTCATTTTCTCAAAATCAGTCATTCTGACAAGCAGTTCAGAATCAGCCAAGACGTCATGACGTCAATGACATAAGCGGTTAGCTCATCTGAATATGACAGACGTCAAACGCCTGATCAACATAAGCATCAACATCGATGTGAATTCGACTAATAGTCTGAAAAACGAAGAATCCTCAGAATCAGTATGTGAGACCTGTGTCATAGGCAAGCAAAATAGAACGTCAAGTCGAAAATCTCACATCAGAGTCATCAAAGCAGATGAGCTAGTACATACGAATCTCGTCGACGATGATAAAATATCTAAGATCGATGAAGAATTCAGATATGTAGCTACTATGATTGATGACTACAGTCAATATACGATCATCTATCTACTAGAACGAAAATTCGATCTAAAAGACGTACTTCGAAAATATCTGAAATTGATGAAGACTCGAAGCATCTCGATTTATCGACTGCGTTCAGATAACGAAGATGAGTATGCTGATCATCAAATCATTGAATTACTCGAAGAGCATGAGGTCAAATGAAAGTCGACGACATCATATAACTCAAGTCAAAATGAAGTTGCAGAGCGATGTTTTCGCACTCTTTTTGAACGAACTCGCGCTATACTGACTAGCGTCAAATTGTCGATACGACTATGAGATGAAGCTATAATGACTGTCATCTATCTGAAGAACAAAAGTTCTATCACTGCGTTGAACAATATAACTTTCTATGAGACATGACATAACAAGAAGCCTGATCTTAGCTATCTACATACGCTTGAATGCATAGTCTATCATCATGTGAAGAAAGCTCGTCGAAAGCTCGATGACAAGAGCTTAAAATGTCAGTTCTTGAGCTACGAGAAAGTCAATCAGTTTCGCTTGTGAAACGAAAAGAATGTACTAATATCTAGTTACGTTCAATGAAACGAGATAGTCATCGAAGTCGAAAGATATGATGAAGATCTTTCGATACTAATAAGCTTCGATGATCAAATCGACGATGCATCTTTCTCGATAAAAACCACTGAAAATGCGAAGATCGCGAAAATTGCCGACGATCATCAAACAAGAACATCATCAAGCGAGTCAGATAACTCAAGCGATTCTGATGCTTCTGATGCTTCTGATGCTTCTGATGCTTCTGATGCTTCGAGCGAACATCTCAAACGAGTCATCGTCGAACCTGTTGACTACAGAGCACTAAACGATCTCTGAGTCAGAGATCTTAATCGGGACTTTGTCAGTAGAGCAAACAGAGCACTAAACGATCTCTGAGTCAAAGATCATAATCGAAGCTTTGTCAGTAGAGCAAACCGAGTTCAAATTGAATCGAATACTTCACAAACAGTGAAACAAGCTAGAGTCAGTCCCGATAGAGAACAATGAGAGCTCGCTTGCAGAAGTGAGCTTGATGCTCACATCAAAAATGACATCTTCGTCGATTCGACGAATTCTACCCTCGATCATGATCTAGCTGTCAAACAAATCATTCGTTATCTAGTCGGAACTGCTCAGCTGAGGCTTCGATATGAATCTTTCAAAGTGAAGAGAGTTGAGGGAGCTGAATTCTTTGAATATACCGATTCAGCCCATGCGAATTGCTTGAATTCTCGAAGGTTCATCTTCGACTATATGTTTTTCCTATGAAATGAATCAATTAGCTGAAGCTTCAAACGTCAGCAATGCGTTAGCACGTCATCTGCTGAAGCTGAATACGTTGACGAATGTAATGCAGTCAAGGAATTGATCTTTCTGGTTCAAGCATTGAAAGAGGTGAGATATGATGGTTCGGATACGAATTCAACTACTATTTTAGCTGACAATCAAGCGGCTATAAAAATGGGTAGCAATCTCGTCAATCACTCTCGGGTCAAGCACATTGATACGTCGTATCACTATGTCCGGAACAAGGTAGAAGAGGGAGCAATTAGGTTGAAATACATACTCATCGATCAAATGATGGTCGACGGCCTCATCAAGTCTCTGGAGTCAGGCAAATTCCTGAGGTTCAGGTCAGTCATGGGACTAGCTTCAATGAATGAAGCTACCCCCGTCGAGCATGGCGTCGACGAGTAAAAGAGCATGAATATACAGACAGTAGAGAGTCTGAATAGCTTCATATGAAGCTTCAATTCCTAAGAGGGAGTGTTGAAAACAGGGAACAGTACTGTTATCTCTGTGGTTAGTAATCTTCGCTTCACATTGATTCGGATTGATCCGGCGCTAGTGAATTCAGGGTATTTACCTGATTCTCACTTCTTCCTTCCTTCGTAGTTCCTACCTACTAGATAGTCAATATATGCACATATTCGCTCTGACCCTCATATACCAATAGATAAGATCGCAATGGAAAGGGTGAATCAAGTCACGATAAAAGCATTAGAGCTCACAGCATCGTGAACTTCAACAGTGAACGCTCAGATTCTACGTGATAAAGTGCTAGGCGAAGAAGTCTTCTGCACTTTTAATCAACGGGAGCGTGAAGAGATTTGAATCAGACTACAATTCTTCAAGGGTCTAGTGCCTTCGCTGTACGGCTTCTTTGAGGATATCAAGTTACTCGAAGTCTGAATCAATTGCTTGAAGTGGTTAATACGTCTAGACTCTCGAAACACAGTATTCACGACTCTGAAGAAGATCTATACTGATACGAATCAGAACACAGGTTCGACTTTAGTGCAAGAAACAGAGACTACATTCATGCTTGTGCCAGCTAATCTGACGTATCGAATGGATCTGGGATGTCGACAACTACAGGCCTTTGCTATGCGCTACCATCGTGAAATCCCTAAGAAGCTCAGCGGCAAAAACCTTCTGGCAAGATCAATGATCATTGTGAACACAACGAAGCTGCGAGAGATGGCTGATCTTGCCAATCGGTTGAGATTTGAGTTCTTCGATATTATAGCTTTGAAGCAGTATCCGAACTCTGCAGACTCAACTGCGGTAATAGAAAACAATGAGCCTATTCTTGTCACAGCTGAGCCTGGGGAAACACGAGAACAGAGATGCGGGATGTCTCATATTCAGAGTTATATAGACGATCGCAAATTTCTGTTCTTAACCCATTTACATGACGATAGAGATGAACAATTCGAGGAGATCACGTCCTTCTTCCGACTAAGATCTGTGTATCTAAACTTCTATGGTATGCCAAGTCACGCTCTCAGAACAATAGATCATTCAAGTTCACAACAGCATCTCACTTTCGTGACAGAAGAAGCAGTATATCAGGCTTCTCATATCTCTTCATCAGCTTATTCGTCAACACAAAGTCAGATACGAGAGTCTGAGCACATGAATGTTGACGTGAAAGAAGATGAACGCAAACAAACAGAGAACACAGTAATGCATGAAGAGGAGAGAGAGGAACAAAGATTTTCATTGCAAGTACAAGATGTTCTTGCGCAAGAAATTATTATACAAGAACAGCAACGACAAAAACTCTTGTTCGACGCAAGTACGCTTAAACAGCAAATACAAGAACAGAAAGATTATCGACAGAATCTTCTACGAGACGCAAGCGCACTCAGGGAACAAGAGCAAAAGCAAGAACAGCAACGACAAAAGCTCTTATTCGATACAAGTACACTTGAAAAACAAGAGCAAGAACAAGAACAGTATCGACAGAAGCTTGCAAGGAACGCAAACGCATTTAAAGAGCAAGAGCAAGAACAAGAACAGCAACGACAGAAGCTTTTGTCCGACGTTAGCACGCTTGAAAAGCAAGAGCAAGAGTGCCGGCAGAAGCTTGCATGGTACGCAGGCACACTCAGAAAACAAGAGCAAGAACAAGAACAACAAAGTCAAAAGCTCTTGTTCGATGTAAGCACGCTTGAGAAGCAAGAGCAAGAGCAAGAACAAGAACAACAAAGTCAAAAGCTCTTGTGCAATGTAAGCACGCTTGAGAAGCAAGAGCAAGAGCAAGAGCAAGAACAGTATCGGCAGAAGCTTGCAGAGATCGCAAGCGCACTCAGAGAACAGAAGCAAGAACAAGAGTGTCGAAGACAAAAGCTTATCTTCGACGCAAGCACGCTAAAAGAGCAGGAGCAACAGCAGGAACAGATGTATCAAAAGCTTACGATGAAGGTCAATGTTCTCAGAGAACAAGAGCAAGGGCGAGAGAAACAACGTCAAAATCTTGCAACGAAAGAAAGCAAGCTAATAAATTGGAAACAAAAGCAGAAGGAACAACGACAAACACTCGCGACGCACGCAAGCGAGCTGAACAGACAAGAACAAAAGCAGAAGGAACGACGACAAGCACTCGCGACGGTCGCGAACGAGCTCGTAAATCAAGAGCAAAGGCAAGAAGAACAGCGAAAAAACCTTGTGAAGTACGCAAGCGATCTAAAAAATCAAACACTAAGGCACAACGAACAACGACAGAAGCTTACGGCGAACATAAGCGAGCTAAACAAACAAGAGAAACGTTAAAAGAAGTTGAGAAGGAATAAATTAAAACAGAAAAGAGAGCTAAAGAGCGTGAAGCAAAAGGTGTTAGAAAGTAAGCAGAATAAGTCAGAGGCGATTCAGAAGCGAGAGAAGCCAGATATAGATGAGCTACAAAGACAGAATCAAGACGAGCTGACAGATCTTAAATCGTCATCTTCTCTAGAGCTCGAGCATGAAGAAGTATATGCAGATCAACTTACATATGAAGTACGAGCGGAGAACTATTCAATAGACGCGATTCAGAAAGATGGTACTCAAGTAGGCGTTTCAGCGTTCAAAGATGAAAATAGCTCAGCACAAGATCATGAATCACAACAGGATGAAGCGCAAGAACAGGTCCAAGAGGATAGGCAAAACGAGAAAGTCAAAGAGAATAGATTATATAAGGCTGAGGCTCAAGAGAATGAAGCTAATGAAATTAGAGCAGAAGAGAGGGGGCAAGAGCATCGAGTGCAAGAGAACGGTCAAGCGAATGAAGCACATGAGGCTGAGGCACGCAATGATATGGCTCAAGGCGGTAGTCAAGCGGACGAAGCTCAAGAGGCTGGGCAGAAGGATAAAGCACATAAGAATAGGCAAGATGGTGAAGTATATGAGTATCGAGCATCAAAGCGTCGAGTCGTGACTGAAGAGAGCGAAGACGATGAAGCACTTCGAGCGCAACAGGTACGGGAAGGGCGAAAACCCGTGGAAAAAGGCAAGTATCAACGGCTCAACAGATTTAGGTCATTAAGTCATGATATGAACTGGGAAGGTGACACGTCAACGGATGGCACTGAAGAGGGAGATACCACTCCTATGCCAAGGAAAAAGTCACAGACGCTGCGCCGGCAACAAAGACAGGATCAGCAGACACAGCAGAGGGCTCAAAACGCAACGGCAGCAGCAGCGACGGGAAACACAAACGGTTCAATGAGGCTTACTTCTGATTTTACTTTTGAAGCTCAACAAGCATCATCTTGAGATACATAATCTGCAATATCAAAATGAGTGCGAACACGATTATCAAGGCACAAGCCCGTCAGGCCTTATATAATATATATCGCAAGATACCTCGCGATCACGCTTTCGACCACTATCATACATGTTTTAGAAGCAAAGTATCAAATGCGCTTGACTACATGAGGCTCGCTTCCCATTTTCTCTGCCTTCACCATGCTTCTTCCCTGTATGTGTCATCACTCTATTATCGGCAATAAGTCGTGACAACAAGAATTATTCAAATATACTTATGGTTAGAGGGAACTTGTTGCTTTTGATGGTTGCTTATTATCTCCTTGAATCTGCATAGATATCTCGACTGATTTAGGTGAACAGTCGCGGCTGTGAATGAAGCAAACTGCTATGCTCAGTCAACTCGTCAGCTATTTCGAAAAGAAAAAGTTGAACATGCTCAGCCCGCCAAGATCTTGTTATCAACCATGTGAGTTTTTCTAAGCTCACCACCACTTAACATTATGAACACGGCCTACGTTGACGTCGTCGACTAGCTGCTCGAAGAGCTTCATAGAAAGATCGATGCTGATACTCATTTGCTGCAGAAATTCAGCTTCACATCTCTTTGATAGTTGACGTTGATGTCAGAAAATTCAATCACTTACACAATTCATACACTTGTTCACAACCATCCCTCGTGCCGTTTTTCCGTTAGCTGGATTCTCGATTTGAACGTAGCGGTCACACAACGGGTTTTTCTCGATTTCGCTGCTCAAAGTTCCCATCATCTCGTATGCAATAGCAATTACACTGTCTGTTGGTTGATACATCGGGTCTTCGCATGCGTTATTACCTGCGAAGGGATCGTAGTTCGTGATATCGTCGCTGCATGAAAAGGACTGAGAGCAGCCATCAGAGGTTGTCGCGTCAGGCAACGTAGTAGGAAAGTCTGATGTGCTGGTTTTTGTTGTGGTAGTGGCGATGCCATCGTGCCTAGACGTCGTGGTTGAACCGTCAAGGGAATCGAGGGGCGTCGATGTAATATCTGATTCTTTCTGACTGGCAGTAAAATACGTCGTCTGGGTTAAAATCATTGTCTTGGTCACATGACTTACTAACTCGTCTGAGGCTCGGTCACGTCTAGAAGGATGCTTCGCATAGTCTTTACTATGCAATGATGAAGTCATCACATAAGTGAAGAGGGAAGAGAAAAACAGGACGTTCACTGACTTCATACCTCTTTCTGCTTTGAATATACTAACTCAGTCAAAGATCCACTATTCAGCTCTGTGAGCTTTCGTGATAGACCTGCGATCTTCTGCAGATCAATGGCGAGGATGAACAAGTTATCGGATTCTGCCGGTTCTGTCAGCAGCCACGTACAATATCTGATTGCCAGTTGAAGGAAAGAAAGGAAAACACGCCTCAGAAAATGATTGTTGAAGTCAGGTGAGAATAAAAATTGGTGTGAGCTTGAGTTTTACGAACGAGAACAGATCAATGAATGCGAAGGTGAAAGAAGACTCTTCGAGGTGAAGTATACAGAGTATATCTGAAGAGATTTGAGAGGAAGTCATATGTGAATGCTCGATTGAGGGCATCCAAAAGAGACACGAACTCAAAAGATTTCTTACTGAATGACCATCAGAAATGTCTGAGAGGTCACTAGGGACGAGGTAAGGCACATGAATATTCAATATCTATGTATGGTACAGAAAGTCGCTGCATGCCAGGGAAATAGAACAAAGCAACTGGTCAATAATGACATCGAACAAAATGCTAAGGTCGGCCTGACGTGATATCTGAAATGCAGATCTTTACCCTTCATCGGATATCAACGATTAGCCTTCTGATTTATCAAGTTCATTCAATTTCAGCACTCTTCGTATAATGTCTCTTTGCTGATGTCTCTTTCGGGTATTGATTCTCATAAGAACCTCAAATCTCTGAGAAAGTCATTTCTAAAGCCCTCTTGAAATCATTTCTGAAGCATCTCTAGAAGAGCCCTTTTTGAAGCACTGCTGAGAATCGTGTGTATATCGTTGATCTTGAGTTTGCATCGACAGATGTTTTAATGAAAAAGTCAGAATTGAATGCTCTATGCTGATGCTATCGTTTTATATGTACGACATGGTAGTTTTCTCTCACTTTCTTTTTCTCGTCTTTGAACACATTGTGATGAATTGCCACTTTCATCTCCTCTCATGCATCTTCTTTGTCTCATGTATCTATAACTTTCACGAAGCGCGCTCAGGTATACTATAGGGGTATCTCAGAACAAATAATAGGACATGAACTGCTATAGACGTGTGCGTAGACAAAGAATGATCTCTAATTCTACAACGCTAATTCTCATTCGTCAACATATCTCAATTCAAATCTCTATGCTCATATCGTGACAATCAAACGACCGATCAGAATGTCAGAGTAGTTGAATGCTAATTTGACTTATGAAAAGATCTCTTTGAAGTATATGAAGAAGCGCTTTCGTTTGTTTCGAGAGCCACGATGAAAATTGCTTTCTCACTGTTCCGAGTAGACACATTCGTAGAAGCGACATCGAGTGACGATGGTTGAGAAGACTTATCGAAAAGCATGTCGTAATCGTCAAAGAGGCGTGAGAACTTGCGGCGCAGCCATCTGCTCAATGAATCTTCGGAAGGCTGGTGAAGCCGTCCGTTGTATGATCTGTGTCGAAAAACGATAAAAAGACACATGTTTCTTGAGTCAGCTTTGCTATAATTCTTCAATCGATAGTTCTAGCACTATTGCTGTAGTGAGTGAGACTTGCTAACATGTATATGAAAGCTTTCAGTCCTGATATACTAATCATGTGTGCCGTCATTCCTGAATGCCGTCAATTGTGAATGTTGTCAGTTGTGAATGTCATCAATTGTGAATGCTGCCATTTCTGAATGTCGCCTGATTCGCCTTTTATTAATGCAGTCGAATTCGAATTTCATGACACAAGTCTCTTGATTATTTCATATGAAATCATCTTAGAGACGCAGCACAAGATCGACAATATCAAGAATATCAACTTTCTCATCAGAAAGCGCAGTAGTGTCAAATCAGAATGGCGATAGTGAAAAGTGAACGACTTCTTCGAGAAAAGCTTCGCAAGCGAAGAACAAATTTATTCAAGAAAGCAAACGAGCTGACGCGAATAATCGACTCGAAGATATATATAGTTGTTCAACATGACGACAAATATCATACATATAAATCAACAGAGCAGTTGAACTGGCCTTCTTCTGAAAGAGAAATTGTGAGTTACATCTGATTCACAGTCAGATCGTTACTGAAGATGACAGGGGAAATACGAACATCAGTGTCACAGACGTTCTGCAGATTTTCACAGTCCTAAATCAAGGGGAACTCAGAGAATGTGCAAAGCGAATCAGCCTGAGAAAGATCAAGTCGAGTTCAAGTTTCTCACGAAGGCGAAGCATGATGCAGATCGCGTTCTCGCTGGTCAACGTGTCTTGACTGCAGCTCAGAACAAGTCATTACTGCGAGGAGGGTTGAAAGACATGAAATTTTCAATGATGATGTGGCTAGACTATATAGTAGGCTCGCAATGAAGAAGTTGAAAGAAGTCGAGGCTTGAATAACAAATTTTCGACTTGTACTAAGTCTCATGCAAAGGCATGAAGCTATTCTCAAGTTTGAATTTTGTAGGCGACTTTGGGCACTTCATTGAATATCATGAGTTTCAGCGCTGCTGCTTCGCAGCTCGCTAATTCCGTGGCTTCTTCGATGCTCGCTCGATTGTTTGAGTAAAGAAGATGGTCGGGGTAACTTCTTGCGAGCTCATGGCGCCTGACTGACTGTCGTCTTCGTTCAGCGTATATGTAGACTCGATATTTGATTGCTGCAAACTCTGAGTTTCAGACTGAGAGAAAGAAGCAGACTGAGAGGGGTCGAAATCGATATCAGTCGGCAAATCATCAATAGCTGAACAGGTTCTTTTATGCAGAATCAGCGAGTAATCATCGAACACGTTCTTCGTAAACTGGTACGCTGTTCACTTCTCTTTGTCGTCTAGAGTCGTGAAGCTGAACTTGTGAATGAGGTGGCGATAGAAGATCGTCTTGTCTCTGTCGATTATGACGTAATGATCGTATATTCTTACCGACCTGTGATCATGCGAGATTGAAAAGGCAAAGATCTCCCGATGAAGCTCTTTCTCGCGCTTCATCGCTTTGTAGAGCTCAACGATACCTCTCACGGCAACAGTCATACTGTGAGCGTTCTGTCGGTCGGCAACATCGAGAGCCGCGGCGTCGCACTTCACCTCGCATGTGAGGAAAGAGAAGTACATCCGCGTCGTAGTCATGAAGTAGGTAGTAAATTTGGACCCAATCTCACCCACGAACGATTCGAGCTTTTTTAGTTGTTTCTCTGTGAACGCAGAGCGCTTGAACCCTACAGAGTAGTCGAGTTGCGAGCGAGTATCATGAAAAGAAATTGCACTGTTCCAGCCTTCGTTGACGCATTCATACAGATGAGTGAGATGCGTGACGTCGTATGTGGCTAATGTTTGGGCGGAAGGAACAATTAGCGAACCAATGTCTCGAATGATCATAGCCTCGTTCCTGTTTCGAATCTTTTCACAAGTTTTCTTAAACAGATCATCGCGAAATAAAGAGTTCTGAGAAAGCGTCTGAGCCGTTTTCAGTAAGGTCTTGCAGAGAGTCTTGATATTCTCTGGAATATCATCATCATTGAATTCGCGCATGTAGCTACCCTTTTTCTTCAGACCAATTTCATACTCTACAGTTCTGTATTGAGCACTTTTGACTTTTCGTGACAATTGATCGCTGAGTGTCTGAAGGCTGAATTCCGAATTCTTGCGACGAAGAAAAGATGAGAACTTCTTTCTTGCAAACAGATGTTGTAAATGGTGAAAATCGTGCATTGGTCTGAATGACTCCTTTAGGCAATGCTCTTGTAATCAATCCCTTTGTTCGAACTCGTCTGAAGATTTACCCCTTTCGAAATCTTTCCTGACTCGACTGTCTTGTTCAAAGTACTCTTTACGTCACCTTCCGTTCTGAATTCAATACTGAAGTGAGTCAGAGCTGTTCTCGCTAGTGTCACTCGTCGCTCCCTGATGTAGTTCTTTCTCAGCAATGCAGCTAGAGGACGAGATTCGAAGTCTTTTCGAAGGAACTCGGCCTTGAGTTGAAGAAGAAGAATGTTCAACTTCTTGCCCTCGTTTCCGTTTTCGGAAAGGCTCAGAGGGTTTATCGAGGACGTGTAGATGCTGTAATATCTTGGTCTGGTCAGCGTTTACGACATAGCAGGAGGGGTAGTGAAGGAACTTGCGTTTCTGCTCACGCAGATCTTGCTTGTTGAAGGGGAGAGAAATGTCTGCGTTTCTCGAATATGATTACTTTTAGATATGAGTTGCTTGCGAGATTGTTGTATTGCTTGCAGGCGTGCGCTTCTGCGAGCAGGTGGTTGTCTTTCGATATCTTGAGGCCGCTTCTCTAAGAATGGTCAGCTCAAGCACAGAGTTCTAATTGCGAGCACACTACCTTCGTTCTTTAGCAGTGAAGATTGCCGTTTATTATACTTGCCCGCTGACTTAGTTTGACGGCGTGGCATGTCAATTCGAACGAGAGGGCAGAGACTTCTTAATGTAGTCGCTGGGTTGAGTTTGACAGGAGATGGTGTGGTGAGAGGCGCTAGAGTAGCTTAGCTTCGGCGAAATCTCTCTCGCGCGGCCTCGCGACCTATGAAAACTTCCGTCTGTTCTCTGCCGCATCTCAACATTGAGTAGTCGTTAGGAATGCCGAAGCTCAATTAGAACCTCATATTGCAGCTCACAATGATTCACTATCTTCACCAGATGAAGATGGCGACACCTCGCCTTTCGGACATGGCAGAATATGAGCGTATCCTTTCAAGGGTTTCACTTGTTCCTACTACGGTAAAACATGAACACTGCAAAGCAATTTTCTCAACCATCTCAAAGAATTTCAAAATACAACGAGAAAAGAAGGCAATAAAGGATCACGCTGAGTGAAGAGAATGTGCGAGGTGGTAGAATTTTAGAGTCATGGTTCCCTTCACTTTCCTTGCTTAGCTATCTATCATGAAGCTCTTCAGCTGCTTTCTAACAATATACTTCGTACATGAGCTCTTATCTAGCCTTCATTAGTTCGTTTCAAGATGCAATCTAGCAGTGCATGAGCTAATTCTGAAAGGAGGATGATGACTGACGTCATTCAAGCTTATTACTCTTCTTAAGAGCAATTGACCTTTGTCTAGCTTTCTGATTCGACAGCTTCAACATAGTCTGCCGATTAAGACTGAACTTGACATCATCAAGCAGAGAAGGGAATCTGCATATGCAGAGTTGACATTGACAGATCAATGAAGCCTCATAGTGCTACAAGAACCACAGGCCGAAGAAATGATTCAAGGCTGGCAAGAGTGCGTTCAAATGTTCATCATGCATAAGAGACTTCTAATCACTGAGCTAAGTCAATCTTTTATAAAGTCAATTTTTCATATTCAATAGCTGATAATCAGTTTCAAGGATCAAATCTTTACCTATCAGCAGAATCATCTCTGAATCTTCCCACGGACATTTTGCGCCAGATCGATATAATGCCCAAAAAAAGAGCTCAACCGTCAACCTCTTCCGATTTGCCTGCAGTTCCTTCAGATTCGAGAAAGAAAGCGTACTATCCCGTCGGGAATAAAGTATACTATTGTCGAACGAGCAGTAAGAATTCTCAGATGATTCTTGTGATTGGTTTGCGATTTAATTTCCGCAAGGCAGCGTATGACGAACGAGGATCGTGAGCAATGCAACTTTCAGCACTCAACTTCACGTTGTATGCCATGTCACTCTCTCAACTTTTCATGTACAATTTCACGTCAGTTGTCTAATGTCAATCGTAATTCAGATTCGAGACAATGCTTCTGAACAGAATGAGAACGTCAATGTCGAATACATTCGGGAAAAGACGTAATTCTTATTGAAGATGAAAGCCGCTGAGCATTGGTCGACGCTTGAGGTTCAAAATGTCTTTTGTTTTATTAAGCTCTTAGCGACATTACTGTCACTACACATACTGAGAGCTCAATCTCGTACTCAGGATTCACTTGTCTCAACAGACACAGAGTGGGTGTGATTAGAATTTTAGACAGTTATCAATTCATGCTCACAATTTCTTGTTCGCAACGAAGACATTGTCATTGCTTCTGATCTCATAAGTGCATGATTCATGGTATCGCGAAGATCACTCGGAAACCAACGTCAATTTCCTTGAAATCGTCAGTCTTCATACATCTTTGCCAAAATATTCTCGCTTCAACTCAGTCACTTGCAGCGTTGTTTGATCATCTCTCTTCAGCTCGATATGTAACGATGAATACTTTTTCGACGACTGCATTGAACGAAAGAATTCTGTCATTTCTTGATCATAATTTTCAATTGATTCTCAAAGAGCTTTGAAAAGATAATAGTCTGTGATTGAATCAAATGTTAAAATACGAGAGAATAATCACATCGAACGACTACGACTCAACATTCAACAAAGTCTACTCTCAGCATTGATGTCTTCGCGCTGTACATTCTCTTCTAGTGCGTGCCGAAATTCTTTTTCGAACATTGGTAAAAGTGATTCATCAAGTTCATGTCGTGACTGTGATAGATCAGACGCTGTAAGAAGAATGAACAAGAACACAGTAGAACAAAATGCTCAATTAATTATGCACGTGATATTAAACTCTTCGTCAACGAAGATGTTGTTGACGCTGAGATCTGAGTGATGAATCACAAAGCGACGTTGATCATTTCTCAAAAGATCGTCTGATAGATCATGAACTCACTTCGTAACCATTACTGAAAGAGTCTCGTCAGCAATGACAAAATCGATTCTATTGTGTGAGCTATCGATTTTCGATTCTACAGTGACGAAGTCATTTCATCAATCTGATGCTGCTTGAAATTCAGCGTCATCGTCGTATTCGCTTCGTGCGAGAATAGACGCAAAGAAGCAGTGATGATCTAAAGCAAGATATTTGACGTGTTCAAGAAATGTCGAAATTTGTGTCTCGTAATAATCGTTTTCAAACTTGAAAGATTCACGAGGTATATCTTCGAGAGTGTATCGTTGATTCAGTAGCAGATCACGAGATAGACATGTCTTGATATGAAATTTCCCATTTTTCTCAAAGAGTGACTCAGCTTGATTGAAACGAAGTCTAGATAGTTGTCACGTAATAATTTCAAGCTGAAAAACAATCTTTGCCTTTTGTTCTTGAGATATGTTGAATTCATGCGTCTTCAAGATCTTTCATGTATGCTGTAGAGACGAGCCTTGAGCTCTACTCATGAGAATATAGAAAATATCGACATCGTTGTTCCTAGAACAGCTATATGATCGTTAGCTTATTCACAACGAGAATCGATGGAATGGCTTGCCTATATGCAAAGATCTCGGGAACAGAAATTGTACTGTTGACCTTGATATACTTAAGAGTCGCGACTTCACTAGCCAGTAGTATGAGGTTCGTTTCGTCGGATTTGATTCCACCGTCATTTCGTGGGGACCGGAGCATCCACTTCACCCCGTCAATGAACGAAATTAGGATTGTCCAGTTGAAGCTATCACTTGCTGGGATCTGAGAAGTGTCACAGAAGCAGCTTTGCCCTCCGCGCAGCTTGCTCACCAAACGGCAAAGAGCGAGTTTGTTGAATTCTGCATATTTGAAGATGCTTGCGCGTTCATACATCAATGGCACGATGCGTAGCGGAGGCTTTGTGCGCGCCTGGGAGGTGAGCGATACTGAGGACAGAAGTCACCAGTAGACTGTTCGAGGTAGTAGTTATGCGAGGCAGTTGGTTTGGCTCTGCCAAGGCGGGTTTATCCGTCACCGAAGCCTCTCCTAGCATGGTAGGGTAGGCAGCAGTCTACATAGGCAGCAACCGGGCGCTCACTCTAAGTCTGGCAGCAGGAGGCTGAGCCAGGCAACAGTGTTGATCCATGTTGTTATTAATAACGCGGGCAGCTATAGCCGGTTACGAGGCAGCCAATTCAGGCTCCCCTGCGCTGCGCCCCTTGTGCTGCGCCCCCGTGCTCCCTTCGTGCTCCCCTGCTCCCTTCGTGCTCCCTTGCTCCCTTCGTGCTCCCCCGTGCTCCCTTCGCGCTCCCTCCGTGCTCCCCTTGCTCCCTTCGTGCTCCCCCCTGCTCCCCCTTGCTCCCCCTTGCTCCCCCTTGCTCCCTCCCTGCTCCCTCTAAAGCGGCCTTGCTCCCTCCCGAGAACGAAAATGGTAATCTCCAATCCTAAGTTCGGGGTGTATATATATAGCATCCCCCAGACTGAAGCTTCCATGTAACTTCTCGCTAAGTAAGGGGTGGCCGCTTCGCTCTCGCGCTAAAGCCTATTTCGTCGTCTTGCTCCCTCTCTGCTCCCTCTCTGCTCCCTCTCTGCTCCCCCCTGCTACCCCGTGCTCCCCCGTGCTCCCCCATGCTCCCCCGTGCTCCCTGCATGCTCCCTCCCTGCATCTCCGCTTTAAGAGGGAGCAGGGAGGGAGCACGTGGGAGCAGCGAACGAGCAGGAAGGGAGCCGGCCTAGGCTTCCGTAGGGCAATTTAGAGGTGCAGCACGCGGGTGCCTAAAATGGCTCCATCAGCACCAGCTTCAGCTGCCTGAAGGGGGAGGGGTATAGAAAACTGCAATAAGAGTACTTACTGATACAGTTGGCAGTATGAGGGCAACACCGATTTTAAACAGTGTCTGACTGAAAACAGGATATAGCACGCCTAACACTTTAGGAAAAGAGAACGTTCATGGGCTTGGCGGCGTTTTCGAACCGATCAAAAAGTTCGGATCGGATCGTGTCCAGCTTGCTACTCACCGAAGCTATCGAGGAGTCAACATCAAGCACCTAAATCCCCAAATCCGGCCTATCTGAGCAGGTCAGAAATCTCCAGTTCTTGAATGTATATGAAAGACTGTCTCTTCATATTCCGAGGATTGCTGCCATCCTTCTCAAATAATTTTAATGACGGAAGAATCGACTGTTGAGTAACCTGGCGGCGATCCTTTCTCTCTGCTGATACGAATCCCAAATTTCTCAATTGAATCCGTTCCCATCAAGTGAAAGTGCCCAATCCGAGAAAACTCGCTCGCCGTCTGTGACTCTCGATGAAGAAGCAGTCCCATTAGCGCGAGATCATGGAAGAAATTTCCCTTGTGAACAGGATAGCACTTCAAAGCCAGGCAGTAAACGCGAGTCTCATCTTCGAAATGAGTATTTAAGGTATCGCCGTAAATGTGAGCCAAGAAACTCTTACCATCTGCCTCGATTCTGCGTAAACTTCCCTCATGATCTGAAGTGTGATAAGAGATTTCGATCACAAGTCCTTTAACGACAATAGAGCCACTAAGAACCCGACCAAGCGGATCAATCATAGAATGTGAGACGTTCACGTCAAGAACACTGAGCAAATAAATGCTTCCATTTGTAATCCCACAAGGTTGCACTGGCCCACCGATAGAGGCCCAAGACCAGGAAGGTGCACAATATGTGGAAACCTTGGCTCGGGGTTTGTAAACGCGCCAATCCAAGAATTCTTGAAGGCGAGATTTCCATACCCCAGCAACGTATTCTTGCCCAGTTGCAGCTTGAAAGAGATGAGCAAGTCCCGATAGTGCAACGAGCTTGTCGCTTGGTTTTGTCAATTCGCACAGCGAATAGCTCTCTATGATCTTGTTCCAGAATTCAAAAGCATGTCGCGATAGCGATGACGTTGTTTGAAGATCTAGATCGACGGAACGAGAGAACATTCCGGAATTTCTCAATGACCGAAGAAGGGGCACACCCCGTGGAAACGCTTCGCACTTTCGATCCATAGAGCACTCCCACAGAATTTGATCTTCACCAAAGTGAAGGACCCTCGGGGCAAGAAGACATTCTTGGAAAACCCATCCACGTCGATGAAGCGGGCTGGTTGCTACTTGACGATCCCAATATGATGCGTCAAATATGCAATAATTTTCCTCGTCTGAACATATGAGAGTCGCTCTCAGATATCTTGGTTGAACATCTTCAAGTCGGCGTCTTCGAAAGAGGCCTCCTTCCGGATTCATAGAGGCCGTAGCAGCTATATTACATGCCGAATTCGCGTAAATATCCTGCATGACCGATGACTCCTTCTCCCAATCTTCATATGAGTCCTGGAAAATACAAAGGGAGTCAATCCAAAGATATCGTACTGAAAACCAATGCGCAACCTTTACAGTATCCTTGTATACTTGAGGAAGATTCAGAAAGGGCATCCCGCAATGAAATGCCTGCGCAGTTGAGCGTGTTAACTTTAAAGCTGGTAAAGAACCCCATCGATAGCTCAATGTCATGTAACTGGGCGATGCTGGACTACAGCTTGAGGTATCAATAAGCTTCCATTCTGTATCACCCTGAACGCCAATATCAAGCAAGCGCTTGGGATACCACCTTGGTCGCCCTGACATCCGGTTGCAGCGTTTGTGACAGCCGCGACAGGAAATGTACCACTGGTATGCCAAGGCGAGAGTCAAGGGAGCTGATGTGTGTGATAGACTATCTTCAGAAATGGTTTCACTCCTGTTTTCTCGTGCTATGCCGATCAGCCCAGATTCATCGCCGCTTCGGAAATTTTTGAATATGACTCCTCTAGCCCTGTCATGATTTGCCTAACATAGAGACACAACGAGCTGCTCCACTATAGATCATAAGATGCGAGACCGACCGGAACATTTGAGCATAGAGGATATGACAAAGCTATCGTTGCTGCGTGGAACAAAGTATGGACAAACCTTTACATGGGATCAGGCAGAATTTTATGTCTTGCGTCTCTGACAGGATGGGACTATAGTGGCGCACCCCAAGTCTTACTACACTATTTTCCTCCGACTTGCTTATGTATAGACGATAGGTGATCGAAAGTGAGAGTGTATGGTCCTTCAAATAGGCAGCTCTATACTCTTCGTCAATATATCTCCAGATCCAAGAACAAATGAAACATTTTTGCTCTACGGCTTCGAGGAAGCTGCGCAGAGACTGATGATGAGCTCTATACTCGTAAGCTTCAGGTGATAGTAGGTATTCCCGCGATATTCCCCGGAAAGTCTCCTTGCACGGAGCACATAGTTTGCAGACGGCTGCCATCACAGCTGAGGTGAGGGTATAAATATATATTCAATAGAGCGCAGCTCGGAGTTAGATTCAATCTATCATGGAGGATTCTTGGCATTGGTGGGGTTTGCCCTGTTTGACAAAGTTCAACTGTCAAAGGATCCTGTGGGAGTGGCGAAATCTAGGCAGCAGGCGGGATTTAAGGCGAGGGCAGCTCAAGCCGAAGGCTAAGGGACCCATTTTAGGCTTGCACCATAGTGCTTCCTCTCTACTCTCCTATGCTTCCTCTGTGCTCCCTCGTGCTCTCCCATGCTTGCCCTCTGCTCCCTCAATGCTCCCTCTAAAGCGGCTATGCTCCCTCTCCCAAACTAAAACGGCAATCTCTAATCCTAAGTTCGGGGTGTATATAATATATATATAGTAATCTCTAAACTGAATTGCACGTGACTACCTATTGACTCATAATATCGCCACTTTGCTCGCGCGCTAAGGCCCGGTTTATTTATCTGCTCCCTCGCTGCTCTCCCGTGCTCCCCTCGACCTTTTCCTACTTTGTAGCTGTTTGCTCTCGTTATTGCGTTCTTGCAAGTTTAAGCGATAGGATCTAATGAAGGTAGCTGGTATTGGGATTTTATAGGAGAGGGGACTTCCCATTACGATATCTGCTTTTTTCCTTTTTTACTTTTCCTGTAGTTCTGTTTACCTGCGGCAGCTCGTCTACATACTAAACGCGCTATTGCCTACGTTCTAATCTTATATTTACTCCTTATATTACAACTTCCTTCTCTCCTCGGTCTATACGGGTCCCGTGCTTTTTGGGGGCTGTAAGTTTATTCGAGCCATGCATTCGTTTTGAGCCGATTTCAAATCATCTCCTAGTCATTTCCAACAACCAGCGATTTTGGGCACAATATTGATAAAAGAATATAGACGAATCAAACATGTTGGCCGGATTGATTGGAGTGATAAACGAGAGGAAGGCCTCTGCTTTCACACAATCACGGGGAAAACTATCTATTTAGATCAAAAAGTTCCATTTAGCTAAGTACTGGAGATATGTCATGTTGCAGATATGCAAGCGTCGAGTGCAATAACATGGCGTTCCATTCCGTACTGATGCTCATTTTTGCGACACCCCTGATCGTCCAGAAAGGGTACTAGCAGCAGAACTTTGTCATGCCATCAATACTTAGGACGACGCAGACTCTCTGACCCTTCATGGAGTAAATTTGTATCCTTTCATGCGAGGGATGATCGCCAGATCTCGAATATCATCGTGTTGAAAAACCCAAGCCATGAAGCGCTCAACACCCATGCCCCACCCGGTCGTTTGGATTTCCTTCGTCTGCTTCATCTGCATATACCATGTATAGGGCTCGGCAGGGACCACGTGCTGTCTTAGCGCCTCAGAAACATCTGCTGGGCGTAGATGGCGCTCGCCAAGTCCCAAGACCTCTCCATTGCCGAGTAAGAGGTCCGCGCATCGGCCCTTGGTACGCGTTTCATCTGTGAATGCTTGATAGAAAGGCACGCTGAGGTGGTCCATTTCAGTGAGCCAAACGGCGCCTCCAAAGTGTTTGATGAGCTGACGTTCCCCGGCTCGTGTAACACATCGCCCTTTCTCCGGCTGAGAAAGAACAGCGTACTCCCAAGTATTGTCACCCATTCCAGGTAGCTTTAACGCCTGATCCAAGGTGATCTGAGGAAGCCGGCCATCATTAGAGCGGTAATCGTCCAGAAAGGCCTTCAAATGAGCAATTCCGCCGGCCGCAGCTTGGATAGAATCTGACTGTTCTTCAACAAGCGTAGACACAAGAACGAAGAGATACTGCTCCGCAACGGAAATCCCTTTTGCAAAGTCGCCAAGAAGCTCGCATTCCACGTGATAGAACTGATTGAGGTGCATTTTGTCGGGATCTTCACCGCGGAAAGAGCAGCCTACATAATATACCCCAGGTAACCCTTCTTCGATTCGAAGAAAGTATTCAAGCGCGAATTGCATTGAGTCTGCAAGATGTGTACGTTGTCCCAAAAGAGATATGGGTACAGGCTGAGAATCGGATCCTAGTCCCATAGGCGAGCTGATTGCATCCGTAGTAGCAGGTAATAAGCCGTATTTGTACCCTAGGCCATTCTTGAACAGTCGAACGGTCGCATGGAAAACAGTATCTTCCACTGCTAGGACCTTACTATACCACGGTTCCTGGAGAACACGCGTGCAGTGGTTAGACGGCGTTTTCCAGGATCTTGGCGCTTCGACGCGTTGGACTTTTTTGATGCTACGAATATTCATAGCATCGATTGAAAGAGATTCAGCATCATTCGTCAAAGGCCCATTCTGAGAAGTTACATGTCCAGTGTACTTCTTTTCATAGACTGACTGAGTTATTGGGCTGCCAACTTTCGATAGTTCTTGGACTTCTTCCTTTTCGTGTATTGGAATCAACTTGACGTGGGCATAGTCGATCTCCAACCCTTCAAATATCATCCCGCAACGACGTAGTCCCAAGGACGACTTCAAAGTTTGGGCGACGCTGTACGCTGAACGTACTAGGCTGGAGTAATCCCTAAATTCTAAACTGAAGATGTCACTTGGAAGGTGGGCTCTGGCTACAAGGACAGTAAAACCAGGGGTGTTGGCAAAGGGTGTTAGAAAAGCGACGTGCTGCTCGTCTTCCCAAACTCTTGATTGTGGAAGTTCTCTTCGAACAATGCGCGCGAAGAGATTCTGGTCGGATTGTTCGCCGTCGAATCGATAATTGTAAGTTGCAGATATGCCCGAGGCTTTCTGAATCTTTACACAGATATCCCCTAACCGAGATGCGTTCATTTGAGGTCCATCCATCGAGGAGATGTAGCCAGGGAAGGACTCGTGGAACTCTTTCTTGGGACTATTAATTCGCTCCCAATCTTTTTTCAAGCCATGGAGCGGAATTATAGACAGAATGTTACCGCCATCAGCCACAAGCGCGCAGCGAGCCACATCATAGTAGTCACGCAGGACTCCAGCTACCTCGTAAATTTCCATCATCGCGCGCATGTACTCGTCTAGGTCGAGGGAGAAGAGGTCGTCCTTCGCTCTGCGAAGGACAACATGGGTATGTCCTTTCATATTTGGAAATCGCGAGAGACCGGCAGTGGTTTGGAGCCCATCATGGAATACATGATGACGAAGAATTGGGTGGGTTGCAAGTTGCAGATTGGCTTGAATGGGACGGTCTGATGAGCCTGATGCAGTGTAGAATACTCGGGCTGTCGAAGATATTGAGATCTTTCCTGCCGAGTCCATTGCAAGTATAGCACATGTCTTGTTAGACTGTGAAAAGTCCATCATAGCCCGATGAGCGGCTCTGCCGAGTTCAAAGCCGGACGTGTGATAATTTGCCACCTTTGTGGCGACCAAGTGACGAAAGATCTGATCTCCTGCGCCACTACTGCGTAGATGTCAGATGCAAAGTTTAGATCCCGGAGAAAGATTTAGTATTCAAAGACAAAGGATGTGTCAAGGGACATGTCAAAGGAAATTCAAAGGACGAGGTATTCGCTCACCAGACTACAGCCACTTTCGAGTCTGCGTACAAGCCAGCGCCTAGGATTGCCGTATCCCCGATTCTGCCTCTTGACTTGCCACTGGTACCCCCGGTTGAACCTCCAGCGGCTAAATTTCCGTAACGGTCAAGGACGACGGCTCCGACCGTACCGAAGTCACCGTCCTTGTCCAGATCCGGTCCTCGTTTGTTCTGTTCCCAATATTTCCGGCGTAATGCTGTTGTGAAATGCTCATTTGCGACGATTTCGATTCCACGCCTCTTGGACATGTCATCCGCAGGTTGGCCGACTAACATACAATGTGCACCCTCTTCGAGTAGGGCGTTAGCAGCGACGATGGGGTTCTTTGTCTCAGAGATGCAGGCGACGGCGCCGTACAGGCCAGATTGGCCATCGACTATGCCTGCCTCAAGCTACACAATCAATGCTGTCAACCTCAGTGTACATAGTAGAGGCAAGTCCTGGCCCCGTGCTCAATCTTACCTCATGTGCTCCGTCTTTGGTCAGAACAGCGCCTCTACCGGCGTTGAATAAGGGGCAGTCTTCGAGAGCTGCGACGATCTCTACGACAATATCTTTTGCTCTCTTACCTTCCCTTGCGCTGATAGAAGCTATTCCGATGATTGTTCGAAGTTGTCGCCTCACATCATTTTGGTGGTCAAGGTCAGGGTTTGTGTCTGCGCATCCACCGTGGAGCACGATAGACCAGTCGGTCGTAGGCATGCCAATTGCCGATTGCTGATAAAATAGGGTCTGTCGAGTAATCTCGGCCTAATTTCGAGATTGAGATAAGGCTGAGGTTCCGTCTCTGTCTCTAGCAAAAGCTACAAGATCAGGAAGGTATGATGGTGGAAGAAAAAAGAGAATGTAAGAAGGTGAGATTACAGCTCAGGACTTCTGGAATGGATGTTCTGGCTGTATGAGAAAGAAAGGGGGATGCCTTAAATTCTACTCATTTTTCAGCCTCGTCTCTCATCTCTTACTGCAAATGGATGCGGTGACGCCTTGTCCGCCTTGTCTCCCTTGCGTTTCCTTACCTGGGCCACTAGTAGTTGTCTCTGTCGGAGTACTCGCAATAAGGTGGTGTCGTGAATTAATTAATAATGACCAATTAAAGTCCGTGAACCCAGTCCAGTCCGAATACAGGAGGCACACACAGTCTGCCAGCTTTAAACGCTCTGCACCTATACAAAAGTGCGTCACATCAGCCGACTCTAATCTTGACACGTAATTGGTCGCACTCAGTAATCGGGCGTTGATTCCTGAAGCTTAGTTGCATCCATAAAAAAGTTCTTGATCTGCAAAATATGCAAGCTTTCGGTGATCATTTGCCGCAGTTGGACCACAGGCCTTGCGATGCAAGTCTCCCAGCCCATGTGAATTCTTGAGAATTCGTGACATCCTCGAACTTCTCACTGTCACCCAAGATCCAAGATCCAAGATCCAATTACTCCATGTGGCCATGTCGGCACCTCTTCTCTGGGTTAACGGCTTTCCTGGCTCAGGCAAACTGACAGTGATGCGGGTACTTACCGAGCTCTTAGGAGTCAATCGGGCTGTGCTCATAGACAATCATCAAATGATTGATCCAGTAGAAGCGACAACTCCCAGAGAACATCCCGCGTATCAACGACAACGGCAACTGCAGCGGGAGAAGGTCTTTAAGGAATACGTCTCTAACCCGGAAAGGGCTTCTCAAATCATCATCTTCACCGGTAAGCCACTGATGGCCGATTTACACTTCAAGTCATTCCAAAAGATGTTGCAAAGAGCTATGAATGTCTTTGGATAACGCTATGTGCAAAATCATCAAGAGGAAACCTCTAACAAAGAGCGGATAAACAGATTTCCAGTCAGGTAATGAGCTCGGCCGCAGCGTTGCCAGAGAATACCAATCTTCATCGTTGGCAAGTGGTCGACTATTCTTGCCCGTCATCATTGCTTGCGATGTTGACGAGAATAAGCGCAGGGTTGACACATCAGAGCGAGTCAACAGCGGCACTGGAAAGCTTCATTCCGCGGAAATTCTACAGGACTTGCGTCATAGGTGTGAACTCTTCAGATTCAAAGTCAGCGAAGAAATCTATCTTGACATCACACACCTCTCGCCAACCCAAGCTGCGCAAAAACTACTGGCTATCATCGATGCTGTACGAGCAAGTCTACATAACACATGAACAGTGCGTCATGATTTCATGATAATTGTTATAAGCGAAACTCTTAAAGATTGGGTATTTCTTTGCTTTCCCTGAAGTGTAGATAATCCTGCAACTTCTACGATTATTCTTTGGAGAATCGAGCAAATCTTTCAATATCCAACTTTTTCTTTGGACCATAGCCCGCCTGAAATATCGTTGACTAACACCTTAGGCATCGCACGTCGAATTGTTCCTCTTGTTCATCTCCGCCGGGCTATCGACTTTATACCCCTTCACCCAGACCGGGCCGGGCCTGGCCTAGCAGCCTTTTCGTGTTGATGCCCTAGGTCTCATTACCCTCCTCGGGGCCGACGCAATGGACCGATCCCTCGGCCAGCTTGTACGCTCACGCTACACCGAATGCCTACCACTGCTTGGGGCGTATACCTTGGCTGGCGACACGATTACAGAGCAGACTTCTGGATTCGCGATAGACAATATTTCCGACTACATATATACAACAGAAGTGAGAGGATGGTTCACGAGCTGGTTGAAGACGCAACATGGACAACTAAAAACGAGCACGAGCCTACTGAACATTGAAGCAACTGACAAAAGCACCGAACGGATGAAGACCTTGGGAAACAGTGTGCTGGCCAGCATCGTTGCCGTCATTATGTTGGGGTTCCCTATTGGCTTTAACAGTAATTGGTTTGGCGTCGCGAACGCGGTGGCGATGATATGTGAGTTGTTGTACGGAAGGCTGCGGTACAAGATCTGAGGGATCAACTTGATGAAGCGGCTATGTGATATCCGGATAGGCAGCAGGCGATGCTTCAATTGCTGAAAAACGACAAGGGCAGCTTGAGCCGAAGGCTGGGGAACTCACCTCAGGCTCCCACCTACCGCGCCCCTGCACTGCCTCATAGTGGTCCCTTTTGCTCCCTCACTGCTCCCCCCGCTCCCCCTTGCTCCCCCTTGCTCCCCCGGTGCTCCCTCGCTGCTCCCTCTAAAGCGGCCCTGCTCCCTTTCCCGGACGGAAACGGCAATTTCCAATCCTAAGTTCGGGGTGTATATAATATATATATAGTATCCTCGAGTTTCAAATATACGGCACCGCCGTATTGCTCCCGCGCTAGGGCCCACTTCGTGCTTTTGCCCCCTCTCTGCTCTCCTGTGTTCCCCTATGCTCTCTCGATGCTCCCTTATTGCGCCTCCTTGTTCCCCCAGTGCTCCTTCTAAAGCGATCCTGCTCTCTTTCCCGATCGAAAACGTCAACCTCTGATGCTAAGTTCGGGATGTATATAATATACTACGATATCAGGCGAAAGTTATGTTAGTATACGCTAGCAGGCTTGACAGCAGCTAAACGCTATCAGATGTAGCGACTTCTCATAATATCTGTCGTCTTCTATTGACAACTTTTATTTACCATCATCATCACGAATATCATCGCTCATGAACAATTCTTTCACTCTCAAAAGATCACTCAATTTATCGCGCGATCTACTCTGCATAATGCAGATCTCATCTACGCTGTCATCGCGCAAAGACTCGATTGCACTCAGCGACAGATTCAACACACGTGTCAGATCTCTCGATTTACCCTCAAAAATCGCAGCGAATGATCGATGAAACTTAGTCAATCACAACAAGAAGAATTAATCGAATTCATTATCAAAGACGATCGTCGATATTTCTACTTACAGCTAAGCTGCATTTTCAATCGATGAGATGTTGAAGCATATGCAATCAGATTCGCTCTGCGCAAAGCTGATTTCAAACGATATGTGACTCGTACAAAATCATCGCTTTCGAAGAAAATAAGCGCAAAAGGCTCGAATGAGCTCTGAAGTATCACAATTGAACATATGCGCAATGAGCTTCGATTTTTTGAATCGATGAAATCTGAGTTACTGAGAAACGTCATATTCGAGTATGAGTGACTCGCCGAAAAGAGAAAGAGCTAGACTCTACATGTGTGAAAGAAAAAGTTCAAAGACGAATAGAATGAATGTTATGAGAAGAATTTAATAATATCACGAAAGATTCATGTCTATTCTGAAAAAAAGAATGAGATTCAATCAATCAGATTATCTATTCTAAGCGCATTGTTTCTCTGATTCATGAGTGACTACGTCTCAATTCGAACCTTCATCTGATGCAGAATCATACATCTGATCATAATGAGAAATGAACTTTGAAGAAACTGCGTAAACGAGAGATTGTTCTGATTGATTGACTCTCATATTCATCTGATCTGAACTCGATTGAGACAATATGAAACAAAATGAAAGATTACATCGCGACGATCTTTTCAGAGAAGATAATATATAATCAATCAAGAGCTGCGATATATGAGGCTTGAGAGTCAATTACGTCAGATTTTCTTCGTGATCTGTTGATCAAAATGAATAGCAGATGTGAAGCTGTAATTGATGCGCAGAGCGAGTATACACGATATTAGAATAGCTAAAATGAAGAGAGTCTAAAGTCAAATCGACTTTTTTTCCTAGCGCGTACTATCATAACTTTCGCCTGATATCGTAGTATATATATGTTCAGTCTTCATCGTGAATTGAAAATTCTAAGATAGCACAGACTACTACGTAAAGAATGTAGCTGAGCTTTGTTATAGACTAGACTAGTAGCGTCGCATTAAGTTAGCGAGATCGCGCTGACAGATTTGCATCTTCGACTCTCTTCAGTCTTCACATCTTCGTCTTCAATCAAAGTTGCAAGCATCAATCTCACTCTCACTTCTCAATATGCTCACAACAAAGTCGAAGACTGTCTCAATTGAGTGACTTGAACAGCATATTCTATCTAAGCTAGATGACACTCTCAGACAGAATCTTGAGACTATGCTTGATGAATTGAAGCAGCTGTCGACTTCTGTGAACTATTATGACTTTTGACTATTATCATTCGTGTATCGATGACTGATATCAATTCAAGCTTCCGATCAGCAGTCTTGATCTGAAAGATGTCATCAAGATATTTGACTTAAAATATAATCAGCTCTTTGATGCGTGAGCGCTAGCGAATAATGAACTATGCAAAATATCTGTTCTTTTAGATATTATATTCTGTGTTGATCTGATTGATACTAATTTTCTGCAGTCGCTATCAAGAATGAGTATCTGTTTGTCACAGAAGAATCGTTGACAAATGAAGCTATCGCGCGATTACAGATTAATGACATTCTCATAATCTGTATCGATGAAGAGAAGCGACTTGCTCTTCGAGAGTATAATCAATCTAACGCGACGTCGTCAACGCAATTACTTGTTCATTATACAACTTCGTCTTTCGATTCAGCTTCTCTTCTCTTGCAATTCAAAATCAAGCTCAATCGTCTTGTGATTTATTGAAAGAAAAAGCGCGTACTGCAGAGTATTGCAGACTATTCGCTCTGATATGACAAAGACGAATCTATGAGAACGAATTTGATTCTTATCGAGGCGAAAAGAGAAGGCATGCTCTCTATGACGGATGATCAACTAGTAGCATATATGAGCAAGTAATCTATCGTGTTTTCTTCGACTTATATCACTGTATTGTTATTGATTTACGTACAGATATTGTGCATCGCACAAGAGAGAGTCAAGACAAGCAGAACAAGCTTGTGTATGAACTAAGCACAGACGGCAACGAGTTTCAGTTTTGACGTCTGAATAACTCAAGCGAGATGAGTAATTGAATCAACTTCTTTCTATCGAGTAGTGATTTGCTAAATCAATTTATTAGCTCACACGTAGTCGCAAGCTAGATTGGAAAGGTGGCGACGGCTCAAGGATTGTCTCATACTTACGCCTTGTCATACGGTCGGCGATTCTTTCCTCGTCATTCATCACCCCCATCAAAGACAAAGAGAGGCGGGACGTGAGCCTAAACACGTTTCGCGACCTCGAGAAAATCAAGAGCTTCGATTACGGTAATAAAAGGTTTAATCTCCCTGAGCTAGACGATGATGTCGATGATGATGATGACAATATGGACATCGTTGACCTATCATCGTTGAATAGCAGTCTACACAGATAGGGAATCATAGCCGATATACAAGGAGTCAGAACAGGTTCTCTCGATAGCCTCCTCTGCTCCTTTAGTGCTCCCTCTTGCTCCCTCACTGCTCCCTTCTGCTCCCTCGCTGCTCCCCCTTGCTCCCCCCTGCTCCCCCGGTGCTCCCCCTTGCTCCCTCGGTGCTCCCCCCTGCTCCCTTAGTGCTCCCTCAGTGCTCCCTTGCTGCGCCCCCTGCTCCCTCGATGCTCCCTCTAAAGCGGCCCTGCTCCCGTTCCCGAACCAAAATGGCAATCTTCAATCCTAAGTTCGGGGTGTATATAATATATATATATCATGAGCCCATCTCTGAGATGCGCTGCCTCAGAGGAATATCGGGTCAGTCTAGCGCAGTTCCGATACATCTAAAAATTATGGAAAATCTGATATCGAAAACCACGAGTTAGTCAGAAAACTCTTTCGAGACATGTGGAAAACATTCGAGATAGTAAGAGTGAAAGGATATAAAAAATTTACCGACCGATGCAGGCAGCGCTACCTATTGTCTTCTCTCTCCGAACAAAACGACATGATTCTTCCGAAAGGCAAATCCCAGACTTCAGAAGGAGACTGACTGTTTCAAGCACTATCTGTCCGTAAACATCTCTGCTTCGATCCAAAATGTTTCGTGTGTGTGAGAGCCTTTTTTTTTACAAATGGTTATATCTACCAACTGCCCAGATTGTTGAGAAAACAAACACATGAATGGTTTGTATGACGTTGTTACAGGAGGTTCCTCGAGGCATGTTACCTATACAACAACAACATCGGTAATGAATTTCTTTTAATTTTGTCTTGAAGTGAATCAGGAATTGTAGTTTTCATGAAACAATCCTCAGCATATGTCGTCATTATCATGTATAACTAGCATGTTCAAATTTCTCATCTCATTGCCCCGTTTCGCTCTTAATATAAACAAAAATCAAAGACTCCTAACGACCGGGCACCTCAGCAATCCTTAACGCCTACCAAGCATCTGCAAAGCCCCCACGACCAACACCCAAATCACAACCCTGATCCCGCCCAGTTTCAAAGCACTAAATAATTCATCGTCAGCTGCTATCCTCCTCTCCGCTTCTTCCCTCCTCCTATGAAGCACTCGCATAACCTCGCCCAACTCCGCAATCGTACTCGAGGCCTCGACCTGATTCTGAAGATCAACGTGGATCTGATGTGTAAGCTGCTGCTTTGTGGTTCTCACGACTTCTTGAATGGAGGTGAGTTCTTGTCGTGCTTTGGAAATCGTTTCTTCTGTGAGGGCGAGCTGTTGGTTCCGGGTGTTTAGTCTTGCGTGGGCGGAGGCGAGGTGTTGTTGGAGGGTGGTGTAGGCTATTTCTTTGGCGGACAGTCGCTTTTTGGTGGTCTCAATTTCTGCTTGAGCGGAAGCAAGGGTATTTTGGAGAGTGGAGTTGTCTGTCTCCTTGATAGATAGGTGTCGTTGAGCAGCTTCGACTGTGGATTGTATGTCCGCGAACGATTTGCGAACTTTGGCGGTTATGTTGTAGGTTGATTCGAAGGATAGCTCGCAGTTGATGGCCCACCAAGGTTCGCCAGGTGGCGGGTTATACAGCATCTCACCCAACTGATCCCGTACAAGTGCCAGCTCCTCGGTCAGCTTCTCTTCGGACTTCTTGGCATCGGTAAGGTCTCGCTCTCGAGAACACAATTTGTCTTCAAGAATTTCTTTCTCTGAAAGTAGCTTTAGGGCTCGGTTTGCAGATTTTCTAGCCGAGCGTTTCCAATCGTCCAATTGTGTCGAAAGATCTTGGGACACCTGTTCCGCCCCCGCCTTTGCTCGTAGGGCCTCCTCTTCAGCCTTCCGGGCCTTGCTCAATTGCTTTCGCAGCTTCTCAGCTTCTTGATCTCGTTGCGCCAGGTCCGACAGCAGTTCTCTGGCAGTCTTGCTCTCCTGGCGATCCTCTTTGGCCTGTATCTTAGCCTTCTCAAGTTGGTCTTGAAGCTGGTTGATTTGTGAGACCCATCTCTTCGTGTCCTGGTCCAGATCCTGGGAATCGTTGATTCGCTCGGTCCAGTCCTCCACCACTTCTGATATTTGGTATTGATGGTAGCGCTTGCATAATAGGAGACATGCAAGTTTCTCGAGTGATTTTGGGGTAATTTTCGACCGGCTCCTTGCCATGGCGTTCAGGGCGTTGCATGCAAGCTTTCTGTCTGCCAGACACACTGGCAACCGGCATGGAGCGTTGCCCTTTGAGGGGGCACGGCCAACGCAAGTGTTTCTGACATCTGGATCAAGGTCCAATACCACGTAAGGATCCCAGACCGACTTCACTTCGAGGCCCATCGCGGTTAATAGCGTGCAGAAAGAAAAATATCGATGAGAACGACAGTTATTACAACTGATTGGAAGATGGTGATAGGAAATGAAATTGCGGAGTCGAAACCTCTATTTGAGGGCATCCATCGCACGAAGTAGGGGGTAGGACAGCCTTGAACAGCTACCCGCTGCGATAGGCACAGCCCGCGTAGCCTTTGTCCCTCTTCGTGGCACAGTTCACACCCACTTGCATCCTGTTCACAATATGATCGTCATAATGCAGAGCTGCTGCATGATGTTCCAATCATAGTATCAGCAAGCCACAACTCGTGACACTTTTCTCAAGCCATGCTGCACGATTCCGCGAGGCTGTTTGACAATGCCAAATTGGCTGCGCAAGACATGATCTGTGCTCTGTTGTGCAGTACTGCTTACCTACATTGCCCTTTCAACAATGGAAATCTGCTGGAATTGAAAACCAGGTACACATTGTGAAATGGCCATGCGTGCGACTTCTGTAATGGATAATACACAAAAGTATGCGACCGGGGTTTTCAACATTGAAACCGGAAACGTCGCAGGGCACGAAAGAAAGGGCAAAACTCATAGACTGCAAAAAACAGAAGAGACAAATAAGATATACCCCCGCGATATCGTTAAATCACATCCGTTTTCTTAACCCACCTAAGCAAACGAGGCAGAAGAACTCGCTGGATGTTGCAGCCTCAGTATTGGAGGCCATACAACCCCGACGCTTTTAGCCATCTACTTAGCCATGTGAGGATGCCTTTGTATTCTGGGAATAATTATTGTCTAATTCAGACATTCCCAAGTATAAGGTACTTGTGTAGTAAGTAGTGATTGAAGGTAGTCAGTGTGTAAATTGAAGTGTTCTGGGTGTCTTATAGCTTGCGCTGTTGTCCAGCACGACCGTTCACCAGGGAACGACAGGCACCATAAGCGGCTGAGCCGAGGTACCCCTAGAATATCCCCCACCAAATTTTCGTGTTTTGCTCCCTACCTACCTACGGACCAGTCACCTTCCTCCATACTCACCTACATACCAACCAAATCACCTCGGCCTAGATCTAAGCCTCGTCATCGTCAGAAAGCCGATAACAACGCAAAGCGCGTTTTTTTCACGTTGGTAAATCTATAAATCAGATGTGTAGAGAGAAGAATGCTTCAAAAACAACAGGCTATCAATGACTTCATCAATAATCAGAAATCGATGCAAGAAAATCCGAAAAGATTAGAAAAGATTAGTCTCATAAGATCACAAAATAATAACTTTAATGTTTAATCAATTCTGCAACGAATCTTCTACGAGATCAAATTTTAAAATGTCAATGAGTTTATTATCAGTAATTTTACAGTCTTGATACTTTGCAACAAGCTGTTGCTAATTGAAAATTTTGGGTTAATGTTTGTGCAATGTGGTGTGGATTCTTGGGTATAAAAGGCTATCTCTTGTCAGAAGAGGCTCAGCTTGCGGTTGGGCAGCTTAGCCTCGTCGCAAAGTATCGACAGCACTTCGTGGAATTTGTGGAACGAAGTGAGCGAGGAACGATCCTGGAATTTGCTAAATATACTCGCCCTCGTCTTGCCACTGATCCGTGGGACAAGATCTACAGTCTTGCCAGTGTTGCGACTGATCCGGTCCCTCTGCCTTATCCACCCAATTATAATATCAGCGCGAACATGCTCTATAGTGATTTCGCGGCTTGGACCATCACCTAATCGAATAGCCTCGAGCTGCTGGATGCTTGCATCCAAGGTGAAGCTCATATTAGCAATCCGTCATGGGTGCCTGACTGGAGCCGAACACCGCATTTGACATTAGGCATCAATAACCACCAGGAGCCGTTTTGTGCATGCAAGTGCTTACTGAAAGAGTCTAAGGGCACTATATACAATGACGTGCTTTATGTCGATGGCCTGCTGCTTAACATAGTCGGCATTGTATCGCCATTCTGCTGGATACCTCAGCTTGATGAGTTCGATGGAGTGGAGAAGCCCTCACAGCTAGCGTCAAGGCTGGAGCTGCACTGCAGACCAAGCTCCAAATACTCGCAGTCATGGTGGCAGACCCTTGTCGGTGAGAGGCGCGGGGATGGCCCTCGAGTCATCCAGAAGTACAGAGAGTCCGTTTTGTTATACCAAAAGAGAACTAGCGGCATCGCTTATGGAGACTGGGAGTCTCTCTCTGGTGAAACTGATAGTTTAGAAATCAGTAACGTTGAAAGCCGGATAGCCGCCATGGCTTTGGAACGCAGATTCTGTATGACTGGAGGGGGCGCATGGGCTGGATTCCCAGGGCTGCCAGAAAGGATGAGCTTGTCAATACAACTGCCGGCTCCACCCTGCCTGTCATCTTGCGGCGACTCGGCGATGACTTCCAGGTAGTGGGTACATGTTATATCCATGGGATAATGGATGGGGTGCGAATGGAAAGCGTTCATATCCCAGTTCGGCAGATCCGAATTATCTGACACCCCGCTGTGACCTTTTTCCAACCCGTTTCGACTACATTTTACGGCACGTCGAACTTCAGGTCAACTCAACTAGTCCTTTGGGCACGAACTCGCTGCTTCAGATTGCTTTCGTCCAGGGCCTTTAAACCACGAGTTGGATGCAGCCGCAAGTACCAGAGGTATTTCCCATGTGCGTTCCTTCTCTTCAAGCTCCTGCCCACCTTGAGCTGGCCTTACCACATTCAGGCGGCCTGCATGGCCGCGAGTCCATCTCAATGGACCAACGTTGGAGTTTTTGGGAAGTTCAACTAAGAGTTATTCAGCGAGTCTCTCCACCTGCTTAAAGGTCGGTCATGAGGTCAGCCACTCAATGCCACCCAAGCTTCATCATCCTGGTTTTGCTCTGTCCAACAGGTACCGGAGTGTAATACTGATGCGCCAACATCACATCAGAAAATAGAGTGTTTTGGTGAATCTATGAAAGTAATGAGCGGTAGCACTTGTTATCGATTTGCAAGAATTCGGAATCATTTGAGAGATCGGAAAGAAATTTACAAATTTCTACAACAAACAGAGATTTATGGCATTGCACTTAAGGGGGATATGGCATAGTGATACGACAAGATTAGCAAGCGCAAAAATGGTCTCTTCCAATGTGGTAACATTCTTCAATAATGTAATTCACTACCTTGTCGTAAATCTGATGTCTTGTCACCTATTCCGTACACACAAAGGTAGGTAGGTATTCGTGTCTGATGAGGAATCTCGGAAGCCGCCATGTCGCTTGCAGCCGGTCAGCCTTGAAGATCCCTGCCGAAATGTCATCATGCCGATAACTGTGGCACTAGACAGTATCGACGTTTTGGTGGAGGTTATGTTCATCAACCTATTTGAATTACTTCTCCACGCTCAGCCTCCTACATCTCAGTCCCATACTCTCGCACAGGACATAAAGACCACTCTATGCGCTTCCCTTCCTTCCCAGCCATCGTTCGAACCTTTTATACTCTCACCAATACAACATCCCGCGCTCTACCTGCATCACAAAGAGCTCTAGGACCTTTCACCAGAGGAACAATCCTCAGGTCTATGCCCACGATTCCATTCTTGGGATCTTTGTTTAGTAGCGGTTCAAGTTCGAAAGACATGTCGTACTCGATTCAGAAGAGCGATGACGAGTGGCGGGCGGTGTTGAACCCAGGTAACTACCCTCCTGTCAAGGTTATCACATGGGCCTATTGTCCAGCTGTACTCCTGCTCCTTAAATAGATATTCGAGAGAGCTAACTCCATCTCAGAACAATTCCGCATCCTCCGCGAAAAAGGCACCGAAGCCCCTTACACCGGCGCCTACGACAAACACATGCCCTCAACCGGCGTTTACACCTGTGCCGCATGCGAGGCTCCCTTATACAACGCCACCCATAAATTTAAATCCGGCTGCGGCTGGCCTGCCTACTTCGATGCCATCCCCGGCGCTGTTACGAGACATACGGATCGGGCTTTCGGTATGGCAAGGACGGAGATAGTGTGTAGTAAATGCGGAGGGCATTTGGGACATGTGTTCAAGGGAGAGGGGTATCCGACACCGACAGATGAGAGGCATTGTGTGAATAGTATCAGCTTAACTTTTAAGAATGACAATGCGGCGGAGGGAGGGGAGAGTAAGGTTTGAGGAGACGGAGGTACGAGAATTATACCGCATTCTTGAGCCAGATGAATGATGAGGGACTGTATATCGATAGCAAGATGATTATCATGTTTTTCCCCCGGCGGATAATGCCCTGAACTTTCCTTTCGATGCACGGTGTGTAACCTTCGAGTCCCACCTTATCTTGAATAAGCCTCGCTTATTCAGCCCTATAAGGCAGGGAAACAGACAACCCGCGTCAAGAAAGTGGATAATAATGATACGAAACCAAGCATGCCAAGGCAGCTATATTGACACCATCTGGCTTACATCCACCTCCATATTTAGTCCCTGAGCATATTGTAAGCTCCATAATGTCAAGAAGAACCCCGAACCCCGCGGCAGAGCGTGCAGCTCAAAATCAGCAAACAATCAAAACCTTACTGAAGCTTGAAGGCAATAAGAGCTGTGCCGATTGCAAAAGGAACAAGCGTGAGTAGAATTAACAACCTGTGGTTGTCTTCTTGTTGAGGTAGTACTGATGTCCTGTCTCCACCCAGACCCAAGATGGGCGAGCTGGAACCTGGGGATATTCGTTTGCATTCGGTATGCGGCCGCCCTCTGGAGACAAATTCTAGTCATCCTAATGGTAATTTTAGATGTTCTGGGATACATCGAGGCATGGGTACCCACATAAGTCGGGTCAAGTCTGTGGATCTAGATGCCTGGACGGATGAGCAGCTGCAGAGTGTGCTACGATGGGGAAACGCCCGGGCAAATAAGTAAGGTCTTTACAACTGGGGGAGCGAACAACGTCTCATTATTCATAGGTACTGGGAAGCAAAACTGGCGCCAGGACACGTTCCTTCCGAATCGTAGGCCTTTCTTAGCACACTGCAAAAGGGGGAGACGCTGATTTGCTATTAGAAAGCTTGAGAATTTTATACGGACAAAGTACGAATCCAAGCGCTGGGTGATGGAGGGACCGATGCCAGACCCAGCGACTTTGGATGATGACGATGACGTCGTAAGTCTCCAATCTATATCGCTGCATGTAATGGATCCAAAGCTGACATTCCTATAATAGCCCCTCAACGTTGTTCAGGAGAAGGCCAAGCTAGAGCGCTCGTCATCGCAGCGAGCCTCGTCGGCTGCCAGTCAGCCGCATCCACCAATGCCGAGAGCGGCCCCAAATGTCGATCTGTTTGGCGACGTACCAGCACCGCCTGCTAGGCCTAGCACCACCGACGTTGCTGGCGGCCGTCCTCCGCCTGCGAAGAACACTGCTCCGCCCAAACAGTCACAGCCCGCAGATTCGTTGTTGGGACTTGACTTTTTCGGCGGTCCAGCATCAGCTCCTTCCGGTAGACCATCTAGCGCTACATCAACCCCTGGGACATCTAGCGGTCCATCACGACCTGATCTCAAACAATCGATTCTCTTGCTATATGCTTCAGCCCCGCCCCCGAAGCCGCAATCTGAGTCCCAGACTGGTTTCGGCGGCATGCAGTCCCCTCCAGCTCAACAACAGTCGCACCTCGGAGACATGAACGACGCCTTTAGCGGCTTAAGTTTCACTGCGACATCACCCGCTCCACCACAACCTCAACAACAACCGAAACCTGACCCTTTCTCCTCCTTCTCCAAACTCAGTACCCAACGCTCCACCATCGCCTCGCCGCAACTCACCTCCCCAGCGCCAATGGGTGGTGGAGGATTTTTCGACACGTCCCCCAAGCTACCTCAAAAACCATCAATGACATCAAAACCACCATCCCAACCCCCAATTCTTAGCTCCAGCTCCTCCAGCGCCTTTGGCGATTTTAGCTTTGCCACCACTACATCTCCTGCCCCCAAACAAACCACCACGAGTACCTCTAAAGATCTTTTCAACTTCTCCAGCCCTTCACCATCGAAACCGGTCGCGCCGACTTCGAATATCAACTCCGCGTTTCACCTCTCCACACCGGCACAGCCACCCCCGAAATCAACGCCCTTAGCATCCGCAACGACCACATCCTCATTCTCCAATTTCTCAGCCGCCGACGCTTGGGGTTCCAACGACGCTTGGGCTACCCCTGACCCCCCAAACCCCAAACCCCAATCAAGACCTACAGCGAAGGCCCCAGATAGCGATTTCGCCTGGGGCGCTGCCCCAAGCCTTACGACAACTTCTGGTACATCAAAGTCTGGCGCGCAGCCAAGCCCGCCAAAAATCGCACTGGATGAGGATTTTGGGGGCTGGAATAGCGCTGCGCCGGAAACCCCGGTTGCGCCCAACCCGCCAGCTCAGAAGTCGGGCGGCGGTGGGTTTGGAGGTGGGGATATTCTTGAGAACCCTTGGGGTTGAGCGAAGGGTGGAAGGGGGGTGGGAGGGTCAGACGGGGCTTAGATATGGTGTGTAGAGCTTTGAGCTCTTTGGGATGAGGGGTGTCGTTTGGCGTGGTAGGTTAGATAGGAATGGAAGCATGCACTCAGTACGTGAATAAAATTATCCGGGGAAAATTGTGGTAGAGCACCAATAATGTCTTAGGTTGAGCTGCTGCTCTACATCAAGATTACAAGTCCCATGCAAGAATATAACCAGACTCCGTGTTGTACGTGTAATACGTCTCGCGACGTACCAAAGCGAATCACCCCACATAACTCGTACTCAGCTCTTCCTTCCCTCATTGAAAACATTGCTCTTTTCTTCCTTGAATAACCATGTAGGCATCGGCCCACCTTTGCGCCAAATTCGGCGATTTTAGCTTCGAGCGAAAGCTGTGAGCGCACGGATGAATGTTTCGGTAATGCGGCTGCTGGAGGCTTGTGGAGCTTGGAGATTTCATGTCGCTCGAAGTGGATGGGGATGTTGATCTGTGGAGGAAATGTTGCTAGGATAAGGGCACCGAAGGCTTCCCATAACAAGCGACTGGATAGAGGGTTAGTAAATTTCTATTTGAGTTCCCTAGAAGTTGGGCCTTGTTGCCTTTGGTAAGAACAATAGATAGGGCAGAGCGAGCAACTCAGGCCGCCTGCCATGATATCGCTGATTGAACCGTTTCCCCACCCTCTAGTATTACCAAGCACCGGATAAAAGTGTATGCTCTGAGTTGTTGAAGCGGTGCTGGTTGTCTGGCGCTTCTGCTCCCCTCAGGGTTCTCATCGGTATTCGATAATCGATATCCCGTAAATATGGGTGTATCCAACACTGTCGTAGATTCTCTGCATACGTCCACAATGACGAGCTGTTCTGCTCCCCATCGTCCTCCCCACACCCCGATGGTTTAAAGCATCACCAAAAGAAGCTCAGAATCCACCATAGTAGTACGACTACCCCGATGATCATGCCAGCCAGCTTAAAAATAGCGACCTTGTTCCCCGACTGTGCCATGCGGCCGAGCCGGCCAGCGCTACCTTTTAGCGTCGTGGTCATCGAGGAAAACACCTCCGACTGCAGATAAGGGCATTAGCTTGAGTTGCACAAGCCTGGGGGAAAAGATGGGTTAGATTCGGCGGTAGGCATACAGTGTTATCAATGACATCCTGACTTCTCGCGTTGTCGTAGATATCCACAGTAACTCCCCTGAGAGCGGATACTTTGGAAGAGAGTTCGGAGAGACGGCTGTTGTTCTGCCTGTAGCCGGCAAAGCGTTACTTTTTAGTATATAAATGTGAAGAAGGGAGAGCAGAGAGAAACAGGAAGGGGGACATACTGTTCTCGTTCGTAGGCGTCGGACATGGTGGGAAGGTAGGTAAGATAGCAGAGCAGTTTGGAGGCTGGCTGATTTTAGGATTGTGGAAGATATTCTGTAGATTGTACGGAGGTATATGTGTTATACATAGGACACCTCGTTTCGTCAGTCAGATTTGGCGCGTGCGGCGTAATCTTAACGAGCGCTAGTGTAAGGAGTGATCGCGTTCGAACACTACGAGTGGAGTTCTTTGACACCCAGACATCCTTACTGACCACCAGCCATTTATTTCATGTGTTTGATACCGACAGGCAGTTTTGCTCGGTCTTGAAGGGATGCAGGAAGATATACTCCTAATCCCTGATGATGCTATGGTAAATTACTTCACATCAGGAGTATAAGTTCACATGCGTTACTCAATGGATCTTACAACAGAGCTAGGACAAATCATTATATACGTCTTATCATTAGATATGACGATTCCGAACTCCCCTGGCGTATGTCTCCAAATCTATTGTTCATTGGCCTATTGCTGGGTTAGGAAAGAAGATGCACTGCAACGTCTGGGGGCTGTAAGCCACCAGTCTCCACCGGTCGGAAGCCTCTCCTCGAAGTTCAGAACATGAATTGCGGCGTACCAATATGGACTGATATGACTCCTCAGTTTTGACTCTCTTGCAGCTCTCTAGGAGATACGCCGAGTCGCGTCTCTTGAGAGAGGTTTTCTCTTTCAATATTTTGCATTCTTCTCGTTCGTAATGCATCCTCTCTCCCCACTGATCGATTCGTCTCCGGTGGTCTAAGTCAAGATCTACGCAACTGAGAGTATCGGACATGGCCACTGTTTTCGTTTCCCAATTATCAGGCTTCATTTCTTCTGGCTGCAGGGTGAATGGATTCTGGCATCCGATAGCGTCGTTTGTCCAATTACGCAAGTACTCTACGTCGGGCGCGGCCTTCATGTCGGCTTCTTGGCTCTCACGGTAGCCATCGTCCGGGTCGTTGACAAAATCTGATTCCTGGTCCCACTGGTTTTCGAGTAGGCCGAGCGCTCTGGCTCTGGCTTTGGCCTCCTTGTGCTCCTGTTCGGCCACTATGAGAGCTCTGGTATTGTCTGATCCTCTTTGGAAAAAGAATAGGTCGACTTCAAGTTCGGAATAAGGGTACATGTCTGTACCTTTCGCCTCGTCGTACTTTAATTTATCTTCTTCGTTGGCATCCCGTGTGGCGTCGAATGCCGCCTGTGCTTGGAAGAGATTCTGGCGCGTTCGCTCGACCTCTTCTTGGACCGCACGGTTGTACGATTCGTCCGACGTCATAGGCACTTCGTCGATCATAGCGGGTTCGACCGAGTCAGGCACGGGGTTCTGGGGTTGTGAAGAGGCAGGATCCTCTTCAAGAACTATTTCCGGTACGTTCAGCAAATTTGCTTCGTCTAGCGCGTTTTCGATTTTTTCTTGCGATAGACTCTGTAAGTAACGGAGATGAGTTCGCAAGAAACGAAGCTCGTTCTCTAGTTCGTCTCTGCGCTTGATGTTTCTAAGGTACGTGGGCTCCTGCTCTTCCATTTCCTGCCTGATCCTGATTATTTCGTCCTCATTGTTGGATGATTCGATTAAAAAATCCGAATTTTCCATGAACCTTCGAGTAACGTTGACTTCCCTTTCAGCTTTATTGCACTCTGTTTCCAGATGTTCGAATTTACGGCTTGAGTGGATGATCTCGGATAGTTCTGCAATCATTTCCTTTGTCAGGACCAATACAAGGCCGTCTGGGGAGTTTATGATCCGGCTTGGTCCACTTGTGTAGCGTGGAAGTTCTTCCTGATTTCCCATCTCGACGTCGCTCGAACAGGGCAAGTCGACACTTGCAATGGGTGTAGCAGAAGGCTCAATTATGGCCTTTGAAGATTCGACATAATCCTCGGCTTGGGGCAAACTTATGTTGGGATCATCGATCCCAGCATCGGACGGTAATGGAGGCACTGGGGTCCTTAATCCATCATCTCTCAGGTTGGGTGCTGAGCTACTTTTTGGAAACTCCAAGAGAAATGCTCGTGCACGTTCAATACCTTGTGGTTGTCCGAGCCTCCACGGCGTGCGAAAGACTTTGTAAGTCTTCTGCGCAAGGGTATCGAAGCGCCGTTTCATTCTTGCGATATATTAAACGGTCCCGCGACACAGCTCTCCGAGTTTGCGAATTTTGTAGTTTGGAAGAAATGTGAAAAAGTTTGGGTAGGAAGGGCAGCGTTTCTGTGCGGGTGCAGTATTGTAAAGCAAGATAAGGTGCCTTTTGCGGACTACATTGAACCAGCCGCTTCTGGTTTTCTTTGTGGTGTTTCTTTATTTGATGGGCAAAGGTTTTCCAATCAAAAACAAAAGCGTCAACCACCCAGCAAGGCTTTTCCCTCGGTTTTCTTTTGTCCCTCGACTTCTTAGTCTGGGAACTACTGTAGCATGTGTAGAATTCTTCTTGCCTTTGATGTGTTCGTGATTTAAGCCGGGAGCCATCACCTCGTACTTCTTGTTTTCTTTCATGTTTCTTCGAAGTATTTCAAAAGCCCCACCTCTTAATCTTCTTCCATTTTGAGAATATACACTTTTTCCCACCGCCTGGAAGTGATCCTCTTAAGATATCACAGGTCCATACGGGCATCCGGTACATAAGGCAACATGTCCCGAACCTACACACGCAGCGTGGTGAACAGCGGTCTGAGCAAAGGGGCAGTATCTCCTATCATCGAAGAGAGTGGCTATACTACGGTTCAGCATAAAAAGCCTTCCGGACTAGGCGCTGCCTTCAGCCGTAACCCAGGTCAAGCTACCTCTCCGCTTGCGCCACTTTCTGCAAATAGGTCAAACATCAATCTCGCAAACAAGAGGAACTCTCGTTTTGGAGCGTCGCCTCCGAGCGTAGCCGCATCCTATAGGGCTGATGTTTATGAACTTCCTCACAAAGCTCCGTCGATGTTCAGAAACTCTGTCATGGGCTCTATGCGTGGACCACCTGACCTCCGGAGTACCCGAATACAAAAGCTTTCGAAGAGCCTTTTTAAACCGGGAATGATAGTACGGGCTGCAGTTCATGAGCCGGATTTACACGGCACGGCTGGCGGATCAGCCATGACCCTTGCTGACAGGTATACCACAGAGAGCAGATTTGGTACGATCCACTCAAAATACCGGAAAATGATAGTCATTGCTCTTTATGAAACTCATTATCTCGCTATTCCCTTGTATACACACAACGGTAACGGAGTCGCACACAAAACTAAACCAGATGAGTACATATCGGTTCGTGACCATCGGTCCCCGGGGCCATTCAGCATACAGACGGTCCACGGTGAATTAGTCACGGATCAGGTCAATGCCGGCATTCATCCATACGATCCCAACAGTCTAGCGCATATTACTTATCCCGTGGCGAGGAAATACGACCTACCTTTGATAGTTGAAGGGCAACTGGGCAAGCGGTCTGCGAAGCATCTTTGGTCGCTGTACGATGACTTTGTTCAGGCCAGTAAGATCACAGTTTAAAGAGCAATTCAAATATATGGGGTTTAGAAACAAAGGACTTAGATCCTATAGTCAAGAGGCAAGATAGTTGTGAATCGTGTCGGTACGGAAGCTTGGAGCCTTTTGTGGCAATGATTGGCTTTTTCCGATGTCTTCTTTTTGCTTAACTGTTTTTCAATATACATTATATTCTCAATTCTGTACTCAATCGTCGGTTAATTAACCAATATAAACTAACAACATGCGATCATTCATATTTCAACATTAACACTCTAGGTTCATTATAATTCAGAGGACACTTCATAGAATACTGTATGTTAACCCAGATCTTGGTAATAGTATGCTATATACTTTGGATAGGTAATTAAGCTTTGCGATATTTACAGGACTCTTTAGAGAGCCGGTATTATATGGTATATACATGTATTACGCGGAACATGAATGTCGTCTGATAAGTGGACCCAGCTCCTCAGGGCGTTCCGGTATCTCAGGTCCCATGGTCTTCCTTCGCAGGCGTTCACTTTCTTGGCGTTCGATCTCGCACGTTTCTTCCCAGCGACGAATACGCTTTTGGTTCCGCGATTCGGCCACGATACTGAAACTTTCCGACATACCAACGCTTCGTACGTCCCATTTCGCGTCTCCGCTTTCATCTTCCTCGCTATCTGGTCGTAAGATTGGTTTCTCTCGAGATTCGGAGACACCGTTTATCCAGTCGTCGATGAAGCCCCTGTCAACTGTGGCCTTCATGGAAGTTTCGAGGCTTAAGCTATAGCCGTCATCAACATCGTCAATGAAGTGTGATGATCTCTCGGAATTATTCTCGAGGACACCGAGCTTCCATGCCCGGGAAACCGCATCATCCCGTGCTTCTTCGGCCTCTATCAGGTTTCTGGTCATCTGGGATTGATCGGCAAGACAAGCATTATCGAAGACGGATTTTGAGACTTGACAGACACCTTCCTGAACTTCCTGTCTCCATACTTCTCGCTCCTGCTCATATTTCCGGCGTCGATGGTAAAATTCATATTCCAACTTTTGAAGTGCGTTGATTTTGAACTCGACCTCCTCGCACAGTGCGCGACGGTTCCGTTCCTCGGAGCTGATCGATGACTGGCTACTTTGCGATAAGGCAGTCGAATTCCGTCTAGATATTGGAATGGGCGTTTGTAGAGCCGACGGAACCGCTTCTGGCTCAGGTTCGGTAATGGCCAGCAGATTCGCTTCCCCTAGTACACGTTCGAAAAGATCGTGGGAGTAAGCCATAGAAGCTTCGAGGCTGTGCTTGAGATTTGTGACATCGAACTCTAGGTCATCCCTCTTCTCGTTGGCTTGGGATAATCGCGATTCCTCTTGTTCAATTGCCGCCCTGATCCGGTCTGCTTCCTCCTCGTTGTCTGTTGCTTCAAGCGAGTCCTTGATTTGATTCATGTTGACCTCGGTGACAGTGGCCTGCAATTTGGCATCTTCAAAGTCGTTTTCGATGAGGTTTAGTCTACGGCTGGCTTCGGTGATCGCCTGTAGCTTGGAAACCATGTCTTCGTTCAAGAGAAGTGCAAAGCAATTCTTGAATCCGTCATGTGCGCCGATTATTCGGGCTTCTCCGTCCGTGTATTGCAAATCGTTGTGTGGCTCCGATTGGTTAATCTGAATTACTTCTTCAACAGCCACAGTTCCAAATTCGCCTGTATATTGCATGTCATCTTGAGGCTCTTGTTGGTCAGTCTGATTCTCTTCTTGTTCGATAGCCGCGTTTTCATATCCATCCATGTATTGCACGTCGTCTTCTAGTTCCGACACGTTGGTCTGACTTTCTCCCTCAATGGCCCTAATTTCCTCTTCGTCTCCGTATTGCCAGTCACCTTCGTCTGTGTACTGGAAGCCATCCCAGGGTTCTGGTTGGTCAGGCTGACTATCTTCTTCAACGGCCGCATTGTCAAGATCTATCGTTTCCTCCAATACTAAGGTATCGTGGATTATTTGCTCTTGCGGTGGGCTGTCAAGAGTTGCTATAGCCTCTTGCCAAACTGGGATGTTTTCAACAGCCGCAACGTCAAGCGTCGTTACTGCCTCTTGCAGAGTTGGGACGTTGTTAGTTATTAGCTCTCGCGGTGGGCTGTCAAAAGTCTCCATCGCCTCTTGCAGTGCGAGACATTGGCTTGTTGGAGACTTCTCGCGGGTTTGCAGGATCATGAAATTCCAGGAGCCGATCTTCCTCATCGTCCGTCGGACGAATCCCTGAACACGCACGTCCATCTCTGCAAAATTTTATCGGAAGTAATGTTAGTATTCCTAGAAGCTGTGTTTTGGGGTGGTGTTCAGAAAAAGGGTAGTGCCTGCCTCACTTTCTTTTCCTTAGAGTTGATATTGATATGTGGAAGAATAGATGGAAGAAGGGTAATCAAAGTAGCAAACTGATTTTTCTAACGCATGCTGGTTTTTTTGTTCTTGGATGGTTTCATTATTTCATATGGTGACAACGCCTTAACCAATATTCTTATTGTTCAGTTGTTGACAAGAATTATTCAATGACATTGTGTCCCTATTATTGTCCGTATGATAGGGGAGCAATGTTCTCCTTTCCGAGTCGTCTGTCGTTCTATCAAATACCGTGTGCGTCTCATTCCACACTTTACTTTACACAACTTACTTGGCTTGGCTTTGAAACTATTCCCGATTAATTACAAATTCAACAACAAAGCTTTAACAACCACGCACTATGGACCAAAATCCGAATCGTGGCACCGCAGCAACTCTTACGTCCTGGAGAAATGTCCCAAAAGGGCCCCAGGATACCTCTACGCGAAGAATCAGGTTTGCAGATGCAACCCAGAAAGGGCCCCAGGAAACCTCTGCGCGAAGAATCTCGTTTGCAGATGCAAACCAGCAGCAAACGTGGAGAACCATTCGAGATTCCACTACCACCCCCATAGGAGCGCCTCCGGTCCCACAAGCAGATGGCTTCAAAACAGTCTCGAAGCGAAGACAATCTTTGAACCCTGAATATCATCAAAAGTCAGCTTTGCAGGCCCCTACAACCAACGACGCACCTATGCCACGCACTCGAGCGCGAACAATCGCTTACCGTCCAGCCAACAACCCCGGCCAGACCATCTCCCCTCCCAGCGTCGCGACACGAGACCGCGGATCCATCTACGCCAAAAGGGGCAAAGCCATCTCACACCTCAAGCAATCCTGCCTCCCCCCGCACGAGCGCGACCCGCTCCTCGCCGAAGCCGAGAGAAACAAGGGCGTCCGGCTCACGAAAGAAATGTTCAAACCAGGCATGATCATCCGCTGCGCGCACCACGAGCAAGACTTCGTCGCCGCCGGCGGCGGCCCCGGCGCCTCCGACGCAACCCTCGCGGACAAGTACAGGACCGACTCCCGCTTCGGCACCATCTACACCAAATACCGCAAGATGATCGTGGTGGCCCTGTACCAGGACCACTACGTCGCGGTGCCGCTGTACACGCACAACGGGCGGGGGCTGGCGAAGAAGCCCAAGCCGGACGAGTTCGTGTCGGTGCGGGACCATCGCGTCCCCGGCGCGTTCGAGGCGCTGTCGGTGCATCAGCCCGTGGTGACGGAGCGGGTGGATGGCGCCGTGGAGCGGTTCCATCCGAAGAGCACGGCGCATTTCACGTATCCCGTGTCGCGGCGGTATGGGCTGCCGGTTGTGGTGGAGGGGCAGGTGCGGAAGGTGTCGGTGGCGGGGTTGGCGACGTTGGTGAATACTTATTCTACTAGGGCTGCGCGCTGATTTTTGGGGAGGGGGGGTGGGTTCTGATGTTTGCTTTGAGGGGGTTTTTGGATGTGGGAACCCCCCTTTTTTTTTTTTTTTTTATATGAAAAGGGTGATTTGGTGAGACATCTCGCTACTCTCAAGTAGTAAATATTTCAAAATTCTTCCTTCACATCCAGTCCTCTCAACAGCTTCAAAACATGCACATCTCCGTCCCAGACCATAATGAAAACCAAACTGCCCCCCATTTCATACCCTCCTTCATCGCCAAGATTTTGAAAGAATAAAATTCAAACATACATACCGCATGCCAACAAATCCTATCCATCCTATCCATGATAAAATAACTCAATATGACTTTTTTACAAAGCGATCCATCTTCTCATTTCCACCCGAACAAAAATTTCCATTACTACACAACCCAAAATCAGAATCCGACGACGGCTCTTCAAACAAAGATCTCTCCTACCTTTTCTGAATTCCGCAGGAATAGAGTAGATGCTTTGGGAAACGATGGTCTCCCCCCCCCCGGCTGGTCTTGAGATTGGACCAGCTTCCGGGAAGTGGGTGCCCGGGCGGGAATCGAATTATGCGAATATGTAGCAATACTTTTTCTGCGCAATTAGGGCCTAAGAAACTGGGTAAATTCACATTTTCTGTTTCTAGAAAGCGAGGAACTAACTAGGATATCTTTGTGCGCCTTCTTTGGAAGATGGAAGTGATGGAAACAGTGAGTGTCTCTATACCAAAACTTGCCTCTCTCGACACTCTGGAATTAAACTACGACAAGGACAACGTCGAACCTTTGATCAAAAGTGAATGTTATGTGAAACGATCTAGTAAATCCAATTCTTCTGTGGGCGACTCGTTCGGTGAATGCAAGGGGGTGGTCGTGCTTTATATATCAAGCAGTGCGCCATGATGAAAAAGCCACCTTGAGGGCTTGTTAACATTGACGGAAGAACATGAGAATGGGCCTAAAAAGCTGTGCAGACATTCGAAATCGATGTTGGTTGCTACGATAACAGAGGTCATCTTGCTGATTCTGACTGTGAGAGGGAATTTTTTTACTGGTTTGATGATCTGATGATATTGATTTAATCGAATAAGCGACTCTGGTTTTCATGATAGAGCGTGATCGCATGAACAGACTGTTCGGGACCACAACAGGAAATGATTGTGTTGCGGTATCTCATGCGGGATGTAGGGTGTGCAGGACGAAACCTGTACTAACGTTCCTGCACCATAGATCGTGCACTGCTCATGGAGACATGGAATGTTGTTGGTGGCCGTCGGCGAAACTGGATCCGGCTTTGTGATCAAGGCTCTAACCTTTTATTTTCTCCAACGTACCATCTGCATCCCACACGACTTCTATGATTCCGAGCCTTGACGAAACCGGCTGCTTGACGCTGACTATCTTGAAACTTCTGTGAGCGTCTTCAAACAGCTGCACCCAGTCACTCAAATCTCGTTCCTTGCCGTTGTGAATCTCAAGCATGGACATATCGAAGTTTCTGTCATGGGGTTTAGAGAAGAGGTGGCTGAGGGGGGTAAAGGATGAAAATTTTAGCCTCACCGAAGCATTTTCTCTCGGTACAATGGAACCGTGCCCGGATCAGGAAGGATATGCTCGTTTACTAGCACTCTTGTGCCAGGTTTGAGTGCCGGAATCAAAGACCGGAGGATCCGGATTGCGTACGTGTCGGACCAGTCGTGGAGGATCCAGCGCAGGAAGAAGACGTCGGCATTCATTACAGGTTGGTCCTCAAAGAAGTCATGCTCAATGAAAGAAACACGATCTGCTAGGTGCACCGGCAATTTTATTCTTGCCTCTCTTACAACTTCCGCTCGATCTTGAACAATGCATTGGATTGAGGAGAATCGTTTTGCGAGTGCTATGCTGACGGAACCATACCCGCCACCCACATCTACTACAGTTCCAGTCCTACTGGACTCCCAAGGATAGTTGTCCAGAACGTGAACAGGCTCCAGTCCAGGACCGGTGTTGAACCAAGACATCGCCTCAGCGTACCGCTGTGCACGTTGAGGATGTTGGGCGATCTTTTCAAAAATGGTCAATTCTGTCATATGCGCCAAGTTGTATCCCTATGCCCGATCATCAGTTGCAGGCATCCCCTGCCGCCGTTGCTAGAAGGCTGCAATCTTCACCGTATGAACCGACTCCTGCGAATCCGGCCATTTCGCCAGCGCATCCACTGTCTGAAAACCAGCGTTGTCAGCGGCGCCAGCGGCATCATCGGAGATTCCCTGAAGCGCATACCTTGGCCGCCGCTGGCCACATTTCCTCCGTCATCATCCCCACCCATTGCCGCATCTGCGGATTCACAGCAAGCATGTGCGATGCAGCGGTGTGGGCAACGAAGCCCTTGTGAGGTTCTCGGAAAATATGATGCGCAGCAGCCTGGCGCACGATTCTACGAACCACGTGCTCTGGCAGGCCCGACGTAGTAGCCATCTCAGCGAAGGAGACATCCTCGCCATCCGGAACGCTCGTTGCAAACCTAAATCTGCAGACAGCTTGCAGGCTGATCAGGGCGTTGTGCTGTGGGATTTTATACAGCATCAGCCATACCGGACCATTGAAAGTAACTTAAAAGGAGAAGTAGCTCCCACGCTTGGTGTCAGAATACCAACTGGCCCAAGCATCAGCGCGTGCAGCTCATCGGTGGCCTCGAGAATAGCCTGCCGGAAAGCTGCTACACGGGGATGGAAAAGCAACCTTGGTGGACTGTCGGCGTCAAAGGACGGAGACGGAAGCGCCTCGGAAGCCGTGTAGAGATCGATTTCCGCAGTGTTTGCTGCAATGATAGATGCAAGCTCGCTGATTCTGCTTGTCACCATCGTCAATCTGCTTTAACGGCCTATTGACGAGTCAGAAACCGAATGCTGCAATCAATGCATGTCCTAAGGGCCTCGAGGACCCCAGCAGTTCTCAATTATTATTACCTTAGGGTCTTTCATACATTGGCGCACGGTACGGCTGCACCGTGCCCTAATTGACACTGTTTCTAACCTTCGTATTCAAAACGTCAGCGATAAATTACACGAGAGGAATATTACGCCATCAATTGGGTAGGCATACAGGCGTATAGTAAACCACCAATTCATCCCACCCCCACCCCCCGCCTCCTACCTCTTGTTACTCCTGTGGTTCTCGCAGCAGTTGTCGTCTGTCTTTCTGCCCACAACATGTTTAGACCTTTTACCAAGTCTGGTCCTCGCTACTCCTTGGTTGATGGTGCAAAAAGACATACCAGTCTTCCGCTGATAAGATCGATTCTTTCCACTCTTCTTGTTTTCTTTGCTGCTGCGTCATGTTTCTTTGCCGGTAGATATTCAAGAATGCTCGAGCTAAATGAGAGCATTAGCCGTGAGTCTCGATTCCAGACCCACGCACCATTGGATGCTTATCAGTTCAGTACGAACCAACCCAGTCACATTCAGATATAATAAAATGTACGGAGAACGACCTTCGAACAACACGGATCAAGCTTGGGGAGATCTATTCCCCGAGCAAGGCGGATTTTTCAAACATCCAGATCTAGCACCAAAACGATCTGCGCTCTCCGTTTTCCACCAGTTGCATTGTCTAGTCTGCCAACCTTTTCCCCCGCTTCAAGATTCTCACTAATCAACCAACAAAAGAACGGCATTCGCGAAGGGTACTGGACTCTACACGAAGCCGCCACGGAAGGTATCAAAATCACCGAGGAGGACATGCCAATGATGGCGTCGCCACCTCATATCCGACATTGCATCGACCTGATTCGGCAAAGCCTCATGTGCCAGCCTGACACGACGATCGAACTTAAGGATGAGGAGGTTGGGGGCGTCACTGGGTTTGGGACGGAGCATCAGTGCAAGGATTGGGAACAGTTGATACAGTGGACGAAAAAGTGGCAGACGTATGATCCGGATGAGCGTCCGACAGAGGAAAAACACCTCCATGAGACCTCATGACCATCATGTCCACTGAGGAAATTGATCATGATCGAAGCCTAGAGCTATTAGCAATTTTCCAGAACGCGCAAGGTGCCCGAGTTCGGGGTCTGAATGCTTCACGGCCTAGCACGTAGAACGAAGTTGGAAACCCCAAATATTTTGGCCTTGTTTTATTAATTAGGTCATTAGCGGATTCTTCATTCGCTCAATCTCATCCACAGTCACCACACGTTCTGAGAACGAGTTCATCAATCTCGACCAGTCCACACAGCGATGCACCGACTCCGAGGCGTTGAACATTGGTCTCGCTTTTTTCGGGTGCCAGGTGAAGGTCGTTAACGACAAATCTGCATGGCAAACTGCAGATTGCCGGAGCATTTCGAAGCAATGATCTGTTATTCGATTTGGTTAGTATAGGTATCAGACGGACCAGGAGACGGAATAGACAGCTACTCACCGACATGTGAGAGCATGTGCTCCTCATCCGCACCGGTAACGTTGGGATGGTAATAATCCCGATAATGCCATCGCCGTAGCATATCCTACGGTAGCACGATCCTATTATCAGCTCTCGTATTCCCGACAGTATCCTTTCGGTAGTTGGTATTGCAGAGGGAAGAGTGCGTACAATACAATGCAGCTCGTGAAATGCTCCCAGCCAGCCCAAGTACCCTCCCGCCTCCGGCAACGCCACCGACTCTTGATGATCGTGTGACAGCTCATTCGCTGTTACGCGGATATGCATCGGGGCCATCAGTTCATCCCATGCCGCGTCGATATCGGTGTTAGGTCTCCCAGCGTATGGGTTATTGGTCAGGTTGTGGAAGATCATGGGAGCATAGCTGATGGATAGCCCTTGAATGGAAGCTGGACAGAGTGATTGAGTTGGGACATGAGCTCAAAATCTGGTGGAAATATGCGTACTGTGGGGTGATAGAGCCTTCTTAATATGTAAAGATGCTACAACGGTACCGACGATGGTATAGAGCACAACCAGAGCAATCTGTATGATTATAAATTTGGTTGTCCATCGTTGGACTTGTGGCTTCGAATCGCGATGCAGCACATCTGCGTCCTCAGTGCTAACGTCAGAGAGCTGTCCGTCCTTGTCTTCATCGAAAGGAAGGAGTCCCTGGCTATCTGGATCCATTGAGGATTATCGTCACATAAGATCAGGTCAACGACGATTCATTATGTTGAAGTCTCGAGATAGCATGAGAGACCCCTCTAGAATCCAAGCAAAAGCCTGAAGAGCAGACCCTCCTAGACTTGCATGTCCTCCCAATCCAAAATTCAGGGCCACTAAATTGTACCGAATGCTGAAAGTTTCAATACGCAACCTGTATATTTCATTTACTTCCAAAACGAAACTCACTGGGAACTATTCAATCTGTCTTGTGGAACCCCCGTACGGAATACCCTTGGATGTATTGAAACCAGCATCAAACGAATGGTAAGCGCTCCGCATAAATCATGAAGATCCGAACGAAGAGGGTATCAGACAAGTGATCCGACGTTTATGCAAGGATGGAACCAGGTTCTTGTCTCGAGCGCTTCCGCGGAGGAGGGTTGACCGTAGCAACGGTGAGAGCGATGGTAAGAAGCGAGGGACTCAGTCTCGTCTCCCGCAATGGTAAATCGGTTGTATGCATCATGCTTGTAATCTCGCGTGACCGGAAGAGACGATAAGATCCTAAGGTACCTTCGCATTGTTCAGTCCAGCGAATCGAGTGCCTCAATTGAAATGGGAGCGCGCATTTGGGAAAATATTACCGAGTCCTTTTCGTTGCCAAAATCCCCAAAGCAGCTCTGACCGAGGAGGGATCCCGTGTGCAGATATGTAGCACTCGCACCAAGGCAGCGTAGATAGAATGGGTGTGGCTCTCATTGTCCCAAAGCCACAAACTACCAGCACACATCTTTGCTAGTGGTGTGGAGGTACTGGAGTACATCAAGTATCGCTACGAAAGACTTTACCAAGTACTTTTGGTATCAGGCTAGGTACTGTACCTACTGTTCTAAATCGGTTAATCCTAGTCCCGCACGTTTTTGACTAGAGAGTAATACCAAACCTACTACGGAATAGGTAAGATACATCACCAGATCTCAATCGTCAACAACCGAACCGCTGTCATCAAGGCGCTTCTGGTGTGACCCTTAAGCGGCAGCACATCCCATGAGCCACTAATGCAGTCAATCAATAAGTGTATCAAGACATCCTCGAAGGATTGCATTGCATAACGATACCTTACCTTACCTAGTCTTCCTTACCTTAGCATCCTCAATAGCATTGACATCTTACCATATTTTCTCTGACAACTCTGTATTATACACAATACTTGTGCAATCTTACACTGGTGAACATAAGGGACTGTTGGATGCTATAGGTAAGTAGTTGATTTCTGTTTTGTCGGTTGAAATATAGGTAGGTACCTTAGATATAGCTTTTCGTAGAGAGCTGAGGTTTGAGCCTTGAGCCTTTACGATTGCGTGATTGCGTATGAATCCTTCTTCTCACATCAAACCATCTTCTTATTACGTGCATGCCATCCAACGAGAAACCGGAGTTTATGTTCTACACTGGCCTGTTAGCTGCATAATCATCGCTTCTGAAAACGACGGCAGGTTGAAGCCATAGGATGCTGCTTAGGTTTGCCTTGGGCGAAGAGAATCGGGAGAAGATCGTGTTCCCCTTAATCGACAGACAACTGCACCCAAGGTATTGTAGTACCGGTAATACCGTAAAAGTACCTTAGCACACCGACCCGCGTGTGCACTCAGTGGATATTCCATCCTTTCAACGCCTGCACTTTCTTTTGAGTTTAGGCGGTGTAGAGGCGGTCAAGGTGTTGGCGATTCCACGTTGGGTACTGGTGTCTGGAGCGTGGGATCAATCAATCTACGGCTCAGTAGAGGCGCCGTGGGGCTGGTAAGTGCAGCGTTGCATGCGTCCATGTGCTGATGCACCGAAGATAGCCACGAAGATGATAAGCACTCCTCCGGACTAGCCCTAGACTCGAAGGTATACTCACGTCTGTACTATTCATTAAGCCGTTCTTTTGATTCTTACCAAGCGAGCTAATAGGACCGACACCAATAATCCCATATATTAAAGACTCGACACCAAACCGGAGTTGTCTCAAAAATCATCCACAGCTATACCCTAAAGTAGCAGTCACAAATCATGCGTTCTTCAATCTCCTTCATTGCTGCCCTACTCTGCGTCAACGTCTTGGCTGCGCCTCTGAGTACGTGTTTCTCATATTTTATACCACCATATATGCACTGAGAGTGGTGACGATTAAACCCAAGCCGAATCTGCAACTTGGGTATAAAACCCTAAGCGGTTGAATGCTGAAGTCGCTAGGTTATAACTTTGCCTATCATCAACCCTCACCACTCGTTTTGTATGATTCGATTGGATTTATATTCGACTTTGCAAACCAAAATATCGATTGACTTTGGATAGATTCAGCCGAAAAACGGGACGCCGTCGAAAATGCCATAGCTTACCCAGATTCTTACAAGCGTGACGCTGCCGAGGACACCATTGCCTACCCGGACTCTTACAAGAGGAATGTGGACGCAGCCGAAGATGCCATTGCCTATCCGGACTCTTACAAGCGGGACGTCGCTGAGGATGCCATTGCATACCCAGATTCCTACAAGCGGAACGCCGATGCTGCCGAAGATGCCATTGCCTACCCGGACTCATACAAGAGGAATGCGGACGCAGTCGAAGATGCCATTGCCTATCCGGACTCTTACAAGCGGGACGTCGCTGAGGATGCCATTGTCTACCCAGACTCCTACAAGAGGAATGCGGACGCAGCCGAAGATGCCATTGCGTATCCAGACTCCTATAAGCGTAACATGGAAGCTTAGACGGTCACAGGCTGGCAGACCGAGGACGCGGGCTGATAGTGACGAACGATGGAGCCTCAAAGCGTGTTAGAGCAAGGCCGGGCAGGAAGAGAATTCACAAAGTACACAACGTTAGATTGTATCGTTAAGAGACCACCGTTTTCCACGGTCAATGACAGAGTAGAATTGTTTTTTCCTTAGGCTCGATTCATAACCTGTCAAGAAAGCCTCCCCAAGTGTTCACCGCATCTTTCACGGTTTCTTTGACGAAGCATCGAGTATTTAAGTCGCATGCCTTGGCGTCTGAAGATGAGCTGCATGGTCGCAACATGGCTACATATGATGACGCAAAATTCATATCAAGGCACTCAATTTACCAAGCGATTTTCCTCTCAACGGCTTGACCACCACTAACCAACCATACGAAAACAACGTGGTCGAGGTATTGACTCATTATTTCGAACGCAGCATCCAACAGTTGAGCCAGTGAGTCGTGATTTTTCATTACCACGAATGATCGTGGAATTGAGGCGTATGCATCGGCATAAGAGACAAAGAAGAACGGATCACTGTAAGGCCCAGCGTTAAGCAGTTGAGCTGTGCAATTAGTAAGCGCGGACAGCGTCTCAAAATATCGAGCAGTGGGCCTGTAAGGCTGGGTCGAGCACGTATGTGATGTAGACGCTGAACGCTTTGATTCGAGTTGTAGATGCATAAGACTGCTGTAGATGTTGGTAGACGAAGCTTTTTTCTCGGCCCGCGCTGCATCGTTTGCCCCGCTTGGCAGCGGTCGCGCTGCGATCAAACAGAGTATCTACACCTCCGCCTCCCTCAAACAATCCACAACGACCTTGTACAAAGCCCCATCCGCCATCGCCTCTCTCACCCTCCCATTCAAATCTCCCATTGTGATTCCTGGTCCGTTCTCTTTCCCCGAAGTTGGCGTTGTCAACGTTTCTGGTCCTACAAGCGGTATCCTCAAATCCTCCCGAACAAAGTTGTACATCTTTTTGCCCGCCTGCCCCAGCATATCGCTTGCGCCCTCGCCTTGTATATAGCGATCCCTCACCACCCGGTACAACCCTAGCGCGTGTGTCCCTACGCGTTCCGTCCAGCTTGCTAGCCAGGTAAAGCTGTCGGTAGATGGTGTCAAAGCTGCAAAGATGATTGGCTGGACGTGAGCGACCGCGCCAGGGATACGTGCAGTGGAATCCAAGGTCGTAGTGGCGTCCAAGCGATTCGTAAAGGCATTCCAGCAAGTGTTCTGCAGAGTGCCCAAATGTCTAGGTTCAACGAGATGGGGGCGCAACCCTTGGGCTAGCAGAGCGTGAAAATCGGGTTCCAACTGGGCGATAAAGCGGGCGTAGAGGGCACGTAGGTCAAGTGCCTGGCATACGGCGACAAGGTGTGCGGCTGCCAGCTGGGCCAGTACATCCAATGCTTCGAGAGTGTACCGGGCTGAGATCAAGGCTAGGGAGTTCAAGGCCTGGTTGCCCATTTCGGCGGTCTGGACATGTGGGGAGACGGGACCGGCGAGGAAGCCGAGTTCAGACAGTAGGGAAGCGATTAGGATGTCTGTGCCCTTGAAAATGAAGGATTCTGATGGTTCAGCAATGACGAGGTTGGGAGGTAATCCTCGGGAGGTGGCGGGGTTGATAAGTTCAGTACACTGTGTGAAGAGAAGCCGGCCCAGGGATTGGGCGACTTGGCGGATTTTCTCAGTGGCAGAACTGATTGATTTGGCTTGGAAATTTCCGCCATGGAGAACACGGGCTGGAGAAGTATGGGTGTCAATGAGAGGATTGTCGGTGGCGGAGTTTAGCTCGGTGCTAATTTGGCGGTTGGCGAGGAAGAGGTCTTCAAGAGCAGGGCCTAGCCATTGGGAAGCAGTGCGGATTGAGTAGCGGTCTTGACGTAAAGAGGATTCTAACGAGCCGTGATCACGGAAAACCAATGTCGAGTCCTTGAGGAAAGCATATATGTTCTGAGCGGATTCCGCTTGACCCCAATGCGGACGAACGGCGGCGAAGAATGGATCAAAGCTTTCATCCGTACCGTGAAGAGCCTCGACGCTCATGGCTGTAAGGACTTGACATAGACCAGCAAGGCACAAGGCCTCGTGCATAGCAAGCGCTGCTACGGCTGCGGACACAGACGTACCATTGACAAGGGCCAGCCCTTCTCTGGCTCCAAGTACGACACGATCTATAGAATGCTCGGCCAGGGCTATGTCTGCTTGTTCGATGCGGCGCTGGCCGTTTGCTCGGCTACCCGTCCATACACTCAAGGATGGTTTTCCTTGTAGGACTCCTGCTATGTAGGCAAGGGGACTCAAATCACCCGAGGCGGAGATACTGCCGCGTAGAGGCACTCTTGGAACGATGTCTTTTTGCAGCAGCTGAAGGAGCGCTTCCACGGTGGAGTAAAGCACACCGGACGCGCCATGAGCTAAAGAATTGAGCCTGACTAGAATAGACGCTTTTATCCATGACTCGGGCATGCAGGATTTGACTTCGTGGTCAAGGGGTAGTAGCACGAATTTCCGGCCATCGCGAGACACCTGTTCGCTAGGAGCTGTCTTGCTCATTGTCCCATACTCCAACCCGCGCAACAAGTCTTTCTTGAGGTTATCGACAGCTTTTGTCCGCGTATCTGCACTGCCGCCAAAACCAGTATTGATCCCTAATCCCATTTAACGTTTCCATCATCGCAGGCAAAGAATGAGGTGATGGTACCGTATATTACTTCGTTCTTCTCTATGCTGGCTTGGAATGCTCCGGCGCTCGCGGTGATAGCATCGTGCGCTTTCTCGGATAGATTTACAAGGCCGTTGTACCTAGAAAGAACATTGAGCATCCAGTCGAAGAGAGACAGCTTGAACGCATACCTTGCAACCATCAGCACAGTTGCCAGATCCAGATTGTGGCCATCTAGCAGCTTCGCGCCGGCGGCATTACTATCGGTGAGATTTTCGAATGTTTGCCAGTGATCTAGAAGCACCTCTTTCAGTGACTCAAAGGGGGCGGTGGTCATTCTTCCATCTGAAGCAAAGTTCGATAGGATAGTTGTGGGGCTTGAAGGGCTCCATTGGAGGGCGTGTGGGTATGGCAAATAGCAGCTTCAATTGGAGGCATTTGCACTAAATTCTTTGGCGCCTGTCATGCAGGAACGCACAAGTAGCTTGAGAAAGCGCAGTTACGTGAACCTGACAACGAGGCCTGTGCACTGCTAAAGGGGCCCAGAAATGGTGTTTCTCTTACATTTGGATATCTTTTAACTTTCGCCGTGTAATTCCTACAGGACATGAATAAGGCTAATTGATTGTACTGGTCATGCTCAATATTCCTAATTCTCATGGGCGAATGTCACCACGCTCCTGGTCCGAGACGTGCGCTATAACCCCTTCGTAAACCCTCCCACAATGTCCTGAACAAGTTGAGCCAACGCCGCAGGTTCACTCAGAAAAGGACTATGGCTGGAGTCCAGCTTCCTGACGTCCCACTGAGTTCCGCTGTTGGCGACGAACAAATCTTGAGCGAAGGGCGGAAGCGCTTGATCTTGTTCGGTATGAATGTACACACGGTGACCATCGTAAGCCGCATCTGCGTAGTAGACTGGTCCAGAAGGCGAATTGAAAGAGACAATCGACTGGCCGTATATTTGGTTGGCGGCTTCGCTAGCTAGAGGCTCGGGCACGTCGGCATAAAAGGTTTTCTTCGGGTCAATCACGCCGATGAGCCCAGTTTGTTCCTACTTGAACATGAGCTTCGGACACGTCAATTCAGAAGAGTAGAAGAAGATGGACGCACATCTGGCGATTGCCAAGGTGCGTAAGATCCACCGATCATCTTCACCAATGTATCACCCTGCTGAGGAATGAATGCGGACTGGTAGACAAGGCCGACAATGCCGCCCTGTTGGCCCTTGGCGGTCCGCTCCTTCTTGGACAATCCCCCAATCGCAGCGCTTCCAGGGAAACCGGCGTACGAGTGCAGATACAACACCACGTCTTTGCCTTGGTTTATGATCAGGGGTTGCAGTAGATCTCGAAGGGCAGTAGCGTCATCCTTGACCGAGAGACCAGGCCCATTGACGGTGACCAGTCCCTTGATACGCGTATTGTATCCAGCCTCTTGTAGCCGAGCACCTAGGACGTCCATGACCGAGTCCACATGGAATGCGCCGGTAACGAGGACGATGGTCGGCTTCGACATGATGTTGATTGGGGAGGGACGGCAGTAGGTGCTGTTTGTGAGCGCAGCGAGAACGAAGGCGAGGAGCAGAGAGCGAATGGACGAGGTTTTCATCACGTGAGAATTGGTCATGTATGTCCGGAACGACGGTGACCACCAAACACAGAATGGAGGATTGGTGATGCCTTAAGCAGCCTCCCTCGACGCATGTATGCGGCTGCGCATACCAAATTGGCCCCATCACAGGAAGCCAAGATAGGAAGGCTTTCAGCCATCTTTGCTAGGCGTAGATCAATAGTGAATCACCAGCGATAGATTCGCCCAGGAAAGCCAACAAGCAAAGTGCCAACAGCAACCCGAGCGGTGGTTCCAGACATGGTGCTTGGTGGGAAACACTGTAGTTGGCAATGATTCCACTACTGCCTCTCTTAAGATAGAAAGGAGGTATCCACCAACTCCAACAGAACTACTTGGGTACCTACATCATTCCACGTGCAACATTAGCTGTCAACCTTGGGAGCGCCGCGTGCGTTCAAGCATGAAGCGTGGTGCCCTTGTTGTGCCTCCTTTACCTGCTCAATTGAGTTGGTATCCTCTCTAGGCGTACTTTGTAAGGTCCGGTTGATAAGACCTGAAGCGTGCCCTGTGCCGTACATGTTGATGCATACTTTAGGTAGAGTGGGTAGTAGTTGGAACTAGCTCCATAGAACTATGTACTCCGTACCTTAATCTACATCTTTCTTTCTACCCACATGCCACGCATATTAGATCCTTGTTTTTTGGCGACCATGTACTTTAGCAGGTACCTACTACCTAGTAGTGCAGGGTCGTACCACTAAGGTACTCCTTAGGTACATCACGGCAGCGGGGGGCAGCACTAAGCGAGCATAAGGGGGATTAGCTAATCTCAGCGTCGCTTATTTGAGAAGCGACAATTTCTTTTTCTGCTACCACCTTATTACATATTAGGTAAGTACATGTGATTACCTTAGCTCCCGTAATCGTGGGGTGGCAGCTTTAACCTTTAACACCAGTTCAAGGGATAGGCCCTTGGCATAAAAACTGCATCGGAACTCCACCCAGACCAAGCTTAGCCTTCACACGAAGGATGACGGATATAGGTATGTAATTGTACCTTAGGAGCCGAATTGCTATTTCTCTAGTCTCTACCTATGTAAGGTACCTTAGTCTCTAATCTCTACTCGTGTCATCATCTGAGACATTTTCCGCTTGCCAGAATGCGGCCCGCTTATTCCGTGCAAGGTGGAAATTTGAGGGCCGTGGCTTTGCAAATCGCCGATTCCGCCAAAAGGTAACCTCTCGACTCTCGAGTCTCGAGGATTTCGAGAAGATCTGCCAAATCCTCGTCGTCGTCGTCGACGAGTCAGCAGAGCGCCAATCCATGAATCAGCAAAGTATCGAATACTTTGGTGGCTGACATGGGCTTGGCAAGGATGAACCATGATGCGATATCGTCTTATTCTTCTTCTTCTTCTTCTTCTTCTTCTTCTTCTTCTTACACCCCCTTGCTCATAAGCACTACGGCATGCCACGCTCAAGACTGCGCGCAGCCAACTCATCATTTCTAACGATGATGCTCGCGCATCGCCCTTCATGCTTGGCAAGCACGCTGGCTCGCACGGGACAAGAAACTGAAGACACAAAGGAAACAATACGCGTCGGGATCTAAATGGGGATCCCTCGGTAATGCCCGAAGAAACCAGGGACTGAGCTGCGTTCTTTTGCGTGCACTCAGCGTTTGGTCTGCCCTGAAACTTCCAACTTAATCGCGGCCTCTAGAAGCGACTTTCCCCCATCAATGAAAAAGCGGCTACACTATGTGTAAGTGGGGGTAAGCTTTCAAGTCACTGAACCTTGATGCATGCTGTAGGCTGTCCAGAACTATTGAGCATTGCTTGTTGTTAAGTGCGATTGTCTCTTCACACAACAAAAAGGAGAACCGCCGTCATATTCAAAACTCTCAAGTCTTGTTTATAAGGCAGCTGCCTGTACGCTCTGCCATTCCACAGCCATGAATGGCCCTCCTCCAGGGGTCGATCTCTCGGAGACGCAGGTCCCTCGCATACTAGGTGTCAATATAGCCACCTTTGTTTTGGCAGTCACGACCATCGTATTACGCTTCGTTTCGCGACGACTGTCTCGCGCACCGCTCTGGTGGGATGACTGGCTCATGATTCCGGCAATCGTAAGTCGTAGGATCTGGACACAGAGTTGCACATGTTTTGACCGCTAAACAGACTTTTGCTGGTGCTATGTGCTTTGTATCCATCACATATAGTAAGTCCTTCACAGTATTGCAAAGCCAGGACTTATTCGGGCCTTTCCAGTGGTGGACCACGGACTGGGGAAACACGTCTGGGTAGCTCCCAAAGATGCGGGTGTCGTTTGGGCGAAAGGCCTCTTTGTATCAGAGGTCAGCTACACGGGCATAATCTGCAGCATCAAATTCTCGCTATTGGCGTTTTATTGGCGGATCTTCAAGCAAAGCAAAATTCGCATTCCTATCTATATTCTGGGAACCGTCGTCAGTTGCTGGGGAATCGCAGTCGTAAGTGTCTTTCGAACCTCAAAACGATCCCACTTTAATCAAGTCTTGATTAGCTGCTTGTTACAATCTTCCAATGCACGCCCATCAGCGGTTTCTGGGACCGCTTCTCACCCACACCTCCTACCAGGCCCATCAAATGCGGCGTCAACGTCAATCAGTTCTTCGATGGAAACTCCATACCTAATATCGTGACGGACGCTGCGATCCTCATACTTCCGATACCATTCGTTTGGAAACTACACCTGCCCAAGGCACAGAAAGTGGCTTTGTCCAGTATCTTCCTCCTAGGCGCATTGTAAGTTCCAGTTCAATGATTCGGTGCCCCAGCGTCTAAATTTCAACGGTGCGTGCTAACTTCCTGCGAAGTGTTGTCGGAGTCTCTGTTGCTCGATTTACGTTCATCATCAATCTTGACCTGGCGTCGCCCGACATCACTTGGAATTTTGTCAACACCCAAATCTGGACAGGCGTTGAAAGTCACGTTGGCATTGTTTGCGGTGAGTAAATAAGCTGATACAGGTGCAACCTTTACGTGTCTGACGCTCCTCAATAGCTTGTCTTCCATCCCTTCGGCCGCTTCTCAACCTCATACTTACTGGTTCCGTCGATCGATCAATTCCCAGTGGTGGAAACAGCAGCAAAGACAGCGGAGTATTCAGGGGAAAGCTCCATAGTCTCTGGAGCTCACATGCCAATAGCTACAATACTGGCTCTGGAAATGCAGTCTCCGGGGCGGTCAGGGACGACAGCAACCGTGCGTTCGTCAGGTTGCCAAACGACGGCGATGCTGACTTCATTCACACTGGTATAGCGCTGACAGATGTACACAAGAGCAATAAGATCCAAGTGCGAACCGATGTATATGTCGAAAATGATGCTTAAGAATTACGCTATATGATTTAGGTGCAAAAAGACAATACGCTGTATTTTTGACTGGATCGATAAACAAGCTTTACTGTATATTGTCCGTTGATATTCGACCTCTGGTTACATAATGGTATAAGATCACACTGCCACTCGCACCTGCAAAGTGATGCACCAAGTCATCGTCGCTGGTTCGCGGGTATTAAACGTATCACATTAGCTGGGGTTTCTAAAGTGCTGGTATGGTGTCTTTTCAGCGTCATAACGGTTTCGTACGTTACACGCTTGGATTCTGTACTTCCTGTCTCTGCGACGACCTTTTACGAAACCCCGTAAAAACCCAACACGTTATATTTAGCATATAAGACATTCAGTCCTGAAACTTTCAGATCCCAAGGTATACATAGGACTACGAACTTGGTAAACCCACCTACATATAACCACTCACCCAACCTGTCAAATGACTGACCTCGAGCCTGGCAGACCACTGAGCAACGGGGTCGAACCTACTCACCCAGTTACTAACAAGATCGTCCACACGGGCAGCCGTGCTCCCAGCGCAGGCTACGTCCTCAATCGGGATTACGCGGCAAGCACACGCCTGAACTGTCAGTTCTTCCTTTGGAAAGAAGAGCTCGGCTTCAACTTACACCCCAACGTCGACATTCCACAATCTGGCTCCCGCATCGCAGATATCGCCACCGGCACGGCTATCTGGCTTCTCGACCTCGCGCGCTCTTTTCCGAATTCCCGCTTGGATGGCTTCGACATCAGCCTCGAGCAATGCCCGCCGCCAGATTGGCTACCTGGCTCAGTAAGCCTGAACCAGTGGGACGTCTTCTCGCCTGTTCCGTCGGCATTAAAGGGCCAGTACGACGTGGTGCATATCCGGCTCGCGCTACTCGTGGTCCGCTATAACGATCCTCGCCCGATCCTGCGCAACGTCCTGGAATTGCTGAAGCCGGGAGGCTACCTGCAGTGGGACGAACTCAATGTCTTCGAGGCATACGTCGCAAGCACTAATCCAGCTACCGATACCGAAAAGTTCCAGCGCGCCCAGGAGCTGACGGATCTGAGCCGGCTGGAGTGGGTGCGCGAGCTGCGAGGGATCATTGAGCAGAGCGGGTTCGAGCAGACGCAGGAGTTCAAGTATGAGTGCAATTTGACGCTTGCAAAGTACTACCAGGACATGCAGTTCTTGGTAATGGAGGAAGAGGCGGCGAATGCGCCGAGCGTGGAGAGGAAAGCGACTGTGTACGGGGCCATCAACGCGACTTATGAGGAGTCCAAAAAAGGGATTGCGCGGTGCACGCCTAAGATAGTCGTTGTGGCGAGAAAGTCAAGGCGAGAGTAGATGGCCGAACTGGCGTCTGTTTTTGCTTGTACTGTAGCAGTACTGTACTAAGATTCAAGAGCCATTCTCCGATTACAGAAGAGTGTTAACTTACCGTACGACCTTCACCCACCTAGTATTGCAGATTAAATACAGTTTACTATACACCAGGTATGCTGTTATCAATTTTCTCTCTTTCCTGCTTCCACTTTTGAATACTTTACGTTCATAGGCTTCTGTACCAGTCTGCCGCGGGGGTTTACCTCCATGGCGGAGGATCCAGACAGGAAGCTATGTACGAGCCGTTACATGCACCTACAGTAGTTGGTTAAACAGAGGGCTTCTAGGCGCTATAGAGCGGCTTCTACAGTAAGGCTTTTGCTAGCCTAGGCGTTCGTCTGTCTTGAGGCCGTCTTTGGGGATGCTGCCTAAGCCCAAACATACATGCATGTGGTCCGAGAGTCTTCCAGTGGTTTTCAAAGTCTGCCGTTGTCCATCTCAATTCTCAAACCTGCCTCTTGGATCCCAAGCCCGGGTTTCGTTTCCTGCCACTCCAGCGTACCGTACTGTGAACCTCTCATTATCAATTGATTGTGCATGTCACCTCGCTATCTATACTTGGCACCCTCAAGTCGCGAAATCATGAGCGTTGAATACCTATATGTCCTCCCCGTACTCGCGTCTTTTACATTCTACCTTGTTTGTGCAATTCTCCTCCAAAGGAGTCGGCAGAAGACAATCCAGAAGCTCGGATGTAAGCCTCCTCCAGGGCTTCCACAACTGGACCCATTCTTCGGTCTCGATGTAGTATTTCAAGTGCTATCTTCCTTCCGCGAGCGCAGGCGCAATACCTCTTTCAAGGAGCAATTTGACAGATTCGGGCCGACATTCCAATCCCAGGTCTACGGAACAATCAAATTATTCACAATTGAGCCCAAGAACCTCCAGTCTGTTTTTTCTACTGACTTTGAGAGCTGGGGCGTGCAGCCTCTGAGGCTGTTTTTTTTCGGCCCGTTTGTCGGAAAGGGTATCATGACTACAGACGGTGCCTTCTGGGAACATTCCAGAGCTTTGATGAGACCGACTTTTTCTCGGCTGCAGATTGCGAACCTTTCAGCATACAGTGTTCATGTTGATCGGCTTATTGATCTAATACCGAAAGATGGCTCCAATGTGGATCTACAACCTCTTTTTGCTCGGCTAGCTCTCGATTCGTGTACCGAATTCCTCTTTGGCCAGTCCACCGCTTCCCTGGCTTCAACAGCGGTAGCTGACGCAAGTACTTTTCTCGAGGCGTACAATTATGGACAAGCCGGAGTTGGGAAGAGGATGCAGCTTCCGCAATGGAACTTCTTGACGCGGGATAGACGCTTTTGGCGTTCCTGCGCTATTGCTCGCGAGTTCGTGGAGAAATATGTTGAAAAGGCGTTAAGCTCCCAAGAGAGCGCGGACAATAAAAGCGACCGACTGATCCTCGCGCATGAATTCGCTAAACGAACCAAAGACCGCGATGACATTCGCAACCAACTCTTGAATGTATTCCTCCCGGCCCACGATGCGACAAGTGTTGCTCTTACCAACATTTTCTTCAACCTTGCCCGAAATCCAGAAATATACGCCAAACTTCGGGAAGAGATTCTCGCAGCAGGTGACGCAGAATGGACCTTTGAACGCCTCAAAAACCTGAAATATCTCCAAAACGTGATGAACGAGACCTTCCGGCTGAACCCTGCCATTGGCCAGATGAACCGCATCGCTCTACGCGACACCGTCCTCCCCACCGGCGGCGGTCCCACCGGAACGTCTCCGATTTTTGTCAAAAAGGGATCCGGCGTGACCACCAGCTTCTACGCCCTGCACCGTCTCCCAAATATTTACGGCCCGGACGCCCACATTTTCCGCCCTGAGCGTTGGCAGACACTGCGACCTGCACACTGGTCGTACATGCCATTTGGCGGCGGGCCACGCGTTTGTATCGGGCAGCAATTGGCGCTGACGGAAGTGGGCTATGCGATTGCGAGAATCGTAGGGCATTTTCCGAGAATCGAGAATGCGGATCCGGTGCTGGAGTTTGTGGAGCAGTGGAAACTTACGACGGATAGTAAAAACGGGGCTAAGGTTAGGTTGTTCCGGACGTGAGTGTGGCCTTCAAAGAGAGATGGCGTATATAGTGCACGATGAACTATTGGAGAAGCACTGCCAACGTAAGACATGAGAAAGAGACCACGATCGCGGCTGAACAAATGACAGCTGTACCAAACCCACCCGGCAATAATACTCTCCTTTCCTCACGCACTTTGCGTTTCATTCCCGCCGGATCCAAAAATTTCTAACCTAACAACAGAGAGGCAAAACACCGACTACATCCCTACCGATGGCAGTGCGACATGAACGCCCACCCAACCAACTCGTAAATCACTGCCCAAAGCCAAGAACCAACCCAACACCTAGCTCTCCATCCAACCCAACAACTTCCACCGTCACCAGATCCTACAAAACAAACAGCAACCACCCCACAAAACGCCCCTATCGTTCAAACTCCTACAACTCTACACAGCCAGTCCCCTACCCGCCGCCCGGCAGTACCGTTATCTCATCCACCAAACCCGACACTGCCTAGACCGGACCCAGGCAATCCATCTCCCAACATCCCCAAATTTGGAGTCTTCGTTCGCTTCCCCAGCATGAGATCTCCTCTCCCCTAGCCTTTTCTCCCGTGGAGTTTTCATTAGACGCCAGAGAACGCGGAGGAGATTGGAGGTGGATTAGCTCGTTTGTTTTGTCATGTGTGATTTTAAATATGTTCTTTGATACCTTGATTAATGTCTTTGGTACTAGAAATCACGAGGGGGTCGCCATTTCCGATGGAAATTGCCTTTACGCTTAGTAAGTAGTAAATAGCATGTATGGAAAAGTATTTACTGTGATGTATTGTTCAGTACGGTCATTTGCAGTGAAGTTGAGATTGCTGCGATGAATCATGAGATTGATCCTGAACATAAGTTTGTTTCTATCACATCTTTCAAACGTAACTTTTACAACAACTCTTCCGATAAGTTCTTACAGATCTATCTGTACAAACATGTAATGATATCTCTGTACAGATCTTCGCTTCTATGTATCACTATGTATCGATGTTCATCTGAGCTTGCAGCTTTGTGCAAGTGTTTATCTTTCTTTTCTATAACTGTACTGAATTGTACAGTTCTTACGTGAAAGCTTCAAGACAGTTAACAGTAATTGCAAAGCTTTGCTTTCTACAGCTTTGAAATTTTCAAAGATTTTCTTGACTTTTGAATTTTAGAAGACTTTGTAAAGATGTATAAAGATGTACTGATCTATTCAGATCAATTGCTAACTTAACGAAGTTTTATCACTTCTTTCATTCTCTTCAAGTCTTTACACATCTGATTAAACAGATAGTCTATCTGTATTGATTCTGTGCTGTTCTGTGCTGTATTGCACAGACAGTTACATGTCTTTTCAACTCTTAGAATTGATCTGCATCAAGATGTGCACAGCTTTACTAATCAATACGAGTTTTCTAGAACTATTTACAACTGAACAAATTCTTTCATAACAATACTCTAACATACAAAACTGTACAACTTTGCAATGATTTTCAATGATGATTTCAAGATAAAAATACTCTTTGAAATTGATGCAAATTTATATGAACTTGTTGAACATGTCGATACAACAACTGAATCACTCAATATGAAAAAGAAACATGAGATATTAATATTGACAGAGAAGTGCTGTCGAAAATCTGTCTGCTTTCGTAAAACACTGCGCGTAGCTGCACAGTTTTTGTTACGCGATATCGAGCTTCGTCATAACTGAATCAGCAAAGAGATGAAATTCTTTGTATGTACAAATTTATATGAATATGCGCTGAATATTGTTAATCTGTACAGAACTTTAAGCGTGAATACATAATACAGAAAATCATTCTTCAGAGTCATGCAAAACTGTTTCATAGAGATCTAAATGCATGCAGAATCTGCAAAAATGACTTGAGCATGTTTCAAAACTGTAGATTCTTTGCAAAGCTTTTTGAAGAGATGTGCGCAAGCTGTCTGATCTCAAAAGAAGAAGTAAGTCGATGCAGTTTGATGTCAAATATGTACAACTTTTGTACAGATAAGTTTGATAATGTGCTGATCTGTACAGATCAGATCAAAGTTGAACATAAATGTATTTCAAAGCTCATCAAGAGTAAAGACAAGAAAGTAGTACATGCAGAATTCAAACTCAACAGTAAGAATTCATATCAATAGTGAAAAGACTTTACTAATCTGTACAGCTCTCATGAAGAAGTGCAAAGCTTCAAAAATAGACTCAGCAGACAAATTCAACACAATCTTCGATTTATTCAGACAACTTTTCAATATGTTCAATACTTTTGCGAATCAAGCAAAGATCATTGCATTAGCTTTTCAATTCATAAAATTTCTGTTCACAAGTTTTGAAGAGAAGTATCACATTGATGAAGAGAAATAAGAGTCTGTGCAGATGATAACATCTAGATGCAAGATAGTGTGATGAATTTCAATTCAATACAGATCTGTGACAGAACATGTTGTTGCTGTGCGCAGCAATAGCTAGTCAGTAAAGATTTGTAGTTAGTCAAAAAGCTCAATACAAAGATCATACAGACTTGTAATTACTTATGCTGTGATGTAATGTCATTAGTGCTGAGCTGTAAAAAGATGAATTCAACGTAACAGTGATTTAATACATTATACAGAAATGAAAACTACAGTTCAATCACACTTATAATAATAAAATCTCTGAATAAACTACGTTATTAATACACTGATTCTTAAAGAAATGAAACAGAATCAATAATCTTCGTACATCTGTGACTTTAAACAATGCAACATATAATTGTTCATGACTGAAACAAAACAAAGAAAGATCTATGTTTACAATCAACAGCGATTGCTCTTGCAACTTGTTAATAATCATTGCGAAGCAGAAATGAATAGAAAACTGCTTGCACAATAAAACTCATGAATAGTCATCTTTTTTACTGATTAACTTAATTCTTGAAATCAATTGTATGTTTTCATCAAACTCATTTTTCAAGATGCAATCTTCAATACAATCTCGATGCAGATGTGTAATAATTAATCAAGTGTTATTACACATTCTTTCATGTAAATGCAGATTACATAGTAACATAATTGAAGTTTCTATCTTGAGATACATCTGCAATAAGAGAAATTCAGAGAGTTCAAGAATCTGCAAATACTTCATATTGATATTCTCAATCTTCTTGATGTCATTGTTTTTAATCATATTAATCAACGTGAACAGTCGTGCAGATTCAAGAAAGTCGTTCATGATTTGTTGATTCAACAGATTAATGAAGTCGTTGTGAAAACACAGTATGACTCTGTCTCTGAAGAAATTCAAAGATGTATGAGCTTGTGCAAGATCATGTGAAGAATATACATGATCAATAAATGATCGCGATGTTTCATAATAATTGATGATCATGAATGATAAAAATCTGACATCATATAAATCAAAATCATATGACATATGATCAATTCACTCAACAAATTGCTGATTGTTCAGATTCAATTGAATTTGCATATTTCAATGCAGTTTCAGCACAGTTAGATGATTTCAGATTCAGAAGCTGTGAATGTTAACATTGATCTGCACTGATCGATTTTCTCATGAAATCACGAAAGTGATTTATGCAAAGTCTTCATCAAGAATTGCAAATATTTCATTAAATGTTACGATCCTAGCTACGCACCTATGTTGGTAGCTATGTTGGTGGCTATGTTGATGACTATCGCCGGCCGCTCGCCGCTAGGCTATAGGGTTGTTCCGAGGCCAACCCTATTCAGGGTTAGC
>JAABUI010000175.1_pt1 | contig 86574 bp, 76 predicted proteins | sample 5559111 | NCBI WGS metagenome assembly JAABUI01 (sample SAMN10711870, study PRJNA513365) | rock metagenome | isolation source: Antarctica rocks | place: Antarctica: Victoria Land, Buttleship Promontory | reverse complement strand
GCCATGCTCTCCCTCGGCCGCTACCAACGCGGCGACCTCGTCGTCATCGTCGCCGGCTCACCCCCCAACACCATCGGCACCACCAACCTCATCCGCGTCCACCGACTCGGCGAAGACGACGTCTAGTGAATCCTGATCAACCCGTCCTGGACAACTTGATTGCCCTGCTCGACCTGGAACGCATCGAGGAGGACATCTACCGAGGTGTCAGCCCCGCAACGTCATCCACCCGGGTATTCGGCGGCCAGGTGGCCGGACAGGCCCTGGTAGCGGCCGGACGCACTGTGGCGCAAGAGCGGTTGGTGCACTCGCTGCACGCCTACTTCATCCGGGCCGGTGACCCGCGCGTCCCCATCGTCTACCAGGTGGACCGGGTGCGCGACGGTCGCTCCTTCGCCACTCGCAGGGTGACGGCGATCCAGCACGGCAAGGCGATCTTCACGCTGTCTGCCTCCTTCCAGAGTCCGCAGGAGGGAGTGGAGCACACCACCGAGATGCCTCAGGTACCCGCACCGGAAGACCTTGCGTCGCTGCCGGAGCGTCTCCGTGGCTTCGAGGATCGGTTTGGCGCCCGCGCATCGCAGCCTCGGCCGATCGACGTCCGCTACGTCAACGACCCGCCATGGATCGCGCGAGACTCCGATGCGCGTGCGACGCGCAGCCAGGTGTGGATGCGGGCCGACGGCGTGTTACCCGACCTGCCGTTGTTGCACGTCTGCGTACTCGCCTACGCCTCGGACATGACCTTGCTGGACTCGGTGATGTCCGGCCACGGCCTGGCGCTGGGGCTGGACAAGGTGTTGCTGGCCAGCCTCGACCACGCCATGTGGTTTCACCGACCGGTCCGCGCGGACGAGTGGGTGCTCTACGACACCGAGTCACCGACGGCCTCCGGTTCGCGTGGGCTGGGCACGGGACGGTTCTTCGCGCGGGACGGGACGCTGCTCGCGACGGTGGTGCAGGAAGGTCTGCTCCGCGTGATGCGCTGACGGGCCGGTAAGTTCGCGGAATGACGGAAGCGGAGCCCTACCTGCTGGGCCGTGCTCGCGCTGACATCACCGGTGAACCCGCGGGGGTGGGGATGATGGGCTACGGGATGGCCCACCAGCGGACCAGCGGCATTCTGCAGCGCCAGTTCTCCCGCGCGTTCGTCATCGTGGACCGGGCTACTGGCACGCGTTTGGTGTACGTGGTCGCCGACATCGGCATGTTCTTCCACAACATTCGCGCCGCCGTGCTCGAGCGCCTCAGCGCCCGCTTGGGTGCGCTGTATCCGGACGAGGCGGTGCTGCTTACCGCCACCCACACGCACGCGGGCCCCGGCGGTGCGTCCTGCTACCGGATGTACAACATGACGACCGGCGGGCTGCGTCCCGCGACCGTTGCCTCGTTGGTGGACGGGGTGGTGGAGTCGATCGAACGCGCCCACGACGATCTCGCACCCGGACGGCTGTGGTTGGCGCGTGGCGAGCTGCACGATGCCAGCGTCAACCGCTCGCCCGAGTCGTTCGAGGAAAATCTTTCGTCCGACAAGGCCTTCTTCCCCACCCAGATCGACTCCGCGACGACGCTGCTGCGGCTCGAGCGGGAGGGCCAGGTTGTCGGCGCAATCCACTGGTTCGCCACTCACGGCACCAGCCTGACCAACCGAAACACCCTCATCAGCGGCGACAACAAGGGCTATGCGGCGTACGACTGCGAGCGCACCGGCGAGCCGGGGGTGGTGTTCGCGTTCGCCCAGTCCAACGCAGGCGACATGTCCCCGAACCTCGGGGGCATTCCTGGCCGGGGACCGACGGACGACGAATACGTCAACTGCCGCATCATCGGTGCACGCCAGGCAGCCACGGCGCGTGAGCTGCTCACCGCCGACGCCACCGAGTTGGGCGCAGGAGTGGACGCGCGACTCTCCTATGTGGACTTCTCGCAGGTGACGGTGGCGCAGGAGTTCACCGGCGACGGCCGCATCCACCGCACCAGCCGCGGCGTGCTCGGCGCTGCCTTCGCTGCAGGCACCGACGAGGGACCAGGGCCGGCCCAGTTCCACCAAGGCGTGGACAACAACCCCGTGGTGTTCGCGGGCAGTCGCGCGCTGTACCGGGCGCGTCCGGCCCTGGCCGACGCGCAGCACCCGAAGGCCATGTTGCTGCCGCTCGGCCGCCTAGGGTGGACCGCCAAGGTGTTGCCCGTACAAATCGTGCGGATCGGGTCGCTGTACCTGGCGGCCTGCGCACACGAGCCCACAATCGTCGCGGGGTTGCGCATCCGCCGGACAGTTGCGGGGGTGCTCGGTGTGCCGGTGGATGCCGTTCTCGCGCAGGGCTACGCCAACGACTACGCGGGCTACATCACCACCCCGGAGGAGTACAGCCGGCAGCGCTACGAGGGCGGGCACACGATGTTCGGGCGGTGGCAGCTGCCCGCCTACCAGCAGGAGTTCGCCCGGATTGCGGCTGACCTGAGAGTCGGCCGACCCAGCGACGCCGGACCGAAACCCCGCGGGGCTCGACAGCGGACGGCCCGTGGCGCAGGCCCTGATGTCGCTCCGGAGGGCCTCGAGTTCGGCGCGGTGCTGACCGAACCTGCCGCACGCTACCGCCACGGTGAGCAGGTGCTGGCACGCTTCGTCGGCGCGAACCCGAACCACTACCTGCGCCGCGGCGGGAGCTACCTGCTGGTGCAGCGCCACGACGCCGAGAGTTGGCTTCCGGCAGCGGACGACAACAACTGGGCGACCCGGTTTCAATGGCGTCGGGAAGGAGCGGGGTCGATGGTCACCGTTACCTGGGACGTGACCGCCGATGCTGAGCCCGGCCGGTACCGCATCACCTACTCCGGAGACGCGCGATGTGGGTCCGGTGCGCTGACCGCGTTCACCGGAACCACGCGCGAGTTCGTCGTCGGGTAGCGCCGAGATCGATCTTCCCGACACGGATCCGGCGGTATGCAGAGAGGCGGTTGACGAGTGCCACGAGAACTGACGGCGATCATTTTGGCTGTGGTGTCCGCGGTGTTCATTGCCGTCGGCATCGTCGTCCGGCAACGTTCCACCAGGGGAGTGCCCGACGAGCACGGCTTGAGCGGTGCCATGGCCACTGCGCTGGTCCGGCAGCCGCTGTGGTGGGCGGGCACGGCGGTGGCAGTCGGCGGTTACTTGTTCCAAGCGCTGGCCTTGAGTAAGGGTTCGTTGCTGCTGGTGCAACCGGTGCTGGTCTCCTCATTGCTGTTTGCCCTTCCGCTGAGTGCACGGCTGGCCCATCGCCGCGTCACCCGCAGCGAATGGATCTGGGCGGTGGTGCTGACCGTCGCCATCGCCACGTTTGTGGTGGTGGGCAACCCGCGGCCAGGCCACGCCCGTCCGCCTGGTCCCGCCTGGGCGGCAGTGGCTGTGGTGGCTGTGCCGTTGGTAGTGCTCTGCGTGCTCGGCGCCGCGCGGCAGGCCGGTCGCCGCCGCGCGGTGTTGCTGGCCGTGGCGGTCGCGGTGCTCTTCGCGGTGGTGGCGGTGCTCACCAAAGCCTCGGTGTTTCGACTGGCCCACGGGGGAGTGCTGCACCTGCTCAGCACCCCGACGCCCTACGTGCTCGCGGTGGTGGCCCTGGCCGCGACGGTGCTGCAGCAGTCGGCGTTTCATGCCGGGGCGCTGCAGGTGTCGGTGCCGACCATGATTGTCCTGGAACCCTTGGTGGCCGTGACGATCGGCATTGCGGTGCTGGGTGAGCACTTGACTGTGGGCGGTCCGGGAGTCGTCGGCCTGGCGATCTCGGTGGTGGCGATGGTGGTGGCGACGGTTGCGTTGGCCCGGGATGCCGCGCTGCACGAGGAGGAGCTGCACCCGTCCGTCCAGCCGATCCGACCGCGATGAGACATCGGAATGAATTCGGTCATTCGAGCGGCGAGGAGATCCCGACATGATCCATACGCGCGGACTGTCCCGCACCTTCAAGACCAAGACCGGCGTCGTCGAGGCCGTGGCACCGCTGGATCTCGACGTGGCGCCGGGGGAGATCGTCGGCCTGCTCGGTCCAAACGGTGCGGGTAAGACCACGACGCTGCGCATGCTGACGACGCTGTTGTCACCGACGGCGGGTACGGCCACCGTGGCCGGGGTGGACCTTCGGACCCAGGCTCGGGACGTGCGCAGGCGGATCGGCTACGTGGCTCAGGTCGGCGCGACCCCGGCACCCGGGTCACGTGTCGGCGAGGAGCTCATCACGCAGGGCCGACTGCAGGGACTGTCTCGGGCAGACGCAGCCGCGCGGGTCGCTGATCTGTTGCCGCGCCTCGATCTCGGCGAGCTGGGGGGTCGAGCGCTGTCGGAGCTTTCGGGCGGCCAACGGCGTCGCTTCGATGTCGCGATCGGTCTTGTCCACTCGCCGGCCCTGGTGTTTCTCGACGAGCCGAGCACCGGCCTCGACCCCAGAGCCGGGCCAACCTGTGGCAGCACATTCGCGGACTCCGGGACGAGCTCGGTGTGACGGTCGTCATCACCACGCACTATCTGGAGGAGGCCGACGCGTTGGCCGACCGGATCCTGGTAATGGATCACGGCCAGATTGTGGCCGACGACACCCCAGACGCGCTGAAGGCCCAGGTCTCCGGGGACATCATCACGCTCAGCATCGACGGCGACCTCGCCGACGCCGAGCGGGTCGGGCGCGGCGCGGTCGAGGTCCGGGGCGCCACCGTAGAGCGCGAGCTGCTGCATCTGACTGTCGAGCGCGGCGACGTCGCCGTCGCGCCCCTGCTGCGGGCCTTGGACGCGGCGAACCTGCGGCTGCGCTCGGTCACCGTGGCGCGCCCGACCCTGGACACCGTCTTTCTGACCCTCACCGGGCGCTCGCTGCGCGATGGCGACGCGGCCTGACCTGGCTTGACAACACTTAGGGAAGCGCCGCCATGAAGTTCATGCTCGACACGACCATGATCGTGTTCACCCGCCAGATGCGACTGCTGCTGCGCAACCCGGTCTGGGTCTTCTTCGGACTGACCCAGCCGATCCTCTACCTGGTGCTGTTCGGCCCACTGCTGACCAATGTCCGCGCAGGCGGTCTCGGCGGCTCCGCGTCGTGGTCGCTGTTCGTGCCGGGGCTGTTGCTGCAGCTGGCCATCTTCGGCGCCGGCTTCGCGGGGTTTGGCATCATCCAGGAAGTGCGGGAGGGCGTCCTCGACCGGCAACGGGTCACGCCCGCGCCGCGCGTATCCCTCCTACTGGGACGGACGCTGAGCAACGTCGTGACCATCGGGGTGCAGGCGGTGATCCTGGTGCTGGTCGCCATCCCGTTCGGCCTGCAGCCCTCGTGGGTCGGGGTGATCGTCACACTGGTCTTGGTGTGCGTGCTGGCGCTGGGGATCTCCGGGGCGTCGTACTCGATGGGCATCATCCTCAAGGACGAGGACGCGTTTGCCCCGTTCGTCCAGGGCGTCTCGCTGCCGCTGCTGCTGTTGTCGGGGGTGTTCCTGCCGATGTCGTTGGCGCCGACGTGGCTGCACAACCTGAGCCGCATCAACCCGCTGGTGTACCTGGTGGACGCGTCCCGGTCGCTGTTCGTGGGCGACTACTCGGCGAACAGCGTGGTGGTCGGCATCATCGTCACCGCGGTGCTGACCGGGCTGCTGGCGTGGTGGGGAACCCGCACCTTCCAGCGCATGTCCGCCTGAGCTCGGGTGTACTGGGCTGCCGAACTTGTCGAAATTGTCGTTCGAGGTGCCTCGGCGACGACAATTTCGACAAGTTCGGCTGAGACTACTTCAGTGGCTGCCGGCCTTGCTGATCGATCATCTTCTTCGATGTGGAAAGCCCCAGGTACGAGCCTGGAAACGCTCTGACCTGTGGCTTTCGCGGTGCCCTCGGTGAGATTCGAACTCACACTGGACGGATTTTGAATCCGTTGCCTCTGCCGTTGGGCTACGAGGGCCTCCCGCGGACACCACTCTAGAAGACGGCGCCAGCGTCATGGGCGCCGGTAGGCTGCACACCGCACCACGACGCGCAGGAGGCTACCGGTGACCGAGCAATCAACGGCCGCAATACCTTCCGCGCGCATGCCACGGCGCGTGCTGGTTGCCGAGGACGAAGCCCTCATCCGCTTGGACCTCGTGGAGATGCTCCGCGAGCTGGGCTACGAGGTGGCAGGGGAGGCCGCCGATGGTCAAGAGGCGGTGGACCTCACCCGTGAGCATCGACCCGACATCGTCATCATGGATGTGAAGATGCCGCGTCGCGATGGCATCGACGCCGCGCGGGAGATCGCCACGGACCGACTGGCACCGGTGGTCATCCTCACCGCGTTCGCGCAACGGGAGCTGGTGGAGCGCGCCCGTGATGCCGGCGCCATGGCCTACCTGGTCAAGCCGTTCTCCGCCGCCGACCTCGTGCCGGCCATCGAGCTGGCCGCCTCTCGCTTCGCCGAGATCCGGGCACTGGAGACCGAGGTGGCCGACCTGAGCGTTCGGCTGGACACCCGGAAGGTGGTCGAGCAGGCGAAAGGCGTTTTGATGCAGCAACAATCGTTGACCGAGGCGGAGGCGTTCCGTTGGATTCAGCGAGCCGCCATGGATCAGCGGACGACGATGCACGCCGTCGCCCGCACTGTGCTGAACCCTGCGCCGCCTTACTGAAATTTGGTCGCAAATTGATCACGGCGCCGCGCCTGTGAGAGACCGCGGTCACATCTGGGCTAGGTTGCACCGCGTACCGGCGTGTGCTGGTGCCTCCCGGCGCGGCTGGGGGCGGAACCTCCCGGAGGTGTGACGTGCATCGTCGCAAGATGCAAGCCGTAGTTGTGCTGGTGGCTGCGGCCACCTTGACGCTGAGCGCATGTGGATCCAAATCCACAGACTCTGGCGGATCGGGTTCGTCGGGTGGTGGAGCCGCAGCCAGTCTCAGCATCAAGCCAGTGGTGCAGATCGACTCCACAGGCAAAGAGGTCAAGGTCGACACCGGCAAGACCGCAGCCGACCCGGCGGGGAATGGCCAGGCCAAGTGCTCGGGCGTCAAGCTCGCGTTCGCCGGCGCCAAGACCGGGGCCAACGCTGCATTGGGCATCAACATCATCGACGGCGCGAAGGTCGCGCTGGACGCACACAACAAGGCCAACTCGGGTTGCCAGGTAACGATGAGCGAGTTCGACACCGAGGGCGACCCGCAGAAGGCCACTCAGGTGGCGCCGCAAATCGTCAACGACGCGTCGATCATCGGACTCCTCGGACCGGCATTCTCCGGTGAGACCAAGGCCACGGGGGCAATCTTCGCGCAGGCCGGGCTACCTTCGCTGACCGCCTCGGCCACCAACGTCGATCTGACCAAGAACGGCTGGAAGACCTTCTTCCGCGGTCTGGCCAACGACGGCGTGCAGGGCCCGGCGGTGGCCAAGTACATGACGGGCACCCAGAACTACAAGAAGGTGTGTGTCATCCAGGACGACTCCGACTACGGCGTCGGCTTGGCCAAGGCAGTGAGCGGTGCGCTGGGTAGCGCGGCCGACTCAAGCTGTGCCGCCAACGTGAAGACCGGGGACAAGGACTTCTCCGCGACCGCCACCCAGGTCAACAGCGCGAAGCCGGACGCCGTCTTCTACGCGGGCTACTTCGCTGAAGCCGCGCCGCTGGTCACCCAACTGCGCAGCGCCGGAGTCACGGCGGCCTTCGTCTCCGCGGACGGCACCAACGACCCGCAGTTCGTCAAGCAGGCGGGTTCGTCCGCCAAGGACGCCTTGCTCTCCTGCCCGTGTGGTCCCGCTCCGGCGAGCTTCGCGACGGCGTACAAGACGACCAACAACGCTGAGCCGGGTGTGTACTCCACCGAGGGCTACGACCTGACGACGATCATGCTCAAGGGCATCGATGCCGGTAAAAACACCAAGGCAGCCATGGCCGACTTCGTCAAGAACTACGACGGTGACGGACTTGCCCGGCACTACAAGTGGACTGCCCAGGGCGAGCTGGACAATGCCCTGATCTGGGTCTACAAGGTCCAGTAAGCGCGACACGCACTACGACAGCCGGGGGCTTTGCTCGTCAAGGCCCCCGGCTGTGCTCTGCTAGCACGGTCCAGAACTGCTTTGATGCACCGATGAACGGCGAGGTCTGAGTTCGCAATGACCGGCGTACATGCGCACAGCGCGGCCAACCTGGCGGTGAGCCCGATCGGGTTCAACGTCTCCAGCCTCGTCGACAACTTCTGGCAGCTCACCGTGGACGGCCTTTCCTACGGCTCGATCTACGCGTTGATCGCAGTCGGCTACACGCTGGTCTACGGCGTGCTGAAGCTCATCAACTTCGCCCACTCCGAGATCTTCATGCTCGGGATGTTCGGCCAGTACCTTGCTCTGATGGCGCTGGGTTTCACGCCCACCGGCAACACCTACACCGAAAGCCTGGGCATCACGATCGCCTATCTGGGCGTGGCGATGGTGGCCGGCATGCTGGTCTCCGGTGTCGCGGCGGTACTGCTGGAACGGGTCGCCTACCGGCCGCTACGCAAGCGACGGGCGTCCTCGCTGGTGTTCCTCATCACCGCCATCGGCGCTTCTTTTGTACTGCAGGAGTTCGTGCACTTCATCCTCCCCAAGATCAGCTCGAACCTCGGCGGGTCGACCGCACAGCAGCCGATCAAGCTTGTCGATCCGAAGGTGCAGTTCACCGTCTTCGGCGCCTCGGTCACCAACGTGACGCTGGTGATCATCGTTTCGGCCTTGCTGCTGGCGGCACTGGCCGACATCGTGATCAACCGGACCAAGTTCGGTCGCGGCATCCGGGCGGTGGCCCAGGACCCGGACACCGCCACCTTGATGGGCGTATCAAAGGAGCGCGTCATCATGCTGACCTTCCTGTTGGGCGGCGTCCTTGCCGGTGCCGCCGCGTTGCTGTACACCATCAAGATTCCCTCGGGCATCATCTTCAACGGCGGATTCATTTTGGGCATCAAGGCTTTTGCCGCTGCCGTGCTCGGTGGCATCGGCAACCTGCGGGGCGCCTTGCTCGGTGGTCTGCTGCTGGGGGTGATGGAGCTCTACGGTCAAGCGCTGTTCGGTTCGGAGTGGCGCGACGTGGTCGCGTTCGTCCTTCTGATCGGGGTGCTGCTGGTCCGACCGACCGGCATCCTCGGCGAGTCACTGGGAAGGGCACGCGCATGAGCACAGTGATGAAGCCGACCACCTCGACCTCACCGCACGGAGTGGGCGACGCGCTTCGCGGATGGTGGAACGGTCTTCCGCGCCCGGCCCAGTGGGGTATCGGCGTACCGGTCATTCTGCTCATCGCCCTGCTGCCGGTGCTGCGACCGCCCCTGTTGACGACCCCGGGTACCGACTTCGGTGGCGTGATGGCGCAGTTCTCCGTGTACGCGCTGCTCGCCATCGGGCTCAACGTAGTGGTCGGCCAGACGGGATTGCTCGACCTCGGCTACGTCGGGTTCTACGCCATGGGCGCCTACACCGTCGCGCTGCTCACCAGCCCGAACAGCCCCTGGAACCAGACCGGTCCCGACGGCTGGCTCAGCGACAAATGGGCGTGGCTCGCGGTACTGCCGATCGCGGTGATCGTCACGGCGATGTCGGGGGTCATCCTCGGGACACCCACGCTGCGGCTGCGCGGGGACTACCTGGCCATCGTCACCCTCGGCTTCGGTGAGATCGTGCGGTTGCTCGCCGACAATCTCAAGCAGATCACCGGCGGTGGACAGGGCCTGTCCCGGGTCGCATTTCCGCGGCTCGGCGAGGACTCAGCGAACCCGCTCGGGGTGTTCTCCGCAGGCAACAACGCGAGCCGAGTCAACTCCGGTGTGTGGTGGTTCTGGGTCGGGATCGTGCTGATCGTTCTCGTGCTTGTCATCGTCGGAAACCTGGAGCGCAGCCGGGTCGGCCGTGCGTGGGTCGCCATCCGCGAAGACGAGGACGCCGCCGAGATCATGGGGGTGCCCACCTTCAAGTTCAAGCTCTGGGCCTTCGTGATCGGGGCGTCCGTCGGCGGGCTGTCCGGCGCGTTGTTCGCCGGGCAGGTGCAGTTTGTCGTGCCCACGGGATTCAACGTGATCAACTCGGTGCTGTTCCTGTGCGCCGTCGTCCTCGGTGGTCAGGGCAACAAGCTCGGTGTCATTGTCGGTGCCTTCATCGTCGTGTATTTGCCCAACCGGGTGATGTCGATCCAGGTGGGCGCCCAGTCGCTCGGTGACTACAAGTACCTGTTCTTCGGGTTGGCGCTGATCGTGTTGATGATTTTCCGTCCGCAAGGTCTGCTGCCGGTGCGCCAGAAGCTGCTCACCTACGGCAGGCAGGTGTTCCTCGCCGTGCACAAGGTCAGATCCGGCAAACCGGCGGAGTCGACGCCATGAGCCCGCTGAGCGACGTGGCTGCGGACGAGCCGGAGGACAGCGGTCGCGTCGTCGACCCGTCGGCGTTCAGCGCATCGCTGGTCGATGCAAAGGCGGTGGCGGCCGCAGTTGCTCCCACGAGGGAGACGCGCACCGAGCAGGGCGGCGCGCTGATGGAGTCGCGGAACCTGACCATGCGCTTCGGCGGGCTGACCGCGCTGGACGACGTCAGCTTCGACATCAAGCGCGGCGAGATCCTCGGTCTGATCGGGCCCAACGGCGCAGGCAAGACCACCTGCTTCAACGCGATCACGGGGGTCTATCGACCGACCTCGGGCACGGTGCTGTTCGACGGCGCGCCACTGGGCCGGCTCAAGCGCAACCAGATCACCCGCCGTGGAATCGCCCGCACGTTCCAGAACATCCGGTTGTTCGGCGAGATGACCGCGTTGGAGAACGTGGTCGTCGGCACCGACGCGCGGCACAAGACCTCGGTCTTCGGCGCAATCTTCCGCAGCAAGCGGCACTTCGCCGAGGAGCGGGACGCCATTGACCGGGGGATGGCGCTGCTGGAGTTCGTCGGCATTGCCCCGCGTGCGGTGGAGAAGGCTCGCAACCTCTCCTACGGTGATCAGCGTCGCCTGGAGATCGCCAGAGCGTTGGCCACGGAACCCAAGCTGTTGTGCCTGGACGAGCCGGCCGCCGGGTTCAACCCCAGCGAGAAGTCGGCGCTGATGGACCTCATCCGCAAGACCCGCGACGACGGCTACACCGTGCTGCTCATCGAGCACGACATGCGCTTGGTCATGGAAGTCACCGACCGCATCGTGGTGCTGGAGTTCGGCCGCAAGATCGCCGAGGGACTGCCCCGAGATGTGCGGGAGAACCCTGCTGTCATCGCCGCCTACCTAGGAGTGCCCGACGATGCCATTGCTTGAGATCTCCGACATCGTAGTCAATTACGGCCGGATCGAGGCGCTGCACGGCATCTCGCTGACCGTGGAGGACGGCGAGCTGGTCACGCTGCTCGGCGCCAACGGGGCGGGCAAGTCCACCACGATGCGCGCGATCTCCGGGCTGCTGCCGCTCACCAGGGGAAAGGTGGTCTTCGACGGGCAGGATCTGTCCAAGATGAAGGCCCACCTGCGGGTGCTCGCCGGCATCGTGCAGGCCCCGGAAGGTCGCGGTGTGTTTCCGGGTATGACGGTGCAGGAAAACCTCGACATGGGCTGCTACGCCCGCAAGTTCGCCAAGAAGTCTGAATACAACGAGCGCCTGGAGTGGGTGTTCGAGTTGTTCCCCCGGTTGCAGGAGCGCCGCGCGCAGGTGGGCGGAACCATGTCCGGGGGCGAGCAGCAGATGGTGGCCATCGGGCGGGCGCTGATGGCGCGGCCCAGGGTTCTGCTGCTGGACGAGCCGTCGATGGGGCTGGCGCCGATGATCATCCAGCAGATCTTCCGGATCATCAGCGAGATCAACTCCCAGGGCACCACCGTGTTGCTGGTCGAGCAGAACGCGCAGCAGGCGCTGACCCGCTCGGACCGGGCGTACATCTTGGAGACCGGAGACGTGACCCGTACCGGCGTGGGCAAGGACCTGTTGGCCGACGACAGCATCAAAGCGGCGTACCTCGGCGTGGCCTGACCGTAGTTGGGGTGACTGCAAGTACTACCAACCGGGCGTGGCGAGGTCGGTAACCGCTACCAACTGTGCGTCCCGGCGTCATCAGGGTGTCGGCCGGTGTCTCTACACTTCGAGTCCGTGAGCCCTGCCGCTGAGACCACCGCTGTTGCCGAGAAGACCCTGCTGCTGCTCGACGGGCACTCGTTGGCCTACCGCGCGTTCTTTGCCCTGCCCGCCGAGAACTTTCGCACCACCAGCGGGCAGACCACCAACGCGGTGTACGGCTTCACCTCGATGCTGATCAACCTGCTGCGCGACGAGAAGCCCACACATGTGGCCGCCGCGTTCGACGTGTCCCGCCAAACCTTCCGCGCAGAGACGTTCCCGGAGTACAAGGCGAACCGCAGCGTGACCCCCGACGAGTTTCGCGGCCAGGTCGACATCACCAAGGACGTGCTCAGCGCCATGGGGATCCCGGTGATGGCCGAGGCGGGCTTCGAGGCGGACGACCTCATCGCCACCCTGACCACCCAGGCCACCGCCCAGGGTTACCGCGTGTTGGTGTGCACCGGCGACCGGGACGCACTCCAGCTGGTCACCGACGAGGTGACGGTGCTCTACCCGGTGAAAGGGGTATCCGAGCTCACCCGCTTCACCCCAGAGCAGGTGCAGACCAAGTACAACCTCAGCCCCGCGCAGTACCCGGACTTCGCGGCGCTGCGCGGCGACCCGAGCGACAATCTGCCCGGCATTCCCGGGGTGGGGGAGAAGACCGCATCGAAGTGGATCCGCGAGTACGGCTCGCTGGAGACCTTGGTCGAACGCGTGGACGAGGTGCGCGGCAAGGTCGGTGATGCCCTGCGGGAGAATTTGTCCTCGGTGTTGCGCAACCGTCAGCTGACCGAGCTGGTTCGCGACGTCGCGCTTCCGTACACCCCGGATCAGCTGGTGCTGGCGCCGTGGGACCGTGAAGGTATCCACGGGCTGTTCGACGACCTCGAGTTCCGGGTGCTGCGCGATCGCCTCTTCGCGACGTTGTCCTCCTCCGTCCCCGAGGCTGACGAGGGTTTCGACGTGCGCGGTGAGACCCTGGATACCGGCGCGGTGCGCGACTGGCTGGACGCGCATGCCCGGGACGGTGGCCGCGTTGGCTTGTCCGTCAGCGGGATTGGCACTCCTGCCGGTGGTGACACGGCCGGCGTGGCCTTGGCGTCGGCCGACGGCGCCGGTGCGTTCATCGCCACTGCCACCCTCGACGTGGACGATGAGGTGGCCCTCGCCCAGTGGCTGGCCGACGCGGCAGTGCCGAAGGCTGCGCACGAGCTCAAACGCGCCATCCATGCCCTGCGTGGTCGAGAGTGGAGCCTGCTCGGGGCGACGAGCGACACGGCACTGGCGGCATACCTGGTGCGTCCCGGGCAGCGCAGCTTCGACCTTGCCGATCTGGCGCTGCGCTACCTGCATCGGGAGCTGCGCGCCGACGACGGGGGTGACGGACAGCTCTCGTTGCTCGACGAGCTCGACGCCGCCGACGCAGCAGCGGCCACCGCCGAGATTGTGCGGGCGCGCGCCGTGCTCGACCTCGCCGCCGCCCTCGACGTGGAGCTGGCGGAGATCGAGAGCACCGACTTGTTGGCGCAGATGGAGCTGCCGTTGCTGGTGGTGTTGGCGGAGGTGGAAGCGGTCGGCATCGGGGTGGACGTCGAGCACCTCACCGACCTGCAGACCACCTTCGCCGCGCAGGTGCAGGATGCCGCCGCGAAGGCGTACGAGGTGATCGGCAAGGAGATCAACCTCGGCTCGCCCAAGCAGCTGCAGGTGGTGCTGTTCGACGAGTTAGAGATGCCGAAGACCAAGCGCACAAAGACCGGCTACACGACGGACGCCGCCGCGCTGGAGTCGCTGTTCGAGACCAACCAGCATCCCTTCCTCGGCCACCTGCTGGTGCACCGGGATGCCACCCGACTCAAGGTCACGGTGGACGGGCTGCTGAAGTCGGTCGCCGAGGACGGGCGCATCCACACCACCTACAACCAGACCATTGCCTCCACCGGTCGGCTGTCCTCGATTGAACCCAATCTGCAGAACATCCCGGTGCGCAACGACGCGGGCCGGCGCATCCGGGAGAGTTTCGTCGTGTTCGGCGCCGGCTTCGAGACTTTGATGACGGCGGACTACAGCCAGATCGAGATGCGCATCATGGCGCACCTGTCCGCCGACGCAGGGCTGATCGAGGCGTTCAACACCGGGGAGGATCTGCACTCCTTTGTCGGTTCACGCGCGTTCGGAGTGCCGCTGGAGGAGGTGACGCCGGAGCTGCGCCGTCGGGTGAAGGCGATGTCCTACGGGTTGGCCTACGGGCTCAGCGCGTACGGACTGGCGACCCAGTTACATATTTCGGCCGAGGAGGCCCGCGAGCAGATGGAGGCCTACTTCTCCCGCTTCGGTGGGGTCCGCGACTACCTGCGCGCGGTGGTGGAGCAAGCCCGCAAGGACGGCTACACCTCCACGCTGTTCGGTCGCCGCCGCTATCTGCCCGACCTCAACAGCGACAACCGTCAGCGCCGCGAGGTGGCCGAACGCGCCGCGCTGAACGCCCCGATCCAAGGCAGTGCGGCGGACATCATCAAGATGGCCATGCTCGGGGTGCACACGGCGTTGCAGGATGCGGGGCTACGTTCCCGAATGCTGCTACAGGTGCACGACGAGTTGGTATTGGAGATCGCCGAGGGGGAGTGTGCGCAGGTGGAGGAACTGGTGCGAACGTGCATGGGTGCGGCCTATCCGTTGCAGGTACCGCTTTCGGTGTCCGTTGGCACCGGGCGATCCTGGGACGCCGCCGCCCACTGATCCGGTACCGGTCAGCCGCTTGATGCGTCGAGAGGTACACCACGGTCGCTTCTCCTGCCGCCAACGACCGTGGAGTACCTCTCGGCGCTCGATTTACCAGCGCGCTCCGGCCCGGGTGAGCGCCCTTGCCACCAGCGCGAGGAACTCCTTCGGGTGTATGACGTCTGTCGCTGTCACCCGGATCACGGTCCACCCGGCTGCGACCAAGCGGTTGTGCCGCCGGAGGTCCCGCGCGAACTGGGCCGATCCGCGGTGGTGCGCGCCGTCGTATTCGACAGCGACCTTCCATGGCCGCCACCCGAAATCGACCCGGGCCACGAAGCGGCCGTCCTCGTCGAACACCTCGATCTGCGTCTCCGGCCGCGGCAGCCCCGCCAGCACGACGGCCAGCCGGGCGCGGGTCTCCCACGGTGACTCGGAGCCGGTGTCGGCCAGGGCAACCGCACGTCGAAGCCGAACTACTCCTCGACCACCGGGATGCAACTCGGCGTGCCGCAGGACCGCTTCCGGTTCGGCGCAGCTCATCCAGCACAGCTCGTCGATCACGGCCACCGCTTCGACCAGGGGTAACCGTCTGGCCAGGTCGTGAGCCGTGCGCAAGGTGGTCGTGACTACCATCCCGTTGACGTCCGTGACCTCAGTGGCATCCAGATTCCAGCGCCATGCGGTCAGTCCCCGCTGGGCACGAGCCTTTCCTGTCACCACGACTTCACCCTCGGCGTCCTCCGGCACCCAACGGGCTCCGTGGACGGCGGCTGCCGACCATCCGGCCACGACACCCGCGCGCTTGGTCCATAACCACGCGGCGTGGGCCCGGTCGAGAGCTGTGGGCTCCTCGCCGGCAGGTAGGTAGACGTCGGGTAGCAGACGAGTGCACCGCGCCCGGACCTGGCCCGGTGTGATCGTGCCGACCTTGATCGCGGCCGATGCACGAAAGGGACGGGTGCCGGTGCTCATCCGTCCAGCCTGGAGGTCCAGCGGCGATGCCAAGCCGCAGACTTCGCCCGCTGTGGACAAGCCAAGTGCTGTGGACAACGCCGAAAGGTACTTCACGGTCGCTTCTCCTGCCGCCAACGACCGTGGAGTACCTCTCGGCCCCGGGGGCGGAGATCAGGGCTTGCGGCAGCTGAAGATCGCCGTCCCGGGAAACAGCTCACCCCGCAGCGGACTCCACTGCCCCCACTCGCGCTCCATGCCCTCCGGCCACGCCGGTTCCACGAGATCCACCAGCACCAGACCGGCGCCGACGATCTCGCGTATCCGATCACCAACCGTGCGGTGGTGCTCGGCGTAGGTGGGGCGCCCGTCCCCGTCGACCTCCACGTACGGGCTGCGGTCGAAGTACGGGATCGACGCAGTCAGCCCCCGCGGCCCCGGGTCGTCGGGAAAGATCCAGCGCATCGGGTGGTTCACCGAGAACACCCAGCGCCCGCCCGGCTGCAGTACCCGTGCCACCTCGGCCATCACCCGCGCGGAGTCGGCCACAAAGGGCACCGCGCCGAACGCCGAGCAGGCGATGTCGAAACTCGCCTCCAGAAACGGCAGGGCATCGGCGCTGGCCTGCACCAACGGCACCTGCGGGCCGCCGCGCGCCATGGCCGCCGCACCACGCGCCAGCATTCCCGCCGACAGGTCGAGCCCTACCGCCCGCGCACCGTGGCCGGCCAACCATCGACTGCACGGCGCCGAGCCGCAACCGATCTCCAGCACGTCCCGGCCTGCCACGTCACCGAGTAAGCCGACATCACCCTCATGCAGGCCCTCCGGGCACCACACGAACTCGCCGTCGGTCGAGTCTGACCCCAGGAACTCACCGTGCGCCTGGTGATAATCCGCGGCGTCGGCGTCCCACCAAGCCCGGTTGGCGCGCACCGACTCTGCCGGTGACACCCCCACCCGGCGGGGCCCGACCGTCCCCAGCACTGAGCTCGCGCCGGCATGGCGTGGATCAGGCGCGGACGTACTCATCTGCTCACCCCGGACGGGTTTGGTGGCGACATAGCTTGCCGCGTAGGCTATCGCCCGGAAGTGGCGTGTTCTCCGTGCCTGCTACTTCCGGTCCGACCGAACACCGCCAACCTACTTCCCACACCCTCCGGAGCACCCCACCACATGCCCACCACCACCGTCAGCTCGTCCAGCAGCCCGCAGGTAGCCATCAACGATATTGGCTCCGCTGAAGACTTCATGGCTGCTATCGACGCCACGATCAAGTACTTCAACGATGGCGACATCGTCGAGGGAACCATTGTCAAGGTCGATCGCGACGAGGTCTTGCTCGACATCGGTTACAAGACCGAAGGCGTCATCCCTTCCCGTGAGCTCTCCATCAAGCACGACGTCGACCCCAACGAGGTCGTCTCCGTCGGCGATGCGGTCGAAGCTCTGGTCCTCACCAAGGAGGACAAGGAAGGCCGGCTGATCCTGTCCAAGAAGCGCGCGCAGTACGAGCGGGCGTGGGGCACCATCGAGGCGCTGAAGGAGGCCGACGAGCCGGTCAGCGGCACGGTCATCGAGGTCGTCAAGGGCGGCCTCATCCTGGACATCGGTTTGCGTGGGTTCCTCCCCGCCTCGCTGGTGGAGATGCGGCGCGTCCGCGACCTGCAGCCCTACGTGGGTCAGTCGATCGAAGCCAAGATCATCGAGCTGGACAAGAACCGCAACAACGTGGTGCTGTCCCGGCGCGCATGGCTGGAGCAGACCCAGTCCGAGGTGCGCAGCGAGTTCCTCAACCAGCTGCAGAAGGGGCAGGTCCGCAAGGGCGTCGTCTCCTCCATCGTCAACTTCGGCGCCTTCGTCGACCTCGGTGGCGTCGACGGTTTGGTGCACGTGTCCGAGCTGTCCTGGAAGCACATCGATCACCCCAGCGAGGTCGTGGAGGTCGGCACCGAGGTCACCGTCGAGGTCCTCGACGTCGACATGGACCGCGAGCGCGTCTCACTGAGCTTGAAGGCCACCCAGGAAGACCCGTGGCGCCAGTTCGCCCGCACCCACGCGATCGGTCAGATCGTGCCAGGTAAGGCCACCAAGCTGGTGCCCTTCGGCGCGTTCGTCCGCGTCGACGAGGGAATCGAGGGCTTGGTGCACATCTCCGAGCTGGCCGAGCGTCACGTCGAGCTGCCGGACCAGGTCGTCAGTGTGGGTGACGACGTCATGGTGAAGGTCATCGACATCGACCTCGAGCGTCGGCGGATCTCGCTGAGCCTGAAGCAGGCCAACGAGGACTTCCACGCGGAGTTCGACCCGTCCAAGTACGGCATGGCCGACCAGTACGACGAAGCAGGCAACTACATCTTCCCGGAGGGCTTCGACTCCGAGACCAACGAGTGGCTCGAAGGCTTCGAGAAGCAGCGTGAGGACTGGGAGCGCCGCTACGGCGAGGCGGAGAAGCGCCACGAGGCGCACAAGGTGCAGATGGAAAAGTCGGCCAAGGACGCGGCGGAGGCCGCGTCGGAGACCAACTACTCCTCCGAGACCGCGGTCGCCGGCAGCAACGGAGACGGCGAGGACGAGCAGGTCGACGCCGGTCAAGGTGCGCCCGCGGCGGGCGGCGGCGGTTCGTTGGCCAGCGACGCCCAGCTCGCTGCGCTGCGGGAGAAGTTGTCCGGCGCGTAACTGCTACTGAACGACGCAGGCCCCGTTCCCGGCACTCCGGGAACGGGGCCTGCGTCGTGATGGTCAGTGCGCGGGCGCCCATTGCAGCTCAGGGGCGACGGCCCGGCGACGTAACCCCGCCAAGCTGTGCCGCGCAGGCACCACAAGCGCACTCAGCCAACCTTTACGGTGGGCGCCGAGGGCCACGGCCACCGTCGCGAACTCGGTGCAGTGGATAAGACCGGTCCTGCCGAGCCGGTGTCGACCACGGGTGACGCTGTGGCGATGGGAAGACATCGGCGACCTTTCAGTTTGATTTGATACGAGCGTCCAAAGTACGCAAAATAGCGTGCCCGGCGGTGCAGGCGCGCCGAAGGGTCGAAGGCCGGTGGGCCTGTGCCACACTGCCGGTCATGCTGCGGATAGGCCTGACCGGTGGAATTGGCGCGGGGAAATCCACGGTGTCACGCAGGTGGGCGGAACGTGGCGCCGTGTTAGTGGATGCCGATCTGATCGCCCGCGAAGTAGTGGCTGCAGGAACTCCGGGCCTGCGGCGTTTGGTGGCCGAGTTCGGGGGAGCGGTACTGCAGACCGACGGAACGCTCGACCGCGCTGCCCTGGGCGCGACGGTGTTCGGCGACGACGAGGCACGGGGGAAGCTGAACGGCATCCTGCACCCGCTGATCGGCGCCCGTACCGCTGAACTTGTCGCCCAAGCACCTGAGGACGCCATTGTCGTGCAAGACATTCCGCTGCTGGTGGAAGGTGCAATGGCGCCGATGTTCCACCTCGTGGTGGTGGTGCATGCCACCGTCGATGACCGCGTCGGCCGACTGGTCACCCAACGAGGGATGAGTGAACAGGAAGCCCGGTCCCGGATGAACGCGCAGGCCAGCGATGACCAGCGCCGGGCAGCGGCCGACGTGTGGCTGGACAACAATGGCGCACCGGACACACTGGAGTCCACAGTGGATGAGCTGTGGATGCAACGTCTGCAACCCTTCGAACACAACCTGCGACTTCGGCTTCCCGTGCGTAGCGCCCGCCCGCTGCTGGTGGCCGCCGACCCTGAATGGCTGGCGCAGGGCAAACGCTTGGTCGCCCGGCTTCAGGTGGCGTGCGGGGAGCGCGCTTTGCGAGTCGACCACATCGGCTCAACGGCGGTGCCTGGGTTGGCGGCCAAGGATGTGCTCGACTTCCAGATCACCGTAGCTTCGCCGGCCGAGGCAGCCGCGCTCGAGCTGCCGCTCGCGGACGCCGGGTTTCCGCCGCGGGCCGACATCGACCGTGACGTCCCGAGGTCGGGCGTCCCCGGGACCTGGACCAAGCGGTTCCACAACGGCGCGGACCCCGGCCGTCCAGTGAACGTCCATGTCCGGGTGCAGCACTCACCGGGTCAGCGTTTCGCGCTGATCTTCCGGGATTGGCTGCGCGCGGACGCCGCGGCCGCGGCGGAGTACCTACAGGTCAAACGCGCCGCCGCGCACGGCGCCCGCACGATCGAGGAGTATGCCTCGGCCAAGGAGCCCTGGTTCGACGCCGCCTACCCCCGGGCGCTGGCCTGGGCGGAGAGCACGAGGTGGACTCCCGACGGCTGATGCCGAGCTAGCGCCAGGTCACCGGCATCCCCACGCTGCGCAGCCACGCATCCAGGTCGTGGTTGTGGGAGGCGATACCGTCCACCGCCGTCATGGCCCGATGGATCGCACTCGCGCAGGCGGGAGGGTCGAGAAGTCCGTCGCTGCAGGCGGCCAGCAGCTCGTCGGTGTCCAGCAAGGTGGTCTCCCGCCCGGTGCGAACCACCAGGTCCAGGTAGTGGTCGACGCCCCGCCAGCTGTCGTCGTCGCGGGTGTACTCACCGATATCGACGTAGCGGTCCTGGTCGCGCTCGTGGCCGGGCCTGAAGTGGAAGATGGTCGCCCGCAGTCCGAGAGCGGGCAGCAACCACGACTCAAGGTAGTGGAACTGGTGGTGGTCGGCCGACCGCGCCAAGTACAGCCCCCAGGGACGCACCGCGTAGACGTCCACCTCGCGCAGAAAGCCCTTGGGATCGGTGTTGGTGCGCGCCGCGACATCAAAGGTCTCGACCTTGGGCGCGTGCATCTGCATGGCTGGTGAACCTAGCCGACGCGGAACTGTCGGGGCGCCCGCCTACCCTGGAATCGTGGCTACCAAGACGAAGCAGCACGCAGGATCCGCTGAGGCGCCTCCCGCACCGGAACACGGCGTCCTCGCGCACTCGGAGTTCCGTCCGGTCGGCGAGATTCCCCGGGTCAGCGGGCAGTTCCAGGTGGTCAGCGACTACCAGCCCGCAGGCGACCAGCCTGCGGCGATCGCGGAGCTGGAGAAGCGAATCGGCGCCGGCGAGCCGGACGTGGTGCTGCTCGGCGCCACCGGCACGGGTAAGTCGGCGACCACCGCGTGGCTGGTGGAGAAGGTGCAACGGCCCACGCTGGTGTTGGCGCCGAACAAGACCCTGGCCGCACAGCTGGCCAACGAGCTGCGCGGCTACTTCCCGCACAACGCCGTGGAGTACTTCGTCTCCTACTACGACTACTACCAACCCGAGGCCTACGTCCCCCAGACGGACACCTACATCGAGAAGGACTCCTCGGTCAACGACGATGTGGAGCGGCTGCGGCACTCCGCCACCATGAGCCTGCTCACCCGCCGTGACGTCATCGTGGTCGCCTCCGTCAGCTGCATCTACGGGCTCGGCACCCCGCAAGAGTACCTGGACCGATCCATCGGCCTCAGGGTCGGCGACACCCTCGATCGGGAGACGCTGCTGCGGGCGCTGGTCGACGTGCAGTACACCCGCAACGACCTGGCCTTCGCGCGCGGTACCTTCCGCGTCCGCGGCGACACGGTCGAGGTGATCCCCGCCTACGAGGAGCTCGCGGTCCGCATCGAGTTCTTCGGCGACGAGGTGGAGGCGCTGTACTACCTACACCCGCTGACCGGCGACGTCGTCCGAGCCGTGCACGAGACCCGGGTGTTTCCCGCTACCCACTATGTAGCCGGTCCGCAACGGATGGAGCGTGCCACGCGCGACATCGAGGCGGAGCTGGAAACGCAGCTGAGCAAGCTGGAGGGACAGGGCAAGCTGCTGGAGGCGCAGCGGCTGCGGATGCGCACCACCTACGACCTGGAGATGATGCGCCAGGTCGGGTTCTGCTCCGGCATCGAGAACTACTCTCGACACATCGACGGCCGCGAGGCGGGTTCGGCGGGCGCGACACTGATCGACTACTTCCCCGAAGATTTCCTGCTGGTGATCGACGAGTCGCACGTGACCGTCCCGCAGGTCGGTGGCATGTACGAGGGGGACATGAGCCGCAAGCGGACGTTGGTGGAGCACGGGTTCCGGCTGCCCAGTGCCGTGGACAACCGGCCGCTGCGCTGGGAGGAGTTCCAAGACCGCATCGGGCAGACGGTGTACCTGTCCGCCACCCCGGGCAAGTACGAGATGGCCCGGGCCGGTGGCGAATTCGTGGAGCAGGTCATCCGGCCCACCGGACTGGTGGACCCGAAGGTGATCGTTAAGCCGACCAAGGGCCAGATCGACGATCTGGTGCACGAGATCCGGCTGCGCACCGAACGCAACGAGCGCGTGCTGGTGACCACGCTGACCAAGAAGATGTCCGAGGACCTCACCGACTATCTGCTGGAACTGGGCATCAAGGTCCGCTACCTGCACTCGGAGGTGGACACCTTGCGCCGCGTCGAGCTACTGCGGCAGTTGCGCCTCGGCGACTACGACGTCCTGGTCGGCATCAACTTGCTGCGCGAGGGGCTCGACCTTCCGGAGGTGTCCCTGGTCGCCATTTTGGACGCCGACAAGGAAGGATTCCTGCGCAGCGGTACCTCGTTGATCCAGACCATCGGCCGCGCCGCTCGCAACGTGTCCGGCGAGGTGCACATGTACGCCGACCGGATCACCGATTCCATGCGGCACGCGATCGACGAGACCGATCGTCGCCGCGAGAAGCAGGTCGCCTACAACACCGAGCGCGGCCTCGACCCGCAGCCGCTGCGGAAGAAGATCAACGACATCCTCGACGTGGTCTACGCGGAGGCCGAGGACACCGAGAACGGCGTAGCCATCGGTGGTTCTGGACGTAACTCCAGTCGCGGCAAGCGGGCCACCGGTGAAGCAGGGCGCGCGTCCAGTGCCGGTGTGTTGGAGGGTCGTGAACCGGGATCCATGCCGCGCGCCGAGCTGGCCGATCTCGTCCAGCAGCTCACCGACCAGATGATGGCCGCAGCCCGCGACCTGCAGTTCGAGCTGGCCGGACGGCTGCGGGATGAGATCGCCGACCTCAAAAAAGAGCTGCGCGGGATGGATGCCGCGGGCGTGAGCTGAGCGGGTATCACGGCGAAGATCAAATACGATCCCGGCCAGAGAGTGAAAAGCCGCTGGTGACACGGCATTCCGCTGGACTGCTGCGCAAACGTGGAGGTAGGACATGGCCATCCGACGGAGTGCTCCCCGAGCGGCCCGCTCGATACCTTTCGCGCTGGCGTGCGTCGGGGTCCTGGTGGCCGGGCTGGCAGGCGGGTGCTCCTCGGGCGCCACGAGCAAGCCGAAAACACCGGGTTGCCCGGATGTGCAAGCGGTCTTCGTGCCAGGAACCGGCGAAACTCGTGTAGGGGCGGACCCGGCGGTTCCCGTAGGCCTGCTCAAGAGCGCCGCAGCGCCCATCCGGTCAAGCTTCGACCCGGGCCGGGCCGCCGTCTACTTTGTGCCCTACCCGGCGACCTTTACCGACCTGCCCAACTATCAGGCCAGCGAGGCTGCGGGTGTCAAGGCCACCACGGACGCCATCGCGGCGACAGCCGGCCAGTGCCCGAATGCCCACTTCACGATGTCCGGCTACTCCCAGGGGGCGGCCGTTGCCGGCGACGTCGCCACCCAGGTCGGGCAGGGCGCCGGCCCGGTGAGCGCCGACAAGGTCCTCGGCGTCGGCCTGGTGGCCGACCCGAATCGCGATCCGGCCACGGAGAAGCTAATCGGGCCGCCGGTGCAGGGGGCCGGCCTCGCCGGTCCTCGACCGAAGAACTTCGGCATCGTCGGCGACCGGGTAGTCACGTTCTGCGCGACCGGCGACTTGATCTGCGCCACACCGAACGTGGCCACCCAGTTGGCCGCGGCGCTCGCTCAGCTGGGCACCTACCTGAGCTCGCCGGTGCACTCCTCCTACGGCACTTACCAGGTCGACTCAGGCGATTCCGCCACGGTTTGGTTGGCGAACTGGTTGACGGACAGGATCAAGCCGGCCCCGAAGGGCTGACCTTGTTTAGCTGGTGATGTCCTTGCTGGTGAAGCGCGCCAACGCCAGCACACTGAACACTGTCGCGTAAGCCAGCGCGGAGAACACCCCGCGCACCATCTGTGACCAGTCGATGTCGGACGAGAGCAGTCCGGTCCACGCATACGCGTAATGGGTGGGCAGCCAGTTCCGCAGGCCTTCCAGTGCGGGGATCCCGTCCAGAATTTCGGACACGATGGTGATCATCACCGCACCACCCACCGCGCCGAGCGGCGCGTCCGTGGCCGCCGAGAGCAGGCTCGCGAGGCCCGCGATCCAGGACAGGCTGATCGCGATGTAGACCACGGCGAGCAGCAAGCGGAGCACGCCGGTGCCGAAGGACAGCGAATCGCCGAGCGGACTGGTTATCCCGGCCGTCCCGTACACCACCGAACCGAGCACCAACGCCACCGCAGGGAGCAAGATCAGCGCGAATACCGACAGCAGCCCCGCCACCACAGCCTTCTGCCGCAACAGTCGTGCACGGGGCACGGGAATCGCTAGCAGGTAGCGCAGACTCGACCACGAGGCTTCGCTGGCCACCGCGTCACCGAAGAACAAGGCGACGACCACCACCAGCAAGAACCCGATGGTCACGAACAAAGTGAATACGGTGAAGTTGAGTCCGCCCGTGGTGGCCCGGTCGACGAAACCGCCGGAGCGGCTTTTGCTGTCGGAGCTGTTGCCCAGGGTGAACGCCAGCACGAGCAAGAATGGCAGCAGCACCAGGAAGCCGAAGCTGATCTGTGTCCGACGCCTGGTGAGCTGGCGGCGGAGCTCGGTATGCACCCGCAGGGTGCGCCGCGACTCGTATCCGGCGGCGCGCCCGTCGCGCGCCTGCACTGTCTCACTCACCACTCTCACCATCCTCGGAAGTCTCCACCAGCGCGAGGAAAACATCCTCGAGTCGATTGCGGGGGGCAATGGCGCTCACCGCCACGCCGGCGCCAACCAGGCTGCGTACCGCATCCGCGGACGGCACCTTCTCCAGGTCCGCCTGCACCTCCGCCGAATTTGAGCCCTCGCTGCCCGGCATCACCGTGACCGAGCCGACCCCCGGTAATGCCCGCAGCACCTGCACCGCGGTCTCCGGCTCGTCGACCCGCAACACCACGCGGCCGTCGGCCGACACGATCTCGGCCACTGTCCCCGCCGCCACCACCTTGCCCTTGTGCATGACCACTACATCGCTGCAGGTCTGCTCCACCTCCGAGAGCAGATGGCTGGACACCAAGACCGCCCGCCCGGTGGCCGCGTAGTCCCGCAGCACCGCCCGCATCGCCATGATCTGCGGCGGGTCCAGGCCGTTGGTCGGTTCGTCGAGCACCAGCAGCTCGGGCAGGCCCAGCATCGCCTGGGCGATCGCCAGTCGCTGGCGCATGCCCTGGCTGTAGGAGCGCACCTTCCGGTCGATGGCCGAGCCGAGTCCCGCGATGACCAACGCCTCATGCAGGTGGGCGTCGGCGGCCGGGCGTCCGGTGGCCGCCCAGTACATCGCGAGGTTGTCTGCACCGGAGCGGTGCGGCAGGAAACCCGCACCCTCCACAAAGGAGCCGAGCCGGGACAGCACCGGCGATCCAGCGGTTACCTGCTGGCCGAACACGCGAATCTCCCCGGCGCTCGGTGCGATCAGACCCATCAGCATCCGCAGCACGGTGGTCTTGCCGGCGCCGTTGGGTCCGAGCAGACCGAGCACCTGGCCGTGGCGGACGGTGAAGTCGACGCCGTCGACCGCGCGGTAGCCGTCGGAATACGACTTGGCCAGTCCGCTGACCACAAGCGGGATATCGCAGTCTGCTTGGTCGTCGCGATGCTTAGGCCTGCGCCGCATCCGGCTCAGCACCGCTGCGGCGAGCAGACCGAGCACAATCACGCCGATCCCGATCAGGGGCGCCAACGGCACCGAGGATGCACTCGCCCGCGTCCCGCCAACGACGGGGACGCTGAGCGCAGCGCCCTGGGCGAGCCCCACGGTGTACCCCGCGGGGCTCAACGGAGTGGCGTAGGCCTGGTCGGTGGTCGTCACTGCCAGCTCCAGATGGTGACCCTGCGGGATGGCGGCCACGATGCCGGGCAGCGTGACCGTCACCGTGGTCTCGCCACCTGCCGCTGGCAGGGCAGGCACCCGGAAGGCGGACACACCGCCGCCGGGCAGCGTGCGTTGGCCGTCGGCCGCAACGTCGTAGAGCTTGGCGAAGAGCACGGCCTCAGCGGTACCGGGACCGCCGGCAACGGTGAGGTCCACTCGGCTGGACCCGGTCACGGTGAGCGACGACGGCACGGCCTCGGTACGGAAGATCGCGGTCTGCCCGGGCACGTCGAAGGCGATAGCCCCGGTGAGCGTGGACGCGGACACGCCCGCCGCGGCCAGCCCGGCGAATGCGGACCCCAATCCGGGCAGGGTGCTGACCGACGTCGGGGCACTGCCCGCAGGTCGGATGATCGGCTGGGTACCCCCCCTGAGCGGTACGGCCATCGTCGGGGTCTGCGCGCCCTGCAGGCCGGGGTAGCTGGGCGAGGTGACCGTCCGATTCGCCCCTCTTCCGTTGCCACCGAGGGAGCCGGTCAGCTGGTAGCTGAAGCCGGTCCCCGGATCGGTTCCGCGGCCGGCCAGGTGGAAGTCGAGGAAGCGCTGGGTCTGCGCGTCGGCATCGGCGTTCGTCCCCCCCGCGTCGTGGCCGCCGGCGAACCAACTGGTCAGTACGGGTGCGCCCGCCGCAGCGAGTTGACGGGCGTTGGCGTCGGCTTGGTCGAGCCCGAACAGGGTGTCCTGCTGGCCCTGCAACAGCAACGTCGGCGCCTTCAGCGTGCTGTTGCTCGCCGTCGGCGAGTTTCGCCGCAACAGGTCCAGCAAACCAGGCGATGGGCGCCCGGTCTGCGACGCTGCGAGGTAGTCGGTGCACACCTGCGCGATGAACTTGCCGCACGGGCCCGTGCTCGCCGAGCCGGCCCCGGCGCCGAAGAAGATCCCGGCCCAGCTGCGCTTGAGCACCCCATCGGCTCCGGTCGTCCCCGCCGCTGGTGTGCCGGCCAGTGCCGGTCGGGACGCGGCCAAGTCGGGAAAGAGCGCCTGCCCCAGGTCATTCCAGGTGATGGCGGCGGCTACGGCGTCAATCCGCTTATCGCTACCGGCCAGCGACAGCGCCAGCGCTCCACCGTAGGAGCCCCCGGCCACACCGATGTGTGGATCGCCCGGGCCGTCGAGCATGACCTGCGGTTGGGTGGCCACGAAGTCCACGAGGGCCCGCGCATCGGCAACCTCGTAATCGGGGGAGTTGATGGCAACCTGCCCCGTGGTCTTGCCGAACCCGCGAGCGCTGTAGGTGAGCACCACGAAGCCGTCCTTTGCGAGTGAACGCGCCTGAGCGGCAACAGAGTCCTTGCTACCGCCGAAGCCGTGCGCGAGCAAGACTGCAGGTGCAGGGGTACGTGCCGGGGTGAAGAGCGTGGCGTCAACGGCCACGGGCTGATCATGCGCAGGGCCGTCCTTGACCGGGATGGTCAGTGCACGCTCACCGACCGACGGCGGTGGGGCGGGACGGGTGAGAGCCACCGTGGTGACAGCCCCGAGGAGCAGCAGCAGCACGCCGAGTAGGACGCGTGGTCGCTTCAGACGTCGACGAGGCATTCCACCAAGGTATGCGAGGTCCGCGGCGGTGCAGGGACATCGGCTACGGCGGTAGGCAGCGGATACCCTGATGACCGTCCCTACCGTTGTCATCATCGCCCGGAGGTTTTGCCCACATGGCTGTCGTTGAGCAGGAGCGCGGCACGAAGCGGGTTGCCCCGGTTATGGTCGTCGGCCAGGTCGCGGTCGCGGTGGTGGCTGTTTTAGTCGCCTTCGTCATCTCCGACCACAGCCTGATCGACCTGGACGTTTATCGAGCCGCCTCCAAGGCCCTGCTCAACGGCAGCGGGCTCTACGACTCGTTGCCCGGCGCCCCGTTCGACCTGAAGTACATCTACCCGCCGTTCGCCGCGGTGATTCTGGTGCCCGTCACCTTTTTGCCGGTCATTGCGCTGCACGTGGTGTGGACGGCATTCACCGTTGTACTGGTGTTGTGGACGCTGCACGTGGTGATGCAGCGACTGGGGATCAGCTCGACGGAGCTCACTCCACTCGCTTTGCTCGCACCCACACTGTTGTTCGAGCCGATCCGTGGCACCTTGGGTTTCGGGCAGGTGAACATGGTGATCGTGGTGCTAGTCTTGCTCGACTGCACCGGTGTTCTCCCGCGCCGGTTCCGCGGCGTCGGCATCGGGATTGCGGCGGCGATCAAGGTGACGCCGTTGGCCTTTGGGCTGTTGCTTTTGGTGCGCAAGGACTATGCATCCATCGCGCGGGCCGGAGCGGCCTTCCTGCTGGCGGCGGGGGTCGGTGCGCTGGTGGCTCCCGGCGACTCGAAGTTGTTCTGGACCGAGGTTGCCTTCGATACCAATCGGGGAGGCGCGCCCTGGTACGGGCCCAACCAGGCGATTACCGGTCCGCTGACGAGACTCGGGCTCACCGGTGTGAGCGAGACCATGGTCTGGATCGTGGGTGTGCTGCTCATTGTCGCCGCGGCTGCCTACGCCGCCTGGCACTTCACCAGGGCGGGGGAGCACATCGCGGCCTTCTCGGTCGTTGCGCTGGCCTCACTGCTCGCGGCACCATTCGCGGCTTCGCACCACTGGTCCTACATCGTGGTGCTGCTCCCACTGCTCGTGGCGCCGCAGTATCGCTCCTGGCGCTACCCGCTCGCCCTCGCGGCGGTGGTGTTTCTGCTCGGCGCCCAGTGGGATCTGCCCGGCGGCGGTGATCGGGAGCTGCACAAGTGGAGCCCCGTGCAGCAGTTTGTCGGCAGTGGCGAGTGTCTGGCGGGCATCATGTTGCTGTTCGCGGCGGTCGTCGTCGCGCGCAGGAGACAGTTGTCCGGTCGCGCCATGGCGACGGAGATCGCAGTGCCCGAGCGGCCGTCAGCGCCGGTGGCGGGCTGATCCCCGCTCCCGAAACGGTCGAAGAACCGCTACGGTCTCCCGTAGACCGGGCGAGCACGCTCGGCATGGCACTCCGTCGGAGGTTCTCCTTGACCGCCTATCGCACCGTTCTCGTCGGGACCGACGGATCGGCCTCATCGCTGATTGCCGTAGATCGGGCGGCCGGGCTCGCGGCAGCTGCCGGGGCCACCCTGGTCATCGCCTGCGCGTACTTCCCGGCTACCCCGCGCGAGGTAAAGCGCGCCTCTGATGAGCTGCGTGAGGAGTCCTACCAGGTGATGGGTTCGGCGCCTGCTGAGGAGACCCTGCGCACAGCCCACGACCGGGCGAGGGCTGCGGGCGCCGAGGATGTTGTGACCAAGGCCGTGAGCGGAGCCCCGGTGGACACGCTGCTTGCGCTCGTCGACGAGGTCAACGCGGATGTGCTGGTCATCGGCAACCGCGGATTGAACAGCCTCACGGGGCGGTTGCTCGGCTCGGTGCCCTCCGACGCGGCGCGCAAGGCGGTCTGCGACGTGCTGATCGTGCATACGGTGCAGTGACGGCCGATTCCGACGACGCCGAGCCCCACAACGCTGAGCCCGACAACAGCGCCGAGGGCGAGCAGCTGCGGCTGGTTATTCAAGAGGATCTCGAGCGCACATTGCTCGGCGGGCGTCGCCGTTTCGACCGCTACCAGGCCGCCGAGGAGGCGGGGGTACCGCTGGAGCGGGCGACCCGGCTGTGGGTTGCGATGGGCTTCGCGCAGGGCGAGGACACCGACGCGGTCATGTACACCCGCGGGGACGTTCAGGCGTTGCGCACCATCGGCCGGCTGGTCGACGAGGGAGTGGTCACGCCCGATATGGAGGTGTCGGTCACCCGCGCGCTGGGACAGTCGCTGTCGCGGCTGGCGGAGTGGCAGGTCGGCTTGATGACCAATTTCATCGGTACCCGGGTGGCCGAGGTCAGCGCGGAGACCTCGGAGGGCGAACCGCTGGACGTCGATGCGGTACGCGACGAGGTCAGCGGCATGGCCAAAGGGCTGCTGCCCACCATCGAGGCCCTGCAGTCCTACGTGTGGCGTCGACACCTGGCGGCCAACGCGGGGCGCGCACTGTTCGGTCCCGGCGAACAGGTGTCCCGGCAGCGGTTGGTGGTGGGGTTCGCGGATATCGTCGGGTACACCAGCCTGACCCGACAGCTGGGTATCGACGAGCTGGACAAGCTAATCGAGCGCTTCGAGTCCACCGCGATGGACATCATCGCCGAGGGGCACGGCTGGGTGGTGAAGACGGTGGGTGACGAGGTGATGTTCGCCGTCCAGCAGCCCGCCGATGCCGCCCTCATCGCCCTGTGGCTGCAGGAACGGGTCATCGCGGACGAGCTGCTGCCCGGTATCCGTGTCGGGCTCGCGGTCGGCGAAGTGCTCGTGCGCTTCGGCGACGCCTTCGGCTCGGTGGTCAACATCGCGGCCCGGCTCACGTCGGTCGCCAAGCCGGACACCATTCTGGTGGACAACGAGGTGGCCGCGGAGCTCAAGGACCTTTCCGAGTTTCGCATCAAGTCGATGCGACCGGTCCGGGTGCGCGGTCTGCATCGGCTGCACCCCCACTCGTTGCGCAGGCCGGAGACGAAGACCGATTAGGGCCGCGAATCGTTAGAGTGACACGCATGGACCCCTCAACCGCAGGACGTTGCGCGCGCGCGACGGACGTCATCCACTCGATGACCTACTTCGTGCCCGAGACCGAGCAGCACCTCGTCGAGGTCGGTCTGCGCCCCGGACGGATGTGCTATTTCGCCGGCCGCGCAGCTGCGATGGGTGCAGTGGGCCCCGGCGTGGTGGCGGCCACCTTCTACAACTTCAACCCGGAGCTCGTGGCCAGGCACATTCCCCGAGCGTGGTCGCTCGCGAGCCCGGAAGCGATTGTGCAGGCGCGCTTTCAGTCCGTGGATGCGGCGTTGCGCAGGCTGCTCGGCGACGACCTTGCCGGGTCGGCCGAGGTGGCTGAGGCGGCTGAGCTCGCCCGCACTGCGGCGTTGGCCTGCACGGGGGAGGGGCGCCCGCTCTACGCCGGACATGCCGACCTCGACTGGCCGAGCGAGCCCCTGCTGGTGCTGTGGCACGCGATCAGCTTGTTGCGCGAGCACCGCGGCGACGGGCACATCGCGGCGCTGCTCGCCTCCGGGCTCAGCGGGATCGAGGCGCTGCTCACCCACACCGCCACCGGTCGCGGTTTCATCGCAGCGGCGGCCCAGCAGACGCGAGGATGGTCAGCGCAGGAGTGGGCGGCGGCCGAGGAGCGCCTGCGCGCTCGGGACGTCCTCTGCGCGGATGGAACGCTGACGGCGTCCGGTGACGCCCTGCGCGCCGAGGTTGAGGCAGCGACCGACCGGATGGCGCTGGCTCCGTGGGTGACGCTGGGCGATGCCGGGTCGGCGCGGCTCAGTGAGATCGGCAAGATGCTGTCGCGCACCGTCCTCGCTGCAGGCGCCATACCGGATGGCATCTTTACGCCGGCATCCGGGCGGACCACTAGTGCCGCGCAGGCCACGTCGTAGCATCGGCGCCGCTACTTCAGCACAGCCGACAGAAGGGCGCAGATGAGCGAGGGAAAGCTCAGTTACAAGCTGCTGACCGGTCCCGACGACCACGCATTCTGCGAGCGCATCAGCGCGGCACTGACCGAGGGCTACCGGCTGCACGGTGCGCCGGCCGCGACGGTCACGTCCGAGGGCCAGGTCGTCGTCGCCCAAGCGCTGGTGCTCGACGGGGCGGTCGACGAACGGGGAGCCTTGCGATGACCGAGGGTTACGCAGGCGACGTCACGCCGCAGGAAGCGTGGCAGATGGTCCTCGACGACGGCGCCGTGCTCGTTGACGTCCGCACCGATGCGGAGTGGCGCTTCGTCGGTGTCCCAGATCTCACGGCAGCGCCGTCCGAGCTGGTGTGCATCGAGTGGGTGGACGTCGCGGGGCGGCGCAACTCCGCGTTCGGTGCGGAGGTTGCGGCCGCGGCGCAGGGACGAAAGGTGGTGTTCCTCTGCCGGTCCGGTCAGCGCTCCGCCTCGGCTGCGCTCGCCGTCACGGCCGAGGGCGCGGGCCCGGCGTACAACGTCGCGGAGGGTTTCGAGGGCCCCTTGGACAGCGCCGGTCACCGGGGCGGTACCGGCTGGCGCGCCGCCGGCCTCCCGTGGAAGCAGTCGTGACCGGTAGCAACAGCTGGCGACCGGACACCCAGGCGGTGCGGGGCGGGCTCGCTCGTTCAGAGTTCCAGGAGATGTCCGAGGCGCTGTTCCTGACCTCCGGCTTCGTCTACGACAGCGCGTCCGACGCCGAGGCGGCCTTCGCCGGTGAGGTGGACCGCTTCGTCTACTCCCGCTACGGCAATCCCACCGTGTCCGTGTTCCAGGACCGCTTGGCGCTCATCGAGGGCGCCGAGGCCTGCTTCGCGACGGCGAGTGGCATGTCCGCGGTGTTCACCGCGCTGGCGGCACTGCTCAAGTCGGGTGACCGCGTGGTTGCCGCGCGCAGCCTGTTCGGCTCCTGCTTCGTCATCCTCAACGAGATCCTGCCCCGGTGGGGGGTAACCGCGGAGTTCGTCGACGGCGACGACCTGGCCGCGTGGGAACGCGCGCTGTCCACGCCCACTCAGGCCGTCTTCTTCGAGAGCCCGTCGAATCCCATGCAGGAGATCGTCGACGTGGCTGCCGTCGTGGAGCTGGCCCACGCGGCGGGAGCGCAAGTGGTGGTGGACAACGTGTTCGCCACTCCGGTGCTGCAGCGGACCACGGAGCAGGGCGCGGACATCGTCGTCTACTCCGCCACCAAGCACATCGACGGCCAAGGCCGCGTACTCGGTGGGGCGATCCTCGGCCGCAAGGATTTCATCGACGGTCCGGTGAAGACCCTGATGCGACACACCGGCCCGGCGATGTCCCCGTTCAATGCCTGGGTGCTCACCAAGGGCCTGGAGACCATGGGTATGCGGGTGCGCCATGCCGTGGACTCCACACTGACGCTGGCCGGCTGGCTCGAGCAGCAGGCAGGGGTGAATTGGGTGCGCTACCCGTTCCTGGACTCACATCCGCAGTCCGCGCTCGCCCGTCGGCAGATGTCCGGTGGCGGCACCGTCATCACCTTCGAGCTCGACGGCGGCAAGGCGAAGGCGTTCGAGGTGCTCGACCGGTTGCAGGTGATCGACATCTCCAACAACCTCGGCGACGCCAAGTCCATGGTCACCCACCCGGCGACCACCACACACCGCAGGCTGGGTCCCGAGGGAAGGGCGGAAATCGGGCTCACCGACGGCGTCGTGCGGCTCTCGGTGGGTCTGGAGGACGTAGACGACCTGCGCGAGGATCTGGAGCAGGCGCTGCGCGGCTGATCATTCGAGGTAAGACTCCACCTCGGCGATCGGTCGGGGTTGGGCGAGGTCGGGGTCTTGACCGGCTGACAGGCGGGCGCGTCGCTGCCGCAGCAGGTCCCAGCATTGGTCCAGGTCCCGTTCGATCTGGCCCAGCCGGCTGCGTTGCTCCGCCGTGACCGGTTCACCCGACCGCAGCTGATGCTCCTCCGCCACGAGCTCGTCCACGTGGGCAAGTATTGTGCGGCTTCGTCCGTCGGAACCGGTCGTCTCTGGGCTGGTCATGCGGGCATCCTTCCGTTCGAGCTGGTCATTGTAGTTGGCGTGGCTCAAGCGTCTCGGTCGCTGAGGCCCACGACCAACTCTTCGAGTACCCGGTGAGCGTCGGCCGCGAGCAACGCACCGCCACCGGACACCTCCACTGCATCCAGACCGCGCTGAGCTAGCGCCGCGCCCCCGCTGGTGAGGCCGCGTGCCGAGGGGTGGCGTCCCCACCGCGGGGTCCTCAACGCCGTTAGTCCATGCTGGAGTAACTGAAGAATCCTGGCTCGATTCCCAACGATTTCAACCATGTCTGCTCGCCCGCGTGATAGATCAGTTCACCGTTGGTCTGGAGCAGCGGCAGCACATCGTCACCTTCTGCACCGCCCAACGCGGCGACGACACGGGGAATGTCGCCTGGCTCGACGGTAAGGAAATACTCGTACTCACCGCCCATCGCCGATGGTGGTCCCAGGTCTTGCCCCGCGATTTCGAGCTGCCCACGCCGGGTGAATTTCGCCCAAATGTGAAGTCGATCGCTGTCCCAGAGGGTCACTCGCTCACTCATGACTGCGACTCAGGGGCTTGCCGCTGGATGTAGTGCCGCACGACGGGTTTGCCCTCGGCAGCGGTACGCGCGTCGTCGTGGAGTTGGGCGATCAGGTGCTCATCCAGGGCGGCCTGAAAGTTGTCTCCGGAACCGGCTGACGACTCCCCGTTTGTTTCGTTCTCTGTCATGGCACACCATCCTCGTTCGTGGTTGTCGTACGACGGCTGCGAGGGCGCCGCACGACGCCGGCTTCCAGTACGTCGGTGATGCGCAGCGCCCTAGTCTGTGCACCCACAGCGGGGCAGGTCGGCACCCCCCGAAGGTAAGTCGCTACCGGCAGCGTTGGCTAACCTGCCTACCGCATCCCGAAGGGAGGCGGTGATGGTGCTGGCGGGCAACGCCTGCTCGAAGTGGTGCAGAACGCTGCCGTAGTACCAGAGGATCAGGTGGCGGCATGCATTGAACACGTCCCAGAACTCTGGGCCGTAGGTGCGGACATCGTCCGCGATGCACCCAGCATTATGTGTCTTGTCGGCGGCGGTCACCCGTAGCGCGCCCAGCGTCTTGTGTGGGAGGGCCTGCAGGTAGGGCTGCTTGCGTTCCACCCAGGTGCCCGACCGGTTGCCTGCCTCGTCGAGTCCATCGCTGCAGGCGCGGACGATCCCCGCGACCTCCGCGCCGAACTTCCCCTCAATCTCGGCGAGCACCCGGGGCCCCTGGCCGCGGGGCGCATCCTCCACGGCGTCATGCAGCAAGCCGCCGATGGCGGCAACCTCACTTCCTCCGTGTTCGAGTACCAGAGCACTGACACTCATCAGATGCGCCAAATAGGGCACCTGGCAACCCTTCCGCATCTGGCGACGATGGTGGGCGGCCGCGTAGATCAGAGCATCGTCATACCGGGGGCTGAGATCACCGGCCCCCAAAGTCAAACGCGCGTTCATCGATGAACCCTGCTCAACTATCACGCCGTGCTCCTGTCCTGGCTGCCAGTCATCACAATCTGGAAAGAAGTTAGTTCGATCGGGGACGGCCCACCGCCTCGGTGGCGTGCAGTGCCGCGAGGAATGCTTGGTTCGGGGCTGCCCGGGGCAGCACGTGCTGGATGTCGTGGAGGGCTTGGGTGGTGGTGACGTTGTTGCGGCGTGCTCCGTAGAGGGCGGTGACGGTGGGCGTGCGGCTTTGGGCTTGGACGCAGTGCAGCAGGACGGTGCGGCCTTGCTGGCGCAGATGCTCGAGGAGTGCCACGGTGTCGTGCAGGACGAAGCCGAGGTTCGGGCTCTCCTCCTCCCCAGCCTTGTCGATCAGCCGGATCTCCACCTGCTCGACCCCGCCGGTAGGGACGTCGTCAACACTGGTGCGGCACAGCGACACCACCGCATCCACCCCGGTCGGCAGGGTGGCTAGTGCCCCGACACCACCGATCCACAGCTGCTCGTCGTAGGGGTGTTGGGCAAGGGTGTCGGTCTCGCTGTAGCCGGTGTAGTCCCCGTCGAAGGGGGCGGCCCCGCCGGTGGCGATGGCGGTGCCCAGCGCGGTCAGGTCACGGGCGTTTGCGCCGGGCCAGCCGTGCAGGATGCGCCGCCACGCTGCGGGGACGGCGGTGGCCCCGTAGGTGGCCCCGAGCAGGCCGCCGGCGATCGCGGCCACGGTGTCGGTGTCGCGGCCGCCGCGCACCGCCGCCTCCAGAGACTGCTGCAAGTGTTGGGCGCGGAAACAACCATGGGCGGGATCATCGGCCGGCACCGGGGTGTGGGTGATCGCCGACCACGCCGCCTGCAACGCCTGCACCACCCACCCGTTGCGGTCGAACGCCGCCGGTTCGTGGGTTTCGGCGTCGTCGAGGCGCCTGGCCCACACCCCCCGCCGGGGCTCGGCGAGGTGGGACAGGCCGATCCGTGCGTCGAGGTCGCCGGTGAGCACGGCGTGGCGGATGGCCAATGACCACAGCACACAGGCCTCGGCGGCTTCGGGGTCATGGTGGGTCAGTGCGCTCAGCGCGGTGGCGGCATCGATGAGGGCGTCCTCGTCGTGCAGATAGGCCAGGGCGATGGGTGCGGTACGCATCAAGGAGCCGTTGCCGGCGGAGCGCCCCGTGTGCTCGTGCTGGACGTGGGAGGCGGCGCGGAGCTGCGCGGCGGTGACCTGGTCGGTCCCCGCTTCCCCGGCGGCTCGCCGGGCGGCGGCGAGGACCGCACGGGTTTGGGTGCCGACATCCGGGGCGGTCTGCGCCCAGCTCGCGCACGCCCGGGCGATGCGGTCCTGGGCTTGGGGGGTGCGCAGGTCGGTGCCGGTCGCAGCCTCCGCAGCGATGACCCAGGCCATGGAGGTGTCGTCGGTCCATTCACCCGGCGCCCATTCGAAGGTGCCGCCGCCGTCCATCACGACTGGGGTCGTCGCGGACAGTGGGGGGCCGAACTCGTAGCCGGCGCCGAGGGCGTCACCGGCGGCGGTGCCCAACAGCACGCCCACCGCCCGGTCGAGCTGGGCGGTGCTCAGGGCGGGGGTGCTCATGCCGCCACCAGCAGTGGGTGGGCGGTGTTGAGGGCACTGAGGTGGGCGAGTCCGCCGGTGGGTGTGGCGATCCCGGTCACGACGGCATGGGTGGTGCGAGCGGTCAGGTTGGTGCCCACCCCAACACCACCGGCACCCGGATCCACGGCACTTCCTGCCAGCGGCACACCGGCCAGGTGGGCGGCCATCCGACGGGCCCGGCGGCCGGGAACCTGACCGACCCGCGACGGGGGAATGAGGGCCGCGTCCAGGAACACCGCGGCTAGCAGGGCCGGCAGGTGCGCGGCCAGCGCCGCCCGTGAACCGAACATTTCCAGCACCAACGGTTGCCCGCCGACGCCGAGGATCACCCCCCGCTGCCCCGGCAACAGTGCGGCGCCGTGCCGGCCGACCCCGTTGGTGAGCCCGTCGAGGTGATCGAGCAAGGATCCGGTGGGGGACGAGCCGAGCGCGGCCTCATATCTCCCGACCCGTGACCACACCGCCGATTGGCGCGTGTCCTCGTCCTGGCCGAGGGCGCAGCGGACACTGGGCGAGGTCCGCCGAGCACCGTGGCTGTGCTCGGGAGATCCGGACCAGCGGCCCTGCTCGACACAGGCCACGGTCACCACACGCGAGGTGTGCGGCGCGAGGAGCAGGTCGCGGACCAGGGTGCGGTGCTGCCAACCGCCCTCGAGCAACTCACCCTCGAGCAGCAACACCGTGTGGGCTCCCTCGTTGGTCACCACCAACTCGCCGACGACCGGTGACCCGGCACGTTCAGCCACCCCGACGTGCACGCCCGCACCGGTCCGCGTTCCCCGCACGCCCGGCGCCGACGTCCACACCGGAAACGACGTGACACCACCGTCGTACACCCCACGGCCCACCTGGGCCTCAGCAACAAAAAGCTCCATCGCTGCCACCTCCCTCAACTACCCTGCTTTTGCGCTACTCTGCGCTTATGAGTGCAAAGATAGTCCTCTTCGAGGGTTTGCGCAACGATGCGTAAAACGGGTGGCGGCCCCGATGGCACGGGGGCGGCGCTCTACCGGGACAGCAGCGACCACGCTCTGGCCGACTACCCGCGCCCCTCCGTCGCGGTCGACACTGCGGTTCTGACCCTCGAGCCCCGCAGCGACCGCACACCTGGCCTGTCCGTGCTGCAGATACGCCGCGGCACCAGCCACCGGCACGGGTTGTGGGCGCTACCCGGGGCCTTCCTGCACGAAGGTGAACGCCTGCGCCACGCCGTTGACCGGTCGCTGCGCGAGAAGGCTGGTGTTGGCGTCGAGCACCCGCACCAGCTGCACGTTTTCGACGCCCCAGGCCGGGACGAGCGTGGCTGGGTGCTCTCGGTCGCGCACGTCGCCGTCGTGCCGATCGAGCTCCTCGCCACCGCACTGCAGCAGGGCGAAAGCCTCAGACTGGCCCCGGCGAGTACCCCCGGACGGCTGCCCTATGACCACAACGACATCGTGGACCGGGCCGTCGACCATCTCCGCGACCGCTATGCCAGCACACCCGACCCGGACCGGCTGCTACCGGACACGTTCACGCTCCGCGCGTTGCGCCTGGTCCACGAGGCCGTAGCCGGTCACCGGCTACAACGCGACACCTTCCGCCGCGCCGTGGAGAGCGACCTCGAACCGACCGGGCAGCTCAGCTCGGGAACGCGGGGCAGGCCAGCCGAGTTGTTCCGCCGCCCTCCACAGCGCGGCGCACCCGAAAAGGCGGAACACTGATACCGCCACCACCCGCCCGTTTGAGGAGCACGCCATGTCCAAGCCGGAGGGCAAGTCTGCCCCCAAAAAGCCGGCGCGCTCACAACTACGCCGTCGGGCCGTGAGGTTGAAGGTGCTTGACGTCGACGCGGTAGACCTCACGCAGAGCGCTTAGGATCTCCGCCGCGACGGACCGGGCGTCCGCGCGAGGGACGTCCTGTGACCAGTTCAGGCCCGCTGAGGACCATCCACGATCTTGCATCGCTTGTTCCTGCGAGGAATCCAGGTGCCACTCGGTCGACAGGAACTCGTTGGCGACGAGTTCGCAGTGCAGGAACTCGCCGTCAACTCCCATCACCTGGGCGTAGTAGGGACCTGCGTTTACGCCGACGAGGTCATCGTGCCCAGCCATGCCGAGCCGGTCCGTGAGGTCGTCCTCGAATGCCGACCACCAGCCGTCGGCCAGCTGGTCCTCTGCGCCGCCCAGTACGGCGTCCTGCCGCGGCTGCTCGCGTGCATGCAGCTCGGCGGTCGACGTGACCGCAATGGCCAGCTCGCGAAGCTCGCCGACGGTGAGGTTGACGCACCTGACGTAGCGGTAGATGAACGCCGGGTTGAAGTGGTTGAAGGACTCAGCGGGCCGCAGCTGCCTGCCACCCAGCAGCGCGGGGTCCGGCTGAAACCAGCTCGCGTGGACCTGCTCCGCGTAGGCAGCCCGTTCAGCCGTCGCGCCGGGCCCGCGCCCCTTCCGAGAGTGGAACACTCCGGAGATGCGGAACTGATCTCCTTGTAGTTGCCAGCCGATCTGGTCGCCGTCGTCGAGGGTGGTGAAGCACTCAAGGATCGACTGGCCATGGGCGAAGCCGTCGGAGCACGTGCTCCTGCGGAAGCCCAGCATGGACTGAGCATCGCTCAACATGTGCACCAGAAAACGCCCGCGCACCTTCTGGGCAGTGTCGTGCAAGCGCGCCTTCTTGAGGAGGCTCGCCCACTCCTTCGGCAGCGCAAGCGCCTCGTCGTCATCACGCGGAATGACCAGCTCGACGAACTCGGTGAGGTGCTCGAGCAGCGAGGCGTAGTGAGCCAAGGTCTGACCGGCGTAGGGCTCGGTACGGCCCACTTCGGCCATGACCTCGATGATTCCCTGGGCGAGGTCGCGGTAGGAGAACCGACGCCACACAGCCCCTGGGGAACCGTAGGTACCATCCACCCATCCTGGATCGACCAACGACAGAAGCCCCCGTGTTACGGGACGATCGCCGAACTCCTGCACGATGTTGTCCCGGGCATACCTGTCGAGCTGGGACTCGTCCGGGAGTGAGAACACCTTGTTCTCGATGACCAGTGGACGGAATCCGGGCAGCTCGATGACAAGATCGAGTTGGCGCACCTCGCGGCGGACAGCAAAGGTGCGCTGCGCGGGGTCGGGCTCGAGCAGGTCGCGGAAGACGTAGGAACCTGCTTCAGGGAACTGCTGACACAGCCATAACAGCAGGTTGGAGTGGAACAGCTCGCGCGATCCGAGCGACAGGTGGAACAGCGGCTCGGCGACCAAGCCCTCGACGACGCCCTCCAGGGCATCCGCGACCGTCATCGCCTCCGACCGGACGCTGTACGAGGAGTTCGCGTCGGGTCCGGGTGCGACGCCGGCCAGCACAGGGTTGAGGGTGTCTACTGCCCGCTGGAGTCGGAACAGCCGATCGCTGAACCACGCGACTTGCTCGGGGTGCTCATGGGCGTCTTGCACCGTGCCGCTTCGGTACACAGCCAGGCGTTGGGACTGCCGACCAGCGGCGGTCGTCCACTCTTCGAGCTGCACGTCCTCCGGTCCGCCGTAGGTGGCCTGCAGAAGTTCGAAGTGAGGCCGGAGCAGCGCGACAACGTCGGTGCCGTGCCGCTGTTCCTCGCTGCCGAGGAACAGCTCAACGCGCAGCCGCGACGGACTTCGGGGGAAGCTGCATACCCAGTCGCCGTACGAGCCCGCGACCCGCGGCCCTTTGAACGTCCAGTAGTTGTGCGTCAGCCGGTTGGGCTTCAAGCCGATCTCGGGGTGCTGCTTCGCCAGGGCGTGGTGCAACTTCGGCCAGAAGTTCTCGTACATCACGTCTCCAGGGCGTTGTTCGGGTGCAGTGCGGGAGGGCTCGTCAGCAGGATGTCAGCAGTTGATGTAAGCGACCCGGTTTTGGGTCGCCGGGTTGAACAGGCCGGAGACGTCGAGGCCGATCAGGTGGCGCAGTTCCGCCTCGGGCTCGCCCGTGAAGGTCCACAACACAGAATCGTTGATGACGTCGGCCGCGTCCTTGGCGGCGGGCTGGGCCTGCCACTCGTGAATGTTATAGACACCGCGGACGACGTCGTCCGCCACAGCGAGTGCAACGTGCACCCGTTGTCGACGAACACCCATGGGCCAGTATGCCCGGGTGGCGGCGTACACGGCGACATCGTCCATGCCGGTGGCGTAGGCCCCGTCGATCCGCAGCAGCACCGCCCGGATGTCGATCACCTTGGCGACGTCCGGTCGAGCCCGCTCGTAAGCCAAGTTCGCTGGAAGGGGCCAGTCGCGCTCACGGAGGAAGTCATCGCGGGCCAGCTCCGTCGGGAACCTTCGCACCACTCTTCCTGAGCCGTAGTCGTCAAGCGCAAACTCTTCGGTGACGACGAGCCAGTGGCCGGCGCGTCGACAGGCGTACGCCGAGCCTCCTTCGGCGCTGAACAGCAGCTCATCCTCGGTCACGCCGGGGTCGTCGTCGTGACTGACCTCGTGCGCCACGCCGTCTCGGTCGTCAGTCACCCAGGCCTACTCAGACCTTCGGCGGGTAAGGATCGCGGCCGCCGGTGCTGTCCTTCTGCCGGATCGTGCCGTCAAGGCCGTGAACAGCTGTTTCCCAACGGTGTGGCGGGTGATCTCCCGGGCCCGGCCAGTCGTGGTCATGACAACCAGTACAACATCTTCAGCCGCCAAAGATGGGGGCGAGCCCAACGCAGCACTGCCAGCGATACCAGTGAGCGCCCGAAGTGACCGCTCTGGGGGTGCCGTCCATGAGAGGAGGACACCTCAGCCAGTAGTGCCCGCGTGTCCCTGCATCTGAGCGGCAGTGGGGGACTGTGGATCTAACGGTGTTTCCGGCCCAACGCGCTGACGAGTGTCAGCGGGGAAGGTGCCGTGATGACGACACTGAACGACATGACCGCGAAGAAGAAGTCCGAGCCCTCAGCTGAGGAGATCGCGGCCCGAGAGCTGGTCCGTGTGGCCAAGGAGCAGGGGTTGTCCTTGACCGGGCCCGACGGGTTGCTCAAGCAGTTCACCAAGTGGGTGCTGGAGACGGCGCTGAACGAGGAGATGACTGAGCACCTGGGGCATGAGAAGAACCGGGCACCCGTTGCCCCGGAGGCGACCAACGTCCGCAACGGAACCCACCGGGCAAGGCAGGGCACGATGGAGCACGCGCTAGAAGCCAGCACTCAACGCGTTCGCGATCACCTTCGCCGACCGCTGGCCGGCAGCAGAAACCTACTAATGGAAGCCGCCGGAAACACCGTTAACGAGACAGTCCCCTGCGCAGAGCCCCCAATCCTCTGCGTCGGCGACGACGTCGCCCGCACCGACCTCCCAGTGCGGCGACCGCCCACTTGAGGGCTGACGACCGTGACCGCTGATCCGAAGAACCCCCTCAGGCGCACCCCTCCACGAAGGCGCAGAGGGTCGAGATCAGCCGCATCTCCTCGACGTCGCGGCCCCGGCTGTTCAGCAGCTCCTTGGTGCACACCAGGTAGGCCAGGCACCGTGCGCGGCTGACGGCCACGTTGAGCCGGTTGCGGGAGAACAGAAAGTCCGCGCCGCGGCTGATGTCCGCCGCGGACGAGCTGGTCATGGTGAAGAACACGACCGCGGCCTCACGACCCTGGAACTTGTCGACGGTCCCCACAGCGACCCCGGCCGTCGCGGGGTCGGCGTCCAGGTGGGCGCGCAACAGGTGCACCTGGTCGTTGTAGGGGGCGACGACGAGGACGTCTGATGCCGTGAGCGAGGCTCGCTTGCCGTCCTGGTTGGTCCACCCCGCACCGATCAGCCGGGCGATCTCCGCGGCGACGACCTCCGCCTCCTCCGGTGCCTCGGTGACCCGCTCGGTGTGCTCGGCCCGCAACCAGCGCAGCCCCGTACCGAGGTCGGTGGTCTGCAGCGCGCAGCTGGGGTGGGTGGTGAGGCGGCCCTGGTAGATCTCGGTGGAGATGAACGTGGCCACGTCGGGGTGCATGCGCCGGGTCTCGGCGAGGAACACCCCACGCTCGGGCGGCATCGTCACGGCGTCACCGAGCAGGTGCTCCAGGACGCTGTGCCCGCTGCCGCCGGGGTGCACGGCCTGCGCGACCTGGGGCAGCTGCAGCGGGTCCCCCAGCAGGATGAGGTTGCGGGCCGAGCGGCACGCCGCGAGGGCGTCGGCCAGGGCGAGCTGCCCGGCTTCGTCGACGATCAGCACGTCGACGGGCGCGGCCTGCATGTCGTTGCCCGCGAACAGCCAGGTCGTCCCCGCGACCACGTTGTACTGGTCCTTCGCGGCCGCCTTCCCGTTCGCAGCGTGGGCGACGCCGCTCAGCGCTCCCGTCGGGGCTCGGGGCCCTCGCTTCACCGCGCGAAGCTCCGCCGGGTCGACCTCGCGGACGACCGCCTCGAGGAGGTTGTCGATCGCGCCGTGGCTCATCGCGGTGATCCCGACCCGCAGCCCGGCTCCCACCAGCGCCTTCACCAGGTGCGCGCCGCGGTAGGTCTTGCCGGTGCCGGGCGGCCCCTGGATGGCGACGGGCGAGCCGTCGAGCTGGGCGGCCCACCCGAGCATCTCGTCGAGATCGTCGCTGAAGAGTCCGCCGGGCGGCCCACCGCCAGGCCGGAAGGCGGGCAGGTCGCGGTTCAGCAGCGCCATCGTGACGGGGTTGGGTACGCCCCCGTCCAGCACCACCGACGCCAGCTCGTTCAGCGCCGCCGGCTTGGGGTTGGGCGGGACCCAGTCGTTGCGGACCACCTGCTGGGGCAGGCAGTCGAGCTCGGCCGTCTTCTCCGACCAGGACAGGTCGACCGTCCCCGCGGCCGTGTCGAGCGCGAGGACGGTGCTGTACCCGGTGCGGCTCTCGGGGGTCGTGAACACCACAGAGTCGCTCCCAGCGAACCCGTCGACCGCCTGCTCGGGGAGGGTGAACCGCATCCCCGGGGCGAGGGGCTTGCCAGTCTTGCCCAGCCGCTCGACCTCGCCCAGGCAGCTCAGCCCACCCAGTGCCTCCGGGTCCTCGAGCAGGTCCTCCGTCGCCGCGCCGCACTGGGCCCGCAGCGGCATCAGGTGCGCGGACCACTCCCGGCGCCAGTAGCCGAGCACGTCCCCGAGGAGGTGCTCGACGCTGTCCGGCCCGTAGGCGTGCAGCCGGGCGACCTGCTCGTCGAGCCCGGGGATGTCGCTGTCGGGCTCGAACTCGGCGGCGCGCCACGGCAGACCGTCGGGCCGGTGGCGGACGAGCCAGTCCCGCAGGGCGCGGGTGGCCCGCACGTCGTCCTCGTTGTAGGCGGCGATGCGGGTCAGGGCGGCCCCGTCTCCCGTGGTCATGAACGACTCGTACTCGAGCACCGCACCCGCGCCGGCGTCGACGTCGTGGCCGCGCTCGTAGTCGGTGAGCCGCTCCATCGCCTTCAGCCCGTAGGACTCGGTGCCGACCTGGACGGCGTTGCGGGCCACCAGGAGCAGGTCGACGAAGGCGCCGGTGTCGACCAGGTGCGCCAGCGTCACCTCCCCCACGCTGTAGGTCGTCGCCAGCCGTTCCAGCGAGGACCGCTCGGTGTGGTTGTAGTGGTAGACGTGCATGCCCGGGTGCGCTGCGCGCCGGGCGGACAGGTGCTCGATCAGCGCGAGAGTGGCCGCCTGCTCCTCGTCCTGGGTGTGCGCCCACCACGTGCGGTAGACCCAGGCGCTGTGGTCGTCGAGCTCGATGAGGCCGAGCAGGAAGAACAGCCCCGTGTCGGCCCGCCAGAACGGGTGGCCCTCGAAGTCGAGGAACACGTCGCCGGCGTCGGGCTCGGGCAGCTGGTCGAAGCCGTGCTCCCACGTGGGGTCGTCACCGGGCGCGATCAGCAGGTAGGGCGGGTGGGTGCTCTCCCGCTCCCGGGCCTGCTGCTGCAGCGCGGCCTGGGTGACCAGGCGCTGCTGCCGGAGCGGGCCCAGGCCGTCGACGTCGGTGGTGCGCTCCGCGAGCTCGGCCAGGGTCGCGACGTCGGCCGCCAGCAGGGTCTCCCACTCCGGTGCGCGAAGTCCCGCGACGTAGACCAGCGAGTCCTCGGCGCGCCACTGCGCGTCGCACACGTCGGCGAACGTGCAGAAGCCGCAGTGCTCGCACGGCACGGCGGTGGTGACCACCTGGTCCGCCGGGTCGTCCAGCACCGTCGCGAGCTGCCGTCGCAGCCGGCGCCAGTACGCGCTGAAGTCGTGCACCGCGAGGGTCTCCACCGCCCCCGAGCCCAGCCACAGGTGCATCTCCGACGGGCAGGTCGCGGTGACCGCCTCGATGGCCTCGGCGTAGAAGCACAGCTGCAGGACGTGGCCCGGCTTGGCCTGCGCCCGGGCCAGCTTCGCGTCCACCGGCTCCCAGCTGACCCGGCCGTCGTCGGCGACGGTGCGGACCAGGAAGTCGGCGATGCCACGGATCCCGTCGTGCGCCAGCGGCATCTGGTAAAGCACGTCCCACTCTCCGTCGAAGGCAGAGCCCACACGAACCACCCAGGCCTGGAACGACTCCCGCGGGTGCCGGCTGGGGACGTGCAGGACCCGCTTGCCCTGACCCTCGTACTCGGCCAGGCAGGCCGCTTCGTGCTGGAGGCCCTTGTCGGCCAGCAGCCGGGCGAAGGCCCCCATGCCGCCGGCCGGGGCCTCGCGCGTGCCGTCCTCGACCTGGTGGGTGAGGGTGAGGAAGTGCGCGCAGTCCAGCCAGGCGGTGATCTTCGTCGGCGTGACGCTGCGCTCGGGGCTCATGGGTTCACTATGCGGCACGGGGCCGACAAGTTCGGTGGTCAACCGCAACGTATCGCCGGACCCCTCCAACGACTGCCGTCAGCTCGTCGCGCTGGTCTGAGTGCCTGACCCCAGAACTTCGCGGGCCCCAACCCTGCGCCCCGGCCACCGCTGCCCGCGTTAGGGGTGGTGGCGAGCGACGCCCAGCTGACCGCGACCGCCGGTAGGCACGCCCATCAGGTAGAAACGCACTGAACAACTGGGGGTTCAGCATGACGAGTGCGCAGAACGCGCCCGCCGCCAAGTCGATGGTGGGTGACGGCGCCAAGCAGGTCCTCGCACAGGTCGAGGACCTCGTTCGTCGGGCCGCGCAGCTTCAGGCCATGCCGGCGGAGCTGCGGGAGAGGGCTCGTCAGCAGACCTCCATCCTCACGTCGGAGCGGGTCAACGCTGCACTCCGCACCATCCCGCTGCTCAGCCTCAAGGGCGCGGCCGGGCGCGGAGCGCGGCTCCAGCAGGCCGTCGACGGTGGTTTCCGGACCGTCGCGGACGTTGTGGCGGGTGGTCCCCAACGGCTGGTGTCGGTTCCCGGCATCCCCGCAGTCGGCGCAGCAGATCCACCAGGCCGCCACGGCAACGGCCGGACGCGTCGCAGCAGAGACGCGGCTCGTCATCGACCCCGAGCGGCGGGACAGCCAGCAGACCGCCCTGCTGGCGACGCTGGCCGCCACGGCGCAGGTCGACGCAGCCAAGCCGACGCTGCGCCAACCCATCGCCGCGCTGCTCGACCAGGCGCGCCCGCTGATGGCAGCAGCGGAGCGCACCACCAGTCGCAGTCGCATGCTCTTCGCCGGACGGAACACGAAGAACGACGCACTGGTCGCGCTGGGCCAGCTCCAATCACTAATGGCCGCCGCTCAGCTACCAGGCGCTGGCCCGTGGGTTCGCCCGCCGGTTGGACCGGTCGGGGATCGGGTCGCCGGAGGAGACTCCGCACGCGTTGCGGCACACCCACGCGACCGCGATGTGGCAGGGCGGCATGCGTGAGTTGGCGTTGCAGCAGTACCGGGCGTGGATGTGGGACCACACGCCGACCTGACACTCGCCGGACCCGCCGCCCAGGCCCTGCGCGAGTACCAGCTGGATCCTGATGCGGTCCACTGGTTGCAGACCAACTTCCTCAAGGCCGAGCTCGAGCTCGGCCACTGCCTGCGCCTGCCTGATGAGGGACCGTGCGAGTGCGACCTTGTCTTGAGCTGCACGAAGTTCCTCACCACCAGCGCCTACGCCCCACGCCTGCGCGCCGGCCTGGGCGTCGAGGAGCAGCTCATCGCCGACGCGACCGAACGCGGCTGGGCCCGCGAGGTCGAGCGCCACGAGACCACCCGCGGTCGCCTGCAAGCCCTGCTCAACGAGCTCGGCGACCCGGAACCGCAGGTGGCCTGCACTGCCTGACGTGTCAGCTCGCTTGTGCCTGGGTGTCCTCGCGCAGGGCTCGGTAGACCTTGCCAGGGAGACCTCGAAGCCGGCGACGAGCTCGGAGATCGACTTACCACCAGCCCGCAACGCCCGGACCTGCGTCTCGGTCAGTTTCGCCGGCCGGCCGCTGTGCTTCCCGCGGGCCCGGGCGGCCGCTCGGGCGCGCGGCGGCACGCTCGCTTGGACCGCCCACGACGATGAGTTTTCGTCTCGCGATGCGTCACTAACTGTGGCAGAGCAGCCTACAAAAGGAAGGAGAGCCGGATGTCGAGCTCAATGGTGAACTTCACCGCGAACATGGGCGGTCGCTCCAGTGCGATGAGATTGCAGTCATGCTGATCTACTCGATGAGCGTCTCGGTGGATGGCTTTATCGCCGACCGCGAGGGCGCGTTCGGGTGGGCGGCCCCTAACGAGGAGCGGTTTCGTTTCAGCCTCGCGCAGACAAGCGAGCTCGGCGGCTATCTGTTGGGCCGCAGGCTTTACGAGACCATGCTGGTGTGGGAGACGGATCCGTCGCTGCGCGACAACAAGCTCGGGGCCGCGTTCGCCGACGTCTGGCGCGCTAACCCGAAGGTCGTCTTCAGCCGCACGCTCGACAGCGTTTGGGGCAACGCCCGGCTCGCCGAGGCGTCGGTGGCCGAGGAGGTCGCTGCGGCGCTCGACGCGACTGACAAGGACGTCTCGATCGGCGGCGCCGGCCTGGCCGCGGCAGCAATCCAGCTCGGCCTCGTCGACGAGTTGCGCATGTTCCGCAATCCGGTCGTCGTCGGTGGTGGCACGCCCTTCCTGCCGCCGGTCACCGAAGACGTTCGGCTAGACCTGATCGAGACCAGGACGTTCGGCTCGCGCGTGATCTACGAGCGCTACGGGCGCGCCCGCGAGGAGTCGGACTGACCCCGCCGTCCGAGTCATCAGCGCCTCGCCGGACCGGGTATTCGCCGCGCTGACCGACTCCGACGCGGTCGACGCCATGCGAGGTCACCCCGTCGATTCCCGATCACGTGTCGACAGCAGGGCCTACGGTGTGCCCAACGGGATCAACGCTGCAGGTCGGGGGGCGGGATCGTCGCCTCGCTGGACAATCTCGCTGCTTCAGTTGAACGCTAAGCGCCGGGCTTCCTCGCAGCACGGTGCTCGTCGCTGCGGCGACCATCGCCGATGGGTTGGCCGAGCTGCGCAGAACGTGGCCCCGCACCGTGCACGACCACGGCCTGCAGTTCGTTCGGGAGCCTGGCAACGCTGTGGCGCAGCACGTCCCAGCCGGCGGTGTCGAGGGCGTTGCGGCGCCGGCCGTCGCCGACCACCACCGTCGCGACGCTGCCCGCCACCGTCACCGCGGCCGGGCACGTGGTGGTCACGCCGTGCCCGTCATGCGGTGCCCCTCATGCGACGGCGCCGGACGCTCGGAGCGCAGCCAGCCGCTCCTGGTCGACGCCGAGCTCGGCGAGCACGTCGTCGGTTTGCTGGCCCAGCAGCGGCGGGGCGGTACGCACCTGCGGCGGGGTGGCGGTGAGCCGCACCGGGCACCCGATGGTGCGCACCGTGCCCGCCGTCGGGTGCTTCACTTCACCGATCATTCCGCGCGCGAGCACCTGCGGGTCGGTCACCACCTCGTCGACGGTCTGGATGGGGCCGACGGGGACCCCGGCGGCGTCGAGCACCTCCACCCATTCCACCGAGGTTCGGGCGGCCATGGCGTCGGCGACCAGCGGCAGCAGCTCGTCGCGGTGCTCCACCCGCAGCGGGTTCGTCGTGAACCGGGGGTCCTCGAGCAGGTCCGCCAGGCCGGCCACGGAAGCGAAGCGTCGCCAGATCGCGTCGTTGCCCACCGCGAGCATGAGGTCCCCGTCCTTCGTCGCGAACCCCTGGTACGGCGCGATCGTCGGGTGCGCCGAGCCGTAGCGCGGCGGCCGGGTGCCGGTGGCGAAGTAGCCGGAGGCGACGTAGGTCAGCCAGGACACCGACCCGTCGAGCAGGCTGATGTCCACCCACTGGCCCTGCCCGGACCGGTCCCGCTCGCGCAGTGCCGCGAGGATCCCGATCACCGCCCACATGCCGGCGACCAGGTCGGCGCTGCTCACCCCGACCCGAACCGGCGGCCCGTCCGCCTCCCCGGTGACGGACATGATCCCGCTGCGGGCCTGCGCGATCGCGTCGTACCCGGCGCGGTGGGAGTCCGGGCCGGTCTGGCCGTAGCCGCTAATCGAGGCGTAGACCAGGCCGGGGTTCGCCGCGGCCAGGTCGTCGTAGCCCAGGCCGAGACGCGCTGCTGTGCCCGGGCGGAAGTTTTCCACCACCACGTCCGCCCGCCGGGCGAGGTCACGCACCAGGGCCAGGCCGTCGGCCGACTTCAGGTCCACGGCGAGGCTGCGCTTGTTGCGGTTCACTGAGAGGAAGTACGCGGCCTCGTCGCCCTGGAACGGCGGGCCCCACTGCCGGGTGTCGTCCCCGGTGCCGGGCTGCTCGATCTTGACGACGTCCGCGCCCAGGTCGGCCAGGGTCATCGTCGCGAACGGGCCCGAGAGCACCCGCGAGAGGTCGAGCACGGTCAGCCCGGCCAGCGCACCGGCCCGCGGCTCGCCCACGGCGCTCACGCGGTGGCCACGGTGGCGGCGTTGGCGGTGGGATCGGCGAGCGGGTCGGCGACGTCGGCGAAGCGCGCCTCGGCGGTGTGGGGCAGCAGGTACAGCGCCGCGCCGCTGATCGCGGCGCACACGATGATGTAGACCGAGATGGCCGTCGAGCTGCCGTAGTGGGTGAGCAGCGCCGCCGCGATCAGCGGAGCGGGCCCACCGGCGACGACGCTGGCCAGCTGGTAGCCCATCCCGGCGCCGGTGTACCGGACGTCGGCGTCGAAGCTCTCGGCGATCAGCGCCGCCTGCGGCCCGTACTGCACGTCGTGGATCACCAGGCTCAGCACGATCGCCACCAGCACCACAATCGACGACTTCGTGTTGAGCATTCCGAAGTAGGGGAACGCGAACAGCGCTGTCAGCACGATGCCCGCGGCGTAGACCTTCCGGCGGCCCAGCCGGTCGGAGAGTCGGCCGAACAGCGGGATGCTGATCAGCCCGACCGCGGCGGCGATCAGGGTGTCGTTGAGCAGGCTGTTGCGGCTCAGCCCCAGGTTCTTGGTGCCGTAGCTGAGCACGAACGTGATGAACAGGTAGAACGGCGCCTGCTCGGACATGCGCAGCAGCGCGGAGAGCAGGATCTCCTTCGGGTGGCGCTTGAAGACCTCGACAAGCGGTGCCTTCATGACGCGGCCCGCCTTGCGGAGCGCCTCGAACTCCGGGCTCTCCACCACGCGCAGCCGGACGAACAGCCCGACACCGATGAGCAGGATCGAGAGCAGGAACGGGATCCGCCAGCCATAGCTGTCGAACCCGGCCGAGCCGGTGAACCCGGTGGTGATGCGGACGACGCCGGTGGAGAGCACCAGGCCGAGCGGTACCCCGAGCTGCGGCCAGCTGGCCGAGAACCCGCGGCCGGACTTCTTGCCCCACTCCATGCTCAGCAGCACCGAGCCGCCCCACTCGCCGCCGACTCCGATGCCCTGGATGGTGCGCAGCACGACCAGCAGGATCGGCGCGGTGATGCCGATGGCGGCGTAGGTGGGCAGCACCCCGATGAGCACAGTGCCGAACGCCATGAGGAACAGGGTGATCATCAACGTGGTCCGCCTGCCGATGCGGTCGCCGTAGTGGCCGAAGATCGCCGCCCCGATGGGCCGCGCGGCGAAGCCGACGAACTGCGTGGAGAACGAGGCCAGCACGCCCGCGGCGGGCGAGAAGCCGGGGAAGAACAGCTGCGGGAAGACCAACGCCGCCGCCGTGCCGTAGAGGAAGAAGTCGTACCACTCGATCGTCGTGCCGACGACGCTCGCGATCGTCGCGCGCCGGGCGGCCTGCGCCCGGGTCACCCCTACTGCTGCTGTCATTTCGTCCTCCCGCTCACGTCACGTGGTCTGAACACTATGACACTCGGCCAATTCGGGTATGGTCTACATCACAGTCGAACCGGCGTCAACACGAGCGGTGACGAGGCGCCCGCCCCGGGTGGGAGACGGGGCCGCGGACGGACCGGCAGGGAGGCGGACGCAGTGTCAGCAGGGGACGGTGCGGTGGCACCAATCGGCCGCCTGGAGCGCAGGCCGCTCTACGAGCTCCTCGCGGACCGGCTCTGCGAGCACGCCGACCAGCACGACCTGCGCGCCGGGGCGAAGTTGCCCGCCGAGCGCGTCCTTGCCGAGCAGCTCGGCGTCAGCCGGGCCTCGCTGCGGCAGGCCATCGTCGCGCTCGAGGTGCAGGGCCTGCTCGAGGTGCGCCATGGCGGCGGCACGTTCCTGCGCCGCGACGGCCTGCAGCCCGCCCCGCTGGCCGAGGTGCTCGACCGGCGGCGTCGGCTGCCCGCCATCCTCGACGCCCGGGAGGCGCTGGAGGGAACCATCGCCCGGCTGGCCGCCGAGCGCCGCACCCCCTCCGACGTCGCCCGCATCGAGACCGCGCTCGCCGAGCTGACCGGCGACGAGGACACCGAGCCCGCGGAGTGCGGGGACGCCGACTTCCACGCCGCGGTCACCGCCGCGGCCCACAGCCCGATCATCGCCCGGATGATGGCCGAGCTCGCCCCCGAGATCGCGCTGACCCGCCACGAGTCGCTCGACCAGCCCGGCCGGCCCGCGCGGTCCGCCGCCCAGCACCGGGCGGTGGCCGGGGCCGTGATCGCCGGGGACCCCGTCGCGGCCTCGGAGGCGATGCTTGCCCACCTGCGCAGCGTCGGGGACGTCAAGCTGCTCAGCTGGATCCCACCGGAGGACGACGAGGCGTGAGCGGCGTCGTCACCCTCGACGTGTTCAGCGCGCTCACCGACTCCCACCGGGGCGCGACGACGTTCCTGGCGGGGCTGACCTCCTCCTGGCCGGTCGACCCGGCGGGGGTCGCCTGCGACTGGGACGCGTGCACCAAGGAGCTGCACCGCACCACCAGGACCTGGTGCCGCCACGCCGATCTCGCGACCGAAGCGCTGGTCTCGACCTACGCGTCGCTCGGGGTGCGCCGCGACGCACAGGACGACGCCGCCGGCCTGCTGGCGTCCCTGGCCGACTGGCCACTGTGGCCGGACGTGGCGGCGCTCGCACCCGAGTCGTGGGACGCGCTGCGGGTGGGGCTGCTGACCAACTGCGACGACGAGCTGCTCGCCGGCACCCGGGCCGCGGCGCTGGCGTGGGTGGACCCGGGGCTGCTGGTCACCTCTCAGTCGCTGCAGGCCTACAAGCCGGTCGCGGCCTTCTACGACCGGGCCCGCGTGCGGGTCGGGCCGTTCGTGCACGTCGCGGCCTCAGCGCGGGACGTCCGCGGGGCGCTCGAGGCCGGGGTGGCGTGCGTGCGCCTCGCCCGACCCGGGCACCGGCTCGACCCCGCAGGCCCCGCGCCCGCGGTGACCGTGCACGACGCCGCCGACCTCCCGGCCGCCGTCCGCTCCGTCCTCCACCGCGAGTAGCGGGCTCCCCGCGGCCCGACGGCGCCTTGGCGCAGCAGCAAGTCCGTGCTTATCCGGTCAACTCCGCTAGTTGGCGGCGAGGGGCAGCGGGGTAGGTCGCCACCCAGACCGGCGCCCAAGCCTCCCAGGCAGCCCAAGCAGCGACCACCGCCGCCTCCCATGCTGGTACCCGGGGCGACGATGGGCGCTGGCGGAGCGGGCCTCATCGTCGACCATCTTCCTCGGTTTGGCCATCGCCAAGTCCTTCGCACGCCCCCCGCCCGGGACGGGCCACGGACGGCTATCGGGGCGGTGCTACGAGCCCGTGGGGCAGGACTGCGCACCGCAACTGTGTGGTGGGTTATTTGGCGGGACCGGCGTCGCCGATGTGGGTGGCGGTGTCGGTGGTTGCGGACTTGGTGGCCAGCACCCGTACCCGGTCGTTGGTCGAGATTTGGGTGGTGGTGGCGGTCTGCTTGCCCTTGTGGACCTTGGTGTGGGTTTGAGGGTGTAGGCGGCGGTGAACCCGTCGGTGGATCTCACGGTCACCGATCCGGTGGTGACGGCGGTGACCACACCGCGTTGGGTGTCCAGGGTTTTGTCGCCGGTTTTGGTGTGCACGGTGAACTCGCCGTGCTCGGCCCGCCCCAGCTGCCTACCGCGGTGGCCCGGGTGCTCGGCGTGCTCCGCCGGGTGGGCCGGCGCGGCGGGGGGTGGCGGTACCCGGCGTCGCGGGGGTGGTGGGGGTTTGCGCGGTGGCAACACCGGCCGTGGTAACGGCCAGCAGGTTGGAGCGTGTCAGTGCCCAGCGGCGACGGTGCGGAGCCATGCGTGCAGTGCCTGAACGCTGTCGGAGGGGAGGTCGCTGCGGCGGTGGACGATGCCGACGTCGACGGTTGGGGAGGCTCAGTGGTGTGAGCGTGCTGTGTGCGGCGGCGCCTGCGTAGGGGGGCCAGAAGACGCCTAGCACGCCGAGACCTGCTTGGGTGGCCAGTACCCGCGCTTGCACACCGTCCACTTCCAGTGCCACGTCGGCGGGGCCGAGTCCCACCTCGTGCAGCACATCCGCGTAGTGAGACCACTCGACCTGGTCGAGTGGTGCGGTGATGAGACCCGCCGCGGCGGTGAGACCCGCCGCGGCGATATCGGCGACGGTGACTGTGCCGCGGGAGGCGAGGGGATGTTCCCGCGCACGAGGAAGGTGAACGCAGCCCGGTGCAGGGCTTCATAACGCAATCCGCTCGGTATGTGCCAACCAATGAGGTAGCCGAGGTCGAGGTGGTGCTCGAGCACCGCTTCCGCGATCGCGACGCTGTGCCCGAAACGGAGGGACAGCAGAATGTCTTCGTGGGCACGGTGGAAAGGTGCCACGACGTGGGTGAAGAAGAATCCCTGCTCGAAGGCCATGCTGGCGCCCAGCTTGACCTGGCCGCTGTGGCGTCCGCTGATTACCTGGACGAGCTGCTCCTCCTCGGCCAACATGGTCTTCGCCGTTTGATAGAGCCGCTGCCCAGGGGGTGCCAGACGGACAGGTCGGTGTTCGTACCGCATCAGCGGCACCGCGTAGCGCTGTTCCAGACTGCGGACGTGGAAGGACACGGTGGACTGGGCGAGACCGAGGTGCTCGGCCGCCGCGGAGTAACCGCCCCGATCGACGACGGTCACGAAGACCGCGGCTTGAACAGGTCCAAGCCCACGGGTTGCCTCCGATGACCGGGTCCTCGAAGACTAGCTCAGGACAGCCTCCGCGTACCGGGCCTCGCTGGGAGCAGCGGCGTCGAGCAGGCCACCCTCGCGCATCCACCGGTGGGTGGTCTCGAACATTTCCTGCGTGTAGGGCTGGCCCACGATCCGCTCACCCGGACCGAAGCGGCGCACATCGACCATCTCCTGCAGCTCGGTCGGCATCTCCTGCAGCCAGTAGTGCTTGTACCGCTCGGGTTGTATGTCGATGTCCTGCTGGGCCCGCAACAACGCCCGGAAGTACCGGTCGACGTCTTCGCGCTGGGCCTCCGGTGACACCAGGAAGCCCATCACAAATGTGGTGTCCACGATTTTGCGGAAACCGCGCTGCTCGAGGAGGTAGTACCCGGGGCCCCACACGTTCGCGGCGGGAACCTCGCCATGAAGGAGCAGACGCACCCGGTCATAGGGGGGCCCCCCGAAGTGCAGCGCCATGTCTTCGCGGTTGAGGAACGGTTCGAGGCCCTGCAGGGCCGAGTAGTGGCTGCCCGAGTGATACCCCACCGCGACGTCGACGCCGGCCAGGTCGGCGGGCTCGTGATAGGTGGAGTCGGGGGCCACGAAGATGGCGGAGGGGCAGATTGAATAGGCCTGCGCGTACATCTTCCCGTGGTGCTCGGCGGACGCGGCGTTCACCGCCCAGTGACAGGCGCAGGACACATCCGAGTCGCGACCCTGGGCCATGTCCTCGAAGGCGCCGCTGCGGAACTGGGCAGGGGCCGCCCCTGCTGAGGTCACCATGGCACCAGTCGCCGACCCTGCGGCGAACCCAGCGCTGTCGAACTGATAATCCAAACCCTCGGCGTGGAAGAACCCACGCTCCTCGGCGACCCATTCGTGCAACCGCACGTGCGGCTGGATGCGAAACACCATCAGAATCGAACTCCCGTCATCTCGTTCATCGGTCAGGTCTTCACGGTATGACCAGGACCACACCAGAACAACGCAGCAGAATCGATCGGTCCATCGAAATTGCTCGGCGACTCGTCGTGGTGCTCTGCGGTGCAACCGCACCTGCTCGGACTCACGGGCCGCGAATAGGGCATTGGCCAGTGCAAGTTATGCGCTGGTTGATCCGGCTGGGTTGGATGGTTGATTCAGGTGACGCCGGGGACCTGCAGGAGTTGGAACGCGACATCCTCCACGAACGCACCCTGGCCGGCCCGGCCGCAGTCCGGACTCCTGGCGGATCTCGAGGCGGGCCACTACGTCCGGGGCTGACGCGACCGGTGGTGGCGGTCAGGCTGCGGTGAGCCGGACTGGCAGCGACGCCCAGGCGCGCAGCGTGTTGTTGAGGTGCCGCACGCCCGGCCCGGCGGGCTCGAGGGTCCCGACCCGGCGCAGCAGCGCCGTCACCAGGGCCTCGGCCTCGAGCCGGGCCACGTGCTGGCCGACGCACTGGTGCAGGCCCATGCCGAAGCCGACGTGCCCCGACGGGTCGCGGTCGAGGTCGAAGGTGTCCGGGTGCTCCCAGCGGCGGGGGTCGCGGTTCGCGGCGGCGAAGCAGACCAGGACCTTCTCGCCCTCGGGCACGACGTGCCCACCCACGGCCACGTCACGTTCCGCGGTGCGGAAGAACATCTGCACCGGCGACTCCAGGCGCACCGCCTCGTCGAACGCGAGCCGCACCAGCGTCGGGTCCGCACGCAGCCGCGCCCACGCCGCGGGGGTGCGGGCCAGACACGCCAGCAGCGCGCCGATGCCGTGCACGGTGGTGTCCACCCCGGCGGTGAGCAGCGAGCGCACCACGAGCGGGGCCTGCGCCGGGGTGATGTCGCCGCGGTCCGACGCCGCCCAGATCGCGGCGCCGAACCCGTCGTCGGTGAGCACGTCCCGCGCGCACTGCCCGGCCACCCAGCCGGAGAGCTCCGCTACCCGCGGTGCTCCCTTCGCCCGCAGCGCATTGTCCGGCCCGAACGCGTTGAACGCGGTGTCGCCGTAGGGGAGCAGGTTCTCCCGCCCCTCGTCCGGCAGGCCGACGGCGTCGGGGAACACCCGCAGCGGGAACGCCTCCGCGAGCGCGGGCACGGCGTCGACTTCCGTCACGCCCCCGGGCCCCGCGTGGCCGAGCAGGTCGTCGACGAGCGCCTCGGCGTCGGCGAACCAGGCCTGCCGCAGCCGGTGCAGCGCCCGCGGCCCGAGGACCTTGGCCAGCACCGCGCGCGGGGCGTCGTGGTGAGGCGGGTCGGCCTCGAGCAGCAGGCTAGGCGGCCGCCAGGGCGCCTCCCGGCGGAAGTTGGCTGGCCCACCCCGGACCGGGACTCGAAGTCCTGCCAGTCGCGGAGCACGGCGTTGACGTCGGCGTGGCGGCCCACCCCGCAGGCATCGAGCCCGGGCAGGTGCACCACCGGCCCGGCGTCCCGCAGCGCAGCCTGGAACCTGCTGGGGTCGAGCAGGTTCGCGTCGCTGAACGGGTCGTCGTCGAGGGTCGGCAGCGTGGTTGGGCTGGGGGAGGTCACGCTGGTCATCGAGGTCTCCGGGTCGGCAGCGGCGGGGTCAGAGGTCGAGCACGAGGCGGTCGTCGCGGGAGCGGGAGACGCAGGGGAACATGACGTCACCCGCGGCCCGCTCGTCGTCGTCGAGCAGGGAGTCACGGTGGTCCGGCCGGCCGGCCAGCACCGTCGTCTCGCAGGTCCCGCACGTGCCCGACCGGCACGAGGACAGCACCGGCACACCGGCGGCGCCCACGGCGTCGAGCACGCTGGACCGGGGGTCGACCGTGACGCGGAGCCCCGACCGGGCCAGCTCGACCTCGAACGCAGCGTCCCGCACCGGGGCACCCTGCTCCGCGGCGACGAACCGCTCGGTGCGCAGCCGGCCGGGTGCCCAGCCCGCACAGCGGGACTCCACGGCGTCGAGCAGAGGCGGTGGTCCGCACACGTACACCCGGGCGTCGGTGGGCAGGTCCGCCAGCGCGGTGCCGAGGTCGAGCAGGCCCCGCTCGTCCTGCGGCACGACCTCGACGTGGTCCCCGTGGCCGGCGAGCTCGTCGAGGAACCCCATCGTGGCGCGCGACCGCCCGCCGTAGAGCAGGTGCCACGCGGCGCCGACGATCTCGGCCTGCCGGAGCATCGGCAGCAGCGGGGTGATGCCGATGCCCCCGGCGATGAACAGGTAGTGCCCCCCGGGCACGAGCCCGAAGTTGTTGCGCGGCCCGCCGACCCCGACGAGGTCACCCTCCGCGAGCTCGTCGTGGACGTGGGCGGAGCCGCCCCGGCCACCGGGCTCCCGCAGCACCCCCACCCGGTAGTGGTGGGCGTCCCAGCGGTCCCTGCACAACGAGTACTGCCGCGTCCCGCCGGGCAGCAGGAGGTCGACGTGCGCCCCGGGCGCCCAGTCCGGCAGCCGCTCCCCGTCGGGGTGGGCCAGGGTCAGCGTCACCACGCCCTCGACCACCACCCGCTTCTCCGCCACCCGCAGCATGGTCTCCTGCACCGTCCGCTCCCTCGCTCGACTGCCACCCAGTGTGTGGGCCGGGCCACACCTCGCGCCAGCGGGTTCTCGGTGGTCGAGAAGATCAGAGGGTTCGGCCGAACCATCAGGTTGCTGGTGGTCGGGTCATCGGCTCACCGATCCGCACGTCGGTACGGAGCCGGACCACGGTGCGAGAGGGCAGAGGAGACGGCGGGGGAAGATGGGCGGCGTGACGAAATCGGGCGGCGACGCTGAGCGAGGCCGACGGGTTGGGGTAGGCGTGCGGGTTAGCACCCGCCGAACGTGGGGCTCGGGGCCGGTGGGGGACCCAGGGCTGCGCGCGGCCGGGGTGCTCATCGAAGATCACAGCGACATCGTCGCGGACGCCGGTGGGGTCGGGCGTGACTGGGCTCTTCCGAGGCGGTGGGCGATTGCTCTCGATGACGGATTTCTGGTCGTCCGCAACACGACGAACTTGAGGTCGACTGAGGCGGCCTGGCTCTCCCGAAGCGGGCTCGCAGCGCCGCGTCGGCTGTCTCTGATGCGAGGCTGAGGGGGGTACAGATGTTGATCGCCGCCAACCCAGACCCGGACTCCAGAACTTCGAAGTGTTCGACGTCGACCTCACCGCGGTGCAGCTTGACTCGATCGACGGGCTGAACGAGGGCGGGGCGAACCCAGTCGGAACTAAGGGCCGAACCCGGCCGTGATCTTGATCCGGGCGCTCGCCTTGCGGTTCAGATCTCGGTGAGCGTGCCGGTTTTGTCGTGGTAGACGAAGCCGCGCACCTGGTCGGTGTGGGGCAGGAACGGGCTCGCCTTGATCCGGTTGATCGACTGGCGGACATCGGCGGCGGAGTCGGCGAAGGCCTCGGGGTTCCACGCGGGGCGGATGCCGGTCTCGGTCTCGATCTGGGCCTGGAACTGTTCGTCGCTGAAGGTACGCATGCCGCAGTCGGCGTGGTGGATCAGGATGAGTTCGGTGGTGCCCAGCAGCCGCTGGCTGATCGCCAGCGACCGGATGGTGTCCTCGCTGATGACGCCGCCGGCGTTGCGGATCACGTGCGCGTCGCCTTCGGACAGTCCGAGGATGCCGTAGATGTTGACCCGGGCATCCATGCAGGCCACGACCGCCACCCCGAGACCTGGTGGCATCGGTAGATCACCCTTGTCGAACGACTCGGCGTAGGCGCGGGCGTTTTTCAGCAGCTCGTCGGTGCGGCTCATGGCTGTGTCTCCTGTCGGATAAATGTTCCTGCGTTGCCTCAGGGATGGGGCTTCGGCGCGTCGACCGGGGGCGGGTTTCCGTCGTCGCCGGCGCGCGACGGCCCGGCGGGAGAGTCTCGGAGAGCGTCAGTCTTCCGGGGTTCGCTTCCAGTCGGACCTGCCCGGACGGAGTGGGGCGGTCAGGCCTCGCCGCGGGCTGGGTAGTTGTTCTCGGTGAAGAACTTCGCGGCGCCGAGGACATCAGCGATGCGGGGGCGGGCCGCGGGCATGGAGTTAACCGCCGCCATGTACACGGTGGCGTCGGGGCGGATCAGGAACACGCCGGGCTCGCCGAACAGGTCGGGCTCGGAGTCGGTGATGCCCTTGCTGACGAACAACCCCCAGGCGCGCATCGACTCGACGGGCTGCCCGTAGCCGACCTGCAGGCGGTCCAGGCCCCAGTCTGTGACGCTGCGCTGCGCGCGGTCGGCGTCGTCGCCGCTGACGGCGATGACCGTGGTGACGCCGGTGGCGGCGAAGTCCTCCAGGGTCCGGTTCAGCTCGGCGAGATAGCCGCGGCAGATCGGGCAGTGCAGGCCCCGGTAGAAGACCACCAGGGTGAATGAGTCCGGCCGCTGGTCGGTGAGCCGGAACTGGCCGCCGCCGACGAGGGGTACGACGAGGTCGGGCGCGGGGGTGGTCGGCGTGGGAATCGGCATACAGGCCGGAACCCCGTTGCGGCAGCGACTATTCCTGGTCCCACCCGACGGCCAGTGGCGCCGTCGGGTCAAGGCGTCGTCTGTTGCACCTGTAGCCCGGCCCGTGCGGTCGGTGACACCGGTTCGGCGTCGACGGGCTTCCGGCCGCGATGCTCAAGCCGAGGGGGGCGAGCAGTGGCGACGTCGCCGGAATTGGTCTGGGGTGGGGCCGGTCGGTGCGGTTGACCCAGCCGGTGGCCATCCTGGCTCGGGCGACGCCGTCGATGTCCCAGGGGTGTCCCGCTACCAGCAGCACTCCTGCGGGTGAGGAGATTGCCTCGCCCAGTCGGGGGTGCCACCGGCGCGCCGTCCCTACTCCGAGGACGGCACATCCACGTCCTCACAATCACCAACCACCCGAAAGCTACCGCAGCGCACCAGGGCGGCACCTCCATCGGACCGCCTAGCCATGCACGGTGCTCTCCGTTGCCGCTGGCAGGCCAGCCCACAGTCAAGACGAGGGTTATGCAGCTTGATTCGTGTCCGCGGTGCGGTCGCGCAGTGGATTGGGCGGGGCGCGGTCGACGCACTCTCTGGTGCTCACAAGGCCTGTCGGCGGCCTGCCTATGAAGGGCGCCGCGCGGCCGCCTCCGGGGCTATCGCCGTGCGGGTTGTGCAGCGCGAAACGGTCATCGAGAGTGTCCGAACCGAGTACCGGGAACCGACGGCGCAGGACTGTGTGAAGCGGGTACTCGAATCGCCTAGAGCCTGCCATGAAGTTGTCAACGGTCTTGCCGCCGAGGCCTCGCAGGGACGCCTGCACTCCGGCGCCCACACCGCGACCGTAGCCGCCATCGGGCGACTCGTGCAGGCCATGACCGACTCGGGCATACGCCCGATCCGCTGACGGGCGCGCGACCCGGTTCGCCGGTACCTGAAGTCGACGCGCCACGATGACAACCAACTCGCTCTGGACTTCGCGTGTGACACCCGCGGCGTCCACTCGGACCGGCGATGCACGTCCTGCCCACGGCAAGGCTCTGACGAAGGGCATGACGACGGCCGAAACCAGCAGGTCACCTCCCGCCGAGCCCGCGGTCACGAAGAACAATGCGACACCCACCAGGTTGCTCCGTGCGGCGCAGGCGTCGCAGCCGAAACAACACGTCGACCTACCCGAGCATCTCTTACCCGAAATGGAAAACTCGCCACGGCGTTGCCCGGCGACGCAGTCCATTTGGTTCCGAATCCGCTGGCTACGCTGTAGATCCGGCGCTTGGAGGGGCGCACCACGGTCGCCGCACGCCCACGACGCCCCTGATGCTTCCGCCTCGCGCTCCCGCTGGGGAGCCTAACCGTGGTCCGAGCGGAGACGGCGCGCCACCGAAACGGGGCGTCAGCGACAAGTCGTTGGCGGAGTATGTCGCCGAGATCGTCGATGCAGCACCGCCCCTAACCGATACCCACCGCAGTCGGCTCGGGGCGCTCTTGAAGCCAACCGTTGTTGCGTGACTTCGCAGAACGCAGGCACGCCCGCCGCGGTCCAGGACGCGCCCCCGCTGGCCCCCGGGGTCAGCTTGTCGACGATCTCACGGCGCCGCCTGGCACGCCATCGGCAATCACCGCTGAGGAGCGCCCTGTCGCCCGGGGGCGGGGGTGGCCCATCTTTGTGAGCAGCGCGTATTCCTGACTCGCTATCCGGAGACGCCGCGCGTCCAGGTGTGCTCACCAGCCCCGCTTACGCCATTCCGGCACGTTCGGCCGCTCGATCCCGAGGTTGGTGTCGCGACCGTGGCCGGGGTAGACCACGGTGTCGTCCGGCATTACGTCGAACACGCGCTGCTCCAGGTCGTCCACCAGTGAGTGGAAGTCCTCCGCCGAGCCGGTCTTACCAGGACCCCCAGGAAACAGTGCATCTCCCGTGAACAGGTGCTGCTCGTCACCGGCGCGCAGTAACAATGCCACTGAGCCCGGGGTATGCCCACGTAGGTGAATGACCTCCAGCGCGAGTTCGCCGACGTCGATGACGTCGCCGTGAGCCAACTCACGATCGACCGGGACGGGCAGCGGTTTCGCGTCGAGCGCGTGTGCCGCGGTGGGCGACCCGGTGCCGCTGACGACGTCGGCCAGTGCCTGCCAGTGGTCGGCGTGCTGATGGGTGGTCACCACTAGCGACAGCTCCGGGGCCTGCTCGTCGAGCAGCTCGGTGAGTCGCTCCGCGTCGTTCGCGGCGTCGATGAGCAGCGCCTTTCCCGTTGCCTCGCACACCACCAGATAGGCATTGTTGTCCATCGGGCCCACCGAGATCTTGGTCAGGCTCCCGCCAGGGAACCGCTTGAGCTGAGCTGCGCCGCCTGCGGACACGGACCCGGTGTATTGCTCGTCCAGCTGCATGATCGGCAACGCTACCGGCGCGGTCATCTTCCCGCGACGACCGCCACGAACGAGTTGTTGTCGGTGGGCCCACCTAGCATGGGTGAGTCCGGTCCGAGTGCCATCGTGGCGGGCCGGTATCGAGGGCGATGAAGGGATCTGGAGTGGCTGACCGTCTGGTCGTTCGTGGCGCTCGTGAGCACAACCTGCGGGGCATCGACGTCGACCTTCCGCGCAACAGCATGATCGTCTTCACCGGCCTGTCCGGCTCCGGGAAGTCGAGCCTGGCCTTCGACACCATTTTCGCTGAGGGCCAACGCCGTTATGTGGAGTCGCTGTCCGCCTACGCCCGCCAGTTCCTCGGGCAGATGGACAAACCGGACGTGGACTTCATCGAAGGCCTCTCGCCCGCGGTGTCCATCGACCAGAAGTCGACCAACCGCAACCCGCGCTCCACCGTCGGCACCATCACCGAGGTGTACGACTACCTCCGCCTGCTCTACGCCCGGGCCGGCACGCCGCACTGCCCCGTCTGCGGTGAGCTCATCTCCAGGCAGACCCCGCAGCAGATCGTGGACCAGGTCCTCGCCATGGAAGAAGGCGCGCGCTTCCAGGTGCTTGCGCCCGTGGTCCGCACCCGCAAGGGCGAGTTCGTCGACCTGTTCGACCAGCTGCGCAGCCAGGGCTATTCCCGCGTGCGGGTGGACGGCACCGTGCATCAGCTCACCGATCCGCCGATCCTGAAGAAGCAGGAGAAGCACGACATCGAGGTGGTCGTCGACCGCCTGACGGTCAAGCCCAACGCCAAGCAGCGACTGACCGACTCCGTGGAGACCGCACTGCGCTTGGCTGACGGGGTGCTGATCCTCGACTTCGTCGATCGCGAGGACCACCATGCCGACCGTGAGCGCCGGTTCTCCGAGAAGATGGCCTGCCCCAACAACCATCCGCTGGCCATCGACGACCTGGAGCCCCGGTCCTTCTCCTTCAACTCGCCTTACGGTGCGTGCGCGGAGTGCACCGGTATCGGGATCCGCAAAGAAGTGGACCCGGAGCTGGTGGTGCCCGACGACGAGCTGAGCCTCGCTGACGGCGCCATCGCCCCCTGGTCCTCGGGGCAGACCTCGGAGTACTTCGCCAGGCTGCTGTCCGGCCTGGCGGACGCGATGGGGTTCTCGCTGGACACCCCGTGGAAGCGCCTGCCCGCCAAGGTCCGCCGCGCAGTGCTCGGTGGCTCCGGCGATCAGGTGCACGTCAAGTACACCAACCGCTACGGTCGCACGCGCTCCTACTACGCCGCGTTCGAGGGCGTGATGCCGTTCCTCGAGCGGCGCATGCAGCAGACCGAGTCGGAGTACATGAAGGAAAAGTACGACGGCTACATGCGCGAGGTTCCCTGCCCCGCGTGTGCCGGCACCCGGTTGAAGCCGGAGATCCTCGCGGTCACCATGGGGCACGGCGCACAAGCCCGCTCCATCGCCGAGGTCTGTGCGTTGTCGGTGGCCGACTGCTCGCAGTTCCTGAACGCGATGCAGTTGGGCAAACGGGAGGAGATGATCGCCGGGCAGGTGCTCAAGGAAGTCCAGGCTCGGCTGGGCTTCCTGCTCGACGTCGGTTTGGAGTACCTGTCGCTGGACCGCGCGGCGGCCACCCTCTCCGGTGGCGAGGCCCAACGGATCCGCCTGGCCACTCAGATCGGCTCCGGGCTGGTCGGGGTGCTCTACGTGCTCGACGAACCCTCGATCGGTCTGCACCAGCGGGACAACCGACGCCTCATCGAGACCTTGACGCGGCTGCGCGACCTCGGCAACACCCTGATCGTGGTGGAACACGACGAGGACACCATCCGGCACTCCGACTGGGTGGTGGACATCGGCCCCCGGGCCGGGGAGCACGGCGGACAGGTCGTGCACAGCGGCACCTACGCCGACCTGCTGACCAACACCGAGTCGATCACCGGCGCTTACCTGTCCGGCCGCGAAGCGATCCCGCTGCCCGCGCGGCGGCGCAAGATCGACCGCAAGCGCCAGATCACGGTGGTCGGCGCTCGGGAGCACAACCTGCACGGCATCGACGTCAGCTTCCCGCTCGGGGTGCTCGTGGCGGTCACCGGGGTATCCGGCTCCGGCAAGTCCACCTTGGTCAACGACATCCTGGCCACGGTGATGGCGAACAAGCTCAACGGTGCCCGGCAGGTCCCCGGCCGGCACACCCGCGTCAACGGTCTGGACCAGCTGGACAAGCTGGTGCAGGTCGACCAGTCGCCGATCGGTCGCACCCCCCGCTCCAACGCCGCCACCTACACCGGGGTGTTCGACAAGATCCGCACGCTGTTCGCCTCCACTGTGGAGGCCAAGGTCCGGGGCTACCAGCCCGGCCGCTTCTCCTTCAACGTCAAGGGCGGCCGCTGCGAGGCCTGCTCCGGGGACGGCACCCTGAAGATCGAGATGAACTTCCTGCCCGACGTGTACGTACCCTGCGAGGTCTGCCACGGCGCCCGGTACAACCGGGAGACCCTCGAGGTGCACTACAAGGGCAAGACCATCGCCGAGGTGCTGGACATGCCCATCGAGGTAGCCGCGGAGTTCTTCGAGGCGATCAACTCCATCCACCGCTACCTCAAGACGTTGGTCGACGTGGGCCTGGGCTACGTCCGGCTCGGCCAACCCGCACCCACGCTGTCCGGAGGGGAGGCGCAGCGGGTGAAGCTGGCCTCGGAGCTGCAGAAGCGATCGACCGGGCGCACCGTGTACGTGCTGGACGAGCCCACCACCGGGCTGCACTTCGAGGACATCCGCAAGCTGCTCGGCGTGGTGAACGGACTCATCGACAAGGGGAACTCGGTCATCATCATCGAGCACAACCTGGACGTGATCAAAACCGCTGACTGGGTGCTGGACATGGGGCCGGAGGGCGGGGCAGGTGGCGGCACCCTCATCGCCGAGGGCACCCCGGAACACATCGCCTCAGTCGCCGCCAGCTATACCGGTCAGTTCCTGTTGCAGACGCTCAAGCCGGAAGAGGTGGCGATGCCGGAGCCGTCCCGACCCAGCAAGCACCGAGCCAAGGTGGCCCTCCCAGCGCGATGATCAAGGCAACTGTGTCCGGACACGCGCGCCGGGGCGACTAGATTGCTGTACCGATGACTGAACACGATAACGAGCCGCAGCTTGCCTTCGCCGATCTCGGGATCGACGAGCGGGTGCTCCACGCGCTGACCGACGTCGGCTACGAGAGCCCCTCGCCCATTCAGGCGGCTACCATTCCGCCGCTCATGCAGGGCCGCCACGTGGTGGGCCTGGCGCAGACGGGGACCGGTAAGACCGCTGCGTTCGCGGTGCCGATCCTGTCCCGTATCGACCTGAGCCAAAAGACGCCGCAGGCATTGATCCTGGCCCCCACCCGGGAGCTCGCGATTCAGGTGGCCGAGGCAGTGGGCAAGTACGCCCGCCACCTGTCCGGGCTGCACGTCCTGCCGATCTACGGTGGGCAGAGCTACGGTATTCAGCTGGCCGGGCTGCGTCGCGGCGCGCACGTCGTGGTCGGTACCCCCGGGCGAGTGATCGACCACCTGAACAAGGGCACGCTCGACCTGACTGAGCTCCGCTTCCTCGTGCTCGACGAGGCGGACGAGATGCTGGCCATGGGTTTTCAGGAGGACGTCGAGACGATCCTCGCGGATACTCCCGACGACAAGCAGGTCGCCCTGTTTTCGGCGACCATGCCTGCGCAGATTCGCCGCATCGCCAAGCGCTACCTCACCGACGCCGCCGAGATCACCGTCAAGACGAAAACCGTCACCGCCGCGAACACCCGGCAACGGTTCATCCAGGTCGCCGGTCAGCGCAAGCTCGACGCGCTCACCCGGGTTCTCGAGGTGGAGCCGTTCGAGGCGATGATCGTCTTTGTCCGGACCAAGCAGGCCACCGAGGAACTGGCCGAGCGCTTACGAGCCAGAGGGCACTCGGCAGCGGCGATCAACGGCGACATCGTGCAGGCCCAACGCGAACGGACCATCGGTCAGCTCCGCCAGGGCGACATCGACATCCTGGTTGCCACGGACGTGGCCGCCCGCGGTCTTGACGTCGAACGCATCAGCCACGTCGTCAACTACGACATCCCGCACGACACCGAGTCCTACATCCACCGGATCGGGCGCACCGGTCGCTATGGACGCTCCGGGGATGCCCTCCTGTTCGTCACCGCCCGTGAGCGGCACCTGCTGCGGGCCATCGAAAAGGCGACTCGGCAGCCGATCACCGAGATGGCGCTGCCCTCGATCGACGACGTGAACTCCACCCGGGTCGCCCGCTTCGGCGACGCCATCACCGCGAGTCTGGACTCCGCGGAGCTGCCCATGTTCCGCCGCCTCATCGACGACTATGAGCAAGCGCACGACGTGTCCCTCAACGACATTGCCGCAGCGCTCGCCGTATTGTCCCAGGACGGCGAATCGTTCTTGCTCAAGCCGGAGCCACCTACGGCCAAGCGTCCCAAGGAACACGCCGCCGCCGTAAGACGTGACAAGCCTGGGCGCAGCGGAGGAAAGGCGTCGGCCGGAGAGAGCCGAACCGCGGGCGGCCCAATGGCGACCTACCGCATCCGCGTCGGCCGCAGGCACAAGATCTCGCCAGGCTCGATCGTCGGGGCCATCGCCAACGAGGGCGGCCTCACTCGCGCTGACTTCGGCCACATCGATATCCAAGCGGACCACAGCTTGGTGGAGTTGCCGGCGAATCTCTCCGCAGACACCTTTGAGCGTTTGCGCCGAACCAGGATCTCTGGACAGCTGATCGGACTCACGCTCGACGAGGGCGGCGGCTCAGCCAGACGGACCAAGCGCACGTAGCGTCAGTACACCGGGCCGGTGTACTTCTCACCCGGGCCCATGCCCGACTCGTCGGGGTCGGTCGAGGCCTCCCGGAATGCGCGTTGCAGGGCTTGCAGCCCATCCCGCAGCGGACCGGCGTGCGGCCCCAAATACTCCAACGACGAGGTGATGAGCCCGGCGAGGGCGGTGATCACGCGGCGGGCCTCGTCCAGGTCGCGATGCGGGCTCGAGTCGGGGTCGGCCTCGGAAAGTCCGAGCTTCTCGGCTGCTGAGCTCATCAGCATTACTGCGGCGCGGCTGATCACCTCTACCGCCGGGACCTCGGCGAGCTCGCGCGCCTCGGCAGCCGGTTCGGGGTAGGGCAGATCGGTCATGCCTGGTACCCTTTCACCTACGACCGCTCCCGGTGTGCACTGGGGGCAGCAAGTGGAGCCCCGCTCCCACCTCCGCGTCAGCACGCGTAGGTCCGGTCCCGCCCGAGCAGTCGGGGCGTTGGATCTCCCGGTGGGAGGCCTGGACCGGTCGGCAACGGGCCCTTACACCGAATGGTGCCGGGGCCTTCGTCGTGGAATGCCCGGTTCAGCGTGGTCGTTGATTACTACGTCAAGTATGCCGAACCGAGGAGGCCCCATCAGCGCTGAGACCCGCATCAACGATCGCATCCGTGTTCCCGAAGTGCGCCTGGTAGGGCCGAACGGGGAGCAGGTGGGGATCGTGCGCGTGGAAGATGCACTCCGCCTGGCCGTGGAGGCCGACCTCGACCTGGTCGAGGTGGCTCCTGAGGCCCGTCCGCCGGTCTGCAAGCTCATGGACTACGGCAAGTTCAAGTACGAGAACGCGCAGAAGTTGCGCGAGTCCCGCAAGAACCAGCAGATGACGGTGGTCAAAGAGCAGAAGCTCCGGCCCAAGATCGACATCCACGACTACGAGACGAAGAAGCGCAACGTCGTTCGCTTCCTCGAGGCGGGACACAAGGTCAAGGTCACGATTATGTTCCGTGGCCGGGAGCAGTCCCGGCCCGAGCTCGGGTTCCGCTTGCTGCAGCGGCTCGGCGCCGACGTCGTGGATCTGGGCTTCGTCGAGACCTCCGCCAAGCAGGATGGGCGAAACATGACCATGGTGCTAGCGCCGCACAAGGGGGCCAAGACCAGGGTCAAGGCCCAGCTCGGCGCCGAGGCTCCCGCAGCCCAGGCTGCGCCCACTGCCGCACCACCAGCTGAGGCGGCGCCGGCGCCTGTCGCCCCCGCCGAGCAGACGTCAGCCTCCTAGCGCCCATCCGCTCCCACCACGATGAATGAGGACAGTTCATGCCCAAGATGAAGACCCACAAAGGCACCGCCAAGCGCATCAAGGTGACCGGCACCGGCAAGCTCATGCGCGCGCAGGCCAACCGTCGCCACCTGCTGGAGCACAAGGCCACCAAGCGCACCCGTCGTCTCGACGGCAACACCAACGTCGACTCGCGTGACGCCGGCCGGATCAAGCGCTTGCTCGGTATCTGAGTCTCCGCCACCAGTGACGGCCACAGCGCGCCCTTTGCGCTGACGGTCACCCCCGCACATTCGGGCGTTTGCACGCCCCCGAGATCGAACAGGACCTACCAGTGGCACGCGTGAAGAGGGCAGTCAACGCCCAGAAGAAGCGACGCACGACGCTCGAGTCGGCAGCCGGCTACCGCGGACAGCGTTCGCGGCTGTACCGCAAGGCCAAGGAGCAGATGCTCCACTCGATGACGTATTCCTACCGCGACCGCCGCGCGCGCAAGGGTGAGTTCCGCAAGCTGTGGATCCAGCGCATCAACGCCGCAGCCCGGGCCAACGACATGACCTACAACCGCTTCATTCAGGGCCTGAAGGTATCTGGGCTCGAGGTGGACCGCAAGGTGTTGGCGGACATGGCCGTCGCCGACCCCGCCGCGTTTGCTGGGCTGGTGGAGATCGCCAAGGCACACGTGCCCGCCGACGTGAACGCCCCCAAGTCGGCCCGGCAAGAGGATGCGGCCTGAGCGGTCACTTCCTACCCCGGCAGCGACCCGCCGAGCCGTTCACCGAACGGACTCCGCGGGTCGTTTCCGCGGTCAAGCTGCACCGTGGGATCGGCCGTCGTAAGGCAGCCCGGTTCCTCGTCGAAGGTGCGCAAGCGGTCCGTGAGGCATTGGCTGCAGGTGTGGTCCGTGAATTGTTCTGCACCGCCGAGGCGATCGCGCGCCACCCGGATCTCGCGTCGACCGCCGAGCGCAACGGCATTCCGGTCGGTGTGGTGACCGCGCGCGCCGCCGCCGCACTGTCGGACACCGTGAGCCCGCAGGGCTTGGTGGCGGTGTGTGATCTCCTGGACGTACCGCTGGACCAGGCGCTCCAGGATGCGCCGCGGCTGGTCGCCATGCTCGTCGACGCGGGGGAGCCGGGCAACGCAGGCACCATCATCCGGGTGGCCGATGCCGCCGGAGCTGACGCCGTTGTGCTCGCCGGGGACAGCGTCGACGTGCACAACGGCAAGTGCGTGCGGGCGAGCACCGGCAGCATTTTTCACCTACCGCTGGTCCGGTACCGGGATGTGTTGGGCGCCGTGGAGCTCGCGCGCACCGCGGGTCTGCAAGTCCTGGCTGCCGCCGCCGACGGTGAGCAGGACCTGGACGACGCCGAGGGGCTGCTCGGGAAGCCGACGGCATGGCTGTTCGGCAATGAGGCCCACGGCTTGCCGTCGAGCATCGCCGCGGCCGCTGACCATCGGGTGCGGATACCCATCCACGGCCGCGCGGAGAGCCTCAACCTGGCGACCGCAGCGGCCTTGTGCCTGTACGCGAGTGCCCGCGTCCAGCGCGGTACCGCACGGTCCTGAGCCCCATGCCGTCGCATTCAGGGGCCGCACCGTTGTTTTTGCTGCGCCACAACCACGTCGAGGCCGCTAGACGCGATCTCGGACGACCGCACAACTAGGATGTCCGCCGTGTCCGCCACCAACGATCCGTATGACCCCAAGCAGGTCGCCGCGCTGTCCCCGGACGCGTTGGAGCAGGCAGGCCGCGACGCCGTGACGGCCTTCGCGGGGGCACCCGACCTGAAGGCACTGGCGGAAACCCGGACCGCGCACCTCGGTGACCGCTCCCCGGTCATGCTCGGCCGCCGCGAGCTCGGGGCCTTGCCACCCGCCGCCCGAGCAGACGCGGGCAAGCGGGTGAACCAAGTGCGCGCCGCAGCTCAGCAGGCCTACGACGAACGGCACGCCGAGCTGCTCGCCGAGCGTGACGCCGCAGTTCTGGACGCCGAGGCCATCGACGTCACCCTGCCTGCGCAGCGCCACCCCGTCGGTGCCCGCCACCCCATCACCGCGCTGTCCGAGCGGATCGTCGACGTCTTCGTGGCCATGGGCTGGGAGGTGGCCGAAGGCCCGGAGCTCGAGGTGGAGCACTTCAACTTCGACGCACTGAACTTCCTGCCCGACCACCCCGCGCGGACCATGCAGGACACCTTCTACGTGGCTCCGGAGGGTTCGCGGCAGGTGCTGCGGACGCACACCTCGCCGGTACAGGTGCGGTCCATGCTGGAGCGGGACCTACCGATGTTCGTCGTGTGCCCGGGCCGAACTTTCCGTACCGATGAGTTGGACGCCACCCATACTCCGGTGTTCCATCAGGTGGAGGGCCTGGCCATCGCCGAGGGGCTGACCATGGCCCATCTCAAGGGCACTCTCGACGCCTTCGCCCGGGCAATGTTCGGCCCAGAATCCAAGATCCGGTTGCGCCCCAACTACTTCCCGTTCACCGAGCCCTCGGCAGAGCCGGACGTGTGGTTCCCGGAGAAAATGGGTGGTGCCGGCTGGGTGGAGTGGGGCGGGTGCGGCATGGTCCACCCCAACGTGTTGCGCGCCGCGGGCATCGATCCCGAGAAGTACTCCGGTTTCGCCTTCGGGATGGGCATCGACCGCACGCTGATGTTCCGCAACGGCATCCCCGACATGCGCGACATGGTGGAGGGCGACATCCGGTTTACCCTGCCCTTCGGCGTCCAAGCCTGACGTTTTCGTTGTGAGAAGAAAGAGCTGACTGACGTGCGCGTACCCCTGTCCTGGCTGTCCACCGACGCCGGCCTGCCCGCAGATACGGTGCCTGCCGACGCCGCCGAGGTCGGCGACACATTTGTGCGCATTGGACTGGAGCTGGAAGAGCTCCTCCCGCTTGGCCCGGTCAGTGGTCCCGTGGTGGTGGGCCTGGTGCGTGAGATCACCGAGCTCACCGAGTTCAAGAAGCCGATCCGCTACTGCCAGGTCGACTGCGGTGAGGACGTCCCCCGGGGGATCGTCTGCGGGGCGACCAACTTCGCGGTCGGTGATCTCATTGTTGCCGCGTTACCCGGCAGTGAGCTGCCCGGCGGCTTCGCCATCGCCGCGCGCAAGACCTACGGGCACGTGTCGGACGGGATGATCTGCTCGGCCCGCGAGCTGGGACTGGGCAGCGAGCACTCCGGCATCCTGGTGCTGCCCGCGGGCACGGCAGCGCCCGGAGCGGATGCCGTCACCACCGTGGGGCTCGACGACGCCGTGATCGAGCTGGCGATCACGCCCGACCGTGGTTACTGCTTCTCGGTCCGCGGCCTCGGCCGGGAGCTTGCCGCGGCCTACGACGTGGAGTTCAGCGACGCCGGGCTGGCGGAGATCCCTGCCGCTGACGGCGATGCATGGTCGGTGACCGTGCAGTCCGACACCGGATGCTCCAGGTTCGCGTTGCGCCGGATCAGCGGCATCGACCCGGCGGCCGTGAGCCCGTGGTGGCTGCAGCGCCGACTGTTGTTGATCGGCATGCGCCCCATCTCCGCGGCGGTGGACGTCACCAACTATGTGATGTGGGAGCTCGGACAACCACTGCACGCCTTCGACGCGCGCACCGTCCGCGGCGAGCTGCTGGTCCGCAAGGCAGGGGCGGGTGCGAAGCTGAGCACTTTGGACGGGGCGACTCGGGCGCTTGACCCGGACGATGTGGTGATCTGCGACGACTCCGGTCCGGTGTCCCTGGCCGGAGTGATGGGTGGGGCAAGCACCGAGGTCGGGCCGCAGACCACGGACGTGCTGCTCGAGGCGGCCACGTGGGATCCGGTGACCGTTGCGCGCACCGCACGGCGACACAAACTGTCCAGCGAGGCGAGCAAGCGCTTCGAACGCGCGGTGGATCCGGCACTGGCCGCAGTTGCTCTGGAGCGGGCAGCGCAGCTGCTGGCCGACATCGCCGGTGGCAGCGTGCAGCCCGGCCGTACCGATAGAGGTGGTGTACCCGCATCGGCGCCGATCGCCATTGCCGCTGATCTCCCCGATCGGGTCGCCGGTGTGCGGTACCCCGTCGGGACGACCGAGGCGCGGCTGCGGCAGGTGGGGTGCTCCGTCGCCTCGTCCGGGACAGAGCTGACGGTCACCCCGCCGAGCTGGCGCCCCGACCTCAGCCAGCAGGCGGACCTGGTCGAGGAAGTGTTGCGGCTCGAAGGCTTGGACGCCATCCCCTCCGTGCTGCCGACCGCGCCGGCCGGCCGCGGGCTCACCGCCACCCAGCGTCGCCGGAGAGCGGTGTCCAAGGCGCTGGCCGCCGGGGGATACGTCGAGGTGCTGCCCACTCCGTTCCTGCCCGCTGGGGTGTTCGACGCCTGGGGCCTGGACGTCGCCGACGATCGTCGCCGCACCGCCGCAGTGCTGAATCCGCTGGAAGCCGACCGCGGCCAGCTCGCCACGACCCTGCTGCCGGCGCTGCTGGAAGCTTTGCAACGCAACGTGTCCCGTGGACAGCGTGACGTGTCGTTGTTCGGTATCGCCCAGGTCGTCCTTCCCGGCGAGGGCGCTGTTAAGCTCACGTCACTAGCGGCGCTGCCGGTCGACCGACGTCCCGCGCAGGAGGAGATCGACGCGTTGCTGGTGTCCTTGCCCGTGCAGCCGGTGCACGTGGGGGTGGCGCTGTGCGGCCAGCGGGAGCGCGCGGGCTGGTGGGGCAAGGGGCGTGCGGCCGAGGCGGCCGACGCCATCGCCGCCGCCATGACGGTGGCCCAAGCCAGCGGTGTCGAGCTGACGGTCCGCCAGGCACAGCACGCGCCGTGGCACCCGGGGCGCTGCGCGGTGCTCCTGGTCGACGGGCTGGCGGTCGGTCACGCAGGAGAGCTACATCCGGCCGTCCTCGAGCGTTGCGGGTTGCCCAAGCGCACCTGCGCGATGGAGCTGGACCTCGACGTGTTGCCGCTGATAGAGCGGGCGATCGCGCCGGTGGTCTCGCCGTTCCCGCCGGTGCTGCAGGACGTGGCGCTGACCGTCGCCAGCGAGGTGCCGGCTGCCTCGGTCGAGCAGGCCCTGCGCAGCGGCGGGGGGGAGCTGCTGGAAGACGTTCGGCTGTTCGACGTCTACACCGGCGTACAGCTGGGCGCGGGCAAACGGTCGTTGGCCTTCGCTCTGCGCTTCCGGGCCCGTGACCGCACATTGACCGAGGCCGAGGCCACGGCCGCCAGGGACGCTGCGGTGGCGGCCGCCACCGAGGCCACGGGTGCTGCGCTGCGCGTCTGACCAATGCCTCGGGTAGCAGAGTGCTACCTGCTGGCGATGTCGCCGTCGCTTGAATAGAATTGCATGATTATGCATAATCATCGGTATGACGACCACTGTGGCAGTAGCCGGAGCCAGCGGGTACGCGGGCGGCGAGCTGCTGCGCCTGCTGCTCGGGCATCCGGCCGTCCAGTCGGGTGAGCTGGAGATCGGCGCCCTGACGGCAGGGGCCAACGCGGGCAGCACCCTCGGGGAGCACCAGCCGCAGCTGCTCCCGCTCGCCCATCGCGTGCTGGGCGAGTCGACGGCAGCGGCGCTCGCCGGGCACGACGTCGTCTTCCTGGCGCTCCCGCACGGGTACTCGGCTGCCCTGGCGAACACACTGGACCCCGACGTAGTGATCATCGACTGCGGGGCCGACTTCCGGCTGACCGACCCGCAGGCGTGGACGCGCTACTACGGCAGCGAGCACGCAGGAAGCTGGCCGTACGGCATGCCGGAGCTGCCGGGCGCGCGCGAGCGGCTCGTCGGGGCCAAGCGCATCGCGGTGCCCGGCTGCTACCCGACTGCGGCGAGCTTGGCCCTCGCCCCGGCGCTGGCCGCTGGGATCATCGAGCCGCGGGTGAGCATCGTGGCGGTCACCGGAACGTCCGGCGCAGGCAAGGCGCTCAAGCCGAACCTGCTGGGCTCGGAGGTCATGGGCTCGGTGAGTGCCTACGGCGTCGGGGGTGCGCACCGGCACACCCCGGAGATCCGGCAGAACCTCTCCGCCGTCGCAGGGACACCGGTGAGCGTCTCCTTCACGCCCGTGCTGGCCCCGATGCCCCGCGGCATCCTCGCCACGTGTACCGCCCGCACCGCCGTCGCCGTCGGCCAGGCCCGCGAAGTCTACGAAACCGCCTGCGCCGATGAGCCATTCATTCATCTGCTCGCGGAGGGCAGGTTCCCGAGCACAGGCGCGGTGCTCGGCTCCAACGCACTGCAGCTCGGCGTCACCGTTGACGAGGAAGCGGAGTTGTTGGTCGTCATCGCCGCCCTGGACAACCTCACCAAGGGCACCGCAGGCGCTGCGGTGCAGTGCCTGAACCTGTCGCTCGGTCTCTCCGAGACGGCTGGGCTCTCGACGGTCGGGATCGCGCCGTGACACCGACCCGCGGGACTCTGCTGCGCAACCACGGCGTCACCGCCCCGGCGGGCTTCAAGGCGTCCGCCGTGAACGGATCCGTGGCGGTGCTGGTCAACGAGGGACCCGATCTCGGTGCCGCGGGCGTGTTTACCGACGATGATCCGGGCGGGGCGGCGCTGTGGACGCGACAAGTACTGGGCACCGCTCGGCTGCGCGCGGTGCTAGTGCACCCAGCCTCGCCCGGCACCTCCCTGTCGGAGGAGTTCGGTGACACGCACCGCGCGGCCGAGCAGGTCGCCGACACACTCAGCGGCTGGGGGACCAGCACCGGTGCGGGAGAAGTTGCTGTCTGCACCATTGGCGGTTGCACGCCACCAGCGTTGCTTGACGTCGTTGCCGACGCGGTGCACGAGATCGGCGGGGGACTTGGTGGTGGCTCCGAAGTGGCCCGGCTGCTCGCCGGGCAGCACGGCAACACCAGACAGGCCGCACTGCAGCATGCGGATGGGTGGACCGTCGGGGCGATGGCGACAGACGACGGGACACTGGGTGTGCTGAGCACCGACGCAGTGGCGGACGCAGCCACGCTGCTCAGTGCGCTGAACGGCGCAGAGCCAGCGAGCTCTACCGTGCTGTTGTTGGCCTCCGGTGCCAGTGAAACCCCCTGCAGCCCAGCGGAGCTCGGCGCTTCGGTGTCCGCATTGCTCGCCGATCTGCGCGCGCAACGGGAGTACTGATGAGCGCACCAGGAACACCCGCGCAGAAGGCCGGAGTGCTCATCGAGGCGCTCCCGTGGTTGCAGCGCTTCCACGGGAAGATCGTCGTGGTCAAGTACGGCGGCAACGCCATGCTCGACGAGGAGCTGAAGCGCGCGTTCGCCGAGGACATGGTGTTCCTGCGCACGGCAGGCATCCACCCGGTGGTGGTGCACGGGGGCGGTCCGCAGATCACCGCCATGCTCAGGCGCCTCGGGATGGACGGTGAGTTCAAGGGCGGCCTGCGCGTCACCACGCCCGAGGTGATGGACGTGGTCAGGATGGTGTTGTTCGGGCAGGTCGGGCGCGAGCTGGTCGGGCTCGTCAACTCCCACGGGCCCTTCGCCGTCGGAATGTCCGGTGAGGACGCCCACCTGTTCACCGCGGCGCGCCGCGGCGCCACGGTTGACGGGCAGCACGTCGACATCGGCCTGGTCGGCGACGTCGTGCGCGTCAATCCGGACGCGGTACTGGACCTGGTGGCCGCCGGACGCATCCCGGTGGTGTCCTCCATCGCACCGGATGCCGACGGCGTGGTGCACAACGTGAACGCGGATACCGCCTCGGCTGCCCTGGCGGAGGCCCTGGGCGCGCAGAAGCTGGTGGTGCTCACCGACATCGAGGGCCTTTACGCCGACTGGCCGGACCGTTCGTCTTTGCGCTCGGTGATCGACGCTGCCGAGCTGGCAAAGCTGCTGCCCACATTGGACGCAGGCATGGTGCCGAAGATGGAGGCGTGCCTGCGGGCGGTACGCGGCGGCGTCCCGACCGCGCACGTCATCGACGGCCGCGTCGCCCATTCGGTACTGCTCGAGGTATTCACGTCCGAGGGAATCGGGACCATGGTTGTTCCCTCCCCAGTCTCTGGAGGCATCGCATGACCGCGCCACTGCAACAGCGTTGGAACGCCAATCTGATGCCCAACTACGGCACACCACCGGTGGCGCTGGTCCGCGGCGACGGTGCGGTGGTCACCGACGCCGACGGCAGGGAGTATCTCGATCTGCTCGGCGGTATCGCGGTGAACGTGCTCGGCCACGCCCACCCGGCGGTCACCGCGGCGGTTACGGCACAGATCTCCACGCTCGGTCACGTCTCCAACCTCTACATCAACGAGCCCGCCGTCGCCCTCGCCGAGCAGCTGCTCGCCCACCTCGGTGCCGGCGATGCACGGGTGCTGTTCGGCAACTCCGGAGCGGAGGCGAACGAGGCGGCCTTCAAGATCGCGCGGCGCACCGGACGGCCGCATATCATCGCCGCGGAGAACTCCTTCCACGGGCGCACGATGGGCGCGCTGGCCATGACCGGCCAGTCGGCGAAACGGACGCCCTTCGAGCCGATGCCACCCGGCGTGCGATTCGTACCCTACGGCGACGTCGGAGCGCTGGAGCAGGCCGTCGACACCGACACCGCGGCGGTGATGCTGGAGCCGATGATGGGGGAGTACGGCGTCGTCGTGCCGCCGGAGGGCTACCTCGCGGCCGCCAGGGAGATCACCACCCGGCACGGCGCGCTGCTGATGCTGGATGAGGTCCAGACCGGCATGGGCCGCACCGGCTGGTTCTTCGCGCACCAGGCCGTGGGCATCGTCCCGGACGTGGTCACCCTCGCGAAGGGGCTCGGTGGCGGGCTGCCACTAGGCGCCTGCATCGGCGTCGGGAAGGCCGGTGAGCTGCTGCAGCTCGGCCAGCACGGAACCACGTTCGGCGGAAACCCGGTGTGCTGTGCCGCTGCGCTGGCGGTGCTGGCCACCGTGGGCGAGGAACACCTGCTGAGCAGGGCTGACGCGCTCGGCAAGGAGATAGCCGCGGGGATCGAGGGGCTCGACCACCCGCTGGTCGACCACGTCCGGGGCGCCGGGCTCCTGCTCGGCGTAGTGCTCCGGTCGCCCGTCGCGCCAGCCGCCGAGAGCGCCGCCAGGAGCTCGGGCTTCCTGATCAACGCCGCCCGTCCCGACGTCCTCCGCCTGGCCCCACCACTGGTGCTCACCGACGAGCAGGCGCACCGCTTCCTCGCCGCCCTGCCCGCCATCCTCGACACCGCCCAGGAGACCGCCTCATGACCCGCCACTTCCTGCGTGACGACGACCTCGCACCGAGCGAGCAAGCCGAGGTACTGGCTCTGGCCGTGGCGTTGAAGAAGGAGCCGTTCTCCGCGCGGCCCTTGGCGGGGCCGCAGGGCGTCGGGGTGATCTTCGAGAAGAACTCCACCCGCACCCGGTTCTCCTTCGAGGTCGGCATCGCCCAGCTCGGTGGGCACGCCGTCGTGGTGGACGGACGGACCATGCAGCTGGGCCGCGAGGAGACCATCGACGACACCGGCCGTGTGCTCTCCCGCTACGTCAGCGCCATCGTGTGGCGCACCTTCGCCCAGAAGCGTCTCGAGCTGATGGCCAAGGGGGCGACGGTGCCGGTGGTCAACGCCTTGTCCGACCTGTTCCACCCGTGCCAGGTGCTGGCCGACCTGCACACCGTCGCGGAGCGCCGCGGTGCGCTGAAGGGTCTGCGGCTGACCTACTTCGGCGATGGCGCCAACAACATGGCGCACTCGCTGATGCTCGGCGGGGCCACGGCCGGCATGCACGTCAGTGTCGCAGCACCCGAGGGGTTCAACCCCGATCCGGTCGTGGTGGCCGCCGCCACCGGCCGCGCAACGGAGACCGGGGGCAGCGTGGCCGTCACGAGCAGCGCCGACGAGGGGGCAGACGGTGCGGATGTGTTGGTCACCGACACCTGGACGTCGATGGGGCAGGAGGACGACGGCCTGGACCGCGTCCGCCCATTCCGGCCGTTCCAGCTTAACGCGCGCCTGCTGAGCCACGCCGCAGCAGACCCCGTCGTGCTGCACTGCCTGCCCGCGCACCGCGGCATGGAGATCACCGACGAGGTGCTCGACGGTGCGCACAGCGCGGTGTGGGACGAAGCCGAGAACCGCCTGCACGCCCAGAAGGCGCTGCTCACCTGGTTGCTGGAACACCAGTGACCAGCCGCGTGGCGCGTCAGTCCCGCATCATTGCGCTGCTTTCCGCGCACCCGGTGCGTAGCCACAGGGAGCTGGCCACCCTGCTGGTTGCCGAAGGGATCGAGGCCACCCAGGCCACCTTGTCTCGCGACCTCGACGAGCTCGGAGCGGTCAAGCTGCGCGGCGTCGACAGTGGAGCCGGGGTGTACGTGGTGCCCGAGGACGGCAGTCCCGTGCGCGGGGTGCAGGGCGGCACCGACAGACTGGCCCGGATGCTCGGTGAGCTGTTGGTGTCCTCCGATGCGAGCGCGAACGTCGCCGTGCTGCGCACACCTCCCGGGGCCGCCCAGTTCCTGGCCAGCGCGATCGATCGGGCGGCACTACACGACGTCGTCGGCACCATCGCGGGGGATGACACCATCATGGTGATCGCCCGCGAACCCCTCACCGGCACCGAGCTGGCCACCCGGCTCGACTCGCTTGCTCGCACCCAACCCACCACTCAAGAGGAGCACCACTCTCATGGCTGACCGCGTCGTACTCGCCTACTCGGGCGGGCTGGACACCTCTGTTGCCATCAGCTGGATCGGCCAGGAAACCGGTGCCGAGGTCGTCGCCGTCGCCATTGACCTCGGCCAGGGCGGTGAGGACATGAATGACATCCGCCAGCGCGCACTCGACTGCGGCGCGGTGGAATCCGTGGTCATCGACGCGCGCGACGAGTTCGCCGAGGAGTACTGCCTGCCCACCGTGCAGGCCAACGCGCTGTACATGGACCGCTACCCGCTGGTCTCGGCCATCAGCCGTCCGCTGATCGTCAAGCACCTGGTCACCGCGGCACGCTCGCACGGCGGCACCATCGTCGCCCACGGCTGCACCGGCAAGGGCAACGACCAGGTGCGCTTCGAGGTCGGCTTCAACACCCTGGCGCCCGACCTCAAGGTGCTCGCTCCGGTCCGCGACTACGCCTGGACCCGCGAGAAGGCCATCCGCTTCGCCGAGGACAACCAGATCCCCATCAACGTGACCAAGCGCTCGCCGTTCTCCATCGACCAGAACGTCTGGGGACGAGCGGTGGAGACGGGCTTCCTCGAGGACCTGTGGAACGCCCCGACCAAGGACGTCTACTCCTACACCGAGGACCCCACCGTCAACTGGCAAGCCCCGGACGAGCTGATCATCAGCTTCGAGCAGGGTCGCCCGGTGGCCATCGACGGCCGGCCGGTGACGGTGCTGGAGGCCATCCAGGAGCTGAACCGGCGGGCAGGCGCCCAGGGTGTGGGACGCCTGGACGTCGTCGAGGACCGCCTCGTCGGCATCAAGAGCCGCGAGATCTACGAGGCGCCGGGCGCCATGGTGCTCATCAACGCCCATCAGGAGTTGGAGCACGTGACCATGGAGCGCGAGCTGAGCCGCTACAAGCGCCAGATGGAGCAGCGCTGGAGCGAGCTGGTCTACGACGGACTGTGGTTCTCCCCGCTCAAGGAGGCGCTGGATGTCTTCGTGACCAAGACCCAGGAGCACGTCAGCGGGGACATCCGGCTCGTCTTGCACGGTGGCGCCATTGCGGTGAACGGCCGGCGCAGCAGCGAATCGCTCTACGACTTCAACCTCGCCACCTACGACGAGGGCGACACCTTCGACCAGTCCTCGGCCAAGGGGTTCGTGCAGTTGCACGGCCTGTCGTCCAAGATCGCCGGCAAACGGGACCTGGGTCGCCGGTGAGCGGGCTGTGGGGTGGCCGCTTTGCCGGCGGCCCTGCGGAGGCGATGGCCGCGCTGAGCAAGTCCACGCACTTCGACTGGGTGCTGGCACCGTATGACGTGTGGGCCTCCCAGGCTCACGCCCGGGTGCTGCACGCCGCCGGCCTGCTCACCGACGCCGACCTAGCCATCATGCTCGACGGGTTGCGCCGGTTGGCGGCGGACGTCGACTCCGGGGACTTCGTCGCTGCCGCAGCCGACGAGGACGTGCACAGCGCGCTGGAGCGCGGCCTCATCGACCGGATCGGTCCCGAGGTGGGCGGACGCCTGCGGGCCGGACGCTCTCGCAACGACCAGGTCGCCACCCTGTTCCGGATGTGGCTGCGCGACGCGGTGCGGGGGGTGGCGACCGGCGTACTCGACGTCGTCGATGCGCTCGCCGGGCAAGCGGCCGCGCATCCCGACGCGCCCATGCCGGGGCGGACCCACCTGCAGCACGCCCAGCCGGTGCTGCTGGCCCACCACCTGCTGGCGCACACGCATCCGTTGTTGCGCGACGTGGCGCGTTTGCGAGACTTCGACGGAAGGGCAGCCGTGTCGCCCTACGGTTCCGGGGCGCTGGCCGGGTCCTCGCTCGGCCTGGACCCCGACGCGGTGGCCGCTGAGCTCGGCTTCGACGCCGCGGCGGAGAACTCCATCGACGCGACGTCCTCGCGGGACTTCGCCGCCGAGGCCGCTTTCGTGTTGGCCATGATCGGGGTGGACCTGTCCCGCCTGGCCGAGGAAGTCATCCTCTGGAGCACGGCGGAGTTCAGCTACGTCACCCTGGCCGACGCGTGGTCCACCGGCTCGTCGATCATGCCGCAGAAGAAGAACCCCGACGTCGCCGAGCTGACCCGGGGCAAGTCCGGGCGGCTGATCGGCAACCTCACTGGACTGCTGGCCACCCTCAAGGCGCAGCCGCTGGCCTACAACCGCGACCTGCAGGAGGACAAAGAACCGCTGTTCGACTCGGTGGCTCAGCTGGCGCTCCTGCTGCCCGCCATCGCTGGGCTCGTGTCCACTCTTGAGTTCCACACCGATCGGCTCGCGGAGCTGGCGCCTGCCGGTTTCACGCTGGCGACGGATGTGGCCGAGTGGCTGGTGCGCCAGGGCGTGCCGTTCCGGGTGGCCCACGAGGCGGCCGGCGGGTGCGTGCAGGCGGCCGAGGCCAGGGGAGTGGGCCTGGCCGAGCTCACCGACGCCGAGCTCGCCGGGGTGGATCCGCACCTGACGCCGGCGGTGCGCGAGGTGCTCACCGTCGCTGGCTCGATCGCGTCGCGCGACGCCCACGGCGGTACCGCGGGTGTCCGGGTGGCCGAGCAGCTCGCCGGGGTGCGTTCCACGGCTGCGGAGCACAGAGCCTGGGCTTCCGCGGGATGAGCGGGGTGCTGCCCGAGGCGTGGTTCAGCCGCACCGCCCTCGAGGTGGCTCCCGAGCTGCTGGGGTGCGAGTTGCGCCACGACGGCGTGACGGTGCGGATCACCGAGGTCGAGGCCTACATGGGGGACGTCGACCCCGGCTCGCACGCCTACCGCGGTCCGAACAAGCGTAACCAGGCCATGTACGGCCCACCCGGGCGGATGTACGTCTACTGGCACATGGGGCTGCACCATTGCGTCAACCTGGTGTGCGCACCGGAAGAAGTGGCTCAGGGGGTGCTGATCCGCGCCGGTGAGGTGATCGAGGGGGTGGAAACTGCGATGGCTCGGCGCAACGCGGCCGGGGTCTGCCGCCGCGAGATCGATCTCGCCCGGGGGCCGGCGCGGTTGACGGTGGCGCTGGCGCTCGGTTTGCGTGACAACCACGTACCGGTCTGCCGACCGGGCGGACGGGCGACGCTGAGCGGACCTGGATCCGCGCGCGAGGTGATGAGCGGCCCGCGGGTGGGCATCGGCGGTGAGGGCGCGGATGTCGAGCTGTTCCCGTGGCGCTATTGGATCGCCGGCGACCGCACCGTCTCTGTCTACAAAGCCGCCCCGCCGCCCAGGCGCGCGCCCTGATCGGGCAGCTTCCGTGGTGTCAGACCACACAGAAACTGCCCGATCGGCTATTGCCTTAGCGCGCCGATCGCCTCGGCCACCGCGAGCACCCGCTGCGCGTTGTCCACGTGCAGGTTCTCGATCATCCGCCCGTCCACGGTGACCACCCCACGGCCCGCGCGCTGCGCTTCCTCGAACGCGTCGATGATCCGTCGCGCCGACACGATCTCCTCCTCGGTGGGCGCGAACGCGGTGTTGCAGGGCTCGACCTGCTTCGGGTGGATCAGCGTCTTGCCGTCGAAGCCCAACTGCCGTCCCTGCAGACACTCCGCGGTGAACCCGTCGAGGTCGGACACGTCGTTGTAGACGCCGTCCAGGATCTCCTTGTCCGCCGCCCGCGCGGCCAACAGGGCCAGCGACAGGCCGCCCAGCAGCGGAGCGCGGCCGGACACGTGCTCGGCGTGCAGCTCCTTGGCCAGGTCGTTGGTGCCCATCACCAGCACGGTCAACCGCTCCGAGGCACCGCAGATCTGCTCGGCGTGCAGCATGGCGACCGGCGTCTCCAGCATCGCCCAGATCTTGGTGTGCGCGGGAGCACCGCCCTCCTCCAGCGCCCGTTCGATGGAGTGCACGTCGGAGGCGGAGTTGATCTTGGGTACCACCACCGCGGCGGGACCGGCTTTGGCCACCGCCAACAGGTCGTCCTCGTGCCACTGGGTGCCGATGCTGTTCACCCGGATGGTCACCTCGCGTTGCCCGTACTCGCCGGAGGACGCCGCGGCGCACACCCTGGCTCGGGCGTCGACCTTGGCGTCCGGGGCGACGGCGTCCTCCAGGTCGAGGATCAGCGAGTCGGTCGGCAGCGTCTTCGCCTTCTCCAGGGCCCGCTCGTTCGCACCCGGCATGTACAGCACCGATCGACGCGGACGCAGGTGCTCGGCCATCAGGCGTTCTGACCCGCGAAGCCGTAGCGCTCGGCGAGTTCTGGGTCCTTCTCCGCGAGCTGGCGCGCGAGCTCCACCATCACCTGGCACTGCTTCACCGAGGCGTCGTCCTCCATCTTGCCGTTGAGCATCACCGCGCCCGTGCCGTCGCCCATGGCCTCGATGACCGCCAGCGCATGCGCGACATCGTCGGGATCGGGGGAGAAGACCTTCTTTGCGATGTCGATCTGCACCGGGTGCAGGCTCCACGCGCCGACGCAGCCCAGCAGGAAGGCGTTGCGGAACTGGTCTTCGCAGGCCACGACATCCAAAATGTCACCGAAGGGTCCGTAGAACGGCAGGATCTCGTTGGCGGCGCATGCGTCCACCATGCGCGAGATGGTGTAGTGCCACAGGTCCTGCTGGTACACCGGGCGCGAGCCCTCGATGTCGCCGTCGGTGGGGTCCTGACGGACGAGGTAGCCGGGGTGTCCGCCGCCGACTCGCGTGGTCTTCATCCGCCGGTTCGCGGCCAGGTCCGCCGGCCCCAGCGACAGTCCCTGCATACGCGGGCTGGCCGAGCAGATCTCCTCGATGTTCACTACGCCACGGGCCGTCTCCAGCAGCGCGTGGATCATCAGCGGCTGCTGGACGCCCGCCTTGGCCTCGAGCTGGGCCAGCAGCCGATCCACGAAGTGGATGTCCTCTGCGCCTTCGACCTTCGGGATCATGATGACGTCGAGCTTGTCGCCGATCTCGGTGACCAGCGTGGTGATGTCATCGAGGAACCACGGTGACTCGAGGCTGTTGATTCGCGTCCAGAGCTGCGTGTCGCCGAAGTCGTTCGCCTTGGCCACGGTGACCAACCCGTTGCGCGCCGCCTCCTTGTTCTCGGACTTCACCGCGTCCTCGAGGTTGCCCAGCAAGATGTCCACCTTCGCGGCCATCGCGGGCGCCTTCGCGACCATCTTCTCGTTGCTCGGGTCGAAGAAGTGGATCATCCGCGAGGGTCGCACGGGGATTTCGCGCAGCGGGTCCGGGGCGCCGACGGCGAGGGGGCGGAAGAAGTCCTTGGGGGAGCGCATGAGTTTCACTCTAAAGGGTGGTCACCAGGCTGCCGGCTGTTAGTCACCATGGCGCGGGCGCATAGTCCTTGAGGAAGCAGCCGTAGAGATCCTCGCCCAGCTCACCGCGAACGATCGGGTCGTACACCCGGGCGGCGCCGTCGGCCAGGTCCAGCGGGGCATGGAAGCCCTCGTCGGCCAGCCGCATCTTCGTCGGGTGGGGGCGCTCGTCGGTGATCCAACCGGTGTCCACCGCGGTCATCAGGATGCCGTCGTCGAGCATCTCGCCTGCGCTTGTGCGGGTGAGCATGTTCAGCGCGGCCTTGGCCATGTTGGTGTGCGGGTGCCCCGGCCCCTTGTAGGCGCGGCTGAATTGTCCCTCCATCGCCGAGACGTTGACCACGTACGTGCGCCGCGCGCCTGCCGCCGCCATGGCCTTGCGCAGTCGGCTGACCAGGATAAACGGTGCCGTCATGTTGCACAGCTGCACCTCGAGCAGTTCCATCGCGTCCACCTCGTGCACGCGCTGCGTCCAGCTGTTCGCGAAATGCAGGTCGGGCACCAGCCCCCCGGCGTCAATGGCGGTCTGGTCAGCAACTCGGGCCGGGGACGCCGATCCGGCGCGCAATGCCAACATGGTGACGTCGTGCGCGGTGGGATGGGCAGCGAGTGAACCGGCCAGCGCGGCCGGATGGGCGTCGCTGACGTGATCGAAGGTGATCAGCTCGGGCAGCTGCCCATCCGGGAGCGCATCGCGCTCGGCCTCCACCAGCGGCGCGTAGGAACCCGGTGACCGCCGCACCGTCTGCGCCGCGTTGTTGATCAGGATGTCCAGCGAACCTTGCTCGGCCACCGAGTCGGCCAGCGCCATTACCTGGGCGGGGTCGCGGAGATCGATGCCGACGATGCGTAGCCGGTGCAGCCAGTCGCCGCTGTCGGCCATCGCGGTGAACCGACGGATCGCGTCGTGCGGGAAGCGGGTGGTGATCGTGGTGTGCGCGCCGTCGCGCAGCAGCCGCAACGCGATGTACATACCGATCTTTGCGCGGCCGCCGGTGAGCAGGGCGCGGCGTCCGGTCAGATCCGTGCTGGCGTCCCTGCGCTGCCGGTTCAGCGCGGAGCACTCGGGGCATAGCTGGTGGTAGAACGCGTCGACGAGGGTGTACTTGCTCTTGCAGATGTAGCAGGCACGCGCAACCAGCAGGGTGCCCGCGGTTGCTCTCCTGGCGTTGGAGACCAGCGGGATGCCCTCTGTCTCGTCATCGATACGGTCCGGCGAACCCGTCGCCGTTGCTGCGATGACCGCCCGATCTGCCGCGGCGACGGCCGCGCGCTTGTCCGTGCGGCGCTGGATTTTCACGGCCTTGAACACCTCTGCCGTGGCCCGTCTGATGGCCAGCGCGTCGGGATGATCGGTGGGCAGCGTGCGGACGTGGGCCAGCACCTGCAGGCAGATTTTGAGCTCGGTCGGATCGATGTCGCTGACTGTCATACTCGGGTGGTTCTCTCACATCTTGGGTGGACTCGGGGCTCCCACGACGGTACGGGCAGCGGCGGTGCGGGAGGATCACCCCGTGGCTGAACACATTGTGGACGAGCTGACCTGGCGCGGGCTGATCGCGCAGAGCACCGACCTCGACGCGCTGCGACGCGATCTCGACGCGGGCCCGGTGACGGTGTACGCGGGGTTCGACCCCACGGCTCCCAGCCTGCACGCCGGGCACCTCGTGCCCCTGTTGGCGCTGCGGCGTTTCCAGCGCGCGGGCCACCGGCCGATCGTGCTGGCTGGCGGCGCCACCGGTCTGATCGGTGACCCCCGCGAAGTCGGGGAACGCAGCATGCACGCTCCGGAGACGGTCGCCGAGTGGGCGGCGAACATCCGGGGTCAGCTGGAGCGCTTCGTGCACTTTGACGACTCGCCCAGCGGGGCGCTCGTGGTGAACAACGCGTCGTGGACCGCGCAGCTGTCAGTCACCGAGTTCCTGCGCGACATCGGCAAGCACTTTTCGGTCAACGTGATGCTCGGGCGCGAGACCGTCAAGCGCAGGCTCGAGTCCGACGGCATGTCCTACACCGAGTTCAGCTACATGCTGCTGCAGGCGAATGACTACCTGCAGCTGCACCGCCAGTACGGCTGCACGCTGCAGCTCGGGGGCTCCGACCAGTGGGGAAACATCATCGCCGGAGTGGACCTGGTGCGGCGGGTGGACGGCGCCCCAGTGCACGCTGCCACCGTCCCGCTCGTGACCGCAGCCGACGGGACCAAGTTCGGGAAATCCACCGGAGGGGGCAGCCTTTGGCTCGACCCCCAGCTGACCAGCCCTTATGCCTGGTACCAGCACTTCGTGAACACCGCGGACGCCGACGTCGTGCGGTACCTGCGCTGGTTCACCTTCCTCGATGCCCAGGAGCTTGCCGAGCTGGACGCAGCCACGTCTGAGCGTCCGCAGGCTCGTGCGGCGCAGCGAAAGCTCGCGGGCAAGCTGACCACCCTCGTACACGGGGAGGCGCAGACGCGGGCAGTGGAGCTGGCCAGCCAGGCGCTGTTCGGACGGGCCGAGCTCAGCGAGCTGGACGAGGCGACGCTGGCCTCCGCGCTGGCCGAGACCACGCCCGTACAGCTGCAAGCCGCCGACGCGCCGACGATCGTCGACCTGCTGGTGGCCACCGGGCTGTGCGCGAGCAAGGGCGCCGCCCGCCGGACCGTCAAGGAGAGCGGAGCCTCGGTCAACAACCAGCGGATAGTCGCAGAGGACTGGACGCCCAGGCGCGAGGACCTCCTGTACGGGCGCTGGCTGGTGATCCGGCGTGGGCGCCGTCACATCGGCGCCGTGGAGCTATTGGGCGCGTGAAAGCCCCTGTCCGGTACCGAGTCTGGCGGGCTGACCACCGAGTATCCCGCAGGCAGCGGGCTGTCGACACCGCTTGTCGTGGGGATTTGACACCGCCGCTGCGTCTGCGTAGTTTTCTCTCTGTCAGCAGGGCGGACGCCGAACCGGTCAACACGACGGTAACGAGGTCGGACGCCAAAGGCCGACTCCCACTGGGCCGCAGCAGCATGATCGCGAGCGTGTACAGTGGGATGAGTACGACAAGCGCTCCGAGACTTCGTTTAAACGACCGTCGCCTCTGGGTGTGCGTGTGTTCTTTGAGAACTCAACAGTGTGCCGATAGAATGTTAGTGCCATTTTTTGTTGTTTTGGCCTCAACTTTTTGGGTTGGGGTGTCAGTTTGAGTTTTGAATTTGCTGGATCAGTT
>JAABUI010000174.1_pt1 | contig 86616 bp, 80 predicted proteins | sample 5559111 | NCBI WGS metagenome assembly JAABUI01 (sample SAMN10711870, study PRJNA513365) | rock metagenome | isolation source: Antarctica rocks | place: Antarctica: Victoria Land, Buttleship Promontory | reverse complement strand
CCCTATCATTTATTTAACTTGCGTCGTTCACAAAGATCGAGGTCCAATACCTTTGGCGAAAGCTACCGTACCTCACAATCGAAAGCGACAGCTGAGAGAATCGGCCAGCATAGCAGGACTTTGCCTGCGTAGGCAGCCCGGTGCTGCTTGCACCTGATCTTTTTGAGCGCCGTATTAGGTGGCAACTTTTCTTGCGCGCCTTCTGAGCGTCTCTTAGACGATGAAGCAAGTGAGACATCGAGCCAGCGTACGCTGCCAGAGCTCGCCGAGTACTTCGAGTTTCTTGTCTTTAACCCCAGAGAGTGAGGAATTTATATACACACAATAGTATTCACGCGGCTGACCCTCGAAATAGTTCGCTATAAGGTTTATCATTTCTATTTGGATGGTCTTAATACCGACGTTGACAACCATATCACTGTCGAAAGGCGAACAACGACTATGGGAAAAGGGCGGGCACTGCAGATTAGAGACGTGCATTCTGCTTGAACCTCACTGTTGGGTGTCAATTGCCAGATTCGTCGAGAAGTTTCCAGCTCGTTTTGGAAGTTGAATACGATCAAGCTGCGTCCATGGACTGCCGGGTCGCTGAACAGCGTGGCATTTGGAAACATTCGCAAGATCTACCTTGAGGTCGTAAGCCCACAGCGACGGGCCCGCAAGTACGCCTTCACCTTATCAAACTTCAGAAGCGCTATAAAGACACTTTTGAGGCTTCCTTCTCTTCAAAAAGTCGACACTGCAATAGATGTGCCCAGCGTACTTGCGTGCATTCCCATCCAAAGTGCCGGCCTTTGCAGAAAGCACGTACACCACATTGGCAACTTGGAGCTTTTCCAGAGAGTTCGTGATGTTTTGACCGAGAATTGGGCCGGGTACTATCATTTCCAGCTTCATCTAACAAACAAAGCACGGTTGAAGGCTTACAGACGAATTACTCAAGATTTTCCTTCACTGTCTACGGCCCCCAATCTCTCTTTGGCTTCTTGTCCTGATCATACTTTAGGGCTCTGCAATGAGATCACCTGCCGTCTCCTGCATGGGATTGAAGAGATGTGTCATGAGGGTCACGGTGATCCGGCTTGGCGTCTCTACTCTTTCGAGGATTCAAGCCGTTTGACATCGACTTGGACACCCGATACAACTATATGGAGGCCAAGCTGTGTGAAGTTACCATTGGTCGTCGATATTACGGATTTACGTGCCAAACAACCAAAACTGTCCCATCGCTTGAGGTTGGATGACTTCTTGTTCGAGAATTTGTATCTAAAAAAAGGAGACTCTGACGAGGAAGACGAATCCGTCGTATCCGAATAAATTTTGCTTGTTGCAGTACGAGCAAGTCCTGATTCCTGAATTTTGGGATGGGTTGCACGTGGGCCGTCAACTAAAGAGGAAGGATCCAATGAGACGCAGGTCTCTAATTAGACGAATAGCAAATTCCAGGAATTTTTTTCCCTTCAGTCATAGACGCTGAAGCCACTCTCGGTTATCCGAATGCTCTTAATAGAACCTGCTCACACCACCTTCATTTGATGGGACAATGCATAAATGCTAATGCGCACACACATTTATTTAGTTGCATTTTCCAGGCAGCAGTCATTCCATCGATTGGCTGTCAACCCCGCAATCCGAAATGATTCAAAAACACTAGCGTGGTTTCCGCAGACGCGCGCATCTCCCACCCTTCTATCTGCTTGTTCTTTATCATTTATTTAACTTGCGTCGTTCGCAAAGATCAAGGTCCAATGCCTTCGGCGAGAGCTTCCGTACCCCACAATCGAAAGCGACAGTTGAGCGAAGCGGAGTCTGAGACTAACTTGTCGCCGCAGCCCACCGCTAAAAGACAAAAGCTCGAAGATCACCATCGACACCAGACGCCCAGTTCCTTTTGGGACAACCTCTCACGGCAGTGGCTCACTCACCGCGCTCTCCGGGAATTTGATCGAAGGACAATCTGGCCTGCTGCCCCAGTACCACCTCATCGGACTGGCAAGGAAAACATCGACTTTACGAAGCTGAAACGCTTTGCCAGACAAGGCGGACCAAGCCTTGGTGACATCCGAGGTGTAAGTTCAATACAATCCTTTTCAGATAGCCCTTCTGACAGAACCCAGTATCCGGATCCCGAAGCATCAGTTCCTTCTAGCCCAACAATGAATTCCAGTCAATCAGGCTTCAGGAAACGAGCCAAGACCGGAAAAGAATCGGATACATCCTCCACGACGAGGAAAAGCTCTGCATATAACCGCGGCTTCGAGCAACATCTCAATGACCATGGCATATATAAGAACAATCGTGCGCAAAAACCAAGCAATTGGGCAGAAATCAATAAGAGACTTGCACAGCCAAGGCCGTCTCTTTCCCCTTCGCAGTTCACCGAGGCCGCATTTGAAGCCTTCCAGCAGACCAATGAAGACGCATTGACCGAAAATAAAGTGATGAGCAAAGTATTCCCGATCATTGCCGGCACGGCCGATATTCCCTCGCAGGAGAACCTCCCGTTTGGAAACCTCAAAGATCTGACGGATGGCTCCATCACAAAGGCCCAGCCAGACTTCTACGACGGATCTCGACCAGCCGACTTAGACAAACGTATCCGAGAAGAACTGGGGCCTTACATTGTACCATCGACGAATACAGCCTCACCATGCGTGCCCAACTTCTACACGGAGGGAAAAGGTCCCAATGGTAATACAACAGTATGCAAGAATCAAGCTCTGTATGACGGTGCTTTGGGGGCCCGGGGGATACACGAGCTTCGATCATACGTTGACCCAGGGACGGCTTACAACAACAACGCTTATACGATCACGTCGACTTATCATGGCGGTTCGAGTGACCTCACGATCTATTCTACGCATCCTACTCCATCCAAAGATCCCCAAAATCCAATTGAGTATCGCATGACTCAGCTTAGAGGATGGAAGATGACGGACATCCCGGAAACTTTCCGACAAGGAGCTACCGCTTTGAGGAATGCTAGGGACTGGGCGAAAGAGAAACGGGAAGAGCTTATAATTGCGGCAAACGGCAAGGCGCTGAACATGGAAAATCCAGGCATAGATTCATCTGGGAATAGCTTTCTGTCGCAGTCAACGAACGAGTCTCCTTTTACAAACGAAATCGTTAACGGGGAGTCCGAGACATCAGCTGACGAGCTTGGTCTGGACACTCAAACAGATGATAGCCCCGCTTACAGAACCCCAGTTGAAGTACGAACGGATCGTTCACCCAGAGTTTCTTCGCATCGACGTTCCAAGAAGAAGGCTTTGCGAGCTAATAAAAAGCCTGGCCGGGGCTCTGGAGATTGTGATTGTGATTGTTCTCGGGATTCCGGTGCTGTCGCGCTATAGCGAACATGGCCTATAGGGAGGAGTCAGAATAGGCAGGGTTTGTTCACTGAGTGCTTAGAATAAGGGAGGTTTAATGGGCTTATTATTGAGTCATTAATAGTCAATAATGCTTAGCACCTAGATATCAAGTTGGTAATATACCTTTCTAATTCCATTTTGCCTTACGTTGGCGAGGCCATTGCGGATTCCGTTCCCAAAGACATCAGTTTGCCGTGGTGTATTGTGGACAGGCAACAACGCGTTGCGGTGCCGCAACAGTTGAGAATCATTTCTTGCCATCATGATTAACCTTCATCCAACTGCATTTATCCACAAGAGACACACGGAAAGCTCTCGAGTTATACGCATTTCAAGTCGAAAATTGTTCAACAATTATATTGGTTTCTTTGGATGCGCATCAGGTTCTACTGAGGTCGTCTCCGGGAGAGTGGCTGTTCAACGGATCTGTACCGGAAGTGGTAAAGTTCCTTACTATACTTGTCTTTCCTTCTCATCTCTACAACGATAAGGCTCTTGAACATGCATCTACACCATCAGGGTAGGTCTTTTGATTGTCACCACGCATGCTTCGACTGAGTTTTAACCTTTTGAGGGGTTAATTAGGTCGATTTCATACCCGCAAGCAGGTACAAGTCGTCAAGAGAACTTATTAGTACTGGTCAAATTTAGATTCGATTTTTAGAAGTCTGAAATTAGATTCACTTAGTGTAGTTCTTAAGATGCTAGGGAACGGGCTTCACATCTCATAACGTAGCCTCTGTTTACTCGGCCATAAAAGGAATTTAGATGGCATGGAAACCCGTTTCGTCGAACACGCAGTTAAGAGCATAGATCCTCAAACCCCCCCTTAAGCCATCTCAAGCGCCTCTGGTCAAGATTCTCGTCGATAAGGTCACACGCAACCTCATAAAGGTAAAAATTATCTTTAATATTGCTGTCGTCGCTATTCACCCACATCTCATTTCCATGTGCGTCCTTCTGATCGGCCTGAAAGGCTGTCTCGTGTGCTTCGCGAACGAGTTCAGCGATCTCGTCAAAGATTTTGTTCACAATCTCATGCGTGCAAACGGGATCGTCGGCCGCAATCTTCAGATTTTCAATGATGATGGAGTTACGTGTCAATTTTGCGGAACCATCAAGTGAGATATTATTTGACGGGTTTTCCACAACACCACTCTTGCTTCGATCCCCATTGGTTAAGCATCTCTCCATGAATTGCAGGTACATGGCTCGATAAAGGGCAAGCTCTTCTGGTGAGTTTTCAGAACAACCAGTATCAGCTCCTTCTCCTTCATGGCCGTAGCCATATTTGGCTGGGTCCCAATCGCGTGTCAACCAGCTAGGGTATCGCTCGTTTCCAACGCAACGTGGTACTGTTCCCACCCCATCCCAATCGATAAGCCCACATAATCGACCCTCTTGGGAGACCAAGACATTTTGGATATCAAGGTCAGGATGTGACAGGACAAACTCTTCTTCCTTTGCGCAATCGTTGTAAGGAAACCAGTCAATGAAGAATCGCAAAAGCTTGTATATTCCTTGACTAAATTTGTCGGGCGGGGGCTCACGTCGGTCCAGCATGCAGAGAAGGAATGCTTTTGAATTGGTGAATGGTTCTAATTCGCAAAAGACAAAGGTATCATTGGAATCATCAGTGTGAAATCCGTCTAGCATGGATGATAGGTCAAGTTTTCTCATGGGTCCGATGCTCGTCGGATTGCCGTCCTTGTCAAAGAGAAGCCGACCGCCCTGGGTATATGTGAACTTGTTCAACTGCACCATTGCTGTCGCGACATCCCCTAGTATTCTCGACCGACGCTGCTCAACCATTGTCTTGGAAGACGTGTTATCAAACCAGCAATCATACAACGGAGCTCCGTTGAGATGTTCCATCAATATGAAGGGGCAGTTGAGCTCATTATCGATGGAGGCGTTAAAGGAGTATACCTTCGGAATTGGAACGGTGGTCTCGCGCTTTATGAGTTGCATAGTCAGCGCCTCAGAGGTCAAGGCTTGAGCGTCAAACTCATCAAATCGACCACGATGCCCCGTTGCTGGAACCTTCAAAACCCATACAGCGCCGTCGTCAAATTGAAGAGGAAAGAGAATGTGAAAGGACCCGAAAAGCGGTGGAGAGAGAACGGTGCAGTCAATGGGACTGAGCGCCTCAGTCCCAAGGTTTGTAGTTTTTTGGTTAAGCTTGCGAACGGACGCAGCCAAAAGCGGAAGACGATCAAGACGTATGCTGGCATTGACAGGTGCGAATATATCTATGCTTTCGTCTATGCTCGACATCAGGAGAGGCCTTGCTTCAAGGCTGTTATTATATGCTACCTGCAATTAAGCGTTGCAGGGGCCTTCGAGATGCTGGTTTGAGATAGACTAGAAGAGGTTATAATTGATATGAAAAAAGGGGCAAGATTGATCATATACCTAGATGTGAATGGAAATACTCTTATGCCCAGCACGGAGTTTATGACCGAAATGTTATGACTGCTCGAAACCCGAATGTGTGAAGAATACTTGTAGCCTTACAAACATAGGCCTCTCAAGGCAGTGATTAATCTTCGTGACGCGCTCTCATAAGTGGAGATGACTTCTATACTAGTGCCTTTGATGGCAAGGGAACAAGAAGGTTGATGCGGCTGAGGTCAGGCGCCTAGGACCCTGACACTAGAATGGTTGAGATCAGGTGACCTCGGCCGTGCCTCATAAGGTCGCAGTTCTATCTTCTTATCTAGTCGCCACTCCAAACAAAGTCCGTTCATCATCAAATAGACAACAACCACAATACAGCATTAAGCCGTAATCCATCATTCATTATCCGGGCCTTTTGATTTGCCTTGTCAAGTTTCTCCCCGCCAGAGGTTCTTTATTTGCCGCTTAAATCGAAGACTTCAAGGATCGATTCCGTGAATAACATGCCTCATCACTGGTAAATGTATTTTTTCAATGTATAATAAACAAGCAGTAAAGGAAACTAACTGATATTCTGCCTTCAGTCCTACTTGTCAGAAACCACTCTCCTCCAATTGCATCAAAAAGGGCCATATGGTGCAGTGCCCGGTGCATCCCGGTGTATATAGCTTGCCCGGTCACGAATGCGCCACCTGCCGTGCTATTCGTGAGGCAGCCGCACGAGCTGCTGCTACTGCGCAAAAAGGGAAAAAGTGAGTACTCTCACATGCTCATTTGGAGCCCCTTGCAAATAGACGGGGAACACATGGGAAGTGGAGGAGAGGTTCGAGACTCGAACTTCGAGTGGATCCGGCTGGAGCAGGAATTAATGGGATCCGAGCAGAAGTTAATACAAATACACTATATTGCGTTGATCGATCGTTCCTTAGACCGCTGCGAGTCTTGTTTAACGTCGGAGTGAAATTTTAGGACGGTTTCTTACACAGGTATTGATGGCGCTGAAGAACCGGATTAATGTGTAAAATGATTTCTTTTGCAGCAGTTTCTTCCTCTTCGCCGGCGGCAGCTTTCAGCAAATATATATGTTTAAACCACAAAAATCAAGCCTTATTACTAAAGCCACTCCACTGTGCCGCATCACAGAGACATTCTGTCGCCTTAATCTATTGAAACTCGACGACAGAATATCTTGAAACATAGTAGATGAAAACGTTGTTCGGATTTCCAGCTTTCATCGACCTCGACTACGATGTTCGATGCGATACGACAGCTATCCTCTTATTTGATATGGAGAATTGCAACTCTGAACTTGCAACACTAGGCCACTACCTGTAACCAGCAGAAAGGCCACCTTTGCGTCCTTGCGATATTCTGATGTCGGCCGTGATCTGTCTTGAAAGCTCCCAGAAATCTCTTCCTCCCTTAGCGAACTCCAACTTAGACCGCTGACATTTTGAAATATTCCAGTCGCCTTCGCCTGTTAACATATCCAGCTTGATTTAAAAATAATAAGTCTCCCTCGCGAATATTTTTCGGCTAATACAGGGCCCGCGTTGCCCGCTTATCTCATTGGCTAAGTCCGCTGATCATAGCTTGATTATTAAGTTGTTTGGAAGTGACAAGCGAATACGATCCTACGACAACCCATTTGCAATCAACATTCCAGATGACATTCCTTTCAAACAGCCGCTGCAACTGATATGTCATCAACTGCAACCGAGGTCACGTCCATCTCATACGGAGCCGCTGTCCCAGGTGAAGTCGTACAAGACTGGGGGATTCCACGCCAGGAACGAGGTGAATCACCTCTCCATCAAAGCGCGTAGCTATCAGATTAATGACGTATTTAGGGCTACAGCAAAGCGTTGAGCAAGGCTGTTTCAATACTCTAAATGGCATGCCAAATAAGAGCAATGATTCTAGTCAGAATGACCCTACCCAGCAAATGGCAAAGACGATAGAATTCCTTAAGGCCAAGGTTTCACACTTCCAGCGGCTGCTCCTTGATAATCACATACAAAAAACACCTGTCACAAATTCAAAAAAACATCCTTGCAGAGTAATAGATTGCGGAAAAGCCTTTAACAGGTTGGACCATCTGAACAAGCATATTCGCCAATCTGACGATGCTGTACATAAGACGCTTGCAATACTTATCGATGAGGCCTACTGCGTGGCTTGCAATATGTCTTTTGGCAGAGCGACAGATCTTGTCCGGCATGAGAAGCTCGCCCACCATGAATTGTATAGATCAAGACTTGACAAGATCTTGGACGAAGATCCCGTCGATATACGCGCTCCTCAGGGTTCCTGTAAGTTCGCCCGTCCGACGTGGCCTCAGACGATGGATGGATACCTCTGATGTACAACTCACTTATCTTGCTAATTTGAGCACAGTGACCCCTCCACTTTCTCCTCTAAGTACCTCGATATCCGTCGGTCCTGGAAGTGATGATGAGCTTTCGTCTGAAATTGAAAACATGAGTAAATCCGGCGATTCTCGGGCCTTCTCACAAGCAAAAGCGCATCCTTTCAAAGCTGCGGCCCAAGATTCCCAGAGCTTGTCATATGACCGAGCGGGCGATACACCAGCCGGAGCTGCCTTTTGGCCGTCATCAAAACGTGCGTTTATGGCGGCACCCTATGAGTCTCAAACCTTACCACATAGCAATGTCGTTGTTTCTCATCAAACGGGTGATGCATCAAGCGAAGTTGACTTTGGTCCGTCACCACAGCGTCCCTTTATGGCGGCGCCCTATGAGTTCCAGACCCTACCAAATAGCAGTGTTCCTGAATTACATCAAGCAGGCGATGCATCAACCGGAGCCGCCTTTTGGCCGTCACAACGTGCGTTTATGGCGGCGCCCTACGAGTCTCAGACCCTACTACCAAGCAACATTGCTGGTTTACAGCAAGCAAGCGATGCATCAACCGGAGCCGCCTTTTGGCCGTCACAACGTGTGTTTATGGCGGCGCCCTACGAGTCTCAGACCCTACTACCAAGCAACATTGCTGGTTTCCAGCAAGCAAGCGATGCATCAACCGGAGCTGCTCTTTGGCCGTTAACACAGCGTCCATTTATTGCCGCACCCTGCACTCCACAGATCCCGCCACATGACCACTTTCATTATTCACATCAAGCGAGCGATGTATCAATGGGAGCTCCTTTTTTGACTGTCAACACGGCGTTCAGTCGTGGCCGCGCCCGGTGATGGTAAGACTGCGAAAGAGTTTCTATCTTAATCTAGATCGAGCCGTTGATGTGTCCACAAGAACTCTGTTTAACAGCCACCAGTCTGGTCATCAAAGTTTTACCTTCAACATTATTCTGATGCATTAGATTAGGAATACTGGAGAGATGACGTTGATGAATTTCAATCATTAAGATGGGGAAATTGGGAACGCTGCAATTCCTCATCTTCAGCCGAGCTATATTATAGAGCATTTCGCCATTTGCGGTACATATCTCAGCCACTGAACGGAATATGATCAGGCTCTTAAATCAACTCTCCTTTCTCTCTCTTTGCAGTTTACCGAGACGTAGATGACGATTTCCAAATCACATAGTCTCCACTCCGAGTACAATCGCTTCCACCTAATTTAAGGACTTTGTCAACTAATTGGGGAGGATAGAACCTCCCTTGGTTGAGTCCCTTCCACAAGTAGGAGACTATGATGAAGAAGGCTTCGGTAGGGGGCTGTTTTTCAAGACGAGGGAGTGACCGTCTCAACCAATGATTGCAAATAAAACTAGACTTGGATTAGAACACGTCTAGACAGCAGAGGCCCAGAGCACATACATGTCACCTCCGTTCGCCTTCATAGTTATCATGTCTCTGGTCGCCTCTCCGCGAAAACCTTTGTCGACTTTGATGATCCATGAGACATCTCTGTCTCCCCATAAATGGGCGCAGCTAGCCCCTACAAGCCCGGTCGTAGTAGCCATTTCTTTCCATCCTGGGTCGCGCCCAACCACCTCTTCATCCTGCACGCCAGTTGTGTATGCCTCATAGGCAGCGATATGAAAATCGTCGTTCCGAGCCGAGAAAAGGATAGTTTTCACAAACTTGACATTGTTAGCCATAGCCCTGGCAAAACACCGGGGAACCTTTACCTCATTCAAGATAATCTCCTTTTTGACAGCTTCTGGGGAGCTCATATCGCTTGACAGTACGTGCTCGATATTAGTGACATCAGTAGCACCTTTTAGTAACAGGCATCCATCCCTTTCTAGTGCTTGCAACGCCTCCGGTAGGTCCTTCTTTAAAGAAAGCCTCTCTCCGCCAAGCTTGAGTATTTCAACGTCTGGAGGGTCCATCGGTTTGTTTCGCCTCCGTTGGTTGCGCCTCGCTGTCGTCTCTGATCGGTTGCAATCTGGCTCTGGTGGTGCGGGGCTAGTTCGGTGGGGGCATTTTTCGAAGAGTGTGTGGCATCACGTGCTTCTCAAGGAGCCCAAACCAAGTCGTGAAGCCACCAACCGCGCGCTTCGATTCATTTCTTGTAGAGACGCGAATTGTCTATAATGAGTATGCCCATTTACTTGTTGGAACTAGCACCGTGATACTGATTAGCACAACGCAGCGACACGCCCACGAGATAACAAAGACCTTACGCGGTAGACTCTAAGAATCCTCAAGGAGGACCTTTTGGCGCTTTTGCAAAGATGATGGCACATGAGTCGGAAGGCCTCTTTATAAAGGATATTGTTCGTTGGTTGCAAGCTGAAGTTAAGAATAAGACACAATGCCTTTGGTGCATCTTGGTTGCTCGATAGTACTGAGTGTTATAATAGAGGGCAGGTGATGTGAGATAAAAGTAAGAAGTCTCTCACTGGTGACTCAAGTTGATGGTATTAGGGCCTAAGATACGCAGCCAGCCTGGGATCTCAAGCACTGGTAGACGCACCCTGTGTGGTTGCTAGAAGCGTCGAATTTCCGAATGCGGGTGGATAATACAGACGCACCCAAAGTGGGTGCGTCAGCGTCGACTCACCAAATGCGGAGTAATTACAACGCCCTTTGTTCGACAGGGGTTTTTCTCCCAAAGAGGGTTTCTGCACCTCCTTGCCCCCTTGCTCAGATTCTCTCCCTAACCCAACTTTGAAGTGCTTTCCCCTCCTCCCGAACGTGCTCTTTTGCTCTCCCATTCCTATTTCGATCAAACTTTGATAACCAAAGGTCAGCTACGAAACGAAGGTGCCATAGCGTCCAACAAATCTGGATGTCCGGAGGTGTGCCCCATTCCATATGCGTCTCTAGATCACTGGATTGGCAACATCTCTCCATCCCCTCCCGAACCGTAGCTCAGCCAATAATGTCGACTCCATATCAAAGGCCCACGGAGGCGCTCAGACTCCCAGTATGAGCAGATATGCTCCTCTCTGTAACAATGGCACCAGATCTCGCCAACGACTACTTTGCGGGCTCCGGTTGGAAGACCGTTCTCTTTCCTGAACGACAAAAGCACAGAACCACGAGCAAGGTGCAATGGCAAGGGAAAGAGATCGAAGACAATGAGGCAAAAATTATCCTCCTTGAACTATTGACTCCTAGGGATGAGCAAGCTGCCCCACACATGAGGTTGTACTGTCTTGACGAAGCGTTGGTGAGTATCAACATCATCTTAATCTGATCTTATTGACCACGTCGTTTCAGCGAGGTATGTTCGAGGTTATTGCACACACGGACCTCCGTCTAGCCTCTTCCCTTGAAGAATCAACCGATTCCGAAGCCACCATATTGTCTATACCATTGAAGATGGACGACTGCGATTGGGAGATACAAAAAGCAATGGTGCAAGACTTTCGCAGCATGTTTTCAAACTCAAAGAACGAGCGACTACGTCATTTCGGCGTCCTCGACATTAAAGTGATTCTGCTCTTGATGCATTTCGAATTTAGGCACACAGCACCTAAACTGATTTGGGAGCACCACGATGACGGTAATAATGATCATGTCTTCTGAACACCAAGAGCATATTCGCTAATTTGACCTACAGACTTGAAGCCTGCTGGCGAGGTAGGAGCTGAAGAGGAAAAGCGCTTGGAATTCAAGGAGAATGAGACGGAAGACAGTGGGCAAGCCAAACCACTTCATAAAAAATGCCTAGCTGGAGGAATATCAAAAACCCAATTGCAAGCAAATGGTTGAAATTTTCTAGAGATTAGCTCATTCTGTAATCTTTTCAGGGTCACGAGTGTATAGAATGACAGTCTCTAGGACCCTCATAATGATTGTTATCTTGGCTAATACGGTATCATCCTGTGTTTACGATGGGCCTGTCCATTTCCATCTTGAAGTTGCAAGATCACTTGGCCATCCACAGTGTGTCAACATCATTACGGTGAAATGCTCGAGGTGCGTGGCACCGTATGTGGGTAGGTTTGTACAAAATCGAGCTATCGATGTACCACTGCGTTCTTCCTAGTCTGGAATCCGGCTTTCCCTACTCGCCCTCTTGTCGCCTTTCCTAAACAATGGCGACTCAAGCCGAGTTGTCATAGCTTTGGCTCGGTACCATGATCCATTCCTCACCATCCATGCTAAGCTCTGGCATCGCCTCCGTCAAACACAAAAACCACACTTTTTTAAAAGCGCTATTGTGGGTGAGTTGATCCTCGACCCTCCCTACCAAGTACTGTTCCGTAAATCCGTCAAATGATTCGGGCATGGGTGCTTCTTTGCCAAGTACAATGGCGAGAAGTTGGATCATATCCCTATATTCGTCTCCAAAGGTATGAAGTATATGTAGGAGCGCAGAACCCATCCTTTCGAATACCACCCGCCTGTTACTAAGGCTGTGGCCGTTCAAGAGAGCATCTAGGTCGGCCAAATAGCAACCTTTGATGGGTTGAGCAGTATCGTTCGAAGTGTAAGGAAGAAGTCGTGCATGGCATAGCAAGGCAGCTAGGGTCAGTGCAAGCTGTTCCGGTTTTTGGGAAGGCTGAAGATCTCTAATCATTTGTTGATGTAGCTCCAAACCATCGCCCGAGCTTGCCCATTCACTAAGTACTCGGAGAGGCTGACCGTGAGCTATGGAGCTCCAAGTGAGAAGCAATAGTACGTTGTTCTCTGGCTTTCGAAGGGATGAACGTTGGTGGTAGATTTGCTCACTGCCTCGCGTTAGGTTGCTCTTTTGTATTCACCGAAAGAGGAGTTACAGGTGTACGTGAATTAAATCCACCCGCCCTGAACCCAAACCGTTTGACACCTGCGACGGAAGCTCCTGGTACCATTAGTATTAGCCAGGCCTGCCCCTCAGGGTGTCTTACCAAGTATCCCTTCGAAAAGCCGATGGGAAGAAAGTCCATCATCTCGATACTCCACTTCACCGTATCCAGCGCGCTGATATCTGGATCTTCAGCGAAAATTTTTGACTTCAATAGCGCGTTATACATTTTCTGCGAATCAAAATTTCCAAACCGGTTGGTACCGGTAATGCCGATAAGAATGCCGCATAGGCTGATGTTGTCACTGGCTGTATACTCTTGATCGAATGCATGTTGTCGACACTCCACTCTACCGCCGGAAAATTCAAGTAGGCCTCGAACTAGTGAGATGGTCTGGAGCTTCGAGCGTTCTAACGTCTTGACCGGTATCTCAATTTCTAATGCAGTTTCCAATAAATCTGTATGACCCTGTTGGAAGGGTTGAAGCAAATCATCTTGGTCTTTCGCAAGGAGATCGAGGGCAAGAGGAGAGCCGCAATTTCCCAACAAGTTCAAACCAAGGAATACAAGACATTGCGTAAGACGTCTGCGAACTTGGCTACCAGATTCCTGGGAGTGTTAGAATAATAAAGGGATGATAAGTGGAAGGCTTACCAATATATCATGATTCAAAATTGCTCTTTCAAGCGGTACCATGAGGCCATTTGCTCTGGCAGCGTCACGATAACATGCCTCGCGTGCTTGGCCCTGTGGTTCGTAGCTTTGCCTTAAGCGGATCACTTTTAGAGCCCGGTCAAGAAAGAAGGCTTGAGCTCTCCAGTTCGCTCTCCAGGTACCGTGGATCCAAACGTCACACTCTCTCGGACTCGTCGGATTGTATTTAAGATTCAGTTCCAGCCCATGAAAGGAGAGCCAAGAAAGACATGATTCACCGACGACAAGTTCGTAGAGTTGGCCATCGTTACTTTCCCCAACAATAGTGAGTCCCAAGTCCGAAATGATTTGATATGACTTGGAATTCGCGGTTACGCAGACAAGCTTCCATGGCCCGTTGGTCAAGATCGTATACCGTTCCCCAAGGTCAGGCGGCCTTCGTATCTGTGATTTCCCGAAAGGTCCAGAGCATGTTACCTCTGCATCAGCTTCTGACGTATCCTCAACCACGGTTGTAACCCTGATCTCCTTGAATTCTGGCCACGAGGCTCCGAGATCAGGCGTTGAAGACGGCACTGCATTAACTACATGCATGTCGGGCGTTGGGCAACCGGTCAAGGCATACTTCATGGAAAAAGAAGGCAACGAGGCATTCTGGGGGTCTTATAGGTTGACACAGGTTTCATGTAAGACGCGCAGACCTCGCATTCTAGAATATGGCTTGCAGGCGTCACCAATGTAGGACAGAGGACGTGCACTTGCATAGATCACCGAGGGAGTGTTGGGGATGCCAACTCCCAATCCGGGAGAAGGGAATTTCTCTTTCCGTTCCCTTGCTAAAGTGATCCGGACGCTGGTGGGTGCGAGCTCTAAAGTCGCCCAAAACGGAACAATTTAGTGTAACAGTGGTGGTTGGGAACCCTTGTATCTCCAAAACAAAAGTTTTCATCAGCACCATGCCTGTACTGCGCCTCGTTGGTTGACTTCTTCCGGCTCGTTTATGAGAACAGAAATTGTGTCCTTACTGCACAGTCATCTTTTGGAAGCTGTTAGAGTTACCGCAAATCATTAAAACAAGAAACGCACACATGGTTTAATTTCAAGGCCGTCATGCAACGGACCTGCAATTTTGAATTCCGATGACGAGAGGGATTGGACGTGGGTGAGAGTGGTAAGGATTCCCTAATCAGGATGGGTGAGATGTTTGAGACTTCCTAATCAGGACGGGTGAGCTGTTTGTGTACTCGAAATATGCAGCGAACCAGGACATACAACCCCATAAAACAGTCCGCACAAATGCCGCCTTCCTTTTTCACGAAAATGCTTCGCGATAGGCCTCGTGTCGAACGTGCTTTATGATGGTATTGGCCATGATAATCGAGGCAATCCGAACGCATGCAGCATCTCCCACTTATTGTATCAGGTGTTCATGGTAGCGAGCCATATGGCTACTACTAGCATTTTAGTAAAAGGTGACTGGTATCAGAATCTAGTCACTCATACTCATGATTCGCCGAGGTGCAATGTGTCACTACACTCGATCTGCTTTTTTACTTTTTTCTTTTCAGGACTACTCAACTGCTTATCACAAGCTTTGACTTACGGCACTGTCTATATCCAAGTCTTAGCAATCAATCAGAATCACTGCATCACACACTGTCGTGTTAAGGGTTCACTAACCATTCGTATTTACTTGCCACTGCCTCAACTCAAATCCGCATACTGAGATTTCAAGTACTCGTCACGAGCAGAATACTGCCACGGCAAGTATGGATTCGGTCCAGCAGATGCAGTATGCGAATCGGGTCCTGCACTACACAGCTCCCTCGCTGATCTTACTCTACTACCTCGTCGCTACAACCGTTAGTATTTGCACTCTACAGTCCCTCAAACGACCCGATGAGAAGAAATCACGAAACCCCGCTATCTACGTTGTGCTCTCTATCATGATAACGTACCTTGGAGAAGCCTCTATGCTTGTATTCGACACTTTCAACAGTCAACCACGCAGATCTACTACTGACAGCAATGTGAGTATTCACGCTAGGCAGCTGTCTAAACCCACTACTCGGAATTGCTGAAAACTGAGTTTCCTAGGTCTACGCCATCTCCTCTGTCCTGGTTTGGCTGGTCCTTATCATGTCCCTCGCAGATTCTAAACACCCCGTGTGGTACCCTTATTATGGATCATGGCTGCTTGCTCTTATCCTCGAGATCATCCTTTTCAGTCTCTCCTTAACGACCTGCCGGCCATCAAACCCCTTTGGCTACACTCTGCTCGGCATCCAGATTTCTCGACTACTGGATCTCATCTTACTTGCAGCTCTCCAGGGTGAAACCCCGGTTAGCGAAGAACATACTCCACTACTTACCAACACCGGTCAGCCTAATGGGCATGTCGGTCTTTGCAATACGGCATATGAATCAACGGCGGTTGAAAAGTCGTCTTCTGACGGTGCCGATTTGGAATTTGAAGCCGAGGATCGAAAGAAGGAGGAGGAGCGACTAAAAGACATCAAAAAGCGCCTGAAGGCAAATGGAAATTGGTTCACCTATGCTCGCGAGTTCTCCATTTTCCTTCCATATGTCTGGCCATCTAATTCGAATCGAAGACTCCAAATAAACGTCCTAGGCGTGGTGATCTGCTTGGTCTGTATCCGAGCATTGAACGTACTTATACCATATCAACTAGGGGTCGTGATAAATGCTTTGGGGGGCTCTCAAGATCGAATTCCACTTATGGCGATCGGGCTTTACATCGCGCTCCTTACGGCTTCGTCTAACGTTGGTATTCCATTAATCAAAAGCTGGCTATGGCTTCCCGTCGAACAATACGCATACAAATCCATCAAGACGGCTTCTTTCAACCACATTATGGATATGTCATGTGATTTTCATGACAACAAGCAATCTGGAGAATTATACAAATCGATCGAACAGGGCAGCTCTGTCAACGGCCTTTTAGAGACAATACTGTTCGAGGCTTTTCCAACGCTCGTTGATCTGATCGTGGCTTACGTCTATATTTACTATCTATTCGGTCCTTACATGCTCTTAACTGTCGCTGCCATGACAATTGTCTTTTTATGGGCCGTCACATGCTACAGCGCAGAGCAAAGCGAGTATCGACGTAGAAACACAGGGATTGCCAAAAAAGAAGCTCAGATCATGTATGATTCTGTTGGCAGCTGGACTACTGTGGCGTACTTTAACCGTTCGGTCTACGAGCTGAAGCGGTATACTACTGTTATCGAGCAATACATGCAATCTCAACGAAAGATGTACGTTGTTTATTACCTCGCCTGGGCAGTCCAAAGCGTGGTTATGAAGATTGGCTTGTTTGGTGCATGCTTAATCGCGGCTTATCAAGTCAGAGGCGGCGGAAAATCGGTTGGGAATTTCGCAACCTTGATCACCTATTGGGTTCAATTTACTGGTAAGTCTTCCACTTGAGCGTTCTCTGCATGACTTTCCAACGACATTGCTATTTGGGATACCGGCTTGTGAAAATCTGACCTCTTGATCGCGTGGACACTCAGATCATTGACTACCTTTCTTGCTCGTTTGCTTTTAACCATTGCGCTACTGGGCTTTCTGATGAATTAATAACTGATTTGATCGGTCTTAGATTCTTTTTCGTTCTTCGCTCAAGCACGTCGTCAGTTACAAGATAACCTTATAGATGCGGAGCAATTACTTCAGTTGTTCCAGACGACACCTAGTATTAAAGATGGTCAAGCGACCTTAAAAGTCAAAGAAGGTGCCGTCTCGTTCAACAAGATCAGATTCTCTTATGATGGCAAGAAGGAAGTAATCACAGATCTTAGCTTTAATGTTAAACCTGGTCAAAAGGTGGCACTTGTTGGAGAGACAGGCGGTGGAAAATCGACTATTCTGAAACTGTTATTTCGATTCTACGACGTTACGCAAGGTTTTATATCAATCGACGATCAAGATATTCAAACGGTCACAGTGACAAGTCTTCGAGAATCTATCGGAGTAGTACCTCAAGATCCTGATCTATTTAACGATACTATCTTGAAGAACGTTCGATATTCCAGACTTGACGCAACAGACGACGAGGTAATATTAGCTTGTAAAGCCGCAGCTGTTCACGAGAAAATCATGACCTTTACGGATGGATACGCAACAAAAGTAGGCGAGAATGGGATTAAACTGTCTGGTGGCGAACTTCAACGAGTGGCCATTGCCCGAGCGATTCTGAAGGACCCGAAAATTATGCTTCTCGACGAGGCAACAAGCAGTGTTGACACTGATACTGAAGTAACGATTCAGCAAGCCTTAGATAAACTCACCGAAGGACGAACTACATTTATCGTCGCACATAGACTTTCTACCGTGATGAACGCAGATCTCATGCTGGTCATCAAGGATGGTGAAATTGTGGAACAAGGATCACCGAAAGAGCTGCTGAAAGCCAAGGGTAAATACTACGATCTTTGGTCAAAACAGAATGGTATTGTTCCTACGCCTGCAGAAGATGTTTCCAATTTATTAGAAGAAAGCCCGACAACGACGGGAACCCAGTCGATTGAGAGCTCCACGCTAGTGTCCATTGCCTCTTCAGACGACCCTCTCATTGCTCTTACCACAGGGACGACTCTGGCAAAATGAGCAAGAGAGTCAAGATCCGAGCTTGGCCCAGTTCGGATCGGCTCCCTAAACGATCCCTCAGCGGCGAAATTTCCAATCTCTTTTCTAGGCAGTTGGATGCTTATTTTGCTATCTTAGATTTTCTGGGTCTCTGTGGAAAGGGGGCACTTTTGGCCACGGCATTCTAGACTATCTGCTTGACGGATAAGTCGTGTTGATCGTTGACTGCTGAAAAATCCTTCCAGCTGGTCCTCCCAATAGGAAGAGCCTGCCAGATTTATTGTCAGCAACGGCGAGGATGCGAATTGTATTGGCCCTTTCGTGAAGGGGGGATTGTTGAACGTGCGGCTTAAAGGCTAAGGCGGAAAGGCTTGATTCAAGGACCATGTACGAGATAAGTCGTTATTGTTAACCTCATCTAACTCTCTTCTCTTTCTTCATTATCGATCGTAGAAACCACGTGTAGAAACAACGCTCGGCAAAACGTGAATGTGTCACTTCTGTTGGGGAGCGATTTCAGCACCGGAACAACAGCATTTTCTGGATCTTCTGGACATCAATACTGGCTCTTGAAATCCGTTGAGGCCATGTTGAAGAGGGACAGGAATGCTAATGCTAAATAAATGGTGATACCGAGAGTACCTCTGCAGCTGGTCAGCGCACTATAAACCACTGGGAATTTCCTTGTAAGAGTAGATAATTTTCATCATTGGCGGATAAACAACTATTTAATCAACCTGCGGCAAAGGTTATCATATCTTGAAAGGACCAATATCAACGTCGTTCAATTGACTAGACCGACTCCCAATCATCAATCACCTCACAATCGTCATCCTCTTGGTCCTTATCGTCGCTGTCTTCCTCATCATCACTCTCGTCATCTGTATAATCCTCGCTCCCATACCCACTCCCTTCGCTTTCCAGAAAGGTGTTGTCCTCAAAATGCCGAAAGCCGTCCGCGCCACCGTCCTCACTGCTATCATTCCCGCTCTCGGTATCGGTATCCTCATCGTCTCGTTTACTAAATTCGATGTTTATGTCTTTCCGGCATTCTTCTTGTTTCAGCAGTTCCTCAATGTGGGACTGCACGATATTTTTAAAGACACTTCGAAAGATGTCGGGCCTTTCTCTCCCTCCTGCATCCTGCACCACTTCGGACCAGTCAACTTGGTCAAGAATCGATTCCCATGCTTTCATCAGTTCCACCGGGGGAATGCCGCGATACTGACTAGCAGGAGTGTATCCAGAGTCGAGTGAGGGAAAGCTCGCTAGATAAGGCGGCGTGCTCAGAATCCCTCCGTCTCCAGCGGTCTTGCGTTTCTTTGGTTCTCCTTCCGGCGGAGAATCATCTTGTTCGCTGAACGAGACAGATCGTTTACACCCCTTGCTCGGCATGGGATAGGGAGTGCGCGGCAGGTCCGCCTCCCGATGCTTAGTCATTTGCTGCGGCGGCTTGTGCTTCGGAGGTTGCAGAGACAACATGCTAGGCTTTCGCTTTGTGCCTGCAACGCTCGGTTGTTCCATTTTTGTTCAAGGCTGAGGGAATAGTTGGAAGGTGATGTGAAGTGGTGTTTTCACCTTCGATTGATGCGTTACTTTCCATTGTTGTCGTCCCACGAATTCTGTTAAGAGTTCCCATCTTCATCCTGTTCTGGCTCCCCTCCGTTCTGGCTCCCCACCGACTCCAGTTTTGGCTCCCTTCAACTCTGGCTCCCTCATATGACCTTATTAGCTTTCTAAATCATGCTATCTGCCTGGGTTGTTTACATTCTATGCTCAAATTAAACATTCAGCGGCTCAGTTACTGCGTTGCTCTTCCATTTCTCTAGAAGCTCATCGAGTTCCGCGCTGGAAGCTTACTCGTGATTGATAACGTTTCCCGTCGCAATGGATCTGCCGGGAATCTCCTTGTCTCGGTGTCTGGTGCGGCCTGAGTGATGAAACATTCTTGTGTTGTGTGCCATCATAGCAGCTAGTAGTCATTTGGGGAGGCGATAAGCAAATTTTCAAACTAGGAACCAGAAGTGGGAGCCAAAAGTGGATTGGGGAGTCAGAAGTGGATGGGGTGCCAGAAGTGGATGGGGTGCCAATAGTGAATGGGGGAGCCAGGAGTGATTGGGGGAGCCAGAAGTCAATTACGGGAGCCAGAGGGTGATTGAGGAGCCGGAAGTGAATGGGGAGCCAGAAGTGAGTGGGGGAGCGCGGCGCACGATCATTTGACCATCAACTATGATTCGGCATCATCCGCGATGGCATTCTCGAACGTTTTGCATTTATCCGAGGGAGGACATATCTGCTGTGGTCTGACCCAAGGAGCTATAAGCATCAAGAACATTAAGAAATGCGCGACACGTGATTGGCGGGGCCAGACTTTGCGAAGGCCACGCAGGCATGAAGAGATTATATTTTGTATAGCATGCCAAACTCGAAGGAGGGCAATCGGATAATAGAATGCATTGCGTCTGGATGTGAATGTAGAAGGCGTCTGGGGTGCATGTTATTAGCGAAGAGCACCATATGGGATTTTAAAGGCCCAAGCCCATACCTAGCTGATACGATGACCATCCTCATCATTCACGTAACCAGATCTGTTAAACTTTCTTGGAAGCCGCTTACCGTCCGAGCCAGCACACTCGTATCGTCTTGGTCTCTCCCCGTAGCTCAGTACATCCTCGTCTGATTGCCTCTTCCCCTTCTCGGCACCTTTATACGTAGGCTCTTCGAAGTGCTGAGGGTATCAGAGCGGGTGTCTGTGGGCAGGACGAAGCTGACGCGTCGATGACGAAGTTCTGTGGGTTGTATATCTGTTTGCCGGCGCTGAATGTGTGGAATGGAGTGTCACGATAACTTTGGGGCTCTTTTCGGTTTAAGGGTCGAGGGAGTTGGATATCTGCGTGTCTTGCGATAGCGTAATCGACGTGTTCACGAATTCCACGGTCTTTATATTGGGGGAATAATCGCAGAGAGATTTCCTTTGGAAACCTTGCTTTTTTGTCTGGATTGCTGACGGGTATGTTTAGAACGGTTTTTTGGAGTCTTCTGTACTCTTCCTCGGGATGTGCTTGGATGAGAAGCGTCACTTATCTCTTAAAGCCGACCGGGGTGAGGCCAGGAACGTCTAATCTCTGATCGCCTCGTTCTTGAACGAGGTGATGCTAATATGTACATATCCGGGAGATTAATAAGTGCTCGTCGAAAATAGCTAGGGCATTATATCAGCGGTATAATACTTTATCTGGTATATGGGAACGCACTTGACTAAGGGTATGACTCATTCTTCAGCTTGATTGTTTCGTAGTATCTTATTATCTTTGCCGGCGTGATAACAATGTTATGACGGGGTTCGTAATCCTCGATCTGCTCGCCCAACATTCAGCAAGTCGCTGGTCCGTTCACGCACAATCTGACTGAACCAACCCCGGCTGTCTCTCATCCCTCGCCTCCTGACAATGGATCCTACAGGGAGGGTGGGTCGATATATGCTGGTGAGGAACGTGGCCTAGGTGAAGCCTGCTAACAGCCGAAGCCGGCATCACCGTCGATAAGTTGGAGACTAGACACCACAACGGCCAATCCTGAACCCTAGCCTGTTCAGCTTATTCGGAGCTCACGAACTGTGTCACCGCTTAGACCAGGCATCTCTTTGAACTCCACAAGCAAGAAGCTCTTAAGTCATACGCTGGTTCAGGCAGAATGGCAAGATTGGGACCGATCCTGACGTCCTGATGCAGCCAGGGCTGTGTTGATTGCTGGCCTGCGGCCGTGGCATCTTAACGACCATTGTCGACTGCTTCGGCAACGTGTATCAACAATTTTAATGACCTCCTGAGCAAGGCTTAGACCATATTGAAGGCCTGAGTCTCGCTCTAGACACTTACGTTAACATTGGCTAACGAACACAATAATGCAGTGACAAGGGCATCTAGGCAGCGGATAGCTGCGGACGAGAGTAAGGGCAAAGACATACGCACTACCCGCTCCACTCTTTCGCGAACCTAGTGTTCTGCGCCCCATTCCCACGGAAGAGCTATCATTGTCGATGATGACCAGGGGGCCCCGGTATCAGCAGTGAAGAGATATCCAGCAAGAGGCAGCTACCCTGCCCACATCTCAGGTGATCACCCTGATAAGAGCAACATTCGCACGTTCCCATACGCCCATAGGCAACCTAGCCACAATGAGCCCCAATTTTCGACCCTGTTCGTTCCCATCACAGGCCCAAATCTGGGACCCTGGCCGCTAGGCCTTGATCACGACACCAAATACCGGTTCAGCTGAGCCTCCATGCCATGAGATCAGGGATGTGGACCTACGAACGGAGCCTCCAACATCGTGTTTGCCTGGATGTGGCGCGGGCGTGTCCGAGGGGGAAGATATTGCATTGCCACCAGCTGGTCTTCCTGCAACATCCTATAAATCCGGTTGAGCATCTGGTTGAGAATTGTGAATCCAACGAAAACAATCATGGCAAAGACGATCAGGGTGTGTAAGAACGATTCTACGGACGCTGACAACTTGGCAACCGCGGAGGTGTTCACCTGTTCTAACGACCAGAATCCCTTGGAAGAGTGCAACTACGTTTTTGAGCCGCGACATGTCCTTTTCGGATCTTACATGACTCCAGAACGGAGAGACGGCTGCATTCGCTTGATCCAAACCCATTTTCCTTCCCTTGACGCGAAGAAAACCCTCCTCCACGGTGCTCTTCGGCAGTCTGATCTTGACCAACTAGAAGGGCTGAGTGAGGATGATCTGGAGCTGGTAAGCCCCGTTGCCAAAGAACTTTTGTAGGGAATATGCTGAGAGACGTTCAATACAAGCTCCGATTCGCGGTTAAACCTCCAAGCGGCCCTCCAGAGGACGCAATGACACATGCCCTTTTGATGGCATTGGATTTTGCGTCTGTCATGAGGTGCAGATCCAGCCGTCCGATCAAAATCTTCGTGGACCGTGATGCTCTCGCTGGCCTGGAGAGCCCCATCAATCTTCACGCGCATCACCACGAAGAGCTCGTCGCTCGTACTGAGAAAGAACTTGCGGAATTCCAAGACATCATGAACGGACCTCTTTCGGAGAGAACCACCAGGCATAGAAGCTGGTATCATCGAATCTTGCACAAGAAACTCATGCGTAAAGGAGTAGGGAGCAATATGGACTGTTACTTGCAAGCTGTGCGTAGAGATCCTCAAAGGGATGATGAATGCTCACAAGTCGTTAGGGAACCTACAATCCTACCCTCAATCTTCTCGACAACTCGTTTAACATCGAGCTGAACCCCAAAGCGGCGAAATTCGTTTTCTCGAACTTTCGGCAACTCTCTAGTCTCACACTGATACCGACCGATACAACGAAACAAGTTGAATATTCCTTGATTGGCTTGCAAGATCTGTCTCCATCCATCGCGAAAAGCGCCCTAGCCTTCAATTGCCATGTCGATGCGATGGAGCTTGCCACTGGTGCTATTTCTGTTGAGGACTTTCCGCAAAAGAAAGTTATCCTTGCAGATCTGACAGCATACCTGCTTGCGTTTACGCCCTTCTTTAAAACCTCGTTCTTGGAATTCGCGAATATGGTCGATAAGGGGGGTCAGTTCGTCTTGGAATCCTCTGAGACAGGAATATCAGTGCTCAGATCGGACAGAAACGTCGTTGTGGAAGAGCCTAAAGATCTTTTGAAGTCGTTGACTGAGGCACATTGAAAGCATTCAAGGGTTGGATCGACTTTGGTCTTAGAACGGGTGCTGCGGTGAATGACATCTGACACTTATCTCGTTATATCATACTCCCAATGAACGCAATACATTACAATTACAACGATTTTAAACCGCACCGCAATGGCTTGTATGCTTGTTGAAAACTGAAGCTCCAAAGCTTTTCGGTTCCGATGATATTCATGCTCAACACTTTTATGATGCGCGAATTCGAACGGACATTCTAATACATTAGATAAATGTGGTATATGAGTTGTAAACCCGCGAAAGGTACCCGGGAGACATCTCGAATTCCTCATCCGCCACACGAAGTCTCCTTCAATGGCGGGTCCAACAGACGTGGTGGACCCTTCGCCGCGACAACAGGTCTAACTCACTTCAGGGTCCAATGCAGTGGCCCGAGTGTTGCTTTGCCTTTGGTTGAATGATTCTGCTCAACTGTATGTCTTCCCTTCCTACGAAAAATCGGCACCGATTGCTAATATAGGCGAGGCTTCTTGAGCGGTTCGTGTCGGCCTTTGTTACCAGGGGCCTGCCTTTTCAGCTCACAGTACGCGGCAGCCACACACGACTTACATGAGCGATTCAGACTTCCATGATAGGCCGTGCCAAACGGAGCGTCAAGATGTTGCTGGTCTACAAACCACTGCATTGTCTGCGGAAAAGCGCTGATCTTTCGTCGAGGCCTTCTTGCACTCGTTGCATATATACTGGTCAGCTGACCCAGGTCCCGAACGGTGAACTCCACAGATTTTCGGTATCGTCGGCACGACGGGCAGAGATCGCGTTTGCCGAGATAATACCCCAAGGCCTTGCTATGTGTTACGAAGGATAAGCGCGAAGGATGGATTCGCTCGAGTAATTCCACCATGACTTGACCTGGAAGACGGCATCGTATCATCCCGAGGCAGCGGATTCGATTCCCTGGTAGTGGGCTCGGGATGCTGCTCAGTTCAAAGTAGAAAGATACTATAAGCAAGGCATATATTGTCTCCTCGCACTCTCGGATCATCTGTGGATTCAGGACAAGTTGACGCAACTCGTCCATCCGGCTGGTGTTGTCAATAGCCGGCTCGTTCCTTGGTAAAACAACGTTAAAGCGCTTATAGTCTTCACGGTTTTCGCGGTCCAAGCTGTTCACAACGTCTCTGAAGTTGCTTTCGCCGTCGAACGAGGACATATAGGCCCGCCACAGTCGAGGAATGAAGCCGTCGAATAGCACGTGGCGGAAAGAAGCAGCTCTCGGCGAGTTGATTTTTCTGCTGGTACCTGTCCCCACGGATACCACGAGGTCAGGTCTAGAGAGCGAAGGATCGATGCGCAGGCTTTCCCAAAGCGCAAGCTTGATAGGATTGTTGTGTCCACTCATACCTCCGTCCTGAATTGGGCCAGTCGCACATGTATACGCGGGTGGATACAGGCTATAGAAGTCAGCCGCAGGCGGCAACGGAGGCAGCCATGAACGCTTACACTGGGGCTGCCGAAGTCATTCGGCCCCTAAACAACTTGAGCCACTGCAATCGTACGAGGAGGGGGACTTACGCTTGCCAAATGTACGGTTCGTCTTTCAGATCCGTTGGACGGATGACTTTATAGCCTGACTCATAATCAGCACGGAATTGGAATGGAATATCCTCCTTACATACCGCACTTCTCGTCCCACTTGCCTGAACCATTATAATTCGTCAACAAGACCGGGAAGCCTTTGTCAATAGTAGCGGTGGTGACGCCAACTTTCGTGGCGATGAGGCCCTCGACGTGGTCGAACAATCGACCCTGGGAGCCAAGGCTCTCCTGCAAATAAGACTCCAAGATTTCCGCATTGTGGCATCCGTCACGGTACCACGACCTCAGCAGACGCCGGAGACGACTGAGAATGCTCGTACCATCGGAAGAGGGAGGGAATAGCTGCTTAGCCAGGGTATCAAACATCTTTACACACTCGGAGACTGGTAGCTGACGCAGGAAGAGGATCAACACGATAAGGCCCCCTGGTCCTATGTCAGTCAAGGGAAAACCCAGTGTTGGATCGTTAAACCCACCAACGCTGGTGCCATATGCAACGTCGAACAAGTCCTGGATTCTCCAGATGTTTCCCAGAATACTTTGCAAAACATCCATAATTCCTATCGCTATCACCCCGCGAGTTCCCCCGCCATCCATACTCAAGAGCCGTAATCCGACCGTGAGCGGCCTTAATCCCACCAGAAGCTTCCCCGTGCGACAGAGCATACAGGCGTCAATCCGATACTGAGAGTCAAAGGCCGAGGTTTCATCGCCGATGTTTCGAACGCAAATCTCGCACATGGCGTGTCCACAAGAAAGAGTATTCTCAGGCATCCGTCGAAGACAACAAAAGCAGGTTTCATTGCTCTTATTCTGTGCCCAGTCAATATCGAGAGAAGCCGTCTTCTCCCGGTGCATTTGTAGCGCTGACTTCCCGGATGCGATCATGTAGGAATAGAGTTGGACCAGCTGACTACGGATGAAGGTGTCCTGCTGCTGAACGAGATCGCGATCATCATATGTCTCAATAAGGGACTGAAGACAAAGATGCCGATACTGAACGTCATAAAGCATCTCTGGGTCGAAGACTGCGGATTTTGGTCAGATGTTGAACATCCATTTTCTCCGGGGCCAGGATTGTCTTACCATGCATCTTGGGGGGATATGCGTCTAACATGATACTTGAAGCAATAAAAGTCATCAGCGCGTCGCGAGGAACCTGGTGGTCCTCTCCGGACCGCATGAATCTGGACAAGTGGTGAACGAAATCTGGCTCGACATCGTTGCCCCGTCGACTCGCCAATATGAAATCGAATGGCCGACTCATTGAGGCTGCGGTGTGTGCCACAGCCATCCGGAAAAACCGACTGGTGTGCGCAGCAGAATATAGACAGCCGAGATTTTGTCGAGCCTGGCGCATCTCGTCTATCTCTCTCCAAAGGAGCTCCTTGAGCCGTCGAAACCGTGCCAGGGGAGATAGCTGCTCAGCAGCCAGGTGAAGCACTTTGATCGAAGAGAAAAATTCTTCCAGAGATTCATTGTGGAGGCCCTGCTGGAGATCGTCTATCTTGAGAAGATCATAGGTGGGACTGGGGCTGGCTGCGTCTCCACGTCTAACGATAACAACTCTCGGTCGAATCTTGTTGAAATGAACAGAAGCGCTGCCGGCAGCGGCCCATGACTTCAGCAATTGAACGGCATGGTCGAAGTCAGCAAAGTCATCGGCAAACACGCAGACGACATCAGCGAAGAGACAGAAGAGACGGGCGTGCAAGACGTTGTAGAGGTGTTGCACTGTGGTGTCCTCGGCCCACTGGATGGGAAATGACTCGGTCTCGCAGACGCGAGGATCCTCGGCTGCCAAGGGTATCGTTTGACTTGGGCTGCTCTCCGCAAAGAAGATAGGATGATCGGAGTAAATGCTCGCGTTATCAATTCGCAAGGTTGCAACGCCGTCGCAAAAGCGTTTCTTGAAGTTGTTGTCAGGGAACAGCTCCCGCAGAGCAAGATTCTTGGCTTGTCGCCCGACGAACAGTAGGGAAGAAGGCCGTTGATTCGCAGGATTCTTCAGCTCCCTTACCAGCTGACCCATGCGACCAGGGTCGAGAAGCCTGAGGTCGTTGATGCCAACTACCTGCAACCACGCCAGGTGCTCGCAAGAAGCCATACGCAAGGTCGACGCAACTTTACTGGAAACAAGCCGGAGTAGATGGATGGAATGACGAAATGTCGATCGAAAGAAGAATGGGACGCCATACCTGGTTTAATAGTATGGAAGGTCATCCACAATTCGATGCTTTCGATGCATCCGCTTTTGGCGACGGGAGAGCAACTTCTGTCGCCACCACTTCAAACATAATGAACATTGTCCACAACAGAAGATCCGCGAGGAATCTTTTCAGACCGCAAAGGAAAACGTGGACATGGCAAACGTGCCCCCTAACGACTTGCAGATACTTCGGGAGAAGGGTCGAACTTTCTGTGGGTCTTTCAAAATTCCTCTGAGCAAGCTTAAGCTCGAGGAGATACCCGACAACCCCCGGCAATTTGATCCTAAAAACGCAGCGAAGCTCCTGGAGAGGTTCCACCTGGAAAAATGCAACAGGCTTGAGCCAGAGCACTACGTGTCCGCTTTAGTATCGAAAGCGGACTTACCGCAAAGCCTCCAACCTCATAGCAATCCCTTCGAGGAGCCACAGCATTTTGACCCTCCACAACCATTGCCTCTTTGTAGTCGCTAAAACCAGCATAACGTAGTGCATCCCGAAAACAACCTCCAAATGGTTGTCTATTGTTATCGAAATAAACTCCTTTGAGGATAGACTTCAGAACCTCGCCCTTCGAAGCGCCCATCGAAGCGGGATAACGTAGTCCATAATCGCAGTAGAATTCTCTGGGTCCGGGGATACGCTTCACAAGCTTGCCCCTCATGTCTGTGGACGTCATGCCGATAGATCTAGATACGGAGGAAGACGCAGAGGTAGAGAGCTTTGTTTCGTTGGCTGTTTATTTTGGTTATCGTCACGGAATTGCGCAAAAGGTTCGGAATAGATTATAGGGTTGACAGGAAGTGATGAGAGCGGAAAGTGTCGGGTTCTCTTGGTTTCCTAGCGACCTATGGTTGACCGGGCAACACCAGATCCTAGCGAAGCTGAAGTCGCTGGCTAGGTGGTACATGGCGATTAATCATGCAGTTTAAAATTTTATGTAGTATCTTGCACAAAGAGTATTTGTATGTAAAGCGCAAAAATTATTATGATACGAAGAGGATTGCTAAAGAGACTATTTCAAAAAGTTGTCGTTCTTTACCCATCGTGAAGTAACAAAGCACATCCAAAAGCATAATCATCCAGCTCTTTTACTCCGCCCAAAGCCAAGACAAGATTCAGAAAAACGAGTAAAGCCCTTCTCCACAAACTAGATTTCAGCACTGCACATCAATCTCGAACTATATTTGGAAGCCCTGCCGACTCTTCTTGAGGATCCAGCTCGTTTTCGTTTTTTGTTTGGAGAAATCTCCTGAAGCACCCCTCCAGTATATTCTGCTCGCTCGAAATCGATAAGCATTACTCGTTTCTGTTCTCTGTTCCACAGCATATTCGATGGCCGCTTGTCTGATTGATCGACTCCTGCTCTTCGAACCTCGGCGATCGTTCGTCGAATTTCCCGCTGTAAGCCTTGCCATCCTTTCACGCTCTCGTCCTCATCAGCAAGTTCACCGCCCCAAGACAGTAAAAGCATGTGCAATATCTCGACTCCCACATCAAGGTTATACCACTCAGTGAGATCAATATTCCCAAGGCACACCGGTACTACCGCCCCTTGGAGCTTCGTCAGCCGCCGGTACACATCCCCCTCATGTCGTAGGTCCGGCACGAAAGCTTGCACCGTTCCTTTACCCACGAAGACATAGCCGTGCGACGCCAACGTGACTTGGAACAAAGCGCCTCTCGCTCCTTGCAGGCCTAGCGGCTGGCAATTGTGGTCGAGATCCTCAGTGAGCTGCTTCTGAATGAGATCCAGGAACTTTGACTGGTCGACCGCATGCTTCCGGCCACGTCTGGCATGCAGCGACGCATTGGGGCAGTTTTTGTCCAGCGACCATCCTCGCACAATGCCCAACAAGCACCTTTGCGTACAGTATTGCCGCTGCGTGCCGCGGCTGCTGCTTGCTTGATTGCTGTTGTTCCGACCCCCATATTTCCGTTGACCGCTGGGTTTCCCCCGGCTACTCTTCGAACTGCTCGCACTTGGTCTAGTGGGGCTGTTTGGTCCGTCGTGATCGTGCTGCTCGTCATCGGAGTTTTTGGGCAGATCACCTGGTTTGCACTTCGATCTCAGGTTGTACTCGCTGGTAACTGGAACCTTTCCTCTCCCTTTGTACAGTGGCGACTTCCGTGCACGCTTCTTCCCCGCTCCAAGCTGTCTCTCACTTGCAGGCGTTTGATGATTAACGGTTTCAAGACTGGTAACAGGGTGTTTTTCCAATTTTTTTTTCGCATTCTTCCGTTCTACATGGTCCCTCCGTTCTGATTTGGATGCCAACAAACACAGGCCGAGGACCTGGGCGATGGCCGTTTGCGAGTACGGGAGGTTAGATCGCTCGTCGTCGGCCTCGTCAGCCGGCACCGCCACGTGGTAGAGCAGCGTGGTGGGGTCATCCCAATCGATGCGAAGGAAGACGAAGGCCTCCCCGGTGGTGATGTAGCTGTATTCGAGCCTGTTCTCAATCATGTAGTGGAACGTCTGCGTCGCCACGGCCACAGCCACCTTGTCCGCATTGTATTGCAGCCTTTCCTCGATGGCCTCTTCCGACTGCTCGGCGTCTTCTTCGGTCGCGTTGAGGGGAATGGGGGGTGGGATGTGGATTCGATCGATGACCTCCTTCTTCACATCCATTGGCCGAAATCTTGACAGATTGCCGACAGGGAGTTTGTGAGGCGGTTTGTATTCCACAACGAACAACAATTGCCGTTCACCCCCTACCTTTTTGTAAATACAGTATTGATCGGCCCGGGTTCGCCCTGGCTTAGGATCAGAGTCGGGTTCCAGGTTGGATGAACTGGATGGCGGTGCGATTGGTGAAGGGGTTCGGGGGGGTTGGATGTGTAGACGCTCCTGAACCTCCTCTGCTATCTCATTGAGGGAGTTGGGGTCGTTTTCGAAAATGATCCCTTGTCCGAGCTGAAACTGTTTAGGATCTTGCACGATCTCCGATAGACGATTGATGATGTCGGCGACTTGGACCTCTATGGCGGATTTTTCATAGGTTCGAAGGCTTGCTTCGTTGGCAATTCGGATGTTGCAGTGGAGTCGACCTTGATCCTCGACGCTGAGGATTGGGCTGAAGAGTCGCAGAGCTGGCTTGTTTGTTGGGTAGAAGATATCACGGGCTGTCGAAAGCACCCTACGTTGTTCTTCCGCGAAATTTCCCCACTTCTCTATGTTTTTCGGGTAGTATCTATTCCCAGGTTTCGTAGGGCCCTTGGTTGTCCAGCTCTTGTTGGTCTCGACACGTAGTGGCTTATGAAGATGTTCATGGCAAGCTTGTAGAAATTCGTTGAATGTGGTCTTTTGATTGCGTTGCTCCGCCTGCTGCTTCTCCTGCTCCGCCTGCTGCTTCTCCTGCTCCGCCTGCTGCTTCTCCTGCTCCGCCTGTTGGCGTGCCCGTCGTTCTTCTTCGGCACGCTGCTCCGCGGCTAGCAGACGCTGCGTAAGGCGTTGAAACTCAGAATCGCGTAGCGAAGACATAATGAGTTATAGTATTTTATTAAGAGTGGTTGTAATCTCGAGGGTCACTGTTGACATTATGTTGTTCGTGTGGTCGTGACAATTACATCTCAAAATAAAGGAGTTGCCTCGGCAATAGGTGATTAGTCACCTGCGGCTAATAGGGCTAGCCCTATGGAGAAGTTTCTACTTCTAATTTGATTTCCATGTCCTTCATTGATAATAGAGAATTAATACATGAATTTGATAGCAATTTGCATCTCTGTAGAAGATTTCTCTTGATGTGTTTATACATGCACGGTATCAGTTTGATACGTTGCTCCTCGAATGACTCTTCAGCATCGAATAGCCTTAAAAAAGAAACAGATTTCATGATAACAGCAACGGAAGAAGAGCAAGGAGAAGAAGTGATATGATAGTAATAATAGTAGTACGAAGTAGAAGTAATAGTAATAATAAGAATAGAAAAACAAAATTTTCAGCCCTATAGGGCTTATTCGCAGGTGAGTTTTAGCCGGAGGTAGGTGAACCCTTCTAACAGTCGCCGCTGCTTATGAGTTTTCAGCGCGCAGCCGCATAGCCTGACTGAACCGCCTCAGCCTTTTTACCAAGAATTACTTGCACCTCGAACGGCCTTTGAAGGGTTTCACTCCATGTGCTCGTAAACCCAGCGTTGCGACAGTCGCAAACGGTACTACAAAATCTGTACGGACTGTGGGTCTAGTACGCGCCCATCATGGCTCTCAATAGCCTCTCAAACGAAATTGTCTCTCTCATTACTGATAACCTTTACGTCGCTTTAACACGGTCTTATCAGCCAAGTTCTACGACATGGCTCTTACATATACCCGCATAACTGGAGAAACTGTCTTGCTATGGGCAGCGTTGCACAACCGCGAAGCCACCTTCAGATCATTGTTGCAAAGAGGAGCAGATATCTCAATCCAGGATAAGGATGAAGACACGGTACTACATCATCTAGCTACGAAAGCAAATCCATATTTGGTAACTCTGCTCCAACACCCTCATGATATCGATCTTCGGAACAAGAAGGGCGAGACACCGCTGCTATGCGCCGTTCAAGCAGGAAATGAAAAGGTTGTGGACCAGCTTCTACAAGCCGGTGCAGACCCTTCCGCGTCGACTACTATTGGACCTGAAGGTGAGACTCGTCGACAACTCGAGCTAGAAATCCATGAAAACAACAGAATGCGACTGCAACGCCGAGGAAGAGTTGGGGAAATCTACATCAGACGCGGTTACAACGTGGAGAAATATGGGGAAAGATTTAAGAGACCGCTACACTTTGCGGCCCAGAAAGGACATAGAAACTTCATCGAACACATGCTTCCTTCCCCGCCCCCTTCCCTCCTTTCAAAGTCCTCCGGCGCGACGACGTCTTGACAGTCGGATGCAGAGCCAAAGAATCACAAGAAGAGGCTACGAAGGATGAGGCGGAAGGAAGGGCTGTTGTGTGCTTGGCCGTTCGAAGGAATCTTACAAGAGGTTCCGTTTATGGATGCTTCCATAAGCATCCAAAGACTGACGCACGGTTTGAAGCACCACAAAAGGCAACGATAGCGCCTGTATTCTTCGACATAGATGACTCTCTTGACCCTTCAGCCACAAAATGAAGAAATCCTGTCAGATCGCTGTTTCGGCCCTTGCGGCTCTGGTAGCTGCAAGTCCGTTCAACTGCCCGCCGGCCGCAACTGTGACTGTGACTTACGGGAGCGGGTTTTCAACCCCAGCTTCAAGTTCCGTTTCAGTCACGAGTGCTCCATACCCTGTGAGCACTGCGGTTACCGATGGCTCAGGCGATTATATGACGATTTCGATCACTAACGTGTACGGAACTCAATTGTCTCTGTCCTTTGCTTCTAATGCTGGCGGCCCTGCCCCGGTAGGGAATCCGTCGGCCACCATACTTCCCGACACCTCGCCTACCCAGTACACTTTCCCAACTGGATGGGCAGGAAGGATATACGTTGGGCCCAATACCAACCCTATGGGCAGTAAGATCGAAGGCAGCCTTACAGGTCCACCGGATATCGATGTCAGCTATGTCGATGGCTACTCTGTGCCCATCACATGCTCCTCCGAGGGCACAGCGGTCTCCGGTTGCAACATCGATCTATTTAAACAGCCAGGCATCACATGTAACAATCAAGTCGACGGCCCTGTCTGCCTCAACTCCGCTCAGAATATCGCCAATGGACCTGCTCCGCCTTTTTTCACAGCTTGCGCAGGGGCTGCCTACACTTATCCTAAAGATGACAAGGCCAACGTAAGCAACCTCAAGAGCAACCTGGTTTCTTGTTGCATCGGCATGTCTTGCGAAGCACCCTCACGGCAACTACATAAACGAGAAAATCCAACTCGTGAGCAGTCCCTCCAAATCAGGAATGCTGAGCCAGGGCCCGAAAAAATACGTGTCTTCCCACCATCACTACATCCATTCGCGCGCAAACTTCGGCACCATCAACACTCGCCGCGATCCCGCGTTCACGGATAGGTCCACGAGGCGAATTAAGAAGTTTCATCCAGCGTACTGTTGCTGCTCCTAGCACTCTGAGCGATATATGCCCGCTGCATGAACCATGTCAAGATGACGGATATCTGGTTTCTTATAAATGAGGGCAATATATAGTTTCCATCTGGCTTAGGTAGAACTTCAATTAAACACATTTGGCATTGAAATACTTGAATCGGATTATCATCTTCCATTGTAAAGCCCAGTCCAATATACTACTAATACCCGATCATGGTAATATTGCTTCCTCTCCAGGCCCTTAACCGTAAAATCGATCCTGTAGTATGGATTAAGTCTGGCGTGTATGAGACGGAACCTATCCACAATTGAAGGCACAAAAATTGGAGATATCCTCTAGGGGGGATCCAATTTTGACCCCCTCATCGAGCATCCAAAAATCACCTACCACCTTTGGGGAGCCGATTGTGGATTCGTGAAGGCCAGTGGTCGTCCAGACCGTAATTATATTAAGGCAATAGGTTTCCTCCACCTCTATACAACCACTCAACGCCTATTTCCCTGAATATCACAAGATGCATTTCCTACAGACATTGCTCTACGGTGCCATTCTGATAGCTCAAGTATACACAGCTCTGGCAGCTCCCAACATGGCAGATTCTCCACACGGTGCAGAGGGTAAAGGTAATCCGAAGAGCGGCAATCCTTTTGCGAATGAGGCTAAAGGTTCGGAAGCTCAAGTCAAGAGTAAGATCGACGAGGAACTGCATAGACGACAGGTATGCACACGCTTGTCCGTGAAAACAAGGCTAAGAAAGATGACAGGACAAGCCTTCGAAGATCGGAATCTCCGTTTATAGCGAAAGAGATTGCAACGGGTTTTTAGGGATGGTGGACGATCTCACCTTATCTCCCGGCAAAACGTATCTGAACGATCTTGCCTACAGCTTTGAGTTACTCTACCGGGATCTCCGAGGCCAAGAGCAGCTCGACATATCTACAAAGAATCCAAGTACTAATGATGCATGCGGCGATTTCATTGATAGTTATTTCAAGGGCACCACCACTTCCTGTAATAATTGGGGACATATTGCCTGCTTCAGATTCTGGAACAATCCGGGCCTTTGAGTGAAGAGTATGATTCTTGTCGCGAGGCCGGTGAAGAAAGCGCATTTGTTCTGTGAAGGTTTATTAGCAGGTATTCATTCTACAGCAGTATTTAGTGTGATACGCTCTCGATGTAGTTAAATTCTTGAACACTCAGTGGACTAACAGACAAACGTATGCCTAACACCACGACGCATCGACCATTCTCTCAATTTCCAAGGTTTATAACTGTCTTTACCGATTCCTAAGGCTAGTCGCAGGGGATATCTGTGCCCACAATCCTCTCATCTTCTGAAGTGTTTCAGGTATGAAGGATCGCTTCGGTACTTTTCCAATTCGGTGAGGTGGTTGTACAACAGGTTCTGCTCGACCTAAGTTGAGGTCTTCTTCAAAGGCAATTCAGCGCCGAAGCGCCCTTTTCAGGTTTTATTTGCTACTCCAGTCCAAAGGTGTGACTTTTAACTAGGTCTTGATAGACGACAGCAATTCAAGAACGCTAAACCTCTGATCCTGAGGGCAGTAGCCGCAATAGCAAGTCCTCCTTCTGAGAGATCATCTTGTTAAGTAATACCAGCGCAACATAGATTCCTTTCGCCAAGATGTTTAAAAGCTCATCACCACTTCCCCCTGATAGTGTATCGAAACGCGCCACTCTACTTATTCGTTTTTTCGCCTTTGCATCTTTTAGGACTGGTTTTGATCAACCGTTTGTTTCTTCTTCTTATTCTTCTTGTCTTTCTTGCTTGGCAAGTGATCACTTTGTTGTGAAGTAGGTACGCCCCAACTGCTTCCTAAACTAAAACCCGAGGTGCATGTCTCCGGTCCGCCGAATATTGGGGCTTGTAGTGATCCCTGACTCATGGAAAAAGATTGTTGCGGCCACTGGTCAGAGGCTGAGGGCTCCAATTCGGTGCTGTCAGTTGTGGGATACTAGCATTCCTTTTTAGCACGTTGTGAGCATCTTGACAGCCTGATGTGAGGGTACCTCTTTCACCTCTACAGGCTCTGACGGAGGCGAATCTACTTCTGCGGTCGAGCTTCCTGCCTCACTTGGCACGAAGTACGCTTCCGTAACTTGTGGGATCTGCACCCGTAACGCTTTGCAGAGTCAGCGATAATGTCAATTTCTTCTACGCCATTGCAACGGAGCTGGCGCTACAGAAAGAACGTCCGAATTTGGGCAGGGCTTACTTGACGCGCTGCGGCCAACATATCGCTTGCAGGTCTTCAAACCCATCTTCAACACGGTGGATTTCCGTAATAGCTCCTCTCGTCGTGTCTGATTCTCTGAAGACTCTGCTGCAATCTTGCTTACGAGATCTGGCTCCATTTGCAGAATAGACGACGGAGATAACATGTCCCCCAGTCCCGTAACAAGATAGCCTTCCACGGCTTGGATCGCAACATTATCAATGAAATTCTTCATTGCAACCTGTTAAAGAGGAGTTAGCATTCAGGTATTTATTGAAAAGGTTAGAATAGGGCGATAACCTTATAGTATGCCTCCATACAATCGAGGATCTCGGAACAAGCATACCTGTCCATATCGGCTTCATTGCGTGAAGACAATGCCGATACCAAGTTCGATGTTTTGACGTTTTTGACATTGATCTGCTCCGTCGTTGCGTTCTCCTTCTGACCGAGGAATGTGTTCAAGCGTCTTGCAATCTCTTTCTCGAGACGTTTCTGTCGAACGTTCTGGATTGTTTCAGTAAAATAATGGTTGTAAGTGATCGGATGACCTCTCCGATGAGGTTCTAGAAGCTCATCGAGCTTTTGGTCTAGTCGTCTGAGCTTCTCATCCATAAGAGGATCGACAATCTCTCGGAGTAGCGCTTCTGAAGTGGCATCGTCCGTCAAATGCGACGCTGTCAGCTCCAGAAATGCTCTTGCCGCATTCCACGTGTCATGAAGATGCTGTCGGGCCAGGACTTCCCAAGGTTTGGATTGTTCGCAGAATAGATCACCAATTATGAGAGGACTGAACATCCCTGGAAGCTCTCTCCCCCTACTTTTCTTCAAAAGATCTCGGATCTCACTGATGAAATCGCTTCTTCCAACCAATTCGGGTGTAGACGGCCGGTTGGAAGCATCGAGCAACATTGCAGGAGAGCTTCCCCCAGGAAAAACCGCCTCGACAATGGATCGATGATGGCCTTTCACTCGCATTGACTCCGCAAAATCCAGGTTGAGGTTCTGAACAACAGCGCGAAGGCGCTTACAGTAACCTTCGGTCGAGCGAGGGTCTCCGAAGAAAGGGTCACCGTAGGTGCCGTCAATTGCTGCTCTTGATAATGACTGAAAAGCCTGGCTGATACGTAAAAGGAACAGTCGTTGTTCCTCAACGGTAGCGCGACTACCTCCGAGCCTGTTCAGTTGTATTTCACAATCCTCAATGCTGACTTGAATGTCGTCAACTAGACTTGGAAGCTCGGTTCTAATTTGTTCAAGAAGAACAGTGCTCAGTCGATCTCTCAATGTTGTGATTCCAACTGAGCGACGAGGAAAATCTTTCCAGACACCCTGAGAGAAGAATTGTCTCTCGGCAAGATCGCGAGCTTCCTTCGTGCAATCTTTCGTTTCATAATCTCGATTGCGTAGCACATGCCATCCAAGACGGAATTCTATGTCTTTGTTTCTCGCCAGATTAATGAAACCGATCTCGCTTTCCGAACCAACTGGAAGGGTGTCAGGCTTGGTTATCACCCCCAAAGTGCGTAATCCGGTTGGATCAACGTCTCTTGCCATCTTCAGCACAATCTGGTTTGCGTAATCATTCTTGGCGGATACAACCGCGAGGTTGATACTTCTGCGGTTTTCCATGTAGCATCGGACCATTTTCAAAACCAGCTCCACATCCGCAGCGCTCTGCGCCTTGTTCTCAGAATGTATCAGACCTGGCAGATCGACAATCGTGAGATGTGGTCGATCTGGTCCTGATATCTCAACACGGAGAACATCGTTGAAGAATGCGCTTCCAGCCATGGAGACGCCCATCAACGTCTTTGCTGTTTCAATCAGCGACGGAAACTCCTTGAAATCTGTCAGCGTCTCTCGAAAGCTCAGAATTCGGTGACGATCTGACTCCGATCTTGTCTGATTGGGTACGATTGCGACAGAGACGGTGATGGTAGAGGTTCTTCGAAGGATCACTTCCGTTGCGAAGCGTGTGCACAGATTATCTTTGGTGGGAAATGGTATTCCGGAGATGGCTTCCAAGACGGAGCTTTTGCCGGAAGATTGATCGCCACAAACGATAAGCTGTGGCAGGGAGACATAGTGACTGATCCCCTGAGAGCGCAGTTTGTCAATATCATCGAGAAGTTTAAGCTGATCACCGGATTGTAACAGATCTAGTTGATCTACATGCAAACTATCGTCCGCCATGTCCAGTCCGAACACCTCGTTTCTCCAGCTCGACAAATGAAGAAAGATCTAGTCAACGTAAGTTGCGAGAGATCGATTTAATTTATTTTTTGAGAGGTTTTAGTGGCTTGGAGAATACGGCACAGGCGGTAGAGAAAATCTCGAGGCTGAAATCCGTCCACAAGAGTGGGTTCATTTTCTGTGTGTTGGCGCCAGTCTAAGTAGTCACAACGCAAAGTCAGCATGATATCTAGGTCGACTTCCTTGAAAAGATGATTGATTTGCACCAATCGGAGACTTTTTCCTCCGCCTGCGCACAGCCCACCACACCTCTATGCGACCTCCCACATCCTACAATTACTCATTTTTGACTTCTAACATTCTCTATCATGCCTTCACCATACCCAGTGCCTGATTTATCAGATCACGGTTCCTTAACTAGGTCTTCAGGTAAATGCCTCTACCTTTTCTTTTTACTCTGCTGATGTTAGGACGAATCAGATGACCTTTCGGACGTTGGAAGCCTAGTGGATCCTGAAAATGGCCACTCACCTAAGGTATTGGAGATCACTACGTCTCTGGAAGGCCTTCAAAGTGACGAGCAGCGAAATGTACTCAACATAGTCGACCAGCTTCGCAAATGTGGTCTCGAGAGCATGCTGTCCCTTCCTCAGCTTGTTGTATGCGGTGATCAATCAGCCGGTAAAAGCTCTGTTCTCGAGGCGCTCACAGAAATTCCTTTCCCACGCAACGATAATCTTTGTACACGATTCGCCACAGAGATAATCCTACGTCGGGCGGCAAGTGATGCTATCACGATCAAAGTGATCCCAGACCACGAAAGACCTAATGAAGAACGAAATTCCATAGAAGCTTTTAAGGAATCCATCTCGAATTTCGAGGAGCTTCCTGACTTGATGGATAAAGCAACGAGTCTTATGGGGATCAATAACAAATCCACTTTCAAATCCAGGGCTTTCGCCAAAGACGTCCTGAGCATCGAAATCGAAGGTCCTTCCAGACCCCAACTTACACTAGTTGATCTTCCCGGGCTTGTCCAGACCCAAACCAAAGGAGTGACTGAAGAGGACGTTCAGCTTGTCACAGAAATCACCGATCAATACATATCCCAGCCTCGTACGATTTGTTTGGCTGTGGTCTCTGCGACTAATGATTATGCTAATCAAGGTATCCTAAAAAAAGTTAGAAAGGTGGATCCGGAAGGAGATCGTACACTTGGTATCATCACAAAACCCGATCGTCTATCTGCAGGCTCTGGGAGCGAAAAAGCATTCCTCGAGCTGGCACGTAACGGGGACATATTCTTTAAATTAGGCTGGCATGTACTGAAGAATCGTACTTACGAAGAAGGTTCTAGCTCGTTTGAGGAGCGTAACCTATCTGAGAGCAGGTACTTCCGAAAATCGAACTTCGCTACACTACCTAAAGATTGCGTTGGCATCGATTCTTTGCGGGACCGCCTCAGTCAACTTCTTTTCAATCATGTCAAGCAGGAGCTCCCTAAGCTACGAAAGGACCTTGAGGAAGCATTGGCAGACTCACGAGATCAGCTGGAGGCAATGGGTGATCAAAGAGCCACGCCGGCAGAATGCAGAACCTTCTTGATGCAGCTTAGTCTGGACTTCTATGAGGTTGGCAAAGCTGCAGTTAACGGGCATTACGAAGGAGATTACTTCACCCACAACACCGATCCTACCTTTTCACTACAATCACCCGCGACAATACGCAGACTGCGGGCCGTCATTCAGTACATGAATTCTCATTTTTCCAACTCTTTACGCACGCGTGGCCATAAATATCACATTGATAGGTCAGAAAGACCAGACTCTAAGGAAGCAGAAATCACTATAACAGACGTGGCCCCCACCCTCGCAGACCCAGAGCACGGGGCATCGACTAAACTATCTAAGCCTGAAGCGCTGGGATGGGTCGGACAAGTTCTCATGCGGACCCGTGGTAGAGAACTCCCAGGAAATTTCAACCCGCTCTTGGTTGGTGAGCTCTTCTGGGAGCAATCTAGTAAATGGCGACAGTTGGCTGAGGATCACGTGGAGGGTGTCGCGCAAGTCTGTAGCCGATTCCTCCACGCTTTACTTCGAGAGAAATGCCCTAAAGACGTATACACCCGCCTCTGGTCATCCAAAATCGAGGACGCTCTTAAGCTTAGGTCCGAGGACTCAGCTAAAGAGATGGGAAGGATCATGGAAGACATAAGAAGTTATCCAATAACGTACAATCACTACTACACAGACACAATCAGCAAGAGACGTCGCGAAAGAGAACAAAAGTCTCGGTCCGACTGTATTGAGAATGCCACTCGACATATGAGACTTCCAGGATGGCGGTCGGATCCTATAAGCGCGGAGGTCAACGCTAGACAAGCAATGCAAGAGTATTCCGACAAAATAGACCCGAACATGGAGAATCGCAGCTGCGAAGAGGCACTCGACAGCCTGTACTCGATCTACAAGGTTAGTATCCCACCCGCATCCCTGATAGACCATCCCTAACTCGATTATGCATAGCTCTCGCAAAAAACTTTCATCGATAACATTACTACGCAAGTTGTGGAGCGACACGTCGTGCGTGGTCTTGAGAAGATTTTTTCTCCCATCATGGTAAACAGTTTGTCAGACACCGAAACGGAGGCAATCGCCTCGGAGCCTCTGTCGTCAAAGAGGCAGAGGGATCTTCTTGTGAATAGAATCAAGAAGCTTAAAGGTGGCCGTAGCATCCTTCAAGGCGTTATGAGAAGCGCTGGACCATAAAATGATTATTTTGCTGTCAGGGATCATGTTTCTTTAGAAACAACAGCATCTATGATCAGAGAAGATTTCCAGGAAGATTAGCATATGTTAAAGACGGAAAATCTTCGACCCCTGCAGCTTCTTATGTCTTCTTATATTCGTGCTGGATGTAAACTCTCTGATCGGCTTTCCTTACCAAGATACATATCTCTCTGAACCAGTACTCCCTAAGTCGAAGAGCAAGACCCAAGCAACCACTAGAATAATGTCATTAGAATTTCCAAGCTGTCAGACTTACCCGTTTCATGGGAGTGCGGACTGGGCAGCAGCGGGGAGGCGAGGAGAGACAGGCGACGAATCGCCGAGAAGCAGAGGATGAAGTTTACTGTGCTTGATGATTAGTCATAGAACTTGATAGTTAGATTTGAGAATCAGATGGGGAGGCATCCAACCCGTCAAGGGAGTGCCCTCATCGGCGCGAGGAGATCCGTACCATTTCGATGAGGCCATCATTACCTTCATACCAGCAAGTCCCGATCGACATCTGGCGACGGCATCCACAATTGGTGCTGACATCCACAACTGGCGACGGCATCCACAACTGGTGCTGACATCCACAACTGGCGGCGGCATCCACAATTGGCGGTCTAGGACTGAAGACTTGCATTAATATTCTGGAATGGCCCATCTACTACAGCAAACTTAAAGAATTCATAACCCAAAAAATCAAAAAGCAGATTTCATATAAGGAAAATGTGCTGTTTTATCATTGTTCGACCGAGACCCTACAACGAACGACCACCACAACCTCTTAAGAATGCATTAACCAAATGGCTTCAACGCAAATACCCACACCTCTTCGACGATCGCGATATTCTCTCTGATTCCTACGAACCATTACCTTACGCTATGCCTGTTACCAATGTGCCTACTCAAGAAGCATTCTCGAGCGTGCCACCGCAAGCAAACAAAAGCGCACCTCCGTACGCTTCAGATGTACCTTTCTACCAATACAAATAACATCGAGCTGCAGCGAAGCACTTGGTTATCTGCTTTATCGTCGCGGTTTGAGTCTGAGAGATAATGTTGGGATGAACTATGTTTGGAGTTGGCTCGGTTGCAGCCTTATTTTAGGGCTAGCCCTAAGCACAGCTAGACATCTGGCCACTAGATAGCAATTCAAGCTTATTCCACACACTCATATTAGGACTAGGCAACGCACAGAATGAGATCCTCGTACTCTGGAAGATGTAACAGAAGTGCAGGCCATATTAAACGGATGATTAACACTATGGGAAAGTGTGGAGAGGGACGTTTGCAGTTCGCTAAAAAGGGGCACTAAAGCTTGATTACTGGTGCTTATCAAACCTTGCTTGCCTCTCAAGAGAAAACTCTCCCTTGCCCTATATAAAATCCTTGAGCTCATACTTCCCGTCCCCTTGATCACGCATGGACGAATGACGAATGGCTTTGTCCTCAAATTAGGGGCAGGGATCGAATTGCGACTTCCTGTCTCTTGGGCTGTGTACAGCTCCAGAACTGGATGCTCAAGGTCCAGAATTGGATGCTAAGATTGGTCCTTCCTTATGAGCGCCCATGTTTCTAATAATGGGTGAAGCGTCTGGCACCTCTCCCGGCCTTGAAATAGCAGTAGTAGTTTGTATCTACTCCGCGGTTGAACTTCTGACCGAATTGCCACAGCAATGACAAGGGTGGAAATCCCACCTCGATTTGTCAGCTGTAGGAGACAGCGGGTATGAACGCCGCACCAATCCTTGAAAGAACTCCTCTTGCACCTACATGCGATGTTGCCGTATCTATGTCGGACTTACCATTGTCTCTCTTGCGAGGTTTCCTTGACGGGTTCATCTCATTCGGTGACAGGTGTTGTCTCCATTAATCTGCTATCGAATACCATCAACAAGGTGATGAGATGTGCATTTGTAAGCTTTTACTAGGCAAAATAAAGTGGGGAAAATGAAGATTTCTATAGGCAGGGATCCGCTCTTCGCGCCGTCTTAATTAGACGAGAGTACAAACACTTAAGCGCCGTCACAATCACGCAGAAAAGAAACTCCACCGAAATACAACCAAAAGCGTTACAAGAGCCGGTGGAGTCTGGCTCTCAGGTGCCTGAGGGGCGCAAACTTCAACATTCTCTAACCTCCCCTTCGCTCGCCGCTGCTGACCTCGCCCTTGTTGGCATTACCTGAATTCCCTCCCTGGCTCGGACCGTTTTGTCTCTTTGGAAGTGGAGTTATGGGTGTTTTCACCACCCACTGCCGATTGACTTGCTCTGTCAAATCTTTCAATGTCGACCTCATTGCTTCGAAATAGGGATGCAACGCTTCGACGTGTTGGCTCAGTAGGTTTATCTGTCTTTCGCAAATGTTAATATTTTCCATTGATCGCCGCACTGCTTTAACGAGATACCTGGAATTTTCCTCTATTCTAAACAGACGTTAGCAATGTTGAGACCACAGTATTCTCTCCATACAACGCCTTGATCTCTTTGTATTCCGGTCCCGTCTCCCCAGATTTAACGCTGGAATCTTGACCACCGAGTGAACCTTGCAGGTTGGCATGGTCGATGCACGTCGGAGTAGAGATTCGATCTCCAGGCGTCTGGTTGGTTTGAAGATCCTGAGAGAAGATCGTCGGTCGAGGATTAGGCTCCAAGGTGCCATGATTAACGAAATAATCCAGGGACGAGAATAAAGTCGGGTCTTCATAGCCAGTCGCGTAGTTGCTGTTAATGAAGTCGTTCCATTCATTATCGGGGTATTGTTCATCAAAAAAACTAGCCATGGCGAGAAATGCGTGCAAGTATGGTACACCGACATCCACGCATCGCTGTTCCCTTTTAAATTCCAGTACAACCGTGCATCCGCTTCTGGCGCAAAAAGCTGCCATTAATGGAGCATTGGATGTGAACCAGTCATATCGCTACAGCTTGGAGGATTTACCCCCACATATTGGCTCAGTGGGCCTAAGCCCTATGCACATGAGCAGTTGTGCCGCGAATCCTTGTGATGACCTGCATAAGCCACGCGGAGATGACAGGCGCTAAAGCGCACTGATTTATGGGGTAGCCAATCATCCTCCTCGAGTAGTCTCTATGCTTCTGGCCATGATTCCTTGCTGTGAAAGTAAAGAGCGATACCAAGGTAGTGTAGGATGAGGACATGGATTGAAATCCATCCGCATAGCCCCATCCTTTTGCTGTGAAAAGTCCCGCCGCAACCGTGACTTGGGTGTACTTGACGGCGGTCCGTGCGCGTCGATGATTTTAGCGTATTCTTGCTCTTTATGTCCAGTTATTCATGACCCGATTGAATGAGAAATGTAATCCCCAGGTACCTGTAAGACTGCACAATGGTGGTCAGCATTCGGCAGTGTTGAGGACAGGTGGCTTAGAGATGGAATGGTCTGGAAACTTATTGTTTGGGGGTTCGAACTCTGTATAAAGTACAACTTCTTCGATTGCTTTTCTCAAACAATTCAGGTGCTCGAATCATTTGAAGCAGTCACCACATCCTCACATTCCCATCACAACCTTCACTCTGATAATCATGGCAACGCAAGGTGGGAGCGCAATGTTTGAATTTTCTAGGGTGGTATGAGAAGTCTCACAGCTCGAACGGACGAATTTTGACATTAGCAACAGCCTGGCCAAGCCATCTGCCGCACGTGTGGTGTTGAGCTAGCCTCCTACGAGAAACTTCGCCGGAAGAGGACAGCCCTCGAGAACGAGATTTCCATATTGCACCAGCGACTCTTCGAAGCTGGTCAAGCCAATCAGTCCAACGAAGTCCGCATGAGGTTCTTCAACACCCAAAGTGAAGAGGTCGCAAAATTGAAAGAGACCGTGAGCAATTATCAACGAGCATTTGCAAGTCAGCAGGAGGCACTGGAGTCGGAAAAACGGGAGCGTGCTCTTGTAACGCAATCTCTGAGTCACGAGTCCAGTTGTCACAAAGCAACCGAGAGGTCGTTGGAGCAGGAGCGTACTTATGTCCGGGACTTTATTGGATTTCTGGATACTCTTGAGGTTCCAAGAAGAGCGGATTCAAATGACAACACAAGCATTGGCACAGTTTGGCTTGAACGGAATCGCATGAAGGGAACACTCGAACAACTGGAGGCCAAGACAAAGAGCTTAGAGCAGGAGCTTCAGAACACCAGAGATGACCTCCAGCATAAGCGACTTCTGCTGGAAGAACTATCACGCAACTTTGAGGTCGCGCCAGAAAGTACATCCATGTCACCGGATTCTGAGAGCAGTGGGGAAGAGAATGAGAAAATGATGCTGTTGCCGGAACCCAGCGAGCAGCGAAGACGAGTGCTGAGTTGAAAGATCGGTAGCGGATTTTATTCTTGTATTTGATTCCTAGTTGACGTCGCACAGAGTTTGTTGTTCTGCGTGCTTAGATCCATCAGTATAAATATTTGTCATCGCAAGCTCCTCGACTGCAAATCGCTCTCGAATCGACTGATAAGTTCTTGCGCTCCATGTCGCGGGAGCGAAAGCACAGTCTTTAATTGCCCTGAATGAGCTTCCTCCACTATAGTTCCGGGATCTGTCAATTTGAGTCGCTTGCCACTTGCATTCGTCATAAAATGTGAGCCGGAAAATAACCGAAGAGCAGCGACCACGGCAGTCTATTATGCGGATCCGCATGACGTGCGCGGAAGCCACTATCCTCCGTAGGGGAGAGTACCGTAAAGGTTTGATCGCCTGCGTTTGTGTGTCCGTTCAAAAGTAATCGTGATGCCTCAACGTCAGATATAGTGGTTTCTTGCTCGCGTTGCCCCGCTATTTGGCCCAGGTTTTCACCAGTCTTCGGCGCCACTTCGGCAGGAGAAACACAATGAGCGTCTGCAAGCTGCAAGCTATTTTCTTGTGTGGTCAAAGGAAGTATAGACCTTAGCGGATCAGACTGGGTCTCGTCGCCGCCCAAAGGGTTATTCATAGCGGGGCTCTCGTTACGCCCGTCTGAATCGGTTGCAGGAAGGTTCGCCTTTCTATAAGTATCATCAACCTCTAAGACGTTCCCATCAAGGCTCCCATTCGAATCTCCTTCAGACCTCTGCGAAGATTTTGCCTCATGCTTTGGTGTCCCGAAAAAGAAGTGAAATGAATCTCGCTTGCAGGCGAAACTGGTCATGTACTTCCTGGGGATAACCGCGAAAGACTCTGGATATATGTGGTTGAGGAAAAGATTTTCCTCATCTTTTGTAACCGAGTGTTCTTGAGGTCTCCCGCATCGATCTTCGATGTCTGATCCGCAATCGTCGTAGTCCGAGGTCACCTCGGAGTATCTAGTCTGGGTTTTGACTTCTTCAATATCTTCCAACACTTGACAAATAAACTGCATCTTCTGACGCAGGCGGTCGCCTTCAAGGTTATAGTACTTGGGAGGCCGCACCTTGAGCAGGAAATCCTTGGCTGTGTCCGCATCAGCGGATCCGGTATGCTTGATTTGCTGGTACCCATTAGCCGATGCAAGCGACGCAAGCTGACGCAGCCACTGCTGCCGAAAGCCAGGTCCCGCAGCTTCGGTAGTCTCAACTTCTTGCGGTTCTTTGTCTCGTTTCCGTTTGCCTAGCACATTGCTAACCTTCCACCTCGCACAATCTTTCTTTGGAGCAGGGTAATGCCGAAGAGGGATAAGCCATAGTTGGCGATAAGAGAACCATTCGGTTTCGGTCCCGGTTGGTAGGTCCCTGTGCCGGTACGAGAACGCACTCGTTTGTTCTTTTAGCCTCGTCTGCCCGTTATGCAGAGCACGGAAGGCTTGAGCAAGTGAACCCTTGCATTTGGTGGGTAAAATACCCTTGAGGATTGCTGCACCCGGCTCGAGCCACTTGGTCTCCTCGAGGAATGTGTGAATAGACGGGATGGTATGCTCTACCGACAATATCCGTTGGAGTAGCGTCCTTTGCAGATCCGGAGATCTTACAGCCGGTAAAATATCTCCTCTAAGCAGCCTCGCTTCGATATACGCGCGATCATTCAGAGACCGGAATGGACAACGTCCCTGCAAAAGATGAACGGTATTCGCATCGAGCTTATTCCGATGAGCCTCGCGGTCGCCAACGATATAGCTCCAAGTCTGCTTGATCCGACACAAGTAACGAGCCATTTCCTTGAGCATGTCAGAATATCAAGGGAGACACGGGAAAGGAGCCTGTACCTCAGGGCAATGAATATCTAGGAGCCTTTTGAAATGACCGAGCTCCAGCGCGGGCCAGAGCCCCGTGAAGGGGATCAAGGCGTCGAGATCATCTCTGACCTCACGCATTATAGGTGACGATTCCATGCGCGATACATTGCGTCTCTTTTCTGTTGACGACAGCCTTGCAAGCCACTTATTCCTTCTAGCGAATTTCTCGTCTGAAGAAGTCTCCTTATCTAAGGTCGCGATACGGATTTGGCGGTAGATATCTCCATCAAAGTATCTTGCTGAACCGGAGTCCTACTCGCGTAACGTGTTTTTTGCATGCGCGTTGATATCTGAATACTTAGCAGGGATCGAAGTAGTCACAGCCGAGATCTCATACCGTTGGAATAGAGATTCGCAACCCACCACCGGTCTTCCCCGGCAAGGAATCGATTTGCGGCTTCCAGACGATGTTCACCATCTATACAGGGGTCGTGGCGCTCTATGCCAATATTAAGGCTAGAAAGGAAAATGGCGAAACAGCATCATGCTCTTTTCCATCGGGAGACGCAGAAGACATATCGGGAGACGACGAAGAAATGGTGAGGGTCTTATTCGAGAAATATGCCGAAGAATTCTTCGAGGATGCGACCAAGTACGCTGTGCTACGAGTACCGGTTGAAGAGAGATGCTGATTGTTGCTACTAGGGAAGGCCACGCACAGACTGTGCGGCTATTGCTTGAAAACGGCGTGTACATCGACGGACATGTGACGATAGCTGCTCTTTATGGTCACACACCCATTGTGAAGCTTTTGCTTGAAGAAGGCGCCGACGTCAACCTCAAGCATTGTTTTTGCGGGACACCATTACGGGCTGCCGCTGGCGAAGGACATAGAGAGATTATGCAGCTCTTACTCGAAGCGGGAGCTGACATCAACCATGACGACCCGGTTTATTACGCTGTTTCCGGGGGCCGCAAAGAGGTCGTGGAGCTCTTACTCGAGAAAGGCGCAACTATCAACGCTTGGGGAGGAACGACGGCATCTGGAAAATCGACGATTGCCATCGCTACTTCAAAGGGACACAAAGAGATTGAAGAGCTCCTAATCGGACGTGGGGCCCATGCCTACACCTATGGATATTGCACGCAGGGGTGCTTGCTGGGGTTGGTGCGAGGCAATGATCTGGACGAGAATTGCCCCAACGTTTCATTACATCGCCAAGGCGGAGATGGTGTTGGGCACGCGATCGATGTTGGAACGTTCGCACGGCTGATCCAGACACAGCTCAAGGAAGCTCTTCACTTGGATCAAGATTGCGAGCCGCTGGGCATACAAGGAGCGAGAGGCGCTTTGTTCAAAGTCACATTGGCCGCGTACGGATACACGGTTGTGGGCAAAGGGACAGTGAAGGCATTTATGCCCGACTTGTTGCATGAGGGAAAAATATATCAGCGACTGACGAGGCTTCAAGGAACAGCGGTACCTGTGTATCTTGAAAATATCAACCTCATCGAGTGGTATTATCCCGATGTGAGGGTCCGGATATTGCACATGCTTTTAATGTCTTGGGGAAGCAACCTTGCTGAGGAAGACGAAAGCATAAAAGACTCATCAGAAGTTCAAAAAGAGATCAAGCGAACGATGACTGAGGTTCGACGGGCAGGAGTCGATCAGATGGATGTACGGTCATCAAATCTACTGTGGAATCGAGAAGCGCAGCGGGTGATGCTCATTGATTTTGAGCGGGCAGCAATGGCTAAGTGTGGACTTCAAGATAATGGCATGCATGAAGAAAGAGTGATGCAGGAAATGTCACCAAACAAGAAGCGCAAGCGGGCTGGGTCTCTAGAGCGAAAGCGGTAGTGCGGAGCCATAGGTGGTGCACTTTTCGGGTGCCTGCCACAAGCTTTTTGGGACGTTGGCATAGGCAGAAGCCTTCATAGCGGATTAGGAGAAGTGTGCTTCCGTCGTTAAAGCCAAAGTTAAAGAGGAGCTATCGGATGGCTGCCGACCGGCGAAAATGCAGGGGACGCCAGTTGGACTTTAGTTTGAAGACCGAGGGCGGCGGCGGTGAGGACTACGGCCAGCTTACAGAGGGCTTGAGCTCGATGAGAATCCCATAATTCTTGTATAACTATCGTATTTCTCTGAATAAAACAAGCCCGCCCGTCTTTAAGTTCTGCCTTGAACTTTGACCTCAGAGATGCTGATTCTGTTGATCATCCACCATATATTCGCCGTCCAAACTGGGGTTTCTAATCGTCTGTCCAGCTCATATTCTTGTCTTTTTTCTTCTTGGAACTTCTCAAGCCACCGTTGAGCCAGGAATCATCTGCTCGAATGCTTCCATCTTCACTGAAGGGTGACAAGTTCAAGGTCGGCTCTTGTGGCTCTGCCTTTCCGGCGCCTGTAGTTCTGACATCTTGAATGAGTGGAGCTTCTTCTTCCCGAAGGAGTTCTCCATTCATACCAGATTCCACTTCGTTTGCGGTCACTTGATGGTCTATTTCGAGGGGGCCGAAGGCTTCGTCAAGTCGGTCTGCTGGGATTGCATTAGCTCTTATGAAGGATTGACTCCTAAGTCTTATGACACAGAGCTTGTGTGAACTATGTCGACCAACCTGCGTGCTTGCTTCGGCTAAAGCGATTAAGGGTCTGTAAACCTGCCTCAAGGCTCTTTAACTTTTTGATTGCACGAGCCCTTTCAATCTGCGAATCTTCGGTCTCTGCGGCAATGTTCCTTGTTAAAGTGTCATCAAGTTTCATCACCGTGTCCGGCGACAACGTGTCGGGAAGTCCGTCCAAAAGGCAATGTTCAATCCCTAAGACACCGAAATTATCCACTATGACTTTCATTGCAACCTGTAAACGCATCAGACACTGTTCGCCTTATTACAGTCGGGTTTTTGAGGGTGCTCTTGACTTCTGTCCTGGTAACGAACGTCTTTGGAGGGTGACTGGCGACGGGTACCCACCTTGTAGTATGCCTCCATGCAGTCTACCGCTTCCGAACAGGCATAGCGGTCCATGTCCGCTTCAGTCCGCTGGTTTAAAGCCTCCAAGAGCTGCCCGGTATGGAAACCCCCATGTTGTACGTAAGATGAGCCCGTATCAGGCTTGATTTTGAAAAAGGCATTCAGCTGCCGAGCCTGGTCCTTTTTTGCGTGTTCTTGGCGGGCTTTTTGGATGGTCTCGGTGAAATAATGATTATACGTGATAGGATGACCTTGTTGGTGAGGCCGGATAATCTCTTTGACTTTTCTTTCGAGCTGTGCGGCATATTTTTCCATGGCTGGGTCGATGACCTCTCGTGATAGCCCGTCGCTCGTCGTTTCATCAGCCGTATGCAATAAGATTAGTTCCAGAGTGTTTTTGGTGGCATCCAGGATCTTTTCGCTGTAGCGCTCTAGGAGCCGCCGCTATGGCCTTGATTGCTGGTAGAATAAGTCTCCGACGATAAGAGGGTTGAAAGTCCCTGGTAGTTCACATCCTCTACTCCTTCTCATAAGCTCACGCACATGTTTTAGGAAGTCAGACCTCGAAATTTGTTCTGGTACGCTTGTTTTCTTTTGGGGGAAGTCGTCCTCAGTGATCTCCTGACTATGCCCTTCACAACGCATGTCCTCTGCAAACTTCAAAAGAATGTCCTGCACCACAGCTCGGAGTCGCTTCCTAAAGCCTGCAGGGGTCATCGCGACCCCGAAGAATTCGTGGACGTATACACCGTCGACGGCAGCCTTGACGAGAGAAGAGAACGATCGACTGACGTGCACCAAGTAGAGTCGTTGCTCTTGCAGTGTTCCTCTCGCTTCTCCCAGTCTGATCAACGTGCTTCGGGAATCGTCAATGCCCGCCCCGACGTCACGAAGGAGGTTCGGGAGCTCAGACACGATCTGGTCCTTCAGAACGGTACTCAGGCGAGGTTTCAAGGCCCCTATTCCTAAGATTTTCGGCGGCAGAGATATCCAGGAGCCTTGCGAAAAGAAATCTTTTTCTTTCTCGTCGCGTTCCTCAACAGAGCTGTCTCTGCTGTCATCATCTCTATTCCTGAGAACATGCCAACCGAGTCGAAAGACTACGTCCTTGTTTCCTGCTAGGTCCAGGAATGCTTTTTCGCTCTCCGATCCCACACGTAACGTATCCGGCTTGGTGATGATGCCAAGAGTCCGAACACCTTTTGGGTCGACGTCCCGTGCAAGTTTGGTCACGATTTGATTGGCGTAGTCGTTCTTTGCTGAGACGACCGCAAGTATGATGCTCCGGGTGTTTGCCATGTAGGATCGAACAAGGGAGGACACCAACTTCACATCTTTCTCGGATTGGTGCCTGCTCTCGGCATGAATCAGGCCAGGAAGATCGACGAGGGTCAGGTGAGGCTGCTCTGGCCCCGATATCTCCACCCTCAGGACGTCATCGCTGAATGCTCTGGCGCTAGACTCGAGACCCATGGCTTTTTTGGCGTCATCGATCAGAGACGGAAACTTATCGATAATTACAGTCGGCGCCTTGAAATCAAGAAGCTTCTCCTTCTCTTCATCTGATCTCTCCGCGCCAGGGATTATCGCGACTGTCGCGTTCGTCGTTGGATCCCTGCGAAGAATGAGCTCCGTAGCAAAGCGGGTGCAGAGATTTTCCTTCGTGGGGAACCGAACTCCCGAGACTGCTTCGAGTACAGAGCTCTTTCCGGACGATTGGTCGCCGCAAACAATGAGCTGGGGCAGTCGTACGTAATGACTGATGCCTTGGGATCGAAGAAGATCAATCACGTCTAGGAGTTGTCCATGGTCTTTTGATTGCAACGATAGAGGGAACATGTTCATGTCGGTGTGATCGCTCATTCTGGTGTCTTGTGGATGAAAAATGTCAGCTCGAGAAGACTCGTCGTGGATCAACGTACGCTTCCTGGACAGAAGTGGGACTCACGGCGTCTTCAGCAACAAACATATGTCAGAGAATTATAGTGGTCGGTATGAACCCTGAGGATCCTCATGGCGCAGAAGGATGTTGGATGCCCTTATATGCGTGGTCCAGCTAAGCAAGGTGAGCTGCATGGAGACACCTTTGCTGCAGGAAGTCTTGAACTGGTTGGTTGTCTGGCAGTGCCAGCGCACAGACGGCCCCACTTTCCACCATGCATCTTGCAGTATCTATGTGGTTGGACAACAGTCAACCAGATGATATCTCGCTCTGTCATAGAGCTGTGGAAAATCAAATCTTTGCTGAGTTTTGACTGAAAGGCGTGTCCTGTTAATCGATGACGCTCCGGATTATAGTTGTTGGTTTGGTCCCGCTTAATAATACCTACTAAAGCGGTGTGCGTACTCTGGTCTACAACTAACGACTACAATTGATATACTTTACCTGCACTTTTCCTTGCTCAATTCGTGTCTTAGGATAGCTCGAGATCGAGATATTGATACAATGGCCCAAGGCACTCAATTCGGGAGTTTGGAAAACCCGGGTCAGCTTCGTCTCCTGAAGGTTATTGATCAACTTCGTGAGCTTGGTGTCGGCGAAGATATCTCTCTCTCCCAGGTTCGTCCTTTGCCTGTTCTCCTCGAAGACGTAAATCTTATGACCTGATCATGTCGCTCGTGGATAGCTCGTAGTGGTGGGTTAGGGTTATGGTTGTCGAGTCCATAGGGACGCCTCACGTACTTTCGCCAGATTCTCCCACGATGCCGCTGAAATGAACATCACCATGAGGGATGGGAGCAAGCTCTTTTGCTCGTGAAGGGGAGGCTCACAGGCTTTCAGAAGCTTTGGATAGACGTCCACCCGAGGGTTGGCGATGGCTCAGGATATTTCTCAATATGTTTGGCTTTTCGCAAAGAGGTACTGATTGGCGAAGGTATTACACTGGTATCGGATCATTCTACACTCAACGATGGAATTCTGCGGAAGAGACCACGCAAGTCCAGTGGAGTCATCGTCGTCGGAGACTATTCGGGATGGCGCCTAAATTGGAACGCATGGCTGGCAATGTGTTAAGATTAGAAACCCTGAGCACGGAGAATGTAGCAAAACTGGAGCAGAAGGGAGTCAATATTGGAGCAGATGAAATTGAGGCTCGAGGGAGCAAGAACTGGAGCTCAACATGAAAGCCTCACAAATGGGTTCCCTCCACCGAAGGCTGCGCGGACAATACCTGGTGGAAAGGAAGCACTCAGAGCGCTGGTCTGAAGGTATTTCTCATCCAGTTCGCTTTCCATTCATTTTGCGATATCGACGACAATGACATCTCCGCTCGGCAGTGCTGGCACTGCGCTCTACGCCTCACCAGAAGCAGCACGACACGCTCAAGGGCTTTCGCTACGAAATTTTCTGGCGTCACTCATCACATCGACGGCCGTATTTGCCACCGGAGTCTGTGTGTTTGTCCTTCTTAAGGATAGATTCAAACAAATCTAGTGAGTCCCAGTCACCCTTCAAGCGCAAAGATACTGAGTCGGTATGCCAGTCAACCTCGAACTTATCTCGTACCTGAAGGACAACGCACCATTCCACGTCCTTCAGGTACGATATCCTGGATCCCACGTATGTTCCAGCTTCCCGATAGGATCATCTTACAACACTCTGGCTTAGACGCTTTCTTCTTCCTTCGATATATTCGCACTCTTCTCACTATCTTCACCAGCATATCGGTCATCGTCATACCAAGCCTCGTCCCTCTAAACTTGCTCGGTGGCAATGATGCTGCAGGTCGGACCCAAGGTCTCGATAGGTACAGCTGGGCGAATGTCGGGCTCGATCACACTGCATTCTACTGGGCCCATTTGATGATGGCCTTGATTGTGATCGTGTTCATATGTTATACCATTTATGTGGAACTGCTTTTTTACGTTCACGTCCGTAATTCTTACCTAGCGTCACCTGCGCATCGTCTCTTAAAGGCCTCTAACACGATTCTGGTGACCGATATTCCCGAGAAAGATCTTCCGGTATTAGAGGATGTCTACGGTATATTCCCCGGTGGAATCCATTCCGTCTGGATCAATCGAGATCTCTCTACTCTGTCGAAGAAGATTCAAGAGCGAAAAAAGCTCGTCACCACATTGGAAGCCGCGGAGACCAGCCTTATCACATCGGCAACGAAGTCTTTCCGTCAACACAATAGCCACGATTTTGTACAATCGAGTGGGAGGGATACCGAAAGGGAAGGACCGTTGTGGAAGCGCTATCTGAAGGAGAAGGACCGTGATCATATGTATATTCCACGAAAAGGATGCACCTGGATGCCAGCAATTCCTCTTATCGGAAGAAGGGTTGATACCATCCACCACTGCTTAGGCGAGCTAGCACGAATGAACAAGGAGATCAGTGCAGACCTAACGGAGCTGGCCGAGTTCGAGTCGAATGGAAGAGAATCAAGCAAGTATCCACGACTGAAATCCGCCTTTATACGATTCAACACTCAATCCGCCGCGTACATGGCCTGTCAGACTCTCCTGAACGCCGACCCTTTGCACTTATCGGCCCGACACATCAGCGTTTCCGTGCGAGAATTAAGATGGAGCTCTCTGTCTCAACGGTGGTGGAATCGATATATACGCAATGGGTTGGTGTGGATCGCCATCGCTTCTCTTCTCATAACGTGGGCGATACCCGTCGCATTCACGGGCTTCCTGTCCCAAATTACCACCCTCGCAGACTTCGTATCGTGGCTTCACTGGATAGCTGGCGCTCCGGCGTGGCTGAGTGGGATTATTCAAGGTGTGCTGCCGCAGTTGATGTTAGTAGCACTGACCGCATTGCTGCCACTGATCCTACGCATTGTTACGGGTTGGCAAGGTCTATCCACGGAGACGACAGTGGAGCTGTCGCTGCAGAAATACTATTTCGTCTTTCTCTTCGTGCAAAACTTTCTCACAGTGTCGCTTTCATCCAGTATTACGGCCATCGCTCAAGACCTCCTCCATGGCCTGAACTCTGCACCCGCGTTGTTGGCCAGAAACCTTCCCAAGGCGAGCAACTACTTTTTCTCCTATCTCACTTTACAAGGCCTTTCGGTGAGTGCAGGTGTCTTCCTGCAAGCCGAAGGTCTAATCAACTGGCTTATCCTCGCCCCTTGGACGGATCGCACACCGAGACAGAAGTGGGAGAGACAGGTGGGTTTACCGAAGATTCGATGGGGCACCTTCTACCCTCTTTACACGAACCTCGCATGTATTGGTAAGACGCTCGCATTTTCGCCGACGCCTCTGCTGATAACTTAGGCCTGACGTACTCAATCATCGCTCCCCTTATACTTCCGTTCAGCGTCGCCACCTTCAGCTTATTTTGGTTCGTATTCCGCTACAACCTGCTCTACGTGTCGGCTTTCCCGTACGATACTGGAGGTCAACTTTATCCGACTGCTCTGAAGCAACTCTTTACAGGGGTCTACATGATGGAGCTATGCCTGATAGGCCTTTTCCTGTCTATTCGCAATGATCGGGGTGTTCTTACCGGTATTGGTCAGGCCGTGATTATGATGATCGCCACAACATTGACGGTCATTTACCAACTGTTTCTGGGAAACATCTTCTCCTCAATTCTCAAATATCTGCCAGCCTCCACGAAAGACAGGGAGGATGATGGAGGAGAATCGAATTGGAACCACTCCTCAGCACCTGCGCTCGGTCATTTACGACATCTAGCGCACACCTGCTATGGCTGGATGAGGCCTTCCAAGAAAGTCCCCCGAGATCTTCAAGAAAGTATTGACGAGCTCGCACGGAACGAACTCGACGTAACAGATCGGCATGGGTACAAGCATGAGGCTGCTGACCATCGCAGCCCTGTCATCTGGATTCCGAAGGACGACCTTGGAATCAGCGAAGATGAGATCGCCTACGCCAGAAACTGCGTTTCAGATATCAGAATCAGCAATGAGTTTGCAGACCTTGATATCAAGGGGCGCTTGGAGATTTCGCAGAATGTCTCTAACACTGATATCGTTCAATAGGTAACGTCTGAAGCTGTTTTACTTTCCTTAGCCAGTGTTTACGGCTGGCCTACAGAGCACCTTGAAAGCTACGCCTATGATTGAATGTCTGAATAGCATGGGTATGGACGGTTGGGTTAGGTGTGATGTATTTCGCAGGCTTGCTTACACCTGCTTTACTTTGAAAATAGCAAACCTTTGCCACCTCTGACATTCTGCTTGTATTTAACTTTCTGCCTCTGTATTGAGCAATCGGTTAACCTGATTACCCTTTCTCGTTGGCCGTTCATGTAGCCCGGAGCGCTTCGCCTTCTTCACTTTTCCCTTGGTTTCTTGCTGCAGAATGAACGAATCGATAGTGTCTAACTTGCGCTAAAGACGAGTACAGTACAGGGTTTCACTTTTGGATGCTGCTGTTCGAAACAGGCCCCTTTTATGGATGCTAATGTCTGGAACCGATTGTGGATGCTACCGCAAATTTAGATCATAAATCGACAAGACACAGACCCTTGGTCTACCGAAAACGTTTGGAGACTTTCGGATTCTCTCAAAAAATGACCATTTACAGACACCTCAACGTCTACAATGGATGCTCGAATTCTTAAGGTAAGGCTGTCCGGCATATCCTTCGAAAGACTGCTGAGCTTCTTTCAAGTTTGAACACTCTCTCAAGAGTTTGCTGGAGGAATCAAATCCTGAAGAGGACGATGACATAAATCGCAAGATTATTGACGTCCTCCATACCGAGATTCGACGGCTTTCTGGAAAAGGTCGAGAAACCGATCAGAACTTCCACCCTGCGGCGGCTCATCCGCAGCCAAACACTACGCCCAATGCGATTCCGCGAAACCCCAAAGCAGGGCTGGTCTCCACTCGAATTGCGAATCCGCAAAATAAAATCGACACTATCACGACTCCCGGTGATCAAGCAAATACAGATGGGAGCAATTCCTCGACGGCAGGTCCTACAGCATTCACCCAAGAGAATTCTCAAGATGCCTCATCACATATGTCAACGGACGAAACCGAGACAGGCTGCAATGAATCATCTCTAGTGGTAAACCCGCCAGGTATTTCCCACCAGACCATTCGCTTCGGCGATACCTCACTAACACCGGGAGACGTCACGAACGATGTTGAGCAGGAGCTGCAGGAGGTCGCCAGTGTTATAAGCGAGGCTTGTCGAATCATCGTGTTCGTGGGCGCCGGAATTAGTACCAATTGCGGTATACCTGTGAGTACTGATCTATACTTTTGACCATCTTTAGATAACAATTATCCAGGACTTTCGGTCTGAGACCGGCCTTCACAAGACGAACAGAGGGCTCTTCGAGAGAGAAGTGCTCGATGACGAAGAAAGAAGAAAAGAATTGTATAAATGCTTGATGGAGATAAGGAACAAAGCAAAATCCGAAGATCTGGTTCAAACGGATATGCATCGATTTCTTCAAGTCCTTCGAAGATCCGGGAAGCTTCAAAGATGTTATACTCAGAATCTCGATGGACTGGAGGCAAGGGCTGGTTTGAATGCTGATATCGAATCCAAAGACTGCGACGTGGTCCAGTTGCATGGCAACCTTGACTCCTTCAGGTGCTCTTATTGCAGGCATCTCACGAATTGGGATAGCGTGCGCGAGACGGCTCTTGCTTCCGGAGAGATTGTGTCATGCCCTGAATGCGCGTCGAGGGTAGAAGAACGGCGGAGAAGGGGAGGGAGAACAAACATTCATGTGGGACATTTACGACCCAACATTGTCCTCTTCCAAGATATTGACGACCCTTTGAGCGAGACAAAAGCGAGGATTATCGACAAAGACGCGAACTCAAAGCCTGATGTCCTCCTGGTTGTCGGTACATCATTGGCCATCGACGGTCCGAGGTACGAGCTCAAGAACAAGCTGATTCCGGCGGTACGTCGAAATGGTGGAAAGGTCATATACATTAACAACAATCCTCCCCCGAGAACATTTTCCAAGCCCGTGGCCGATCACATATTCGAGATGGACTGCGACCTCTGGGTGCGAGACCTTGCCGCACGCGAACCTTCCTTGCGGGAAAATGAGGCGGGACAGGCTCCCCAGCGTCTCTCTTGCGGCTTCGACTTTCAGCCAAAAGCGAAGACTGTCGGTGAAGTGATCAAAGAGGCTGAGCTTAAACTGATCTCCATTGGTGATTATTCCGATGTTCAGTTCAGGACCAGAACGAAGGAAGAAGTCAGAGAAGACTTGAGTCCCTTTCTCCCACAGAGGTGGCTTTCGACGTCTCCCCTTATGTGCGTCTTATCGCTTTTCGGATGGGGTGAATCCACCAAAGTCCTACACAGTAAGCTTACGGAATTCGATGCGAATGACGTTGAAAAGAGAAAGGAGATGCTGGACGGGCCTGTGTGGCCAATCGGGCGAAAACATACTCGCATAATCATTCCGCACAACCCCAACGATCACTGGATCCTGATCGTAGTGGATATACCGATCCGGACTATAAGCTACTACAGCTCACTGCCTGGGTATCATCTGGGTGATTGTTGTGAATTTATGGAGGCGCAAATGAAGCGAGTCGGTGAGAAACTCGGTCAAGACTATTCCACGTGGAATCCTCCCATTGAAGGCGTAAGTACACTTCCCCATCCACAAGTTCAGTTGGCTGATGAGTTTATAGAGTTCACATCAACAGACTAATGGCTCGGACTGCGGGATATACCTTCTGGAGAATGCGAGGCGCCTCAGCCAAGGCGAGGTCGTCAAGGGGGCGTCAATCGATGCAGATAGCTTAAGGGTTTTTAATGCCGAGCTACTCCTGGCCAGGTCTCTTTACGAGGCTAGCGAACAGATCATGCTGAAGAGCGTTCTCTATCCAGAATCCTCGAGGTCATGGCAGGTTGGTGCTGCGCCTCGCTCCTACACCTTCGAGCTCGACTCCACAAGAGCGAAACGAAGGAAATTGCAAATTGAAGAATTGGATGCTCAAAACGCTATTCCTGATGAAGATGACTCGGACTGGGGTGAAGGTGGTACCCAACCGTTGGATCTCGCGGCTATAAAAGCTAGGGTCTCAACCCTCTTTGCGTCGTCCCTATCATGCCCTTGGACGACGTACTTGGAGCGCTTTGCCAATTGCCGCATTCAAAGAAGCAACAAGCCAATGGGATTTGCCCGGGCTTTTCGTCTGCTTCAGATAGTGGCAGCTTTCGGCTGTCCTGAGCACTTCATGGCATTAAAGGATGCCGTCGCTCATTACCGCGTGCTAGCGCCAGAAGAGCTCATAAAAGCACCGCTCGACTTATCTAGTCATTTGTACACAGTAGGACTTTGGACAGAGCGTCTCGAATTAATCAATATGATCCTTCAACGGTTCGTACGCGCTCATTTTACCTCACTAATCGATGAAGGGGCGGACCTTTTCCAAGACAGATCTGAGCAGATGATACTACACAGCCAATGCGCAATCACCAGGTCCATTAAGGCTACGGTGGTCAAGATATATCCGAGGATGAAAGGATGGGACTCTTCCCCTAATCACGCCGAAAGGTCCGCATTCCTGGATGTTCAGCGCAATCTCAGGAGGTGGAGACGAGAAGGCGCTATCTGGTCTATCATTCAAAACCGATTCTCTTCTCTTGCTCTCCTCGCCCTAGTGCCCTATCATGTTCGAATGCTGTCCAATTCTCAGAGTATTTCAGGATCTTCGTAGGTATTAATGAGTTTTAGCCAGCATCTGCTGATCTGCAGCAGCTTTCAAACCGAGATTCCTCGGGACGCTCGGGTTCCCTTCGTCGATGCTCTTGCCGAGCTTCGTCCGAGCCTTTGGAGTTACGTACCTAAACTGGCGCACCTCTTCGATGTCCTTTCTAGTCCCGGCAAGCTAAAAACCCGCAAGTTCAAAATAGAGCTTGCCACCGACGATGAAATTCGGAACGCCTCTCCGGACTCGATACTGCTGATAGATGCTTTCGACTACGCAAATGACAGCAATAGCGATCTGCTCCGCGGGTCGGAAAATTGTTGAATCCTCGGTTGATGCTGTTCCACTCTCGTCGCAGTCGGTTTCATTAAACTTAAAATAGAAAGGTCACAGTGATCGAGCCAATGCCCTCTTCTCAGATTGTATATTATTAAAAGGCGTACATGCGCTTTATGCAAGTTCACGGCAGCGCCGATATCTTCACAGTACGTGCAACAGATTTGTGAGACTCAAACCCGATAGTCCTGCAGAAGACGACTTCTGCAGCTGAGAGCTCAGTTTTCCAAGAGTAAGTGCCTCCCAAGTCACTCGGGGTTGAGAGCTCTGCCGGATGAAGGGGGTTTGCTCTAAATCTGGCTCCGCCTCCAGATATGGCTCCTGACTCGGATTCTAAAGGCGGCTTTTCTCCCGCCAATTCCATTCCTCTACTGAAACTGATTAATCTATCCAAATACCACTTTTCAAGACCTCTAATCAGCACCTAGTTGACGAATCTATCCGGGAGGAAACACGTGCCTTGACTATGGAGTTGTTCATGTTCAGGAGGGTGTTCCAAGACATCCCTGAGTGCAGAGCGGCGCTCATACGCTGCCTCGCAGGCGGCAACTTAATCGCATTGAGAAAGGCCATCGGGTTCTGGCTATCGGATAAGGAAAAGAGAGCACACTTGGGCTTGCTATGGGACGTATTCGAGCACATGAAATGGACCGAGGACGCAGGCAGAGTAACCATGATGGGGCGAGGCCTTGACTTCCGCCGAGCTGAAGCACTAGTTCGAGACTCTGTTCTTATGCGCTGGCCAAAGGTGGTCCCGTTTATAATCATGATTCGAGCTCCCGTCGATTACGAGAACCTAATCCCATGGATCACGCGGACCTTGTCGAGTATAAGGAGTTCTACTAAGATGAATGTCACTGAAGTGGCTCCACGTGAGAATAGATGGGATACGAAGCCCATCGCCATCCTCGAAGGGCTCGCAGCTGGGTTTGACATGTTCATTCCAATCACGATTTTAACACAGGGAACGCCTCAAGACCAGCTTGGAACCGCAACGGTAGACTGGACTGCTGCTATGTCCATCTTCCAGCCTGCGGTCAGGAACGTGAACCGGATCGCAATTGCAAAAACGGAGTTGAGCAATTTTGGATATGAGACGGCGGCTGTCGTTACCTACAAAACTGTCGATACGTTCTGCCTAGTCATTAGTGGTCCTCCATTTATGACCAACGTCTCACTTATACTTAAACCACCTTCAGAAGGTCCGAGGTGCGATTGGTCTGGCAACCCTCAGGTATTCATGCGCGTGGTCAGCAATGAGCATTTAGTGTCTGATACAGAGCACGAAGCCATAAAAAAACGGACTGCACGTCTGGGATGGTAGGCTACTCTTCTGATAGCGCGTCGTTTAGGAGAAGAGTGTGCTGTAAGAGATGTTTGTAATTTCCTTGTGGAGGGATGAGATGACATCACCCAGGTTGGATAGTCCTAGGGGTAGTCACATAAGCGTGCTTTATGAACACATGTATTTTTATGCAAGGTTCAACCTCTTTCCTTGCACACATTAATATGGCATTCGTTCATTAGTCGACAGTCTCTCCCTCTGGTCCAGTCCTGCTGCTTCACTTCTTGCAACCCTCCATGCTGCTCCAATTCTGACACCCCTTCAATTTTGGCACCCCGATTTGGCATGGCGCATTGGAGCTATTTCCGCCTCTCCTAGGGAGTTTGTCCTAGGAGAATTCTTCTGGGGCTAAGAGGCAGCTAGGATGAGCTGGTACTGGGTCAATGACGGTCAAGCCGTGTTAATGGTTCCTGGGAGGATCGGCTCCGGACAGATCTCCTGGGACATATGGCGGTCCAATTCTGGCACCTCGCACCAATTCTGACACCCTGGTCCGTATCCCCTACTCCAATTCTGACGCTCTGCTCCAATTCTGGCTTGAATGAGCCAATATTGGATCAGTTTGACTTAAGGTATTTAAAGCTCCTAGAAGTATGAACTCAGGAGGTCTCCCCCAGGGGAACATGGTGGCAGTCAGCGAATTCTTATTCCCCACATCAGGAGGAAACATCCAGAAGCCTTACAGTTCATTTCACTCTGGTTCCTGATCACATCAATTTATTTCAGCATGGAACAGACTCAAGGTTTAGGAGAAGAGTCAAAGCTCGAAAACGAAAAAGTAATTAAGTACATGGGAACAGCTCGCATCAAACTTGAGTGGTTGCATTTCCAGGAGAGAGAGCTCGACTTCAAACATATCCAGGAATTGAAATCTTGTTTTCATAAAGACTGTCGAAGACTCGATGTACGCAATCATGTTCCCGCCATTATTGATCAACAGCATCTTGATGCTGCGTTACGACTCTCCGGAATCTCAGAGGCCGGATTGCCTAAAAGCTCACGATATGAATTTCCCGAATTGGGCTTTTGGAACGGCTATCGGCTTATATGCTTACACGGACGACAAAGAATTGAGGCAGCAAAGCTGGCTCTATCGCCACCATCGAATAAGTGGTGGCCGGTGGATCTCTATCTTGCAGGTACGGCTTCTTCTGTTTGACAACCAACAATTTCCTAACTGTACATTCAGACATTAGCCACGAATTAAGAACGGTCCTGACTGAAGAATACGCGAACGAAGGCAAACCCTCTGACGGTCAGATCTATCGGAAAATACGCAACTATCAGTTTCAAAAGCAGTCCAGCTTGGAAATGCGATGGTGGACTCGACTCTCTTCACATGGGGCCAGAAATTTAAAACAACTACTTCAGCACAGGGAACTTACCCTTGCCTTTGATGCTTTTTTGGAGATACCTGCGCTCTTAATAGGGATGAGAATTAGCACCCTACATAAGATGTTCGCGATAAGATGCGATGAGGTATACGTTCTGTCGCCGATCGCATGAATCTGCTCATTGATTGCTAGGAAATCGTACATTATCTTCGTTACATCAAGCAATTCTGGTCTGATCTGCTTCAGCAAGACAAGACCGCGATGGCCAAGGTAGACCAAGTCACCGTGGAAGCGTTACAGCTCACCGCGCCATGGGCATCAACACTAGATGCCAAGATTCTACGTGGTAAAGTGCTGGGCGGGGAAATCTTTTGCCGTTTTAGCCAACAAGAACGTGAAGGGATCTGGATTAGGTTACAGTCCTTCAAGGGTCTGGTTCCTTCTCTGTTCGAGTTCTTTGAGAATGTTAAATGCCTTGAGGCATGGGCCGACTGCCTAAAATGGCTGGTATGTCTAGGTCCCCGGGAAACACTCTCCACGGCAATGAATAAAATCTATACTGGTATAAACCAGAGCGTAGACTCGGCTCTGGTGCAGGAAAACGAGATCACGTTCAAGTCTGTGCCAGCAAGTTCCGCTCGTCGAATAGACCTGGGATATCGACAATTACACGCCTTCGCCATGCGATACCACTGTGAAATGCCGAGAAAGCCCAGCGGGAAGGACCTTCTGGCAAAGCCAAGGGCCATGTTAGACACAACGAGATTGCGCGAGATGGCTGATCTTGCCAATCGTTTGGGGTTTGAGTCGCCCGAGATCACCGCCTTAAAGCAGTTTTCAAAGTCAGCAGACCCAACGATAGTAGGAGGAAACGAAAGGCCTGCGCTCGTCACGGATGGTCCAGGGGAAATTAGAAAAGACAGATGCGGAATGCCACATGTTCAAAATTACGAAGAGGACCGTAAGTTTTTGTTTATCACTCATTTATATGACGATAGGGATGAACAATCCGAGGGGATCACGTCCTACTTCAGGCTAAGATCCACGTACTTGAAATTTTATGGCATGCCGGACGACTCTAATCCACAACAGCATCTCACTACAGTGACAGGAGAATCACTATCCCCGGCTTTCCCTCTAACTCGATCGGTTTATTCGTCAAGAGAAGATCAGACACGAGGGACTGAGCACAGGGAGGTTGACGGGGAACATACAGAAGACACAATGATGCAGGAGGGAGAGGGAGAGGAACAGAGACCTCCGTTCCAAGCAGAAGGTGCTCTTGCACAAGAAGTAACGATGCAACGACAAAAGCTCTTGTCTGACGCAGGCGTGCTTGAAAAAAAAGAGCATGAACAAGAACAATATCGGCAGAAGCTTGCGGAGGACGCAAATGCAATCGTGGAAGAGGAGCAAAGACTAGAACAAAAACGACAAAAGCTCTTGTCCGACGCAAGCACACTTGAAAAACAAGAGCAAGAGCAAGAAATTTATCGACAGAAACTTGTATGGGACGCAGGTGCAATCAGAAAACAAGAGCAGGAGCAAGAACAGCGACAACAAAAGCACTTGTCTCATGTAAACATAATTGAAAAGCAAGAACAAGAACAAGAACAGTACCGACAGATGCTTATAAGGGATGCAAGCGTATTCAAACAACAAGATCAAGAACCAGAACAGCAACGACAGAAGCTTTTGTCTGACGTTAGCACACTTGAAAAGCAAGAGCAAGAGTACCGACAGAAGCTTATAGGGGACGCAGACACGCTCAGAGAACAAGAGCAAGAACAAGAACAACAACGACAAAAGCTCTTGTCCGTTGTAAGCGCACTCAAAGAACAAGAGCAAGAACAAGAGCGACGAAAACAAAAGCTTATCTCCAACGCAAGCGCGCTAAAAGAGCGGGAGCAAGAGCAGGAACAGATGTATCAAAAGCTTACGGGGGATGCCAATACCCTTAGAGAACAAGAACAAGGGCAAGAGGAACAACGTCAAACTCTTGCGAGGGAAGAAAACGAGCTACGTAATCGAAAACAAAAGCAGGAGGAACAACGACAACCACTCGCGATGATCGCGGGCGAGCTCGTGAACCAAGAACAAAGGCAAGAAGAAAAGCGACAAAAGCTTACGGAGTACGCAAACAATCTCAAGGATCAAGAACTGAGGCAAAACGAACGACGACAAAAGCTTACGGCGGACATAAGCGAGCTGAACAAACAAGAGAAACGTCATAAGAAGTTGAAGAGAGATAAATTGAAGCAGAAACGAGAGCAAAAGAGCGTGGAGCAAAAAGTACTGAGGAGTAAGCAAGGCGAGTTAGAGACAATTCAGGAGCGAGACGAGCGAGATATGGGGGAGCTACAAAGACAAAGTCAAGAAGAACTGGCGGATCTTGAATTGCCATCTCCCTTAGAGCTCGAGCATGGAGGAATATATGCCGGTCAAATTACACCTGAAGTACAAGCGGAAAACTATTCAATGGACGCAGCCCAGAAAGGTGGAACCCAAGTAGACGTTTCAGCACCCGAAGGTGAAGATATTCCGGCACAAGAGCACGGACTACAACAGGATAGAACGCAGGCGAAGGGCCAAGAGGAGAGACAAACGGAGGAAACCCAAGGTGATAGATTACATGAGCCTGAGGCCCAAGAGATGGGCCAAGAGCATGGAGTGCAAGAGAGGGAGCATGAGCATCAAACGCAAGAGGACGGGCAAGAAGGTAGAGCCCACGGGGATGGAGCACATGAGGATGGAGTAGATGAGAATGGAGCATATAAGGATGCAGCACATAATGATAAGGCCCAAGGCGGTAGGCAAGCTGAAGAAGCCCAAGAGGTTGTGCAGGAGGATAAAGCACATAAGGAAGGGCAAGATAGTGGTGCGCATGAGGATGACATACGAGAGTATCGAGCACGGAAGCGCCGAGTGATGACTAATGAGAGCGACGATGATGCCGCACTTCGAGCACAACAGTTACGGGAAGGGCGAAAACCTGTGGAAAAGGGCAAGTATCAACGGCTTAACAGATTTGGGCTATCAAGTCATGATACGAACCGGGAAGATGACACGTCAATGGATGACACTGGAGAGGAAGATACCACTTCCATGTCAAGGAAAAAGCCACAGACGCCGCGCCGACAACAAAGGCAGGATCTGCAGGCACAGCAAAGGACTACAAACGCAACGGCAGCAGTGATGACGGAAACCACAAACGGTTCAACCGGGTTGGCTTCTGATTTTACTTATGAAGCGCCATCTCGGGCTACATAATCCGCAATGCCAAATGAATGCGGACACATATTATCAAGCCTTATAATATGTATAGCGCAAATGCCTCACGATCACGCTTTCGATCACTGTCTATTCGCAGCTGTGAATGAAGTAAGCTGCAATGCCCGGTCAACCCGCCAGCTACGTTGCCATCCCTCCTAGCCTGTGTTCTACCGTAAAGAATACATGGGCACCAGGTAGCCAAGCAGCCTAGTGTTGTTTATATTAGAGTACTATTTTTGTAATAACCTTAGGGACTCACATGTGCCGATAGGATTGAAGCAGTCAAATATCTTATGGTTCCATGACCCCGACATTGCTAATGCTTCGATAGGTATTGCGTTAGAATTCACGGAAAACAATTTAAATGTTTAGGAGAGAATACAAAAAGTAAGGTACAGTTAAACAAGAGAGCGCGCACATATAGATTCAGTATATATAGGTGTCTTAAATTTTAAAGGATGACTGCGCCTAGCTCACGGCCAAAGCTTCATTTCTAGTGAAGAGCGAAATCCAATTATGATCCACATTGTAGACACTGTCTTGTTGATTGATTAGCCAATTGATGGTATCGCTTTGGAATTGGATGCGCCTCCTGGTTCATCCACTTGGGGCTCCCCCATTCCATTTTTGGCTCCCCGCTCCAGTTCTGGCTCCTCCGCTCCAGAAGTGGCTCCTCTGCTCCAGGACCGGCTTCCCGGCGTCAAAAATGGCTCTTTGCTCCAAAAGTCGATCCTTTGCTTTAGATTTAACGCCCCACACATAGCAATATACTGGTTCAGAGAGGTCGCAATGCACCTAGACGAAGAAGCCCAATTTAGATCTCTGATATTCCGGATTATTTCCTGACTGTATCTATCTAATGAGCATTACAAATATAGAGCTGAATTTGTGAGAAGTATTATGTGGAGGATTTAGAAAAAGATAAGCACCATTTACAAAGCTTGACCTCAGACGAGTCTAGCGCATGTCGCGCCGGGCAGCGTAGTAGAGAAGTCTGACGTGCTGGTTTCTGTTGTGAAATGCAAATCTTTACCCTTCATGGAACATCAACGATTGGCCTTCTGATTTATCAAGTCCTTCCAATTGCAGCTTAAGTCGTTCTGATAGCCTGGTAACCTTATCCATCGGTGTATTCTGGAGGAGGATCGTAGACCATGTGCTCTACAGCAAGGGAGTAAGCCATAGCAATCCAGTAGTAAACTGTGGGTCGAAGCCATTTTAAAAAGATGGTTGCGTTGAGCCGGTGAAGGTGATTGTCGTGGTCATATATCATGAAAGGAATGTCTAGAGGCATGATGTCGGCCAACTCGACGATATTTTTAATGATCTCGGCACGACAATGTTCGCGGCGTGAAATCAGCTCAAGCTGCGTAGCCCTTCGAAGACAATCCTTCCGCGGATGAGAATCCGAATGGGAAGGCGCTCTGGCAAGAGATGAAGTGATCTCTAACATAAGTTCGGTTTGTCGCCCTATATACGCAGCGCGGCTGTTACTCATCCAGGTGGAGTCAGAGGTCGTGATAGAGTAGAGGACGAAGACCTCGAGAACGGTGCGAATATAGGGAAACAAACTTTTGTCGTTTTCAGCGAGGCATATTTCCGTAGTAAGAAAGGTGACGACGGAGGCGAAAGTTTCGCGGCCGGAAGCAGAGAACTCCTGTAGTATGTTTTGTAGTTCACCGACATTTTTGTCTTCTTGGCGCAGCAATGTCGCCGATGACCCATCAGTCAGGATGAAATGCCAGTCGGCTGTACTTTGATCTTGGTGCAGGAGCGAGCGCAAACTTCGCCAGAATACAGACATGGTGGTACTTTTTCTTTGTCATATGATTGCGAGAAGGATCTCTAATTTAAGGGTTGGTCACCGTAAACGTTATTCCATCAGACTTTACATAAAAAGATTTTGCTTCGTCTCTCTAGCGTATGTATAACCTGACCTTCAATCAAAAAGATCCCCGAGGTTCGGAAGCTACCGTTTCTGGAGTCATGCCCCGAGGAGTCCACTGGATTAATGGTCACTGCCTGGTGTGGATGTCACCATTTCTGGATGCCGCCAGTTGTGGATGTCGCCATTTCTGGATGCCGCCAGTTGTGGATGCTGCCGATTGTGGATGCCGCCATCTGGCTCGCCTTCTAACAATGCAGCCAGTTCCGAAGTGCTTGACAATCGTCCTTGATTATTCCCTATCAAACCATCCTAGAGACATTGCACGAGGCTATCAGCTTTCTCACCAGAAAGCGCAACAGTATCAAGTCAACATGGCGATAGTGAAAAGTGAACGGCTTCTTCGAGAAAAGCTTCGCAAGCGGAGGACAAATCTATTCAAGAAAGCGAACGAGTTGGCGCGGATGACCAACTCGAAAATATACATAGTTGTTCAACATGACGACAAGTTTCATACATATAAATCAACAGAAGAATCGAACTGGCCTCCTCCCGAAAGAGAAATTGTGAGTACGCCTGGTCTACGGTCAGATCACTACTGAAGATGACAGGGGATACACGACCACCAGTGCCACAGACGTCCTGCAGATTTTCACAGTCCCAAACCAAGGGAAACTCAGATGATGCGAAAATCCAATCAGCCTGATAAAGGCCAAGTCGGCTTCAGGTTTCTCAGGGAGGCGGAACATAATGGAGATCGCGCCCTTGCTGACCGACGTACCTTGACTGCAGCCCAGAACAAGTCAGTACTGCGAGGAGGGTTGGAAGGCATGAAATTTCCAATGATGATGTGGCTAGGCTATATGATAGGCTCGCAACGGGTAGGTTGAAAGAAGTCTGGGCGCGGATGGTAGATATCCAACCTTTACTAGTCTCGTGTAAAGGCTTGAGGTCGCGAATAATCCTGGCCTCGTTTTTATTACGGATCCGTTGGCAGACCCTCTTGAATAAATCATCGTTGAAGAGAGAATCTTGAGGCACTGTCTGATCTGCATTGAGTAGAGTCTGGCATAAAGCCTTGCATTCTTTCGTACTGACCACCTTGTCGTCATCATCCATATAGATGCCAGCAGATATAAGTAACTGCTCGTAGCGCCGACTCTTGACGGCAGGATTCTTTCCCTCTCTCAGAGAAACACCACTTATATTCGATTCATGTTTGCTGAGAAACGGAGTTGACCTCTTCCGAGTAAGTGAATTAGTCATGCTGCTGTCTTGCATGAAATTTCCTCCAGGCCAGCTTCCTTCTTCGATCCGAAGCTGGATGGGGTTGACGTCGCTGTTCTTGGTGTCGCTACGAAGATCTGTACGTGTTACGCCTTCAACAGCACGGTTTGCAGGTGAGGCTCGTTGACATTTTCGGGTAGGGCTTTCCCCGGCTTGGGAAGGTGTATAGGCAGCTCCTTTGGCCTCAGGTGTGTAATTCTGTCCAAGCTCTTCACCCCGTTCCGCTTTCGATCTAGATTGGAAGGGTTGACTGACTCCTGTGGATGCTTTGGCCTGAGTTAGTGGTTGCAGTTGTACGCCAAGGGATCGTAGAACGTACCTCTTTGTCAGGCGTGATACTGGTTGGGGAAGGAAGTTGAAATAGTTGCTCTTGAATCTCCGGTTGTTGATAAAGGCGTTTTCTCCTTTGTAGACGTGCGCTCTTACAAACAGGCGTAACTGGGTTTTTTCGTTTGATACCGCGTGGTTGTGCTGCTACAGGTTGTCAGCTGAAAGAAAGGTTTGGAATGTATGGTGGCTGTTTTACCTTGGTTTTTCAATGGGTTCAGCGAAGGTTGCCGCCCATATCTCTTAACATCTGACTTTGCTCGTGGTGGGAACATGATGATTGGGAATGAGGGGATGGGAGGCCACGTCTTTATTGCCGCTGGTGCGCTGTAGGATAGTGTTACGAACATGCCAACAGAAGATGTGGTGGTTGGCAGGCAGCGAAGCCTTGGCGGCGGCACAATTTTGAGGCTGCGACAGTAACCTAATTGGTCCATGAGTCATCGGGATCATCCGCAGCCCGCCTGAAACACATCGTTCTACTTTTAGATTGGCAACCACTACCCACTACAACATCGACTCGCTTTGTCTAACTGGGCAAGGCTGACCCTGCTTTGACGAGGGTAAAGTAATTCCGTCCCGCCTTCCCAGTCTCAACAGCATCGATCAGATCGCGAGGAAAACTTCCCATACGTTCCTTGACTTGCGTGAGAGATGGGAGCCCATTAACATTACACTCCACACTCTCGCGTCTCTCCCTCGCCCTCGACGCTGTGATGCCATGTTTAGAATCGTTCCTGAATCCATCGCTTACCTCGGCTATTGTGAGCTGCCTTCCGTGCATCCCAGTTACATATCTCTTAAATGACGCCCACACTCGGCCGGCTTTTGAGTTGGATGAAAATGAAGGAAGATCCTACCGGGATACAGAACATCACCTCTAGTTTTATCGAAGGAGGTGGGCATTCTTTGGACTTCCACAGGCGGATGATTCATGACTTTCCGCCTAAGACAATGATTAAGTGGGCAGGAGGGCGTGAGTGCAAATGCCCACTACGCGGAGTCTGCATATGCAAGGTCGAATTACCCGGCCAATGAAGCCTTAAAGGGCTATCATGATTATAAAAAGCCCGAATTCATAATACAAGGTAAGGTAATAGTGCGGTCGATAGCTAACAAGGGACTTCTAACTAGTGAGCCAAGTCTCTCTTTTATATAGGGGAGTGGGTCTGCAACTGCGATTTCCAAAATCGCCCACTAATCATTGGTTCCAAACCCCATTCCCCGGCTTCTTCAACATCTGCGCCGCGCCAGTAAAATGCCCAAAAAAAGAGCTCAACCGCCAACCCCTCCGGACTTGCCTGCAGTGCCTTCCGATTCAAGAAAGAAAGAATACTACCCCGCCGGGAATACAGTGTATTATTGTCGACAGGGCAGTAAGAATCCACTGGTGAATCCCTTTCGGTCAATTCGCAACTAAGTTTCCACAAGGTGATGTATGGCGGACAGGGACAGTGGATAATGGAACCTCCAGTACTCAACTCCATATTGTATGTCACCTGTGGAATTTTTAACTTTTACGTCAAGGGCCTAAAGTCAATCACATTCTAGATCCGGGACGACGCTTCTGGAGAGAAGCTAAATATCAACGCAGAATATATACGGGAAAGAATCTAGTCTTCATAGAAGATGCAACCCAGGGGTATCGACTTACTTTTGAGGTTACAAATCTTATTTTTTGTCGATTTTCAAGTGCTTTTTGGCAACTTTATAGCTCAGATATCTACGATCTGATCCGCTCAAGGAACATATCAATAGCTCAACGTCAGGCTTAGGACTCGCTCGTTCAAAAGTGGAGAAATGATGAACGTTATTAGAGTTTCAGACAGTTGTCAATCCACGCCCACAATTTCTTATCCGCAACGAAGATATTGCCATTGCCTCTGATCCCGTGAGCCAATGATCTATGGTATCGCAGAGACCACTGAGAGACCAAAGTCAACTTTCTTGCAATCGCCAATCTCCATATATCGTCACGAAAGTATTCCCTCTCCAGTCTAGCCACTTGTTCTGTTGTCTGATCGTCTTCTTTTAACTCGTTACGTAGTGATATATATTGCTGCGACGACTGCCTTGAGCGAAAGAACTCTGAGATGTCTTGATCATGATTTCCAATAGAATCCCAGAGGGCTTTGAAGAGATGATAATCTGTAGTTGAATCAAAGTTCAAAATACGAGAGAGTAGCCACATCGGACGACTACAGCTCAACGTTCGACACAATGTCATCTCAGTTTCGATATTTTCACGTTGTGTATTCTCTTGAAGTGCGTATCGAAATCCATTTTCAAACGCAGGCAAGAGTGACACATCAACTTCATATCGTGATTGTGGTAGACCAGGAGCGGTGAGGAGCATAGACAAAGGCACAGAGGAACAGAATGCCCAGTCAATTATGCATGTGATATTGAAATCTTCGTCAACGAAGATATTATCGACGCTGAAGTCAGGGTGGTGGATGGAGAATCGATGTTTGTGGTCGTTCAAAAGAAATTTTGATACGTCGTCCGTCCGCCTTGTAATCATTTCTGAAAGCACCTCTCCAGCAATGGCATAATCGGTCCTATTATCTGAACCATCAATCTTGGACTGCACAGTAACGAAGTCACTCCACCAATCTGACGCTTTCCGGAATCCAGCATAGTCATCGTACTCATTTCGCGCGGGAATAGGCGCAAAGAAGCAGTGATGACCTAGTTGAAGATATTTCACGTGTTCCAAGAATGCCGAGACATGAGCCTCGTAATAGTCCTTCTCAGATTTGAAAGGCCCACGATTGAAATCTCCAAGTGAATGTCGTCCATTCAGTAGCAGGCCACGGGATAGACAGGTCTTGATTTGAAATTCCCCATCTTCCTCAAAGAGTGATCCAGCCTGATCGAAACAAAGTCGAGATAGTTGCCATGTAATGACTCCGAGCTGGAAAATAATCTTTGTCTTTTGTTCGTGGGACATATTGGGCCTATTTTTCTCTGAGTCCTTCCATGTGCGCTGCAGAGGCGAGCCGTGAGCTTTACTCATGAGGATATAAGGGATACCGACATCGTTGTCCCTAGAACAGCTACTTGATCGTTAGCCCGTTCCAAAACTGAATGAGGATGGCTTACCTGTATGCAAAGACTTCGGGAACGGGGATTGTACTGTTGACCCTGATGTAGATAAGAGTAGCGGCTTCACTAGCCAACAGCAAGAGGTTCGTTTCATCCGACTTAATTGCACCGTCGTCTCGTGGGGAACGGAGCACCCACTCCACCCCGTCACGGAACGAAATTAGGATTGTCCAGTTGAAGCTACCACATGCTGGTACCTGAGAAGTGTCGCAAAAGCAACGTTGCCCTCCGCGCAGCTTGCTTACCAAACGGCAAAGAGCAGACGCATTGAAATCAGCATATTGGAAGATGCTTGCGCGTTCACGCTTTGATGGCATGACGCGTGGAGAAGGCTATGTGCTCGGGGAATGTTTGGAATTTGGTGACAATGAGAATATGAAGGCAATGCATCGCCAGAAGTTGCCAGCGGACTGGGATTGTGTTCGAAGAGTTGGCCGCGCGAGGGAGTTGATCTTAAGTAAGCATGCCAAGAATTTTAGCAGCTTCATGACCACCCGTCTCCTTTCGACCCAACAATAGAAACGTCTACCATGCTCATTTTAGCAATAAACGGTATGAGTGGTCGCGAGGCTAGCGAAGAGTCCACGTGACAGAGGCTAACGATAGTATTAAAGATTGTTCTCCCTGAACGAGACTGAGATCATTGAAGCCAAGGATGAATTCAATAGCCTTCCCACATTCAACTCGACGCATCTCATTGCGAAGGTTACGGATTCGCCAGTCGATTGGAAGAGCAATTCCCCCCGACAAAGAGCCGGAGCTTCTAATGGTGGGCATCAGCGCCAGAATTTTTCGCGTTGGCCGTACGGTCAGAAAGGTTTTGAGGGTTGACGAGGAGGCTATCACTGCACAGAACATTGAGGCCACTTGTAATGAAGCCAGCATTAATACCTTCTAGGAGACTATCCACATGTTGCAAAATGTCTATGTACCCGACCCTGAGAAGAGCTACATAGAGCTTGAGTATTACATCAACGGCACTCTTAAGAGATACGTTGATCAGCGCCGGGCAAGCATCACGGACGTATTTCTGAAGCGCTGGTCCCGCCAAATGATCGAGAGTGCCGTATTTATTCACGCTATGGGGTTCAGGCACTCAGATATCAGGCTCGACCAATGGCTGTTGGATGCAGACTTGAACGCTAGGCTCAGTGATTTCAACGGGTCAGGATATGATGGTCAAGCTGCGCTTGGTTTGGATGGGAGCAAGGCCCTGGGAAACGAAAGTCCGAGTCATTACATGCCAAGGGATCCTGCGGCGGACAGCACATTCGGATTCGAGCAACGAGAGCTAATCGATTCCTGCAAACGAGAAGTAATCGTTTCCGTCGTGGCGGACAACGAGAGCTAATCAAGTTTTGAGAGTTCTATACCAGACGGTAAATCTGTCAATCCCTTGATGTGATTGCATGAGCATGGATTGTCTTGGCGAATTAGGTTTCCCCACGTGGATAAGATAAGTAGCGCCTTCTCACTTAGAATGTGGCATCCTTCGATATCCCATTGGGCTTAATCCCACGAGGTTCTCTTTTAAGAAACGCAGCTTTCATGAGGCGTCATCGATGCATGCATAGACAGTTACCCTAGAACCTTGTCTGACTAATATCAGTGGCATCATTCAGTCGCGGCTAGGGGTAATAAAATGTATTCTTGGTCTGTTTGACGCCATGCTTGCATATTCCTCAACCTTCGAACATGCCAGCTTTGACACACTTCTAGTGACATCCAACTCCTAGGCCCCGCTATGCAAGCAAAGAACTGCGAGACCGGCTATTTCGTAACGCTCAGCATCACGAGACCCCATACTACTTATACAACTGTCAACCAGTTAGGGTCCCCAACGAACTGTGCAACAGCCACAACAACTGAACAACAAGCCATTATAACTACAACTCAGACTCCAGCGTCTTTCAACAGCCAGACCGCAGTCTCTAGTAACGATGGTAACACCTCGGCTACGACGATCGGAATTATTGTGGGATGTATCATTTTGGGGGTTCTATTGCTGCTTGCCCTTTGCTGCACCCTAAGACAGCATGGAAAGCGCTCCGACCGTCCACCACGATTAATAGCGGGACCTCCGGGACCGGAAGGACCGTCTGGACCACGAGGAGCACCAGGTATCCAAGGACAACCAGGTCCACAGGGAGCCCAAGGCTATCCTGGACCACCAGGGGCAGCTGGACCAGCGGGCATGCCAGGAGCAGCTGGTCCAGCTGGACTAGCGGGAGCACGTGGTAACCCTGGACCACCCGGCCCTCTAGGAGATCAGGGATATCGAGGACCACCTGGACCGTCTGGACCGTCAGGATCAACAGGACCACAAGGACCACGCGGGACTCCTGGGGCAGATGGATCGCGAGGACCACATGGTCCGCCAGGTCCACATGGTTTGGAAGGAGTGCAAGGACTGCAAGGTGTACAGGGCGTGCAAGGTGTGCAGGGCGTGCAGGGCGTACAGGGCCCGCGATGACGACGAGGATTCCTCTCGACCTGCTTTCTTTAGTGATAGGAGCCACGCTATACATTTCACTTTGCTGACACCAGGTTCACGAAGCGTGTAGACTTACTACATCTATTAGGAAAGTAAAGGATCGTACGGGTAGGTAAGCCTGTGATACGCCCAGTCACCTCGAGTCAGGCGCTGAGACACTGCAATCGGTCTTAATGGGCTCGCAATTGCTCGTCTCTCTTCAGTACGCCACTGTACATTTGGCGTGTCTCGCTTGATAGGAGGTGCCTGAGTGATAAGCAAGCTATTCTTCGAGGTGGTTTTGGAAGAGCCAGTGTCAGCGAACGCGGAGTTCTGAGATGGAGATTCTTCTGGTCTCCGAAATCGTCATCGTAAGCATGGTCCACCGGTCTGAAGCCTCTGCAGTAGACTGCCAATAGAACTAATGCATATGTATGAAATACTGAAGCCTGAGCGTTGTAGAAAGAGTGGATAATCACAAGAAGAAGAAACAAGATTCCGCTAAACTTCAAGCTATGATGTAGCATCCGTATACGCACGCTGACAGCTCAAAATCCTGAAAGCATCAAAGTCGTATCGGCTGTAGCATATCAGCCATGACATGTTCTTCATCAGCTCAGCTCAGCTCCCACAGATTTGCCTGTTACCCCTAACCAGCGACAACGAGCTCACCAGTGACCTTCTATGCCCCGCCGCTCTAAATTCCTTCACGCACCCCCAAAGCCTCGTCTCATATACACGAGTGAAGAAATCTGTCCTTATCACTATATGAAAATTCCAGACACTTTATCGTCCGAATCCAACCTTACCTCAGAACACCCACACCAAAGATCATGCGTCATCCTTTAGAATTATACCCTGCTTCATCCTTCGATTTCACCCTACCTGCCGCTTTTAGAGCGATTCATCTTCTGACCGGGTTCGATTACGATCTCGCCTAAGCTGGCCTGAAAAGAGTAAAGAATAGCTGTAACCAGGGGGACAATACAGTAGGCCTAAGGACTGATGGGATGAGAGATGCCACAGCAGGGTCAGGACATCCAACGTTGACCTTCCCCAAGAGAAGTATTTCTCTCAGTCCTACGAATTATATCCTTGAAATTATATCTTCGAATTCGAAATTTTATCAGTAACGAATAAGATTGAATTCCCTCTAGTCATACAGAAGGAAGTAAACGAGCAGAAAGAATCTCGAGGTTCGAAAACGTTTGCGACATGCTTGACGATAAATCTCGAGACTGAGGTTGTGCCGAAGGATTCAAAGGATTATGGAGAGGATGTTATAGTGACGAGAAAAGGGAGAGGCGCGCTGGACGTGTACACGTTGGAAGGGGTGATGAAATATGTTTTCCTGATAATGGACGCGCTCCAAGAAGGAGACTTAGAGTATGCGGAAACCTGCTGCAATCATAATAAAGGGATTCGTAGCCCTCAATCTGCGGTGATAGGTCTGACTTGAGATAAATGTGATACTGTGGCTGAGTCTGAGCAGTTGGAGGCTTAGCTAGGCAACAGCGTTGACAAATGTTATTAAAAACAACGTGAGCAGCTATAGCCGGGTACGATGCAGCCAATTCAGGCTCCTTTGTGCTGCGCCCCTCCTAGTACGGGGAGCCAGAACAGCCTCCTCCATGCATGCTCCCTTGCTGCTCCCCCTTGCTCCCTCGCTGCTCCCTCTAAAGCGGCCCTGCTCCCTTTCTCGACCCAAAACGGCAATCCCCAATCCTAAGTTCGGGGTGTATATAATATATATATAGTAACATTTAAGCTGAAACCAGCATGTGACTAACGGCTATCTACGGCATCGCAACTTTGCTCCCGCGCTAACGCCCGTTTCGTCAATCTGCTCCCTCTATGCTCCCTCGTGCTCCCTCGCTGCTCTCCTGTACTCCCCCTCAGCCACTTCCTACTTTCTCACTGTTCGCTCTGGCCAAGGGATACGATGGGCGTGCGTCTTCTGTCTGTCGGAGCGTTTGGCACACAGCCTTGCGCAGCTCTTATTTATGCATTCTGCTACAAAGCCAAGAGAGGATCTGTTAATGTATAGGTACTGCTAGACTTGATATGCTCACCACTTTCCCGATTCTCTTGGTGCAGCTGACGGTCCATGGCGGCCATGTTTAGGATTGAATACCACCACAGACAACCGGCTTCTCAATTTGCGAGAATACTGACATCCGGCGACGTTCTCAAACAATGTGGATTGTTTCTTCGCGCACCCTTTCACGGGGAAAAAATTCAACATCTGTCTCCATAACATGGCTATCTTGCATCAGCAGCCCCACCCGCTCATATGTCTGTGTCGAAGGATCCGTACACCTTAGAACAACAGAATATAGTCTTTTGTCTGACTTGCCAAGCTTCAGCAAAAACACGGATTCCTTTGGCTGAATTCTCGCGTATCCTTCTTCGTACCAAGGATAATCTGGATCGACACGGTTGGTTCCTTTTGATCTTAGTGCAACTAGGAAATCGAATTCGGATTCGCCAGCGTTGCGACTTTGCTCAGTTCTCACTCTCCTCCTACTACTATGATCTACTTGAGAGACCATCCCAGAGACAGTCAGATGGCCTGCAGAGACTTGGCCAAAGCTATCCGGGCTAAGAGTCGAGCAGCAACATTCGAGTATCTCACATAGGGGCACTGCAAGTCTCGCATCCCACATGTATACGACTGGTCCATCGACAGATGCCCAAGACCAGGTGGGAGCTGGCGGCCTCTTTATCCGATGATGATACGGCGGCGCCTTCCACCAAAGCAAATCTCCGAGTAATGACTTCCCCCAAAGGCCGGCTAGGTATTCGCATTTCATAAAACCTTCCATTTGTTTCGCAACCCCGCCAACTGCTGGCAGGCGGTCCGAGCTGAAGCTAAGATCCAGTGATGAGTAGCGTTCTACAAGTTCGTGCCACCGATCAGCCAGCTTGCTGATAGATTGAGCTGAAAGACCCAGAGGGATGTCATCCACATCCTTTGATGAGCAAATAGTGGAACCTTCGCCTGCAATTCCAGCCTCACATTTCCACTCGATCTCGGAGGCTCCGAAATGCAACTGGCGAGACGATAGCAGGCGTTCTTGATAGACCCAGGCACGAGAAAAAAGTGGAAACGCTTTTGGATAATATAGAAACTTTTGAATATTTTTCAGGTCAGGAGCGACATTTATCTCCCATTGACAGCCATCTGTGATACCATCCATGACCTTATGGCTAAGATCGAAAGGTGATGGCTTGCGAAACAGACCTCCTTGGCTGTCTGTCGAATCCGTTGCAAATATAGTGAGTGCGCCACCCGAATAGACGGAGCACATCTCACTGGACTCCCTGCGCCAATCGTCTTTGTCGTCTTGAATGATGCAAAGTGAGTCAATCCAAAGATAGTGTACGCCTAGTCTTAGCGTAACGAGAACCGCCTCTTGAAAGGTCTTGGGCAACACCATCCATGAAATGCCTCCCTGGTACTCCTTGAGCGTGGACTGCATGGTCTTCGCCTTGTTTGGCATTAATCCCCAGCAATGGCTCAGACAAATATATGGAGCGATTTCTCCCTGGGTCACGTACAACTTAACCTTTGGAACTTCCTCTCCCGAGTCTACTAGGCCTACCTCCAAGACCCTTGTAGGTAGCGGCACATCTGATTCAGAACACTCATAATGATCTTTGCGACAAGCTTGAAATCTCTCTACAGCCCAGCAGAGCGCTTTGTTGGATCCTGTATCACCAGAAATGGATGGTTTCTCCTTTATGCTTTGCCATGGAGACTGCTGGCCTACGGGAGTGTTAGGAATACGAGAATCATAATTTCTAACCTTCTGAGTCAAATAAGACGATTTTGGGCCAAGTATGCATCAATGAAGACATTAAACCAGAATGAGTACCTTGCAAGACGTGGAAAAACATGCGTCTTTGGGAAGTAGAATTCCCACGCCATGATCCCGCAGGCCAGAGGGACAGTGACAGTGTGCCCTGGTCTTTACTTATAAAGACATCTTCGATGAAAATTTTGTCTTCTTCCCGGATTCTGATAGCATCAAAAAGCAATCGACAGGACTGGCAGGACCCTTCTCGGGCGGACTCTTCTAACTTAGAAAATGGGATTTTCAAGCTGGAATCTGGAGGCTGGAGGTCTCCACAAGTATTACACCGTGTCATGATAAGAAAATTGTGCGAATGGAATGCAGAAGTAAAGAAACAAGTGATATAGTCCAACACGGCAGCACTCAAGATTAAAGGGTGTTACTAATGGGGTCCGATCGAGGCCCCAATTGGGTCAGCGCTCACTCAGCCCCACCCGACTCCGGCATCAATTGTGCGCGCTTAGGGCGGCCTCACCTTAGGCAGATTTTACAACTCTTGGCGAAGAGCATCCTGACATCATCATAGCTATGAACAATTTAGGCAACACCCTCTGCGACCCAGGCTCACCAAGCGATCTACGGTACAACGTTATGTTCGACGATGGCTAACTTTCAAATGCAACTGTGGGTGGCTGCTGGTCTTGGACAATATCGATCAAGATCACCAGGCAGACGTGGAAGATCCGCAGGCATATGCTACCGAGTCCTTCCCAACTGCCGACCAAGGCTCCATGCTGATCAGCACATGCCTTCCCCACCTGGGAGCATGCGCGACGGCGACAAAGGTGACGAGGGTTGGCCGGAAAAAATTCTCCGAACCCTCATGGACAACTCACTCCAGCCTCAGTCTACTCCTAGTAATCCTATATTTCGATAACGGTCTTCCAGACATTGAATTTGAACTCATCGATGTACGGACATAGAAAGTCTTCTGGAAATGTTAGAGGGCTTCCGTTAGCCCTCGTTTGGGCCGGTCGTAAATGCATGAGACGGAGACAAGGTATTCACGGTACCTACAGCCCTACAATACCTCCTGCTCGGAGCTTCTAGCAGACCGAGGAGTGACGGTCGGGCCGGGATATCTTTTACCTACTACTTGGTCGAAGGCTTAAGGTAGAGAGCAATGAACATTCGGAGCCTGAATTGATATTTGTGGGTGAAACACACCTATATAGTCTCGCGTGATGAAGTGTAAGTAAGCTAAAAGCATTGATCTATCCCAAACATATGCCTGGCGTGCATTTTGTACGGCGAGGACTTGGAATGAACGGTTTTATTTATGTACTGAGTATTGCTGAAAGAGAGCTCAACCTTATAGTGTATAGAGTGGCTTTACAGCAGTTGGTATTGGTCCATATACCTACTAAGATAACGTGCGAGGTTCCAATCTAGTATGGTGGTTTTCCGCTCAACATATACTCTACACTAGATGAAGTCTCTAAAGTATGGTAAGATTAATGGAGATGAACGAGGGGACGTTGCGGCTACGAATTTCCACTGTTCCTCTCAGCAATATATGCCAGCAACTCCATTGTGCGCAAAGTGTCAGGATGGTCCTCTCCTAGCTTGCTCTTCTGGAATCGCACCACCTGCTCCGTCAATTGCAAAGCATCACGTGTCGAACCTTTCTCCTCAAGAATCAAAGTCGTTACAGACCATTCCTGCATTGGGTAATCATCAAATCCTTGATTGATGCGATCGTAGACTCGAAAACGTGCATACACGCGAGAAACCAATGATAGGCGGAAGGCGTAATCCTCGGTATCAAACTTCCGCATGACAGAACTAGCCAGTAAGGAGACTGCTTGTCGACAGCCTAACTATTGCTCGACTTCAGACTTTCTGTCTTGACATCAATCGTGGACCACGGGATGCAAAGATAGCGATGTATCTATATCTCTAGTGATTAAGGAAAATGATACGAGCAGTGTGACTGACGTTTGTATTGATCGTCGATAGTTCAAGAAGTCCGATGTCGCTTCAGACTATATTGAAGAGCTGGGCGCCATCTGATCCTTCTTCGAATTGTGCCGTATGTTGTAGAAGATCGTCATCGAGATCTGATCGTGGTGATAGAAATAGGGAAGCTTCAATGACTCTGACACGTAATTCAAGATCGCGTCTTGTATGATTCGATCATATTTAGCGACACTTGCCATATTGTGTAGACCGTGTGACGATAGTCCGTGCCCGTGTGTTTCGAAAGATACTCTAGCACCTCTTTCTGACGTCTTTGATAAAGTTCGAGATACTCTTTCAGCATGCATAATGTCTCATGAATGTAGACGCTGTCTGTGACTATCAACGCGAGACGATCAAGAGTCTCGACAACTTTTCGGCTCTCTTTCTTGAGTTTGTCATCAGGAACTGTGTCGCTATATGCAGTTTTGAAAAGCAGTGTCTCGAAATCATCATATGATATTCGTTCGACTTTCTGAGATTCGACAGTATTGTACTAGCGACATTCTAAATTGCGACTAGTGATGATAATATGATCTCGATCATCGACTAGAAAATATGAGGCTAAGGGCAAGCTCGGATCATTAGTATTGTCGAGTATGAGCAGCCATGATTGCGATGCGTTGGCAAGCGCTCGTTTGATGCTGTCGATGTTCTGATCCTTCTGTAGAGTAAGAGCGATTTGTGTCAAGCAATGTTGAATACTGTCGATAGTGCTTGCATCGATTCAGGAAACGCCCTAGTATCTAGATAATAATATCTCGAAATGTGGTCTCAGTTGATTATACTCAACATCGCACGTACCTCTCGCAATGAATATGCACATAATTCAAGCAGATCTGAGTTTTGCCCGAGTCTTCTCAACCGTAAAGCGCAAATCGTCATTGAACTTGTCGATGAGACAGCTTGACAAGTACGAGGGACGAATCAAGATACGTACAGACTTCTTCGTGTTCAGTATAGACTGAACTGGCGAGGTGCGATAATTCAATTGCTTGTTGTATAAACCTAGCACATTGCTGGATCGAATTGACCTTTCTCAGCAGTGAGAAATCTCACGACGACGTACCCGCTTGGCTAATCGCGCTGGGCCGCTAAAAGCCGCGGACTGGGGCGGCGGGCTGTGGTCTTCGCAACATTCGTCAGAACTTTGCCATAGACCGTCTTATCGCTCTCACGGTGCGGTGTGCCAAAGAAGACGAATCACAGGGTGACATCGCGGATAGATTGATATCGAGGCTCGAGGCGCGCTTGGAATAATGTCGGGGGGACAGGTTAGTCGCTGATTTCTCCTATGACGCTCTCTGAGATCATCTCACTTGTTTCACCACGATCCCACCGAGAGAATGCAATAAATATAAGAAGCCGATCTTTTCCCTACCATCTCGTTAGTTCTTCGAGCGTAGTATGTAGACTTTGACGGATATATAAATCTCAGACTATTCTCTTTTTTTCCACTAGACTGCTAAGCAGGCCCTTCGCTTAATTGATTGCGTCCGACGTCGATTGTCCGAAGGCTGCGGCGGCGTTATAGCGGAAGGTCATGATGCGAGTACCGGGAATCTCTCAACCAGAACGCGTTCAAATTCCGGTGGGTCCAGGTCTCGATAGAACCGCGTCCGAGTGCATGCCCGGCTACGATGCTAGAACAAGACCGAGATGAGTGAGATGGTGCCAGCTGGTGTGGATTGCGAGAAGCGGGTCTTAAGGAGTAGCCTACTCAATGGTAGATGCCGTTGTAGATCCCTCTGGGATGCACAATTGACAATGCCATTTCCAAGCAGATGAGCAGCTCAGGGTGCCAATGAGCTTTACAGTCCCGGAATATACGGCATGTCGCTTACCGCAATAAGCGTGATCGCATAATTGTCATGTAGGTAGATTCAAGGACGACGTCGTAAGGCTGAAATGAACACGATGTACTGTACTTCAAACGTATCAAGCAAGTCAGCCGCACGACACTAGGCAAAATGAAGTAGTTGGCAGACCGGGACAGGTTTATCCGTCACCAAAACCTCCCCTGGGGGAATTCTGCACTCCCCCATTCTCGCATTCGTTTACAAAGTAGACAGCAGCCTGGGCCGCAGCCACGTGGAAAAATCACAGCCTCTCCTTATCAGTTGTATCGCAAGGAATACTGCTGACTCTGCCCCGTCATTGCAACCAAAACCGCAGGCCTGTGAAAGCATTCTGAAGAATAGGTAGGTATTCTTTATGCTGATCAGGGCAAGCTGATAGAGGCGGAGAAGATGTACCAGCGGGCACTGGATGGATATGAGAGGCTTAGAGGCCCAATCCATCCATCAACGAAGCGTATTCGTCGCAACCTGAGCAATCTCGGTAAATAAGACCTAAAGCACACCTGCCTATCCGCGCAATCTTTTCATCCACCAATGAGGCTCATGATTGGCAATGAGGCTGCCTTTGGCACCAATGTTGATGATCTTCAACCTATAATACTTTCGCCATCATCTATATTAGTTATCTGCAGCAGCCCAAAATGTCAAGCAGAAACAGTCATATCTCCGGGGCTTCGCAAACGCATATTCATGAAATGGGCAAGAGTGTATAAGAGACCAGAATACATTGCAGTATTCTGACGTTTTCTTCTTCCTCCAGATTTGGAATGGTTTCAATGAGCTATGATTCTATCCGTCTATGTTTTTGTAGTTTTGTTCTGTCTCTTTCCCTCTCTGATCTCCTTCGTCATCAAGTTAAGGACTAGGCTTGATACATATGCAACCTCCGTCGTTGACTCGGCATGTTATCTGCCGGGCGTTGACGAGAGAAAGCTATCGTAGAATGAAGGAATACATTAATGAAGCGCAACGTCTGGGTCATTACAACCTAAGCTACGCAGCACCTATTGCCGACCCTTAACTGCATGAGCCGGTCTGCCCCGTTTGCTTCTTATGCTGTGCTCGATCTTGTGCCTCGAAATCTCGTAACAGATGCTGGCCGTTTCTCAGCTCACTTCTGCGCAGCCATGTGTTTCAGCGTACTTTGTATTTGTAACCACTCTTGATTTGTTTCTTACCAAGTCTCCTTGCGATTTTCAATTCCTCCTCTTCAGCATATATTTAACCTCTCGATCTCAAGACTGATGATGAAATAATGAGATGTCGTTGATAGGGTGAGGAGGATCAACGATCGCTATTCGTCTTCATTTAGATCATCGAGACGAATGAGGGGAGGACAAAGCAGAAGGGGACAAAGGAGATGGCCGGGAACATCAAGAGGTGGGGGCGGCCACGGGGCGCCACAGGCCTTCGAGACCCTTCCAAGCGTACAGCGGACACCGCAGGATTAGACGAAGGCAGCGAGAGTAAGCATGGATCTAAAGGAGCCGACGGTGGAGCTGAGGGTGCAGGTCAATACGCAGGTCCCCATTACCATACACTTTTCTAATCATTTCAGGAGAATTTGTCTACGGCAAATATGTACCGCACTACTTGCAGATAATTGGGGAGCAGATTGGAAACTAGCACTGAGACGATCAATCACGCTGCTTAAAAGCTTCCTCCTTGGCTGTGGCGGTGTATGTATCTAATTGAGTGAGCGAATACCGTGCATTGAATCCTGGGTTTTCAGCACCCAAATGCGCTCATCTTGCAGCTTTCGTAAGGCCATGACCAAGACCACCGGTCAATCAGCCTGTAATCCTAGACGTCGCTGTTGCCTCTGCACTCTCGCCTTTCCTCCGACTAAGCAGCTCTTCGACGTAACGTCGTGTGGCTTGTCTTCCCTTTGAAATCCCCCCCCGTCGTCAACCCACCTCTCTTACGATTCCATTGCCAGAAGTCATGAGATGTGACTTCAGCAGTCTGATGGCTTTCTTTGTGGATTGACGCACTGTTCGTCGAGATCACGTAAGTCGTCCCTAACCTGCCCGCCCAGAGGACTTGAACAGACAAATCCGAGAGGAGCTAGGGCCTTACATGGACTTGAGACACTATTCCATCTTGTTCATTGACATACAGGTTCATTGGAAGATGGGGTAGCTCCTGTTCCTGCGCAGCAACGACTTCCAAGGATGATCTATTAAGGAATTGATGAGGGCCGTCGAATTCATCACGATTTGATGGCCGTTGCTGAGAGCGTACCTCAGCCGAAAGAGTTGGAAGCCCGACTACATCCTAATCCCGAATACCTGTCCCCATCGCTTTATTAGGAGATGCCATGGAGTTATCCAACCAATAGTGGTCAAATTGACCTGTAGTACAATAAGCAGTGGAGATTCTCCAGGAGGAGTGAACCTCCCAGACATCGGGAAATGAATTACCAAATGGCCCTAGAGCCCCATTGAAGTATAGCTGCGGAAGCAGTTTACTGGCAATAATTAGAAGGTGAAGATCGTCAAGGTAAAAGAGCTGTTGGTAAACGTACTTGGGTACTGTTGCACTAGAATTCCTAGCCCTGGGTTTGATCTTGAGGGATTGCTCCTGGTACAATCATATAACCAGGATCCCCATCCATTGCGATGTGTTATTGTAAGCCCAGAGCACCGCCAAACAGAGGAGTAGTGTTGGCAGGGTTTAAATGAGTGTCGTTCAACCACGCGCTACCAGGTCCGATATCTTCGATCATGTTTGAGGTCGCCAGAGAAATCCGCCATCTGCAAAAATTCCTTTGTCAGTTCATTTGTCCAGTCAACTCCGCCGCTTTACAGGCTGTACTGACCTCGCTGGAACCAAGTATGCACTATGAGTAGGGTACAGAATTAAAAGACAGGTAATGAGATAAGACAATAAGACAGCAAGACAATATGGCAACACAGAAGCAGCTCGGAACCGTAATACCAGTCTGATGGCTATCGAGCATGATTGACACTGGTGCCCGATTCATTTGAAAGGTTCCTCTGGCTACAGCTTCCAACCAGTTGGATTTTCGTTAGTCAAATTCGAGGCACACTTCAACTTAACGAACAAGTCTGTTGACCGACGAGCCAAAGAGTCAGTGTAAGGAAGAGTCAAACACTCTTCAAAACCTCTTGGTTCCTTTCTGGACCATTGGTCAAGTAGAAGCCAAACCGGGTCTGCTGGACGATCGGGTCTGCTGAATCAATGGTCAAGTAGATCCCATATCTGAAACGACGGTAGGCCGGATCAAGCCGAGTTAGACGCTTAGCGTACGCTTAGCCAGCTGGGTAAGTTCTACAACATCATCTACTACATCCAAGGGCTCTCGAAAACGGATCCGCTCCGGTCTTCTACGACTACTTGGGGCAATGCTACAAAATGAAACTCTTGGTACGAGATGTTAAAGTGGGCTTTAAATGCCCGCGATCAAGGAAGCAATTGAGGATTTCGTTGTCTCTAATATCGAGCCGCTTCAAGCCGACTGGAGAGACCCTGCTTAGAGGCTTGAAGTGAAAACAGCAGGGTCGTAAAGCCATAGGTCTCTACGTATCATCAAGCTCCTGGTAACTGCATCCCCGAACCCTCCCACGCCTGCTTGATTCTCTGTGTAATTTACTTTCAGGTGTTTGCCATGCCGGGTTTGGCGCCCCCCCAAATTGGGCAAAGCGCGCCGGCACAGCCCATCGCCGCTTTCCCAGTCCATAAATAATCGCCCGTCCCCCTCGACTTCCATCATTCCTCCTCACCTCCTTTGTCTCTTTCGCCTGGGCTTTCTGTCGGCTCCTCGTTTCCGTCCCATGACCCTTCGCTCGGACCTCAACCCACATCTGGGAGAAGCCTCACCTTTGCGATGATCGATTCTATTGGCCCAGTTTCCACGCCGCCCATCTGGCCCGAGACTTGTTTCTTG